>Ga0114970_10000732_pt1 | contig 24637 bp, 17 predicted proteins | sample M_140205_XF_Meta_FD_87030 | JGI IMG/M metagenome (GOLD analysis project Ga0114970, IMG submission 87030) | Freshwater microbial communities from Lake Montjoie, Canada to study carbon cycling - M_140205_XF_MetaG | ecosystem: Environmental > Aquatic > Freshwater > Lake | place: Lake Montjoie...
CACTCGCACGCAGCACAGACCGAGTTTTACATCATCCTTTCCGGCAGCGCGGTCTTGCGTGGCGATCATGACCGCGAGGTGCGCATCGTCGCAGGAGATCATCTCATCTGCCATCCAAGTGATGCCCATCAGATTGATAACGACGGCACTGAACCACTCGTCTTTTACGTCATCACCGATCATCACCCCGCCGATGTCGGCACCTACACGCGAACTGGCAAACGCTGGCTAAGCCCTGAGCGCCGAGTGGTCGCTGTTGAAGATGCCGATTACTACGAGGGTGAAGAGTGATCGTATTCCAAACAAATACGGCCACTGCATGGCAGTCAGATCGAGATCGATGTCGGGCTCTGCCGCGCGGTGAAAGGCGATGTCACACCTGCGGGCGAGAAGTTCTGCGACTTTGTGCGTCAGTCGGTCCGCAAAGCGGCTCGCTGAGACGGTGCCAAGAAACTTAACGTCTTTTGTGCATCGCTACGAATCCACGCATTCACCTTAGTTGCCTGCGCCGCCGAGAGTGTGAGCTTCTCAGCCGCTGTGCCGCCGAGTTGCTTCTTCTGATCACTCGCCGGAGCTGCCTGATATCCTGAAATCGTGCCAATCGACAAACGAGATGCCTTGGCCATCTCCAGATCTGCCGAAGGCACCCAGACCGCATTGGCGCACTTTACCTGCTCTGCAGCCGCGATCAATTGAGGCAACGAAATGACCGCTGGGTCATAGCGCACCTTCGTCACCTCACGTCCGGCCATAAAACCAGCCTCCGTCGTGATCACACCTTCGATTTTCCCCAACTCCATCTCGCCTGTCCAAAAACAATACATCGCAAACACCGCCTGTTTTAATCCAGCGGAATGCTCACTCGCCAGCACCGACAAATACGCAGGCACAGGCCGCTTCGCCTTCATGAGTGTGGCGATCATGCGCTGGGCAATGCCACCCGTGTCCCAGACCTGATCTTTTCGTGGAATGATGTCTTTACCTTCCGCATTCAAAAACCGCACGACTTGATAGTTCCAAGCAGGCTCACCGAATCGCTGCAGCACCTCCGCATCCTTACCGCCCTTGTTATTATGAATGAGCAGCGGTATGAACTCAGACTCAATCGCCTCCACCAACAAAGGATTCGACAGCACGTCCCGCCCAAACTGCTGACAGCCCGCACACCCCGGGATCTCCTGAAAAAGAGCAAACACCGGTTTCCCCGACTGCCCACTCGAAGCCAAAGCCACTTCCAAATCACGCCCCCACTTCACCTTCCCAGCCTCAATCGGCTGTGCGGTGCCCGCGAGGCATGCTGACAACGAAAATGAGATCATAGAGAGAGCAAGAAGACGAGTCATGCTGATGGGAGACGACAGAATCGGATCTATTCCCCAATAAATGGCAAAAACGATACCACATTGACTTGTATAACTTAAGTCTCCTTATCGTTTCCACCAAACACACCAACATGAAGACTCTTCTCCTGATCCTTTCATCATTCGGTATTCTGGTTTCGTCATTTTCGGCGCAGCCGAATGTGATCATCATCCTCGCAGATGACCTCGGTTATGGCGACCTCGCTTGCTACGGCAGCGCGAAGATCCAATCACCGCATCTGGATCAAATGGCGGCGCAGGGTGCAAAACTGACGCACTTCAATTGTCCGGCGTCTTTTTGTGCGCCGACGCGTGCTTCGCTGATGACGGGGCGCTATCCTTTCCGCTGCGGCATGACGCAGAATCCCGCACCTGATGGCGGACCTGTGGCGGATGCATTAGCACTGCCGAAATCGGAGGTGACGCTCGCGCAGATCATGAAATCGGCCGGTTATGCCACGGGCATGGTTGGGAAGTGGCATCTTGGACACAAAGCGGGCTCACTCCCAACTGAACGCGGCTTTGATGAATACTACGGCATTCCTTACTCGAACGACATGCGGCCGGTGCAGGTGCTGGAAGGCACGCAAGTCATCGAATACCCCGTCGTGCAGGCCACGCTGACACGTCGCTACACGGAGCGCGCGTTGGGATTCATCGTGCGCAACAAGCAGAAGCCATTCTTCCTCTACTTTGCTCAAGCGATGCCGCATAAGCCGCTCGCGGCCTCGGATGCCTTCTACAAAAAGAGCGGCGCAGGTCTCTATGGCGATGCGGTGATGGAACTCGACTGGAGCGTCGGCCAAGTGCTGGCGAAAATCAAAGAACTCGGCCTCGATGAGAACACGCTCGTCATGTTCAGCAGCGACAACGGTGCGACCTTCGGTGGCAGCACCGGCGGACTGAGAGGGATGAAGGGCAGCACGTATGAAGGTGGTTATCGCGTGCCCATGATCGCCCGCTGGCCTGGACACATCCCCGCGGGTCATGTGAGCGCGCAACCAGCGGTGATGATGGACTTGTTCACGACGACGCTGAAGGCCGCCAACATCGCCGCACCCAAAGATATCATGATCGATGGCCGCGACATCATGCCGCTTTTCACCAGCGATGCTCAAAGCCCACACGAAGGAATCTTTGGCCACAAACAATCAAAGCTGGCCACCATTCGTGACGCGCGCTGGAAGCTGCATGTGCTCGCGCCTGGCATCGGATTGGCCACAGTCTTCAAGCCTGGCGAAAAATACATCGATCCACGCGGCCCTGATGGCGTCACCATTCTCGCACCCTATGAGCAGGCACAGCCTAGCGAACATCCCGGCACACAAACCGGCGACGCACCGAAAGCGATGCAGCTGTTCGATCTCCAAAACGATCCCAACGAGCAACACGACATCGCTGCTGCTCACCCTGATGTCGTGAAGCGTCTTCAAGCTGCTTTTGATGCGGTGAACAAAGACGTTCCTATCATCGAGGAAGTGAAACGTGCTCCGCTAAAGTAATCACTCTTCATCTCGCTTCACAAACCGTCGCCGATGCCAGATCAGCCATAGCAAAGCCAACACGCCCCAAGTCCACGCCGCATAGATGTGATGGGAAACTGTCGTGGATGGCACCCAGGCGGGTGTGGCACGTGTGGTGGCAGTCAGCACGGCTAGGAAGACCAAAAACCGCACCCATTTGCTCTTCACGAAAAACCCGTCCAGATCGCCACTGTGGCCAAAAAGCACGCGGCTGGCGACGATGAGGATCAACAGGCCAAATCCGCCGATGTAGAGCAAATGCTCGATGGAAACGTGCTGCGCATAAAAGAACGGGGAGAGCGAAATGCCGAGCAAACCGAGGCCTATAGCCCAATACAGGCCCTTGGTGAGTGATCCGGCTTGTTGAGTCTTCCAATTCACTTCGACGAGCAGATACCAAGCCGCGACGATGCCTCGCACTGCATAGCCAAGCGTAACTTGGCCATAAGCTTCCAGCAAAAAACTGCACACGAGCAGCATGGCGGCGGTGACGGCTCGGATGAGCTTCGTTTTGGACTGCGCAGCGGTTTTAGGTTCGCCAAAATCACCACCGAGCATGCGCGGGAAGACAAACGAGCCGATGCCAAGCACCGGCGGTAAAAGCAGGCCTTGGTAGAGCAGTAGATTAGCCAATCGGAAGCGTTCAGGATCACTCGGCATCATCTGCAAAGCCGCACCCGCGATGCCACAGGCCAAACCTGTGAGTGCGAGCAGCATCTGCGGCGGTGGCGTTTCTTTGCGGAACTTTAACACGCGAATCACGAGGCACAGCAGCAGCGAGGAAAGCAGCGCGATGAAGAAACCATCGCCCCAGACGTGTTGCAGCCGCAGATGACTCACCGCACTGGCTTGATGCAACGCGAAGAGCCATAGAAGCTCCAGTGGCGTGAGTTTCGGTGCTGTGGCCATGCGCGGACCCGCAGTGCCGAGAAAGCCGACGACGGATGCGCCGCCGAAAGCTTCGATCATCAAACGTGCATGAACGAAATTCGGGTAGAAGCCGAGCTTCTGCGCATAGAACAACGGCCACAATGAAACGCCGATGATGCTCCACAACGCCCCGCTGGCGAAGAACACGCGATACGGCTCCGCTGCGAGCCAGTATAGGCCATCTTTGCGAGTGGCCTTACTCTTGTGCTTCTTGTGTTTGCAGGCGGGGAAATGGTTCATTGGTGGCATAGGCTTTCTAGCCTGTGCAGATAGTGCGGCGTTATGCGCAGGCTGGAAAGCCTATGCTACGGCGGCGGGCAACTCTCTACTTTTTGTGCGGGCTTGTGCGCTGCGGTTGATCGCGCAAGCGGTGAGGATGTCTGCGCAGGATCGGCGCATTGATGCATCGTCGATGAAACTTATAGATAGACCCAACCCAACCATGAAACTCATCCTCTCCTCCTTTGCCATAATCAGCGTCGTCATGACTCTGCTCGTGAATGCTGCCCTCGCTGCCGATCCGGCGGCTGTCGCCACTGAAACCGCAGCCAACACCATCTGCCCCATCAGTGGCAAGCCGGTGAACCCGGCTATCACGACCGAGTACGAAGGCCGGAAGTGGGCCTTCGCTGTGGAAGCCTGCAAAACGAAGTGGATGAAGGCACGCGAGGACAGCCTCTATCAAAAACTCGGCGGCAAAGCCGCCATCGATGCCACAGTGGAAGCCTTCTACGTCAAAGTACTGGCCGATGACCGCGTGAAGCACTTTTTTGACAACGTGAGCATGGACAAGCAGCGCCGGAAGCAGAAGGAGTTCCTCTCGGCTGCGTTTGGTGGTCCCTTGCCATGGACGGGCAAAGACATGCGCAAAGCACACGAAGGCATGGGCCTCACGGAGGCTCATTTCAATGCCATCGCTGAAAATCTCGTCAACACGCTGAAAGATCTCAAAATCCCGCAGGAACTCATCGATCAAGTCGTTGCTGTGGCTCTCACGACGAAGGACGACGTGCTCGGTAAGCCGAAGAAATAAGCGACCACGCAATTTTCAGCTTCAATTCGACCTCATGGCGGCGTTTGATCACCCGCCATGAGGTTTTCTCTTTTTACAACCGCTCTTCTTTTCACCGCAGCACTCCAAGCCGAGCAAGTCGGCCCATGGAATCTCGATGCACTCAAAAACAACGTGCCCGCGATGAAGTGGCTGCGTCAGGATCAGCCGATTCACTCGCTGACCTATGCGGGTGAGAAGTACCAAGGCCACGACACCGATGTCTTCGCCTTTTATGCATCGCCTATCACACTGGGTGAAGCGAAGGCAGGTGCCAAGTTCCCCGGCGTTGTGCTCATCCATGGCGGTGGTGGCACTGCTTTCGCCGATTGGGTTTATCTCTGGGCCAAGCGCGGCTACGCAGCCATCGCGATGGATTTGAACGGCTCGCGTCCGCCTGATGCAGAGTTTGATGCCAAAGGTGTCGCCATCGGCAATGGCCACCGAGGCACACGCACACGCTTGCCCAATGGCGGTCCGGCTCATGGGCATACTGAAAAATTCGAATGCATCCTCACCGCAGACACAAGTGACGACTGGCCCTTCCATGCCGCTGCGAGCGTGATGCGCGCACACACTTTGTTGCGCAGTTTCCCAGAGGTCGATGCCGAACACACGGCCGTCACGGGCATCAGTTGGGGCGGCTACACGACCTGCCTCGTCGCTTCGCTTGATGATCGCTTCAAAGCCGCTGTGCCCGTTTACGGCTGCGGCTCCCTGCATGAAGGCGAATCCGTGCAGAAGCCCAGCATCGACAAACTCGGCGACCGCAAAGCGGCGTGGGTCAAAGCCTATGATCCTGGAAGTCTCCTGCCACGCTGCCATGTGCCCATCATGTTTGTGAACGGCACCAACGACGTTCATTACGTGCTCGATAGCTACATGAAGAGCTACAACGTCGTTCCTGGCGAAAAACACATGCGCATCCAAGTCAACATGCCGCACGGCCATCCACCCGGCTGGGCACCGCAGGAGATCGGTCTCTTCATCGACTCGAAGTGCCGCGCTGGCAAAGCCTTGCCCGTTCCCGGCAAGCCCGAGATCAAAGGCGACCAAGTCGTCGTCTCCTGCGAACACGCTACCGCTTTGAAAGCCGCCAAGCTCAACTACACCACCGACACCGGCCTGCGTTCAAAGCGCAAATGGACCACCATCCCCGCCACGATCACCGGCAACACCATCACCGCATCCAAACCACCCATCGGGGCCAACACCTGGTTCATCACGATCATTGATGAGCGCGATGCGATGGTGAGCACGGAAGTCGTTCTGGCACCCTGATCATTTCTTATCCAGTGGCATTAGCTCGATCTTCCGAAACCACACCGGTTGCCCTTCGGCTTGAAGGGCGATGTGGCCGTAACTGAGCATCACATTGCCGCCAGCATCGACGATGTCGCTCGCAGGAGCGATTTTACAGGCCGGATCAAGTTGTGGGCGCTGATAGCGCAGGACTTCGATGCCATTGATGCGGTGGATGATCTCGTCATTGCCACGAACTTCGACTTCAGCGCGCACCCATTCTTCCGCTGGAAAGGTGGGAGCGCTGGATTTGACGATGTGTTTCGTGATCAACTGCCCACCCATCTCCACATGCGTGCCAGGCGTGCAGAGATTGGCCGTGGAGCGCGGGCCTTTGCCTTCATCGGCTAAAAATTGCATTTCGAGGCTCGCAGGAAAGCCTTGATCAAATCGCATGCTCTGCGGTGGCTGAGCATGAAGCATCACGCCGCTGTTGAGGTTCACATACTTCGGAGCATCGGCCATCATCTTGCCGGTGAAACGATACTCCAGACGCAGGATGTAGTGCGAGTAGGCGAGGTTGGTGAAGAGATGCCCATACTGTTCATCGAACTTCTTATAGCCGTCGTAATTCACCTTCAGGACTCCGTCCTCGACCCGAAACGTGTTCGCAAAGTTCTCACCAAGCGGGTGCTTCGCAATCTTGATCGTCCAGCCAGAAAGGTCCTTGCCATTGAAAATCGAAATCCACTTTGCTTCTTCGGCGAATACGGCAGCGGCAATGAGCCAAATGAGTACGGCGAGAAATTGCGGCGTCTTGAACATAGTACTCATCTTGCGTCACTTGGCGGCTGATTCCAAGCCGAAGATTCCAGTGCCTTTCGAATAGAAGCGTGTGTGCAATTAGCCGTGCATGCCTGCGTTTACAGCGGGTGATGAAATTTATTCTCTCTCTGCTCCTCAGCGCCTTCGGTGGTATAACAGTCGCCGCTGAAAAGCCCAACATCGTCGTCTTCATCTCCGATGATCACAGCCAGCTCGACTCCCAGGCCTACGGCTCAACGGAAGTGCGCACGCCAAATATGGCCAAGCTCGCGGAGGATGGCCTGAAGTTCACCCACGCGTTTGTCGCCTCGCCATCTTGTGGTCCGAGCCGCACGGCGATGCTCACCGGTTTGTGGTCGGCCCGCAACGGAGCCGAGGCCAATCACAAAGCCAAGCGGCCGGAGGTTCCATCGTTGCCGACCGTGCTCCGCAGCATTGGTTATGAAGTCGTTGTTATCGGCAAGGTGGCGCACAGCGACTGGGCCAAGTTTTACGACATCGATACAGTCATCGGTCCACCCGTGGGCATCTCCGACTCCGCAGGTGTGGCGAAATTTCTCAGCGAACGCACCTCGAAGAAGCCGCTCTGTCTGTTCGTCGGCACACGTCATCCGCATGTCCCGTGGAGCGAAGAAAGCACATATGACTCAGCGAAGGTCAAAATTCCCGCCAACCATGTGGACACGCAAGTGACTCGTGAACAGCGAGCGAAATACCTGACCGACATCACCAAGTCCGACACGCTGCTTGGCGAGGTCCGCACTCTCGCTCGCGAAAAAATCACCGGCGACACGCTCTTCATTTACACCGCTGATCACGGCGGCCAGTGGCCCTTTGGCAAATGGAACCTCTACGATGCCGGCATCCGCATCCCGCTCATCATCGCTTGGCCTGGCACGCTGAAGCCTGCCACCACCAGCGATGCGATGGTCTGCTGGCCTGATTTGCTGCCCACCTTCATCGAACTCGGCGGCGGGAAAGTCCCTGAAGGCATCGACGGCAAATCCTTCGCTGGAATCCTGCGTGGCACTGCCACCATGCATCGCGAACAAGTCTTCACCACCCACAGCGGCGATGGCGACTTCAATGTCTACCCCATTCGCAGCGTCCGCACCCGCGACTGGAAATACATCCGCAATCTCCATCCCGAGTTCCAGCATCATAGTCACATCTCGCGCTCCACCGGCCCCAGTGGCCTCGTGTATTGGAAAACCTGGCTCGCCGCTGCTGAAAAAGATCCCGCAGCCGCAGCCACCGTTCAGCACTTCACCAAACGTCCGGCCGAAGAACTCTACGACCTCGCCAACGATCCCAACGAACTCCACAATCTCGCCGCCGATCCAAAAAATGCCGAGCGACTCGACAAGATGAGTGCTGATGTCGACGCATGGATGAAGCAGCAAGGCGATACCCAAACCGTCTTCGGCAAGCCACTCCTAGAAGGTGAACCCTTTACGCTCATCGACAAACCTGGCAAAAGAGCCGCGAAATGAAATCCATCCTCTATCTCCTCCTTCCTTGTCTTCTGGGGTTCACTCAAGCCGCTGAAACCAGGCCCAACTTCCTCCTCATCATCGCCGATGATCTTTGCTGGCGTGATCTCGGTTACGAAGGTAGCCCCGATGTCAAAACGCCGAGCCTCGACAAGCTGCGCAGTGAGTCCATGCACTTGAAGGGCATGTTTAATCCTGCGACGAGTTGTTCTCCCACACGCCATTCACTTTACACCGGCCTTTATCCCATCCGCAGTGGCGCGTATCCAAACCACACGCGTGTTTATGATGGTACCAAGAGCCTGTTCACGCATTTGAAGACCGCAGGCTATCGTGTGGCCTTGCAGAACAAAACCCACGTCGGCCCGGATGCCTCGTTTCCTTATGAACACATTGACGGTGCTGATAATCTCACAGAAACGAACTCTTTCGTCACTCGTGATGCCACCCAGCCTTGGTTCATGGTCTTCGCCTCAAATGATCCACACAGCCCATGGACCCGCGGACCCAAGTATGATCGTGCCAAGATCACCGTGCCGCCTTACCTTCACGACAACGCCATCACGCGTGAAGCACTGGCCAAATACTTCGGCGAGATCAGCAAGCTCGATGAACAAGTCGGCACACTCACGAAGATGCTCAATGACACCAAGCAGTCGGAGAACACCGTCGTCCTCTTCGTCAGCGAGCAAGGCAGTAGCTTCCCCTATGGCGGCAAATGGAGTGTCTATGACAATGGCATCCATGCCTCGGCGATTCTGCGTTGGCCGGGTAAAGTGAAGCCGGGCAGCCGCAGTTCTGCGCTCATGCAATACGTCGATGTCACGCCCACCTTCCTCGCTGCGGCAGGCATCGACCCCACGAAGATCGACGTCGGCTGCCCTGATGCCCACGGGGCTACCGGCTTCGATGGTCGCAGCTTTCTGCCCGTGCTACTTGGCGAAACCGATACCCACCGAGATCACGTCTTCGCTCAGCACACCACTATTGGAACGAATGGAGCCATCGGCCCCTATCCCATGCGAGCCGTGCGCGACACGCGCTACAAACTCATCCGCAATCTCGCACCCGAACTCACCTATACCATTGGCGGTATTCACAAAGGTGAGCCCATTGAGTCCTGGCAAGCCGATGCGAAAAACGACCCCGCACTCGCGGCTCGTGTCGCTCATCTTTTCAATCGACCCAGTGAAGAGCTTTACGACCTCCAAGCTGATCCTTACGAGATGAAAAATCTCGCCGCTGATCCCGCGCTGGCCGAGATCAAAGCCAAGCTGCAAACGCAGCTCGACACTTGGATGGTCCAGCAAAAAGACAAAGGACTAGAGACCGAAAACCTCGCCAACACCCGCCAGGGCAAAAGCGACGAAGGCGAACCCAAAGCGCCGAAGAAAGGCAAAGGGAAGGGCAAGAAGAAGGCTGAGTAGCTCCATTTCACACACACCTTGAAATCATCCGCCAACTCTCACGTTACCACGCCCATGAAGCACCTTCTCCTTCTCGCCACACTCGCTCTCGCCACTGCCGGAAACCTTTTCGCAGCCGATAGTGCCAAGCCCAACGTCCTCTTCATCGCCGTGGACGATCTCAATCATTGGATTGGCCATTTCGGACGCAATAAGCAGACGAAAACGCCAAACATCGACCGCCTAGCCGCGATGGGAGTTTCCTTCACCAATGCGCAATGTGCAGCACCGGTGTGCAATCCTTCACGCTCGGCTTTGCTCAGCGGTAAGCGCCCTGGCACGACCGGGATCTACGACAACAACAACCCTTTTGAAAAGGTGCTGAAGCCTGACGTTTCGCTCGTCATGCAGTTCAAGAACGCAGGCTATGACACACTTGGCACAGGCAAGCTCTGGCATGGTGGACTTGGCTGGCCGGAGCAATGGACCACCATTAAGAATGAGAGCAGCATCAAAGGCAAAGTCGATGACCGCAGCATCGGCGGCATCGCCTTTGGCCCCATCATCGAAGGCGGAGACGAAGCCGTTTCAGACACCGGCATCGCGGATTTCGGCATCACCGAACTCGCCAAGACACATGAGAAACCTTTTTTCCTCACGCTCGGTTTTCACAAGCCGCACATGCCTTGGAACGTGCCGCAGAAATACTATGACATGCATCCGCTGGCCGACATTCAGTTGCCACCGACCAAGGAAGGCGATCTCCTCGACATCCCACCCGCTGGTGTCAAAATGGCCAAGCCAACGGGCGATCACGCCGCAGTGCTTGCTTCAGGTCGCTGGAAAGAAGCTGTGCAGGCCTACCTCGCTGCTATCTCGTATCTCGACGGCCAAGTCGGCCGGGTGCTCGATGCGTATGACAAGTCCCCGCACAAAGAAAACACCATCATCGTCTTCTGGGGCGATCACGGCTGGCATCTCGGTGAGAAAGAACACTGGCGTAAATTTGCACTCTGGGAAGAAGCCGCACGCGCACCCTTCATCTGGGTCGTTCCCGGCGTGACCAAGCCCGGCGGCATCTGCAAAAGCCCCGTCGATTTCATGAGCGTCTATCCCACTCTTTGCGACCTCACCTCGTTGCCAAAACCAGCTTGGCTCGAAGGCGACAACATCAAGACTCTACTCGCCGATCCAGCAGCATCCTGGACTGGCGTCGGCATCACCACCTTCGGCCAAAACAACCACGCCGTCCGCACCGACCGCTGGCGCTACATCCGCTACGCTGATGGCGGTGAAGAACTCTACGATCACAGCAACGACGAATACGAGTGGACCAATCTCGCCACCAAACCCGAGCACGCCGCCCTCAAAGCCGAACTCGCCAAACACTTTCCCACCATCAATCTCCCTCCTTCCCCCCAAGGCAAAATGAGCGATGGCGAAGGCACCTCCAGTGGCAAATCCGAAGCCAAAAAAGAAAAACGCAAAGCCAAGAAAGCTGCTGCCGCTGCGAAGTAATCTTGTGATCCTCACCATTCATGTGCCTATTGGATAGTCGCATGAGGAATCGCGGCGAAATGAGAATCCGCCTCCCGCGTTTTGATTTCTCATGGTCAGACTACTCATCCTGCTCGCCCTATTACCTCTGCTCCCAGCCTCGGCGCAGCCGAACTTCATCATGGTCTTCATCGACGACATGGGCTGGGGCGACTTCTCGTGCTTTGGCAACAAAGACGCCCAAACACCGAACATCGACCGAATGGCCAGCGAGGGCATTCGCTTCGAGCAATTTTATGTGAACTCGCCCATCTGCTCGCCCTCGCGCTGTGCGCTGACCACGGGCCAGTATCCACAGCGCTGGCGCATCAACTCGTATCTCAACAACCGTGCCGACAATGAGCGTCGCGGTTGTGCGCAGTGGCTCGACCCAAAAGCGCCGACACTTGCCCGCATTCTCCAGAAAAACGGTTACGCCACTGGCCACTTCGGCAAATGGCATCTCGGTGGCCAGCGCGATGTCGATGATGCGCCTCCGATCACGGCGTATGGCTTCGACGAATCGCTCACCAACTTCGAAGGCATGGGCCCGAAGCTTCTACCACTCACGATGAAGCCCGGAGACCAAGAACCCGGCAAAATCTGGGGCGATGCCGAGCGCCTCGGCAAGCCCGTGACCTGGATGCAGCGCTCCAAAATCACCAGCGGCTTCATCAATGCCGCGATCCCGTTCATTAACAAAGCCACAGCCACCAAGAAGCCCTTTTTCGTCAATCTCTGGCCCGATGACGTCCATGGCCCTTGGTGGCCGCCGACCGATAAATGGGCTGATGGCAGACGCGGACTCTATCTCGCCGTCTTGGAAGAAATGGACCGTCAATTCGGCCAACTCTTCGACCACATCCGCTCCAACTCCGAGCTCCGCGACAACACACTCCTGCTCATTTGCTCCGACAACGGCCCCGAACCCGGCGCAGGCAGTGCAGGCCCATTTCGCGGCAGCAAAACGACGGTTTACGAAGGCGGTACACGATCACCACTCATCGCTTGGGGCCCCGGTTTGATCGACAAAGCCAAAGCAGGCACCGTGAACACGACATCCATCTTCGCTGCCTTCGATCTTGCTCCATCGCTCCTTTCCATCGCCAAGATCGAAGCCAAAGACATCGCCTTCGACGGCGAAAACATCGCACTGGCTCTTCTTGGTCAAAAAGATGTCTCTCGCACCGCCCCCATTTTCTGGCGTCGCCCGCCGGACCGCAAAACAGCCTCGCCAGCACTCCCCGAGCGCCTCCCCGACCTCGCCATGCGCGATGGCAACTGGAAGCTCCTCTGCGACTACGACGGCACCAAACCTCAGCTTTACGACCTCGCCAAAGATCGCGCCGAAACCACGAACCTCGCCGCACAGCACACCGAACGTGTCGCAGGCATGAGAAAAGCCTTACTCGCCTGGCATCAATCCATGCCACCCGACAACGGCCCTGCGCTTGGAGCACAAGAGGCGAAGCCAAAGGACAAGAAGAAGCCCTGAATGAATCACACTGCAAACTCGTTCCCACCAGCCATGAAGCATCTGCTTTTTCTCCTTTCCTCATTCGTCGCCACAGCTTCCTCCTTCGCGGCTCCACCAAACATCATCTACATCCTCGCGGATGACATGGGCTTCTCCGATGTCGGCTGCTATGGCGGCGAGATCGAAACGCCAAATCTCGATGCGCTGGCGAAGGGCGGCCTGCGGTTCACGCAATTCTACAACACCGCTCGTTGCTGCCCGACGCGTGCGGCTTTGCTTACTGGACTGTATCCGCATCAGGCCGGCATCGGGCACATGATGGAGGATCGGAAGCTCGAAGGCTACATGGGGAACCTGAACAAAAAATGCGTTACCATCGCCGAGGCGCTGAAGCCCGCGGGCTATAAAAGTTACGTCGTCGGCAAGTGGCACGTCACGAATGTCACTCATCCGAAGACCTATACCGATAAGTTCAACTGGCCGCTCCAGCGCGGCTTTGATCGCTTCTACGGCACCATCCACGGCGCAGGCAGCTTCTTTGATCCGAACACACTCACTCGCGACAACCAATACATCTCGCCCTTTGCCGATCCTGAGTATCCGGCCAGCGATTACTACTACACCGACGCCATCAGCGATCACGCGACTCGCTTCATTCGCGAGCATGACAAGGCCAAGCCCTTCTTCCTCTACGTCGCCTACACCGCCGCTCATTGGCCCATGCACGCAAAAGAAAAGGACATCGCCAAATACAAAGGCCGCTACGCCGCCGGTTATGAAGCCGTGCGGAAGGCACGCTACGAAAAGATGCTCAAGGAAGGCGTCATCACCGCTGGCGGAACAACGAAATGGCCGCTGCCGCCCGACTTGGGCGAAAAGGAATTTGGCGAGTGGGAGCAGCGGCGCATGGAGGTCTTTGCCGCGATGGTGGACAGCATGGACCAGGGCATCGGCCGCATCGTGCAGACGCTCAAAGATGGCGGGCAGTTTGAAAACACGCTCATCTGCTTCCTCCAGGACAACGGTGGCTGCGCCGAGGTCGTCGGCAGTGTCGGCATCGGCCAGGCGCGTGCCGCCACGCCTTCACTGCCGCCTCTGGGCAAGGATTACCTCCAGCCCGACATGGTGCCGAAACAAACCCGCGACGGCTTTCCCGTGCGTCAGGGCAAAGGAGTCATGGCGGGCCCGGCGGACACCTACCTCGGCTACGGCGCCGCCTGGGCCACCGTGTCGAACACACCCTTCCGCAAGCACAAGCACTGGACCCACGAAGGCGGCATCAGCACGCCCCTCATCGCGCATTGGCCCACAGGGATCACACGCAAAGGCCAGCTCGAAAGCACGCCAGGTCATCTCATCGACCTCATGGCCACCGCGGTCGATCTCTCGAAGACGACCTATCCCGCCAACGTGAAGCCCATGGAAGGCCGCAGCCTCGCGCCGCTCTTCAACGGCGGCAAAATCGATCGCGAAGCCATCTATTGGGAACACGAAGGCAACCGCGCCGTGCGTATGGGCGACTGGAAACTCGTCGCCGAACACGCCAAGCCCTGGGAACTCTACAACATCGCCCAGGATCGCTCCGAGCAGCACGATCTCAGCCAGCAGGAACCCGAGCGCGTGAAGCAAATGGCCGCAATGTATGATGCGTATGCCAAACGCGCCAACGTCGAGCCCTGGGAAAAGGTGACTCCGAAACAGCAGCCGAAAGCGGGAAAGAAGGGCAAAAAGAAAACAGAACGGTAATCGAAGCCGCATGTCAGGAATCGATTCTGCGATTCGTTGCATGTTTCGATGCCACTCGATCACGAAATCATCCTCAGACACCTCTTTGCCGCCCGCCAGCGGCTGAGCGCGGCGGCGTTTCTCATTGTGCGGGATGCTCATGCGGCGGAAGACATTTTTCAGAATGTGGCGCTGAAGTCGGTGACGCGGGAGGTGTCGTTTGAGCACGAAGGAGCGCTGCTGTCGTGGGCCACTGTTTCGGCGAAGCGGGAGGCGATTGACTGGCTGCGGAAGCGGAAGTCGGAGACACTGGGGCTGGAGCCGGATGTGCTTGATCTGCTGGATCGCGAATGGCAGTCGAAATCTGCTGCGCCCGAGGGGCCGCGGATGGAGGCGCTAAGGGAGTGTCTAGATGGTGTGCCTGCAAACTCACGTCGATTGCTGGAGCTTCGCTACTTTGAAGGCCGCCCATGCCAGGAGGTGGCGGAAACCGTCGGTGCAGGTGTGGAGGCGGTTTATCAGCGGCTCTCACGCTTGCATCGCCAACTCAAGCAATGCGTTGAACAACGACTCTCTCCCACATGAACGACGATCTTCTCATTCAGCGCCTCCTAGACGGCACCATGACTCCGGCGGAGCATGCCGAGGTCAATCAACGGCTCCGCGACGATTCAGCTCTTCGCGAGCATCTCCGTGACATCGCCGAGCAAGCCGTGGCGATGGGCGACATGGCGCGCCAGCGTGAAAAAGACACATCTTTTCGTTCCCCTCATTCAGCAGGCAAGGGTGCCCGCTACTCCTCATGGCTGGCTCTCGCAGCCTCATTAACGGTGCTCGCAGCCAGTGCGTGGCTCTTCCTCGGCTCGCGTGAGTCGCCAGTGCTCACGTTGGTCGATGCTTCGGGCTCGATTGCCTGGAGTCACGGCGGTGAGTGGCGGACGGAGGTCCGCATCGGCGAAAGCATGTCCGCAGGCACGCTTGAAACTGTGGGCGAGTCCGCGACGGCGCAGCTTCAGTTTCGCGATGGCACGCTCATCTACCTCACTGGTGAATCCGAGCTCTCCTTTTCGGAAGATGGCCAAAAACTCCTCGTGCTGCGCAAAGGATCGCTCTCCGCTCAGGTGAAGCCGCAGCCGAAAGGCAAGCCCATGCTCGTGCGCACGCCGAGCGCGGAGGCGGAGGTCGTCGGCACGGTGTTCGATCTGTCCACACGTTCCGATGACACGCTGCTAAAGGTCAATGAAGGCCTCGTGAAGTTGAAGCGCCTCTCGGATGGCAGCGCGATTGATGTGCCAGCCAAAAGCAGCGCGCTCGCCTCGCTCGACAGCAGCTTGAAACTCAATTCATCGACCACGCCAGCGCCGCTTTCAGCCTGGAGCTTTGATTTCACCAGCACGGTGCCACCGCGTGACTGGCGCGGCGTCTGGCACGATACCGCTGAAGGTGGCCGTATGGTGTCGAGCCCTTACATCGCGTCACGCAGACCAGCGGAAAACATGATCACGCACTTCGGTGTCTCCGTGCGCACCGGCATGCTCAATCCACCGCTGACACTCACCGCGACGGACACCAGTATTGTGCGCTATCGGCTCAAACAGGATCAGCCATCACCTCTGCAGGTCATGCTACTCACCAGTGTGCCGAAAAAAGGTTATTACGGTGGCAATTTTGAATGCGTCATCGCTGCGGATGAGTTGAAGCCCGATACCAATGGCTGGTGCGACATCGAGATTCCTGTCTCTCGTTTCAAACCCTTGGATCAACGTCAGCAAATCCGCGAGCGCCATCCATCGCCTGTGGGAAACATCCTCACGGCGGTGTTGCTCTCGTCGTTTCAAAAAGATACGAAGCTCACGGTGGCCCGCTTTGAACTGAGCGCTACTTCCGCCCGTTGAGTTGGCGTAACCTTTACCTCCATCCCAACACCAATCATGCACACGCCACTTGCTCCTCTTCACCGCCGCACTTTTATCCGCGGATTGGGCGCGATGATTTCACTGCCGTTCCTTGAGGCGATGACTCCGCTCACGGCGGTCGCGGCTCAGGCGGGATCGAAGTCGCCGTTGCGCTTCATCGCGGTCGGGTTGGAAGGCGGGATGTGGACGGGCGAGGATGGTTTGTTTCCCTGGAAGGAGGGCGCGAGCGCGGAGCGCACGAAGGAATGGGGGCGCAAGGGCGTGCTCGCCGGCGGTGCGATTGCGGACACGGGGGTGAACTACCGGATGACGAACACGCTGAAGCCGCTGGAGGCGTTTCGGAAGGATCTGCTCGTGCTCAGCGGGCTGCATCATCCGAATGACGACAAGCCGAACACGGTGGTGAACGCGCACGGCCAGGACTTGGGCACGCTGCTCACGGGCACGAATATTTCCGGCACGCCTGGCGTGGCCTTGAAGAACGGGATTTCCTTCGACCAATACCTCGCGACGAAGATTGGCGAGCAGACGCGGTTCCCTTCGCTGGAGCTGGCGGTGGGTTCGTCGAGCTACAACACGAAGGAGGCCACAGGGCTCGGTTACATGGGCTTTCTCAGCTACGATGCGGACGGCTACGCGATGCCGGTCGAGGGCGATCCGGCGGCGGTGTTCGACCGTTTGTTCACCAGTGGCAGCGCGCGGGACCAGGCCGCTCGCGACACGCAGCGGCGGCGGAACAAGAGCGTGCTCGACGCCGCGCTCGACGACATGAAGCGCATCACGGGTCGGGTCGCGGCGGACGACCGGCGCAAGCTCGATGAATATTTCAACACGGTGCGCGAGCTGGAGAAGCGTATCGAACGCGCGAAGCAATGGGAAGGCATTCCCGTGAAGCTGCCGCCGGGTGCGAAGCGGCCTGAAGTCGCGAAGGGCGGCGCGTATGGCAATGACGGCTCGGGGCGTGTGGAGCAGATGCGCCTGATGCTCGATGTGCTGGCGCTCGCGATGCAGGCGGACGTGACGCGTGTGGCGTCGATCAAGCTCGGCGGTTACTACGGCAGCTTCGGCTTCCTCGGCTTTCCGGAAGACCCGCACGGCGTCTATGCGCACAATGGCGGCGATCCCAAGAAGATCGCAGGCGCGAAAGCCATCGACCGCATGCACATGGAGCAGCTCGCGTATCTGCTGGGCAAACTCTCGGAAGCGAAGGAGGACGGCGGCAGCGTGCTCGATAACTCGATCGTGCTCTGCGGAGCCGGTCTGAGCAACGGCCCGAATGGTCGCGCGAGCGCGAACGTAATCACCTTCGATGCACATGGCCAGCACAACCAGCCGCTGCTCATCGCAGGACGCGCCGGTGGCCGGCTCAAGACGGGACAGCACGTCAATTACGACCACGGCACGCGGCTCTCGAATCTCTTCGTCACGACGCAGCAGCTCATGGGCGTGAACGAAACGAAGTTCGCAGACGCCACCGAGTCGCTGGCGGGACTTGTTTGATCCACCGAATCGCACGCATCGCATGAGCACTCGCGTTCTCCTTTACATCAGCCTGCTTGCAGCGGGATCGGCCTCCGCGCAGACAACCGCAGCGCACGCGTCGGCGGTGGAATTTCTCCGCACTCATTGCATCGAATGCCACACGGCTGACAAGCACAAGGGCGACTACGACATCGAGCCGCTGCTAAAAACCGCTTCGATGAAGGAGCGCACGGAGGATTGGGAGGACGCGCTGAAGCAGATCGCATCGGGCGAGATGCCGCCGAAGAAGGCGAAGCTGCATCCCGCGCCGGAGCAGGTGAAGGCGCTCACCGGCTGGGTGGAACAGCAGCTCATCGCAGCGTCTGCGACGGCGGGCACGCTCGCTCGCCGCCTCAACCGTGCGGAATACAACAACACGATGCGCGACCTGCTGCTCGTCGATGCGCGGCCCGCCGATGTGTTCCCGCAGGATCTCGGGCGCAATGGATTCGACAACGTGGCGGAGGCGCAGAGCGTCTCGCCGCTGCTACTGGAGAAATACGTGCGTGCGGCCCGTGAGGCGTTGGATGCGGCCATCGTCACGAAGCCCGAGCCGGAGCGAATCAACGCGAGCTTTTTCATGCTGAATCGCGATCAATACAAACATCCCGAATCGCTGAAGCCCGAGGCGGCGGAATTGGCGAAGTTGATCAGCAAGGGCAACAACGAATGGCGCACCGCGAAGGGCGCGGTGCAGTTCATGCGTCTGGACTGGAGCAGCGGCTCGCCAGCCGAAAACGGCCGAGTCAGTCCCGTGCGCGAGGGCAAGGGCCGCCACGGATACGAGGTCGTGCTGCCGCACAGCGAAAGCGGCGGGCGGCGCGGCGAGCTTCCCTTCGACAATCCGCTGCCGTATGCGCGCTACCGCGTCACCGCGCGCGCCTATGCGGAGAAGGCCCGCGACCGCAAAACGAACCAGGAGCTGGAGCCTGCGGGCGCATGCCTGCTCGGGTTCGATGTGAACGGCAAACGCATGGAAGTGCGCGACGTGCCGCTCGCCACCGAGCCGAAAACTTTCGTCTTCGAGTTCTCGACCACGATGGCGAAGTCGAGCGTCACGCTCGCCGCTGCCACGCAGGTGAACAAGAGCCTCCTCGACCGCGTTCCGCGGCTCGTGCTGTGCGATGCCGAACTCGAAGGCCCGCTCTACGACGCATGGCCGCCCGCGTATCATCGCGAAATCTTCGGCGACGACGGGAAACGCCCGCTGCCCGAGCTTCTGCAGCGCTTCATCAGCCGCGCCTTTCGCCGTCCTGTGCAGCCCGACGAAGTGACGAAGTATCAGCGCATCGCCGAGAGCGAGATTGCCGCCGGCACGAAATACGAGGAGGCCGTGAAAGTCGCGCTCCAGGCCGTGCTCGTGTCGCCGAACTTCCTTTTCCTCGTCGAGGACTCGAAGGCGGACCGCCGCCTGAGCGATTACGAACTCGCCTCGCGCCTCTCGTATTTTCTGTGGAGTTCCATGCCTGACGCGCGGCTCTTTGACCTCGCCGCGAAGGGCAGCCTGCAGGATCCCGCCACGCTCAAGGCCGAGGTCACGCGCATGATCGCGGACCCGCGCTCCGAGTCCCTCGTGGAAAATTTCGCCGCGCAGTGGATTGGCTTCCGGCGGCTCGGCGACATCGCGCCCGACCCCACCGTCTTCAAATCGTGGGACGAGGAACTGCGCCGTTCGATGCGCGAGGAGAGCGAGTGTTTTTTCCGTCACGTGCTGGGTGAGAACCTCAGCGTGCTCAACTTCCTCGACAGCGACTTTGCGTTCCTCAACGACCGCCTCGCGCGCCACTACGGCGTCGCAGGCATCGTGAGCGGTGATTTTCAAAAGGTCTCGCTCCAGTCCGGAGCGAACCGCGGCGGTCTCATCACGCAGGGCGGCGTGCTCACGCTCGCGTCGCAGCCCACGCGCTCCTCGCCGGTGTTTCGCGGGAAATTTGTCATCGCCAATCTCTTCAACCGCGAGCCGCCGCCGCCGCCCGCGAACGTGCCGCCCATCGAGGAAGCCAGCGCGAAGACTCCGAAGAGCCTGCGCGAACAACTCGAGCACCACGCCGCCGACCCCAACTGCGCGGCCTGCCACAAAAAAATCGACCCGTGGGGCCTCGTGCTCGAAGGCTTCGACGGCATCGGCGTCTGGCGCGATGTGCCGCGGGCCGACACCACCACGACGCTCGACACGGGCGTGACCATGACCGGCCTCGGCGACTTGAAGAAGGCGCTGCTCGCGAGAAAGGACGACTTCGCCACCGGCCTTGCGGAAAAGCTGCTCATCTACGCCACCGGCCACTCGCTCAAGCTGCGCGACCAAAGGAACGTCACCCGGATTGTCGAACAGACGAAAGCCAACGGCTACAAGTTCCAATCACTCATCCTCGCGACGGTCCTGTCGCCCAGCTTCCAGGAGCGGTAGTTCCGCAGACGCAGACCATGAGATTTTTCCTTCCAGCACTGATTGTCGCATCCGGCCTGCTCGCCGCCTCCAGCCTGCAAGCATCCCCAGCGCTCTTTGAGCAGCACTGTTTTAAATGCCACGATGCCACTCAAACGGAGGGCGATCTGGATTTGGAGGCCTTTGTCGCGAAGACGACGACTCTGGCCGCTGTGCCGACCTTGGATGACATCATCACGCGTGTCAGCGAAGGCGACATGCCGCCGAAGAAGACGAAGAAGAAACCGACGGACGAAGAGCGAAAGGCCATGATCGTCTGGGCGCAAAGCCAGATCGATGCGCTTGCGCAGGCAAGCATGAATGATCCCGGAGTCGTCGTGATGCCACGGTTGACGCGGAATGAGTATCGCAATGTCATTCGCGATTTGAGCAGCGGCGTGGTGACGAAAGCTGGTGAGTATCTGCCGAATGAAGGCGGCGCGGGCGAGGGCTTCGCGAATGTCGGTGAGGCGCAGGCGATGAGCTCGGCGCAGTTTGAAAAATACATCGAGGCGGCGAAGGGCGCGCTGCATTACCTGCGCGTATCGGCGCATGATGGGCTCGTGTGGAGCATGGTGCCGCGCGAGTCGGTGGATGAGCCGAAGGCGGCCATCAAGGAAGCGACCGACGACATCATCGCGTGGTATATCGGGCAGCAGCAGAAGTGGGGTGCGCTGCATCGCGCGGAACTCGAAGGGCAATTCGGCTCGGCCCACGCGCTGTATCTCGAAGCCGTTTGGCGCGCGGCGCATGGCAAGGCGGCGCTGGCGGAAAGACTCGCGCCGGTCGCGTTGGAAAAATGGACGCGCATTTTGAATGACGCCGAGACGAAGTCGCCGTTCGCGGAGTGGGCGAAGTCGTGGCGCGCGATTCCGGCGAACGTGAGCGATGCGAAGTTGCGCGCGACGTGTCTTGCCATCGTGTCGGGCAAGGCGGATGCGGCCGCCTCGGCCATCGCGGAGAACAAAGGCGACTTTGCGCCGCCTTACGAAACCAGTTTCCGCGAGGCGAAGGAGGAAGTGCTCGCGGCGGCGAAGAATGAAGGCCGCTGGCCTTTCCGCATCGACATCGGCGACGCGAAGGAACTTTTTCTCATCCTCACCGACGCGGGCGATGGCGCCGCCGGCGAGTATGGGCTGTGGCACAAGGGCCGCATTATCTTTAAGGACGGCACCGCCAAGCCTTGGCAGGACGCGGTGAAAATCGTTGGCGCCAACAGCGGTCGCGATTTCCCGTGGGGGCTCGACGGCGCGAATGCACCGAAGCTCGAAGCGGACGCGGTGGGCATGAGGCCGCCGGGCGCGCTGAAGTTTGCCGTCCCGGAAAATGCCATCGTGTTCGAGGTGGACTTCACGCTCGACAAAAACCGCACCAAGGTCGCGAGCGTGCAGGCGCTCGTGCTCAAGGAAAAGCCGGCGTCGCAGAGCTTCGTGCCGGGGCGTTTCGTTTTCGGCGGCCGCGATGTGGTCGCAAAAACCGCGAAGGGCAACCCGAAGACCGACCCGAACAAGGAGCGCACTCAACTTCTGCGCAAACGCAACGTCGCCGAGGCGAACGAGACGAAGCTCGGGCTCAATGCCGAGCGCAATCTCTTCGCCGACTGGACGCGCACGAGCCTCGAAGCCATCGGCGGTCCGTGGCCCGAGCACACTGCGGAGAAGGCCGACCCGAACGCGCCTTATTTTTACACCGTCGCCGAGGTGCGGAAGAACGCGACGTCCGAAAACCTCGCGCAGTTGCGCCTGATGGAAGAGCGTCTCGTCGCGCTCGCGCAACCTCCTGCGGCAAGTGCGCTCGAAGCGAAGGCGTGTGGAATGCTGGACGCGTTCGCCGAAAAGGCATGGCGCCGACAACTGAATGGAGACGACCAATCGAAGCTCATGCGGCTATATCGCGACGCCGCCTCGCAGGGCGTGAGTTTCGACAGCGCGATGAAAGTGCCGCTGCTCACCGTGCTGGTGTCGTCGGACTTTCTCTATCGCGGCTCACAGCGAGAGGCCGAAAAAAACGAGAAGACGCGAAAAGAGTCGGATTCCAAAACAGCTCTTCCGTCTTCTTCACTTTCTTTCGGCTCCAAACCGCTCTCCTCCCACGAACTCGCCTCGCGCCTCTCCTTTTTCCTCTGGGCCAGCATCCCCGATGACGAACTGCTCCGCCTCGCCGCCGCGGACAAGTTGCGTGACCCCGCCGTGCTCACCGCGCAGGCGAAGCGCATGCTCAAGGACCCGCGCGCCGCATCGCTCGCGACGGATTTCGCCACGCAGCTCGGGGGCTTCGGCGACTTCGAATCGTTCACCGGCCCCGATGAGAAGCGCTTCGCCGAATTCACGCCCACGCTGCGTCAGGCCATGTTCGATGAAGTCACGATCTTCCTCACCGACCTCGTCCGCAACGACCGCCCGCTCACCGCGCTGCTCGATGCGGACTACACCTTCGCGAACGCGGAGCTGGCGAAGCACTACGGAGTGAAGTGGGAAGACAATCAGACAAGGAGACAGGGAGACAAGGAGACGACGCCAATCTCCCCATCTTCTCTTCTCAAAGTCTCATTGTCTGGCGCGCAGCGCGGCGGTCTGCCGACGATGGCGCTCTTTCTCACCAAGACCTCGCTGCCGCTGCGCACCAGTCCCGTCCAGCGCGGCGTATGGGTCGTCGAGCAATTCCTCGGGCGCAAGATTCCCGCGCCGCCGCCGAATGTGGGCAAGATTTCCGAGGACGAGAAATCCGCCGACGGCCTGCCCATCCGCGACCAGCTCGCGAAGCATCGCGCCGATGCGAACTGCGCCGCGTGCCATGCACGCTTCGACGCGATGGGCGTGTCCTTGGAAAACTTCGACCCCATCGGCCGCTGGCGCACCGCCGACCGCAGCGGCGACGCCATTGTGAGCACCGACACCCTGCACGACGGCACCGCGCTGAACGGCATCACCGGCCTCAAAAAATATCTGCGCGACCATCAGGACGAAGTCTTCCGTCACTTCACGCGCAAGCTCCTCGGCTACGCCCTCGGCCGCGCCGTGCTGCCTGGCGACCGCGCGCTGCTCGACCGCATGAACGCCTCGCTCGCGCAGGACGGCCACAAGTTTTCGACGCTCGTCGAAGCCATCGTCACCAGCCCGCAATTCACCAACCGCCGCCAATAATGAAGACAGCACTCATCCTCGCCCTCATCATCTCCAGTCTGCCACTGCGCGCTGCCGATACGGCCGCTGAAGCAAAAAGCCTCGGCGGTGCATTCGATGCCGCCACAGGCGCGGTCGTCGTGAAGAAAAACAAGACACCCGACACCGCCGCTATCTCTGCACTCGCCACCGATGCCAAAGTGAAGTCCATCACGCTCGACGGCTGCACTTTGAAGAGTGATGGAGTCGCAGCGCTTGCCATATCAAAGACGCTCACCGCGCTGAAGCTGGAGCATACGATGGTGAACAAGGTGCCCGATTTGAAAGTCCTAGCCGGCATCACCACGCTCGAAGAATTGAACCTGGGAGGCAGCGACTTCGGCGATGAAGGACTCGCCACCCTCAGCGGGCTCACGAATCTCCGCGTGCTGCACCTCGGTCACGTCGGTCGCAGCGACAAAACCGCCTTCACCACCGAAGGCCTCAAGGCGCTCGCGAAGCTGACGAAACTCGAATCGCTCATCATTCACCTTCACAAGCCCGACGACGCGATGATTTCCATGCTCGCGAGCTTGAAGACGCTCAAGGACGTGAAAGTCGGCGGCATCTCATCGGACTTTCTCAAGAGACTCCAAAGCGCGATGCCACAAGCCAAGGTCGCCTCGCGTGGACCAAGCCACGGATGCGGTGAAGAAGTAGTCAACTAAGTCTAGAGTTCGCAAAAGACTTTCCACCCCCTTTACCTTCCTTGCCCCATGACCAGGTTGCTTGCCAACGCCTGCCTGCTGCTTCTCGCCGCCGCGTTGGCGAAGGCTGAGCCACAGTTCGAGCGGCGTGCTTTGGCGCTATCGCAGGCCGTTTGGGGCGTTGGCGCGGCGGATGTGAATGGGGATGGTAAACGGGTTTTGCTCGCGGCGGCGGACACGCAGGCGGTCGCGTTCATCGCACCGGATTGGCAACCGGTGGTGCTGCATGATTTCGTCGCGGGCCGTTTGCTGCACGCGACGGTGCTCGATTGCAATCGCGACGGCAGACTCGACTTCGTGGTCGCGCGGATGCTTTCGCCGTGGGTCGACTACCGCAA
>Ga0114970_10000733_pt1 | contig 24588 bp, 20 predicted proteins | sample M_140205_XF_Meta_FD_87030 | JGI IMG/M metagenome (GOLD analysis project Ga0114970, IMG submission 87030) | Freshwater microbial communities from Lake Montjoie, Canada to study carbon cycling - M_140205_XF_MetaG | ecosystem: Environmental > Aquatic > Freshwater > Lake | place: Lake Montjoie...
AGGCCCTACGCTCACCAGAATGACCTCCCCCGTACCCGCTTTTTCCTTTACCCGAAGCGCCTCTTCAATGGCAAATTCATCGTAGGGATTGAGGATGAATTTGAGTTCTTGGGTGGCAATCTTTCGATCTTGGTCGATCAATTTGATTTGGGCTTCTGTATCGGGTGTTTGCTTGATGCATACGATAATGCGCATGGAATTCCTCTCTACGATCCGTGTGCTGACGCCGCACAATATTGCCCCATGATAGCGAACTTTCTTTGGAGATCAAGGGGTTGGTGGAGGGGGGGCCTTTTTTATGGGAGGGCTTGGAAAAGAGGGTACTCATACTTGGCGGGATATGGTATATCAGCAAGGTTTTTCGACAAAGCAACGGCACGGGAACGAAGGCTTCAGCCAAAGGGATTGATATGGTGTTGGTTTTATTGAATATTGTGATTTTATGGCTGGCGCCTTTGATTTATTGGTTTGCTTCGCGGCACAAAGCAGCCTGGAGAACGGTGGAAACCTTGACCCAGGTCTCTATTGTTGGGGTGGTCTCTTTGCTGTTGATGCCTGAATGTGTAGAGTTAGCTGGGTTTATTGTGGTGGTTCCGGCTTTATTCGGATTGCTTTTTCCTACCTTTGTGGAGCGGTTATGGGTAAGGCAAGCTACCCAGGTACACAACTTATCTTTGTATTTGGTGATCATTGGCCTTGCCATCCATGGATTAATGGATGGGGTCGGGCTGGCTTTGCCAGAACATGGCCACGGGCATGCCCACTCTCATGAGACAGGCGAGTTTCTCTCCTTGGGCATTTTACTCCACCAGCTGCCAGTGGGCCTTTTGATTTGGAATTTATTCTATAAAAAGCGAGGCTGGTTTTTTTCCTTCTCGCTATTGTTATTTCTCGGTCTTGCTACGATCCCTGGATATTATTTGGCTGACTCTTTGATTGCCATGTGTGATGAAACCTGGCTCGCCTACTTTCAGGCATTGATTGCTGGATCTCTTTTGCATATTGTCTTTGATCGACATGATGATGGACATTCTCACATTCATTCTTGTTCCCACGCCCATCATAGCTAAGCTCTTTTCAGCTTCTGGTACAATAAGAGAGGAAACCTGTGGTTCATCCTCTCTTATTGAGCAGCAGCATGAAAAAAACATGTCTTTTTAGCTGGTTACTCTTTTCTTCCGCCTTTTTGTGTGGAGGGATTCATGTAGCTCCCATTGTGGTGGTAGCCAAGACGGTACCTGCCATTGAGTTTCATCAAACCGGTGGCGCCAATCCAGAGCGAGGTGCCTATCGGTTGTTTAGATCCGATGCAAAAGGCAGTGCCGTTCCGATCCCCTTCCAGATTGATGAGCGAAATCAATATGGGGATTTCGTTTTGGATCAAGGGCCTGATCACCTTCAACTGAAGGGAAATGGGTTATTTGATGGAGACGATGAGTTAAGCTTCATGGGGGATGATGTAGGGGAGGTCAATATGCCCACCCAGTGGGCGTTTGCCAAGCCTTCGATTTTATATGAGTTGAAGATTGCCTCCCCTCAAAAGCAAGGGGCTGTCTATGTGGGCATCTATTATAAAAATCCCCCGCCTTTATCTCCTCGGCGCTATGTGGACTATCATATTTCCGAAGCAGAAATTCGTACTTCCAATTACCAATATTTCTTTAACCCTAAGAATTATTTGGTAGTTCGAGGGGTGAGCGTGATCGATCCCATGAAAATCACCACCCCCTTGATTTACTCTTCGACCTTCTACCTGAAGGTTGATTTGAAGTATTTTTTAACATTTCAGATCAATCAAGACGATGTGGAGAGCCATTTACAAGCGTATAAAACAGGCCCCATTCGAGTCATTGCGCGGGTGGAGTTTTCTTATAAGTTTCTCAAGATTAATTTTGATTTGGGGATGTACACAGAGGTCTCCTTTTTTGGTAACTCTGTGATTTTGCCGGCAGTGATTGAGAATCCTTTCTCTGGAAGAAAAACTCTCAATGCAGGTAGTATGTTCTATTACGGATTTACGTCTGTAAAAAACCCGAAGGATCTTTCCATTACTTCCAATATGCCTACCTATTCTCCAAAGAGCAGCATGTGGGATAGCTTGGGAAAAGAAGCTACTCCCGCTTCCTATTATTGGGTTACGGCACTAGACCCTACGTTTATGCTTTTTATGGAAATTGGGATGTCACCCGAAATGAAACGCTCGAAGACGCTACCCATGCTTTATGTGGAGAATGAGCCAGGAGCTGCTTTACGAGGGCGGCTATCCAAGGCCAAACCTTTGGGTGAAAGTCCGGTGAATGTGGGAATCGCCATGGATATGTCCACATTGGAGGAGGGTACTCATACGGTCTCCTTCCAGCTTTTCATCGACAATCACCCCTCTCAGGCGGAGCTAGAAAACATCAAAGGGTTGCGCAGCTGGAGAGTGACAGCCCATCGGCTTTTGTTACCCCCTGCCTCCCTTTCGACTCCTGTTGTAGCACCACAGGGAGCGACCCAGAAAGGTCAACGGAAAAAATAGAGGCCCTATGCTTTGGAGCGGGCAGGCATCGGCTTTTTCTTCGAAGCCTTTCGTGCCTTTTTCACGTTCTCATTTTTGGGGGCCTCTTGGCTGTGGGCTGTGGGCGTCTGTGATGGAGTTGGGGGCGCTGAGCGCACTTGATGTCCCAGAGCCTCAGGGAGTCGCACAGGATACCCCGGCAAGAGGAAGGGAGGCTGCGGGGGGGTTTTCCCGTGAATGAGCTCTGGGTTCCAGTAGACCAATTTCTTATAAGGGATATTGTAAGCCTCACTGATCTGATGCAGGGAAGTGGGGGTAGCTACATAGGCATAATGGAGAGGGAACATCATTTCTGGGTTGTGGCTATAGATGATGCCGTACGCCTCTGGGTTTTGTCCCACGAGAATGGCTGCTAGGGCTTTTGGGGTAAAATTTCTGGTTTCTTGGTTGAGGCGCCCCTTGGAATAGGCCCAAAATTTTTCCCGTGTTGTCTTGCGTAGCATATCTTGGATGATTCGCGGGCCTGAATTATAGGCTGCGATGGCTAAGTTCCAATCCCCGAAAGTTTGGTAGAGCTTTTTCCAATAGACCACGGCTGCCATGGTGGATTTCACGGGGTCTAGACGTTCATCTACCCAATGGGTCATCTCGAGCCCTTGAAGGCGTGCAGTAGCGCCGATAAATTGCCATGGCCCTCCGGCTTGGCGGGGGGAGCAGGCTCGATTGTTAAACCCGGATTCGATCATGGCTACGTAAAAGAGGTCACTTGGGAGCCCCCGCTCTTCCAGAATGGGCATGATGGTGGTGCGGATAGCATCTCCTCGGGTCATCCACTCAGAAAAGGTGCGTTTGGCCTTGGTTTGAAAATATCGAATCCACTGCTTCACCTCGGGCTGGAGGTCTGGGGGGATGGATTCAACGAGGGAGCGATTGAGCTGACCCTCTGGGATGGGAAGCTTCGTCAAGTGAGGGGCAAACCGCTTCTTCAAGTAGCTGGCGTACTGATCATCCCCATAGGGGGTGTGATACAGGGTGCGCCCTTGGGGAGAAGTCGAGGACGTAGCTACCCCATCGTTGGATGTGGAGAGGTCTGCATTCTTCTTGGCAAACTGAAGGGGGTGCTGGCAACTAGCGAGCACCCATAGGATCCCAAGTAAGGGGATGTGTATTTGATGCTTCATATTCTGGTACTCCTGGCGATTCGCGCTGATGCGAAGGTCTTCTTACATACCTGGTATTTCCCTTTGAGGCAACCTTGTGCGCGTATTTGGCGGATTTTATAGGGCTTTTTTTAGCGGAGCACGTAGTGAAATGTCCCGGTAATGTCGAGATTTTTTTTCTTGAAATCAGTGGGTAAGGGGGAAAAAGGAGCCGCCAATTTGATGGCTTCCACAATGGCGGAGTCAAGAACGTCATGCCCCGAAGAATCCAGCACGGCGATTCGCGAGACGGTGCCGGTGTCTTCGATGGTGAATTGGAGAAGTACTTTCCCAAATAAGCCTGCCTGTGCCGCTTCGCCCGGATAGGCCCAGGCCATCTCAATGGCTTTTCGCATGGTTGTAAAGTAGCCAATATACCGATATTCCGTGGTATTGATATCAATGCTGTCGCCTTCTCGGCGTTGATCATCCAGGTAGTCCTGGTAGCCAGCTTCTACTTGAGTCGCCATCTGGGATTGGGCGGCTGCCAAGAGGTGTTCATAGGCCTGGGGGCCTTTTGTGCCAGGCGGAGGAAAAGGATGGGGTCCTGGGCCTTTTTTGGGGGGAGAGGTAGGGGCAGGTTCAATGGATAGGCGGCCCTCATGAGGCGCTTTGTCGGAGAGAGCTTCCCCAAGGGGAGTGGGTGGAGCCACAGACGCATGCTTTGTACTCGGCTTTGCCTGATGGTCTCGAGGGAGTTTGAGAGAGGCTCGGGTTTCTTGCTCTGTGCTGTGGTTGGTTTGCCCTAAAAACTCGGCCTCTTTGGGGGGCTGCGTTGGGGTTTGGGGGGCTTCCAATATTTTAGAAGCCTCTGGCTCTGATGGAGGGGCGGGGGCCTTGGGAGCTGGGGAATTTTCCACCAGGCGGACTTTGACGATGCGCTGTTTTGCCTCTTCTTTTTGCTGGCTCTTTACGTTAAGCTGAGACAGCTCTAGGAGGCTTGCCACATGGAGCAGGGCAGACAAAAGAAAGAAAATCCCAAAGAGTCGACGGGATTTTCTTTTCTTATGTAGCTCGGAGCTGGTTCTATCCATGTGTGTTGTCATTCGCAGAATGGTATTGTCTCTTTCCTTGGTACAGGGAAATGGAAGCCATTTCAGCCTTTATTTCTATGAATCGCATCGGCATTGGGGTTTTAGATGATGGCCCCCTAGCCAAAGGAGTCTTTGTTGCAACGGATTGTGTCCATTCTTTTCTTTGGTTTGTTGGGTTTTGTCGGTTGTACGTCAAAGGAACTTGACCCCGAGCGGGCGGAATATTCCTATCAGGTGGCCAAGGAGTCTTACGTAGATGGCAACTATGAGATTGCCATCGGTAAATTGGGTGAATTTAAGTCTCGCTTTCCCTACAGTCGCTTTGCCATTGAGGCAGAGCTCTTGATTGCCAATGCCCACTATGAGTTGCATCATTACGGAGAAGCTGGGGCTGCTTATAAACAGTTTATCAAACTTCATCCCAAGCATCCGGAGGTACCCTTTGCCTGGTTCCGATTGGGGGATACCTATTGGAAGGAAGCCCCGGAAGAGATTGACCGTGAGCAAGAGTATACCCAAAAAGCTTTGGAAAATTGGAAGGTCTTGGTAAAGGATCATCCTGAATCCCCCGCTGCCAAGGAGGCCACCCCCTTGATAGAGGTGGGGACCCGTCGAGTGGCAGAGGCCAGCCAATTTTCAGCAAAATTTTATTGCAAGCAAGAGATTTGGCATGCCTGTGCCTATAGTCAAATTCAGCTTGCCGAAGGCTTTCCCCAGTATCCAGCCATCCGAAAGGAGGCTTTGGCCGCAGCAGCCAAGGCTTTGGATAAGCTAGCCGATGGGAAAAAGAAGCCGGATGAGGATACGAACTTGTATTACAAGAACTTTACGTCAGAAGAGCTTCGACAGAAGGCAAGCGAGATTAGGGGGGAGGTGTGGAGGGGGGAACGCCCTCCACAATAATTACTCCGCTTCCCCGCGGGCTTGGAGGCGTTGGGTTAGGCTGCCATTGAGTCGAATCACCGCATAAATCCAGGCGAAGGTGATCAGCACGATCAAGATGCTTACATAGGGCAAGGTGGCTGCAATAGAAGGTAAGAAAATGAGGAGGAACTGATAGAAAAGGGAGCCTCCAGATTTTCCAAACCGAGAGCCGACGCCATCGATGACGGCTTTTCCTTGGCGTTGTTCCTTGGGGGAAAGGGGAATGAACGCCATTTCTTTGGTGGCATCAAAGAGTGTGTATTTGAGGCTTCGAGTGAGGCATTGCTGTGTTCCGCTGATATAGACAGCAAGGAGGGTCACCGGGCAGGCAACATAAAGGACCAATCGCTGAGTTAAAAAGCTATCTTCAAACAAATTGAGGCCAAATAGTCCGATGCAGCCGAGAAAGACGACAACGGGTGTGGCCAGTGCGGTGGTTTTCCACCCAAAACGTCGCAACAAACTACCAGAGAAGAAGAGGGCAATTACAGCAGACATCACGCCATTGGCAAGGGTTACTTGGCTCATAAAGGCATTGAGACTGCCTGTATCGTTCTTAAAATGGATATGGAGTTGATCGAGGTAGATGACGTCGATCAAGTTGAACATGAAATTGTAGCAAATCACGATGCAGGCAATGTAGCGAAGATGAGGGGAGTCGTATAAGGCCATAAAGGCTTTGCGCAGGGTAAAGTCGCTTTTTTCTTGGGGGGTAGGCTCTGCCGCTTTCTTTCGGGCCTCTAAGAGATTAGGCAGGTTGCTGAGCAAGTAAAACAACACCAATACAGCGGCCTGGCAGATCAAAGCAATGGCTACAATAGAGAATACGGACTGTTCCCAGCCTGTGGCCCCAATAGGCATATTTTTATCAAACTTTTGGGTAGAGATGGCGTTCCCCAAAAATCCGGCTAACACAGACCCCAAGTTACCGATGACAGCAAAGATTCCATAGAAACGCTTGGCTTGTTGGTTCGAGGTAACCTCATTCACAAAACCCCAGAACAGCATGGAAAGTACGACGCTGCCCCAAAGTTCGGAGCAAATATAGAAAAGAGAGAGGTGCCAATACCGAATCATCATCCAGATCCATTTGGCAGAAGGCAGAAGATTTTCCAAGAATTCCGTGGTTTTTATCAGGGCCACTTCTTCTCGGAAAGGAAATAACACAGTGAAAAACAAGGTGAAAAACGTGATAAAAATCAAAACCATGGTGTAGAAAACGGTTTCTCGGGCGAATCTTTTTGCTAGTTGGGCGTATAAAAAAGAAAAGAATACGGCTCCCGGTAAAATCCCCCATACCTTCAAGAAGGGAACGATGGCAGCCCCGGATTGAGGCGCGGATACCATAATGGTGCTTTTTAATGGGCGAAGAAGATTGTAACTGGTTGTTATTAAAATAAAAAGAATGCCAGTATATAGGAACTGACGCCACTCCCCTTGATGCACAGGAAACCAAGATTGGACCATTCGCCTGGTGGTAGGAAAAAAACCCTCTGAAGTCTTCAAGTTATAACCTGTTCATTGGTTTGTGAATTGAGGCCTACTTATAGTCGCTCTCCTATTGGAGTTCAAGGATTTTCGCTGTTGGAAGGTCTCCTAACGAATTACTCATGCTCTCGAGGGATCGGAGGAAATCATGACAAAATGTAGGAAGTAAGATATAGTCAAAAAAAATCAACCCCTTACTTTTTTTGGAGCTTAGCTTGTGAGCCAGCATCGGCAAAGGGGGGCATCCTTGCTCGAAGTCATGGTTGCCTTCTCCGTCTTGACAATTGCCCTCGTGGGCGTGATGTTTTTCTATCAACATGCGGCCCGCGCGAAGCAGGCTGTCCGCCTTCAAGCGGTTCAGGAGGCATTGGCGCAAAATATTGCCTCTAAGCTTCAATCGCCTTCTTCTCTCTATCTCAGTCTATTAGATACCAACAATGCAGACTTTATCCGTTGCGTGATTGGAACCGAGACGGGATGTACGGAAACACTGACAAAACCACCTGTTGGCGAGGCGGGAAAGAATTTTTTTACCCTTCATTATCAGACCTCTACTGTCACGAGCCTGCCTCTTTCTTCCATAAACTACACCTCTCAAGGGGTTCCTGGCTGTACCCCGGATATGCCCACTTGCCTCTTTCAGGCGAAAACCTTCTTTTATGGGGTATGTCCGCCTGTGGGGACAGATGCTTTGGTGCACCCCCCTTCCTGCTTACAGGGAGCTCAAGAGGTTTACGTTGGATATACGGTGCAGCAGATTCAACCCTCTCCCAATGGTGGAGGGGCTTTTCTGCCTCCATTGCCTCGGGTTGCGCAGATGTATCCCATCTCGGTGCTTAAAATCATGGGGACGTATGCCAATGCGAGCTGCAACCCAGGTGCTACTGCCAGCGGGTATTCGCCTGATGGGGTGTTGACCTGTAAGTGTTCCCTTCCCTATATCCCTTCCACTGACCTTGCGCCCAACCGTAGGGGAACGTTGTGTGCGTTATTGGCACCCCCCAATTTTTCGTGTCCGGTTACGTTGATTTATCATGGGCTTGATGCCAACGGGAAACCCATTTGCAAAACCTTTGAGGATTCTTATGAGTGTCAAACCGTTTCTGGAGATCAATTTACAGCCAGTGGGGGCACATGCGGGGATGAGTATTGGATGGAGATGTATACAAGGGGTACGTGTACTTTTTATTGTGCGGTCACCCAAGGCGGGGGTGCGTGTTCGAGCCTAGAGACTACGGGTGGGGATGCGCGAGATCAGGGGATGTATGTAAATCAAACCTTGGATACTAGCGGGTGGGGAATCTCCATGATTCAAACGGTACAAGGTATGGCCAAACCAGGCGCCGCGATTTACCCATCGAGCTCAGTTACAGCGGAAGTGAAGCAAGGCATGATTTGTACCAATGGGAAACTCAGCTGTTGCAAACAAAAAGAATGAGGGTGTGATGGCAAGACGAGAATCGGGGCTCAGTCTGCTGGAATTGATGATTTCCTTAGGGTTGATGAGTGTTTTGGTCCTTGGGGTCGCCACTTTTTTAAGCAACCAACAAGTGACGGTGAATCAGTTACGCCACGTTTTGCTGATGCATCAGATGGCCAAAACCATGGAAGAGGCTGCTGGGCGCCCAGATGTGATCTCTTTTAGTGCGTTCCATTCCATACTCCCAGGAAATGTGGCGTTACGGCAGTGTATTACGGCAAATACGCCAGGGAGTGCGCCTGCAGTTGGCGTGACGTGCACCGCAACGGATCCGTTGCATCCGCAACCTTTTGCCTTGATTCTTCCATATGGGGAGCTGGTTGGAGCAGGGCAAGCATCAGATACCTCTGATGAGGCAATGCTGCAGAAGCATACCGTGGCGGGGACTTTCGATGTTCCGGTTTCCTATTCTCTAGAAGGCAAGAAAGATTGTCTGCAGGCAGACCCCCCGGATCCTTCGTGTCAACTTCGGGCCTATGCCTATTTTTGGGCGAGTTGTCCTCCCAATTTTTCTTCTGTCTCTAGCTCGGGCGCTGCAGGATTGGCCCCCCCTTCTCTCCCTACTTCCTGTGCAGTAGCGGACACGATCCATATTCTCTATCAGTTGGTTCACGATCCTACGACCATTCCTATGGGTCGGCATGCTGGACAGTTGTTGCCCTCCATCCCTCCTGATTCTGTTTTTTACATTGATATCCCTGCGCAAACCAAGAGTACGTTGACTGCGATTTCTACGCCCGTATCTTTGTTGCCGCTCGAGAGGCAACAAAGCTTTCAGTGCCCCGTAAATTATAGCTTGGTGCAGGTGGAAAATGGGCAGCCGGTATGCAAATGCTTGTATCCATTTGAAGAGTTCAAATCTAATTTTGGTAGTACGTGCATTGCCAGTACGCAAACCTGTGGGATCAATCAGCGATATCAGGGGACAGATGAAAAAGGCAATATCATCTGTTTGCCTATTACTTGTAATACCATTTCAGATTTGAATGCCACCTGTGGTGTGGGAGGATGGATTCAGAAAATTTCTTATACGGGGTGTTCCGCCCAAACCTGTCAATTTCAAAAGAATGGGGGCGGCTGTTCCTCTCAAATTTCCTGTACAGGGTCTATTACGTGTTGCTATGATGCCCAGCATTCGTAGATAGGGGCCCCGCACATGAATCATCAGTTAGATATCGAACTTCAGTCGCGAATTTTAATTTTAGATGGCGCCATGGGTACCATGATCCAGGGCTTGCGATTGGAGGAGAAAGACTATCGAGGGACACGATTTTTGGATCATCCTTTGGATGTAAAGGGGAACCATGATTTGTTGTGTCTTACCCACCCAGAGGCCATTGCGCAAATTCATTGGCAATATCTGGAGGCGGGCACGGATATCATTTGTACTAATACCTTTAATAGTACGAGAGTTGCTCAGCATGACTACCAATTGAGTCATGTGGTGCCTGAGTTGAACGAAGCAGCTGCCCGTCTGGCAAAGGAGGTGGTACGAAAATTTACGGAAGAACATCCCCATCGAACTTGTTATGTAGCAGGGAGTTTGGGGCCTACCAACAAAACGGCTTCTCTATCTCCCGATGTGAATCGACCTGGGTACCGAGCCATTTCTTTTCAAGAGCTGGTGGAGGCCTACACAGAGCAAGCCGCAGGCCTTATGGATGGGGATGTTGATCTTCTTCTCGTAGAAACGGTCTTTGATACATTGAATTTGAAGGCCTGTTTATATGCCCTTGATTTGTTGTTTGCAGAAAGGGGAAAATCTTTGCCCGTAATGGTATCGGTGACCATTACGGATCAATCGGGACGCACCCTGTCTGGACAGACCCTCGAAGCCTTTTGGTATTCTATACGACATGCCAAACCGTGGAGCGTGGGGATCAACTGTGCCTTAGGGGCGGAGCAGATGCGCCCTTATATTGCAGAGCTTTCTAAGTTGGCAGACTGTTGGATTAGTTGCCATCCCAATGCGGGGCTGCCTAATCCATTGGTGGATACAGGGTATGATGAAACACCCGAGATTACAGCTGGACTTCTTGAGGGATTTGCCAAGAGCGGGTTTGTGAATATCGTGGGGGGGTGTTGTGGGACGACACCCGCTCATATTGCAAAGATTCGAGAGAAGGTAACACCGGTTCCTCCTCGTGTAAGGCCCGCTTTGGATGAGGCCATGTGTTTGAGTGGGCTGGAGCCTCTTCGTGTACCGGAAAAGGGGGCCCCGTTCTTGATGGTGGGGGAGCGCACCAATGTCACGGGGTCTCCCAAGTTTAACAAGTTGATTCAGGGCAAGGAGTATGAGGCAGCGCTCACCATTGCTCGTCAGCAGGTGGAAAATGGCGCCAACATTCTCGATGTGAATTTTGATGAAGGGCTTTTGGATTCTGAAGCTTGCATGGTGCATTTTTTGCATTTAATTGGGTCTGAGCCAGCGATTTCTCGAGTTCCCATTATGATCGACAGTTCGAAGTGGTCGGTCATTGAGGCAGGACTGCGCTGCTTGCAGGGAAAGGGGATTGTCAACTCCATCAGTTTGAAGGAAGGCGAGGCTGCCTTTTGTGATCATGCTCGTAAAGTTCGTCGATATGGGGCTGCCGTTGTGGTGATGGCCTTTGATGAGCAAGGGCAAGCGGCTTCCAAGGACGAAAAGGTTCGGATCTGTGAGCGAGCGTATCATTTATTGGTGGATGAGGTGGGGTTTCCGGCAGAGGACATTATATTTGACCCCAATGTGTTGACCGTGGGGACAGGGATGTCGGAGCACAATCGATATGCGCTCCATTTTATTGAGGCCGTTCAGGAGATCAAAGCTCGTTGCCCAAAGGTGAAAACCAGTGGGGGAGTGAGCAATATTTCCTTCTCCTTTCGGGGTCAGAATCAGCTTCGCGAGGCCATGCATGCCTCCTTTCTGTACCACTCCATTCGAGCGGGCCTCGATATGGGGATCGTGAATGCCGGTATGCTGGAGGTGTACGAGGAAGTTCCCAAAGATCTGTTGGAGAAAATCGAGGATGTGCTTCTCGATCGAAAGCCAGAGGCTACGGATGCGCTCATTGAATTTTCCCAGAGTTACCAGCGAGATGCGCGGGAAAAAACGGGGGGGAGTAGTCAGGATTGGCGTTTGTTACCAGTTCGAGATCGAGTGGGGCATGCCATGGTCCATGGGATTTCTGATTTTATCGAGCTGGATACGGAGGCGTTACTGAAGGAGCTTGATAGTCCGCTGCAAGTGATCGAAGGTCCCCTCATGGATGGGATGAAGATTGTGGGGGAACTCTTTGGGGCAGGGAAAATGTTCTTGCCGCAGGTGGTGAAGAGTGCGCGAGTGATGAAAAAGGCTGTGGCATTCCTCGAGCCAATGATGGCCAAGATGAAGGAGGGGCGTCCTGCCTCCAATCAGGGGACTTTCGTCATTGCTACGGTGAAGGGAGATGTGCACGATATTGGGAAAAATATCGTGGCTGTGGTGCTTGCGTGCAACAACTATCGGGTGATTGACCTCGGGGTCATGGTGCGGTGCGAAAAAATCCTCGAGTGTGCCAAGGCGGAGAAAGCTGACTTGATTGGGCTCAGTGGGTTGATCACGCCTTCGCTGGAAGAGATGATTTCCAATGCCCAGGAAATGGAAAGACAAGGATTTTCCGTTCCTTTGCTGATTGGGGGGGCGACCACAAGCAAAGCTCATACGGCGTTGAAGATTGCACCTCACTATTCTCAGCCTGTGGTGCAGGTGGGGGATGCTTCGCTGGTGGTGGATGTGTGTAACCAGCTGCTTCATCCAGAGAGGCGGACGGTGTATATAGAAAATCTAAGGCAAGAGCAGGCTGTTACGCGAGAACGTTTGTTAAAAAGCCGACAGGCGGCGGATTATTTAACGCTGGACGAAGCCAATGCCAAGGGGTTGAAGATCGATTGGGCGAAGGAGGTGTTGGCAACCCCTTCTTTTACTGGGATTGAGCATTTGGTGAATCAGGACTTGCGGATATTGGTGGACTATATTGATTGGTCGCCTTTCTTTTGGACATGGGGGCTCCAAGGATTTTATCCGCGAATTTTGCAGTCCGAGAAGTGTGGCAAGCAAGCTAGCGAGCTTTTTGCGGATGCAAAGCGCCTCTTAGTGGAGATTATAGAGGGGGGGCTTTTCCAGGCCCAAAGTCTCATGGGGATTTTTCCTGCCAATGCAGAGGAGAACGATGTCTGGGTCTATGATCCAGCAAATCCTAGCGAGAAAAAGGAAAAATTCTGCTTTTTACGCCAAAGGAAGCGTAAGGAATCAGAAGAGCCTTATTTGTGCCTCTCTGATTTCATGGCTCCATTGTCCTCTGGGCAGCAAGATCACCTTGGGTTTTTCGTGGTCACCATGGGAGATGGGGTGGAGAAACTGGCGAAGAAGTACGAGGATGCTCAGGATGATTACAGCTCCATTATGGTGAAGGCCCTCGGCGATCGTTTGGCGGAGGCCTTTGCTGAATACCTCCATCAGAGGGTGCGTGGTCTCTTTGGCTTTCCCGATGCGACTTCTACGAAAATGGAGGACTTGCTGCAGGAACGGTACCGCAGTATTCGCCCCGCTCCTGGATATCCCGCTTGTCCAGAGCACCAGGAAAAAGGTAAGATATGGTCTCTTCTCCAGGTTGAGACTCGGTTGGGCGTGCGGTTGACAGAAAGCTATGCAATGACACCCGCAAGTTCTGTGTGTGGGTATTACTTTATGCATCCGCAGGCTAAGTATTTTCGCGTGGGGGAGAGTGGGAATGTTGCGTAATTAAATAACTTAAAAACCTCAGCCTATACACCTTTTTTCCACCGAAAATGTTGGCGATGGATATTTTTGTTGCCCTCGAATTTATCAGGCAGGCCTCCAGCGGAGCTGGAGGCCTGCCTGATAACGGAAATGGACAGCTCCAACAAACAACGGATAGCCTTTCTTTCTCTATGGATCCTTGTCCTGGTAAGACAAATAATTCTTTATTCGATTTCATTGATCATCATGCAGTACAAATCTGTTCCTATTTTGACTAGGTTTTTTTCGTGGCGAAAAAATTTTCACTTTTCTGAGAATAAGCGCAGCAATGGGAATTCTGCGAATTTCTTTTTTGAAACAGAGGACTCCGTAGATTAAGTTCTTCCTTCTCTCTTCAAGGGAGAGAGATTTCCTTCTTTGTTGAAGAAAGGGGGCAGGTAATGAAGTGGAGAGTCGCCTCCTAATCATGATGTTAAAAGCCTTGCTTTGATAAAAACTTCAGTTTTTTGGAATAAAAAATTCTATTGGTAGGTGCCCACAAAAGATTTTCTCTCGACTCATAAGCGTTTGAAAAAAACTTCGAAGGAGGTGACCACTATGTATGCTGGCGATTTTTTCGAGAGTTTGATTTTGGTGGCCGATGCCAGTGTTTGATGAAATTTTTTAATAGACTCATATTATCAGCGATTCTCGCCGAACTGGATTTTCATTGTAGGTCTTCCAATTTTTTGCATGGCAAGCTACCATTCCCTATCCGGCCAGAGATATACTAGGCTTGGGCAAGAAAGCCTGTGAGAGATACAAAAATAGAGTGAGAGGACCGAGGTGTTATAGCTTGAAAAACTGCTCAAATCTCTCAAATTTGCTTGAGGTGTTCGATGATATTGTCTGAGCGTAGGGAAGAGAGAGATGACTTGAACATTGTTTCTGTGAAAAGCATCGTCCAAGTCATCTCTGTATACAAGATTTGGTTTCTTTTTTTCATCGTGATTGGCTCTAGTCTTGGTTTTTATATAGGCAAAAAAGCAGAATTTTATAGTAGTCGTAGTATATTTGGGCGCTCTCATGAAAATTCTTTTATAATAAAAGAAGAAGACAAGATTAAAAAAGTGGCTGCTAATCTTTTTAGAGACAAAAATTTCACAGATTATTTTGCTACAAGAGTGGTGGAAAATTTAAAAAAAACAGAGGAATTTTCATCGAATAAAAATCTGATGGAAGAGGTTTTCACTCCATTTTTTAAGGGTCGTTCAATCGATGATTTACAGGAAAAACCTGCCGATTTTGTCCCTTTAGCCAAGCTTTTTTTTTCAGGGTTTCTATTAGAAAATAAGCAAGAAAATCAAGAAATAATACCCCCCCCTCCTTTTTTTAAATTGAGGGCAAATAATAATTTATATGAAATGCTCTTCTCTCTTCCTCATAAGGGTTTCTCTCGCCCTTTTATGTTTGCATGTGCATTAGCTTTTGATGAATTGATTACCTATGCAAATCAAACGGAATTGGATCGGCAGTTAGGGGAGAAAATTTTTCTAAAGAAAAAAGCAGCAGAAGATTTTAGGAAAATAGAACTTGCCTACAACAAAATCCAGACAAGCCTGCAAGCAGAGCGTTCTAGAATATCAATTGATTTTTATAAATTAGTCAGAAAAATTGAAGCAAAAGAAATCACAGGGAAAAGGGGGGGGTTAAAAATTGAAAGATATAATGATTATAGCAACCCCGAGTATCTATCAGAAACGTATATAGAAGCTTTAGAAAGGAGAATGGTACTAAAGCAATTGGCAGCTTTAAAAGAAAGTAAGGAAATTTCGCAAGAAGAATGGAACTCTTTGTTGTCAGAATACAACTCAATTTCAAATGAAAAAGAAAGAACGGAAGAGAAAAAAACATTGTTAATGACACCGTATTTTTCGAGGCAAAAGCAAGTGGTCGTAAGGGCAGAAGAGGAAACTCAGCAGATTGATGTATCTTTGTTCTCTCTGCCTGGTATTGCCGTTACAGGGAATGATTTGAGTGAGTCTATTTCTCTTGGTCAGCTGGACGTTCTATGCTCCAAAAAATGGAAGACGGCTGTTGCAGGGGCATTTTTTGGTGTGGTTTGCACACTTCTTCTTGCTTTAGGGATAGCCTTTTTTAAAGATATATCAAAACCCAGGGCGTAAGTTAATGCTCATTGTTTATATGCCTGTAAAACTGGATGGCTCAAATGACGGCGTCTCTTAGTGTTTCAAATCTTTAATTTGAGTATTTCTTCTATTACGTTTTCTACTTGAAAATTTTTAATTCCCACCGAACAAGGAAGACTGAGTGCTTTTTTGTGAATGTTTTCTGCAGAATGGAAGTTCTCAGAAAAACCTGATGTAAGATGTTGATAAGCCTTGCTCAGATGTAGAGGCTGCCATAAGGGGCGGGTTTGAATTTTTTTCTCTAACAAACAGTATAAAATATCTCGATTTGAACGCCCAAATTTTTTTTCATCAATAAGTATCGTATAGAGCCAGTAAGAATTGTCACACCAATCTGGAGTTTTAATCGTTTCAATGCCTTCTATATTTTGAAAGGCAGTATTATAGATTGCGGCTATTTCTTTCTTTTTAAAAATATATGAATCAAGCTTTTCAAGTTGGGCGCAACCAAGCGCAGACAATACATTCGAAAGTCTGTAATTAAAACCAATTTCATTGTGCTCATATTCGATTGGGTTGTCCTTTGCTTGTGTACTTAGGTATCTGCATCTTTGAGCGAGTTGTTTATCTTGAGTTACAATCATGCCTCCGCTTCCAGAAGAAATAATTTTGTTTCCATTAAAACTAAAACAAGCTAATTTTCCAAATTGACCAAGATGTTGTCCTTTATATTTTACACCCAAACCCTCACAAGCATCTTCTATGATAATCAATTGATACTTCTGTGAAATTTCTAAAAGTGTGTCCATATCACAAGCGTAGCCGATAATATGAGTTGGAACTAACGCTTTTGCTAGGCGGTTTGTTATCTTGTTGCATAAATTTTTTCCATCCCAGTTATAGTGTGTTGAAATAATATGAATAAGATGAGAGGGGCTCATTTGTAAATTTGAATCACAATCAACAAAAATTGGGGTGGCTCCCGTATAAGCAACGGCATTTGCCGTTGCAGCAAATGTTAATGTGGGAACAAAAACTTCATGTTCTGAAGTAAGGCCACAGACCAATAAGGAAAGATGTAAAGCAGCTGTCCCTGATGAAAGAGCAACAGCATGCTCCACGCCTACATAAGCTGAGAATTCTTTTTCAAAGCGTGTTACAAATGGGCCAGCAGAAGAAATCCAACCATCTTGCAGACATTCGGTTACATATTGGGCTTCCTTTTCGCCTAACGATGGAATGCTTAAAGGAATTCCGAAGTTACCTGTATTATCTATCATATAAAAGCCTTGTTATTACATTTTTTCATCGAGTGTTTTCCCGCTTATAACAGGATGAAATCCTGTTATAAGTTGGGCAAAAAAGTTGATGTAATCTTCTTTTGAGGTGCTGCCGCTTTTTCTCGATTTCTCGTGGAAAGCGAGAAATTTTCGGATCATCTCTGCATCGTATTTGTCTTTTGTTAAAGAGGTAACACCAACAGATTGAAATCGAGAAAAATCGACGTCATCTTCTACTGTAAAAAACTCTTCAAATGGTTTTTCCCCCTCTGTATTGGATGGGCTAAAAAAACAAGGCCATTGTTTTCCAGCAATGAGGGTTTTGCTTTTAGCTTTAGCTTCCATTTCAGATTCACAGAGGTAAGGTGTATATCCGTTTTTTTCAAGTAATTTTATGGCGATCTCAGAAAAACTATTCTCGTTTAATTCATTTTGAAGCTTAGGGAAAAATATTTCGCTAGTTTTTCCTTTGATTAAAGATAATAAGCAAAGTTCCGCTGCTTCTTGATGAGATATAAAATATCTTTTAATATCTGTAGGTGCAGCTAGGGGCTGTTTCTTTTTCATCCTATAGAGGAATCCTTCTAAAAGACTTCCTAGGGAAAAAGATACATTTGCAAATCGTGCGCTGGACCACGATTGTCTGTGTCCATGGAGTTGCATGATAGCTTCCATGAGTTGTTTGGAGGCGCCCATTAGATTGGCAGGGTTTACGGCCTTATCAGAAGAAACCGAAAAAAATTTTTTTAATGGATATTTTAGATGTAATAGAAAATCATGAAGAAACAAATTATTTGTATCAATCATCCTTATCAGACTGTACTTGTCTTTTTCAGATCGAACATGTTTGATGGCACAAAAATTTAAAACATAGTCAAAAGACTTGGTTTCAGCGAAAAACTGAGAAAATTCATATGAGCCCATGGCAATAGGGAGGATCTGTAACTCAACAGAATTCGATATGTTTGGATCTGATCTTATATCTCTTGTAATTTCGACCAAGGCGTTCTCATTGAGATCAATAAGAGCCATTCTTTTAGGTTGAAATTTTAAGAGTAATTTTACAACCGAGGAGCCGATAGAACCTGCTGCTCCAATCACTACGATAGAACTACCTTTTATATGGCCTAGCAATTCTGAATGCGAGGATATCATATCGCTTTCAAAAAGGGATGTTTTTCGCCCTGTTGCTATCCATTCGAGGTCGTTGAAATCCATGCCATCCCTTGTATATTACCGCGAGAAGTGTGCCTGGTTTTTTAGATATTTTCGATTGTTGGCGAACCAATTTTTGTCAGGCTTCTCTTTTGTGAAGAGCAATTATTGCGCAAAAGTTATTTTTTGTCAAATTTATTGACCGCAATATGTGTATTTTACTGAGAAATATTGTTTTCCTTTGAATTTCCTGTACAATTAATACGGGGAACGGATTCCTTTTGAAAGCCAAACACTTCTCGCCTATTTGAATAGACTGCAAAATGTAGAAGGATTGGTCTTCTGGCTGTCCCGCCACCTGGGGAGTCTGTCTTTGCAGGGGCCATCAGCATGAAATGTAACTTTTTGGAGAGACTCAGAATGGAGCCTGATGTCGCTATTTACTAAATTTGTCAATATCTTATATCAATATCTTTCTTGTTTTATCTGGAGGTGAACGAAATTGTTTCATAACATATATAAAGGGCGAAAAGTATTTGTCACAGGCCATACTGGCTTTAAGGGGTCTTGGTTAACACAATGGCTATTGAATCTTGAAGCGAAAGTGACAGGATATTCCCTCTATCTTCCTTCGAAGCCCTCTCTTTTTGAAGAACTTCATTTACGGGATCAGATAAAAGATATCATTGGCGATATTCGAGATTATGAAAAGTTGGAAACGAGTTTACAAGAAGCAGAACCTGAAATTATTTTTCATTTAGCGGCCCAGCCAATTGTAACTGAATCCTATAAAAATCCTCTTATTACATTTGAAACTAATGCAATGGGGACTGCTAAGTTGCTTGAGGCAGTACGAAAATGTCATTCTGTGCAGGCTGTTGTATTGATTACAAGCGATAAATGTTATGAAAATGTAGAATGGGAGTTTGGATATAGAGAAAACGATCGACTTGGCGGAAAAGACCCTTACAGTGCTTCAAAGGCATGTGCCGAGAATATTATTTATTCATATTGGTCTTCTTTTTTTTCCCAAAAAGAAGACCCGCTTGGGCTTGCATCTGCTCGAGCTGGCAATGTTATTGGGGGGGGGGATTGGGCAAAAGATCGCATCATTCCAGATTGTATTCGAGCCTGGGCAAAAAATGAAGCAGCAGAAATTCGGAATCCTTTCGCAACTAGGCCTTGGCAGCATGTATTAGAACCATTAAGCGGATATCTTGAATTAGGAGCCTATCTTTTTTTAAAAAAATCCCATGTCTTTGGGCACGCGTTTAATTTTGGGCCCAATGCAGATGTAATTGAAACGGTAGAGATTTTAGTTTCTGAAATGGCTAAAAAATGGGAAGCTAAAAAATGGGAGTCTAGCAATATGCTGGCTATAAACCGAGAAGCATCTCTTCTAAAACTTTGTTGTGATAAAGCTTTATTTCATTTGCAATGGAAATCAACATTGAATTTTTCTGAGACAGTTGATTTTACGACGCAATGGTATAAATCTTTTTACGAAGGGAAAAGTGCGAAAATATTAACAATAAGCCAAATTGATGCATACCAACAATTAGCGAACTCTAGGGATCGAGTATGGGCATTGAAGTAAAAGAGGAATTTATTTCTAAGATAGAGGGTGTACAGTTAATTCCGTTAAGAGAGATAAAAGCAACAGAAGGGTCGGTACTTCACTTTTTACGTTCAGACTCACCTTATTTTAATTTTTTTGGTGAAGTTTATCTTTCTAGTATTTTTCAAAGTTTAGTGAAAGCATGGAAGCGTCATTTGAAAATGACGCAAAATTTAATTGTGCCTGTTGGTAAAATCAAAATAGTTATTTTTGATAGCCGTGAGAATTCTTCTACTTATGGAAAAACCCAGGAATTTTTTCTTTCAAGAGAACGATACTTTTTATTACAAATACCACCAATGGTTTGGTATGGATTTCAAGGGATGGGGGAACAGGAATCTATAATTGTGAATTGTGCGTCCCATGTTCATGATCCAGAAGAAATAGAGCGACTTCCAAAAGATACACCAGTAATTCCGTACCATTGGGATAAATGAGGATAAAAAATGCTAAGATTGTCTATGGCTTGTGTTGATTTTTCAGAAATTGAGGAGATTCAAAAAGTTTTTTCTACAACGGTAAATTTTGGTCTCGGTGTACATGTTAAGGAATTTGAGGATGAATTACAAAAATTTATTGGGGGGGGGGTCGAGGTTGTTTGTGTAAATTCAGGTACTTCAGCTCTCCATCTTTCGTTAGAGTCTTTGAATTTGCCAAAAAATTCTGAAGTTCTTGTTCCTTCTATTACATTCGTATCTAGCTATACTGCCATTACACAAGCTGGTTTAGTCCCTGTGTCTTGTGATGTTACCTACCCTAGTTGTCATATTGATCCAGAGGATGCTGAAAAAAGAATTTCCTCAAAAACCGTTGCCATTATGCCTGTTGCTTACGCTGGCTGTGATTTTAATCGAGAAAAAATATATGAAATTGCTAATAAATATCAACTTAGAGTGATAGAGGATGACGCGCATGCATTTGGTTCTATTAATCATGATGGCGTACATTTTGGGGCTTCTGGGGATATTGTTTGTTTTTCTTTTGATGGGATCAAAAATATCACCTGTGGGGAAGGTGGTGCAATTGTTACAAAAGATAAATCCTTTGCTCATCAAGCAAGAGTGCGAAGATCTTTGGGGATAGAAAAAGATGTAGAGCTACGATACAAAGGGAAACGGGCATGGGATTTTGATGTTGCGGTGCAGGGATATCGATACCACATGTCTAATATCAACGCCGCAATTGGACTCGCCCAGTTAAAAAAGATTTCAATTTTTAAGAAGAAAAAATTAGCGATTTTAAATAAATATAAAGAAGAAATTGAAGAGCATAAATTGTCTATTCAGATCTGTCATACTCAAGAGATAAGAGATTCAGATTGTTTACATATTTTCAGTTGTCTTTTGGATAAGAAATTAAATAGAGCCGTCATGCGAGAGAAATTGTTAGAAGTAGGGTTCGAAACTGGCATCCATTACGCCCCAAACCACAAACATACTCTTTTTAAATCAAATTATTCCTTACCCGTCGCTGAAGACGTCGGAGAACGTCTTATTTCCTTTCCTTTTCATCCTCAAGTGCCAATGGAAATGATTCCGAGCCTAATTTCCTCGATCAAAAAAATCATTGCATAGAAAATAATCTTTTTCTAAAAGAAAGTTTTTAACTGTTCGAAAACTAGTAAGTGGCCAATTACATAAATTCCCAAGGTGGCTTTCAATTCGAATGAATGGAATATGGTATTTGTTTGCGGCATAAAAATCTGATGGCATATCTCCATAAAAAAAGCATTCATCGGCTTGAATATAAGTATGGGAGAAGAAGTTTGAGAGACATTCTTCTTTTGAACCAGCATCGGAAGAAAAAATATCCTGGAATAGTGATGTAAGTTGAAAATTGCCTAAAACTCGCTCAATGTCGTGGCGAGGTGCTGCAGATACAATATAAGATTGAATTTTAATAGATTGAATCCAGGGTAAAAATGAGAGGACTCCCTCTGTCAGGGTGATTTTATCTTTAACTTGCTCCAACTGAGAAGAGAAAGTATAGAGAAACAGTTCTCTTGAAATTTGCCCTGCTGTTTTTTTTGTAACCCAATCAGCAACTTTACTTCTCTCAGCACCTACTAAATCTGTTTTTAATGCAAGATCAAGAAGAGATTTTAGTTCTGATTTTCCCAGCGTGGATATCGTACTTAAAAAAGCATTATGCTTCACAAGGGAGCTATCCACAATAACGCCATCAAAATCAAAAAAAATTACTTTTTTCATGTTTTTTCTCATGGTTGTAGCATCGCGATGACAGTACAAGGAGATCCATCCGCTTCTTCAATTCGAAGTGGGGAGGCTATGAGTAGGGAAACGGTTTGATTTTTTATTGGTTCTAAATTCATATCTTCAATTAGCACAAGTGGTTTTATATGGCATAGAAATTCATTGTGAACCTTTCTCCCTATTTCTCTCTTTTGAAAACAATTGACAGAAATTGTATCAATTCCAACTGTTGTAGCTTCTTTAAACGTCTGCCGAAGGAAAGAGGCAACGCCAGGCGCAAGGCCGGGCCCATTTTCCCAAAACTGAGCTTGTTGGCGGTATAAAGATGCACCGCTACGAATCAATACAATGGTTTCATCGTAGTTACCATTATAGGTGAGGAGAGATTTTTCCAATTCTGCAGAGGAAATAAGTTGTCCTGGCTGAGCGTTTAGCCAAAAAAGTAAAATTTTTTGATGGATAAAAAATTCGGGAGAATAAGACAAGACGTTTTCCCCTTCTTTTGAAAAATGAAGGGGAAAGTCGAAATGAGTACCGATGTGGTTACTTCCGGTAATTTCTAGAGAGTTAGAAGTATCTCCTGCTTCAATAGAGTTGACTTTTTTAATTTGAACACGGCCCGTTCCTCCGTAAGGAGGACATGATGGCCCCCATGAATGAGACAAATACGCCCATTTTGATATTTTACTATGTGGTTCCATTCATCTCTTCTTTCTTTTTTTGCAGGAGGTCGGCTATTTCATACACACAGTCTAAAACTCCCTGTCCCATGTCAATAAACGGATTCATCACTAATTTTTTGCTAATCTTTGGTTTATAAGTATAAGGAGTGATGTTGTAGTGAGCTTCCAGCCCTAGATTCTCACATTTAATTTCAGCTTTCCCCTCTAGAATTTCTGAAATCATCTTCATAATTTCATGTACTTTTATACATTGTGAGCCTGTAATCACAATGTGTTGATTTTCATATGCCTGCTCTAAAGCTTGAATACTTGCATTTGCTGCATCGACAACATGTATGTACTCTCGTAATTCTTCTCCGGTGCCTTGGTACTTTATGATTCCATCTTTAAGCGCAGAGTAAATGAATCGATGAATCGTATTTCGCAAATCAGCCCGTCTGCCATATAATGAACCATATCTTAGAATAGTAAATGGCAAATGATATTTTTTTTCGTATAATTCCACGAAGCTTTCAGCGGATTCTTTGCTTGCTCTATAGAAGGAGCCGGAAGAGCTATATACATAGACGGTGCTTGCATATATAAATCTTTTTATTTTGTTCTTCCGGCATCCCTCAAGGATATTGAGGTTGCCTATAATATTTAATTCTGCAGTTTCAATTGGCTTATCTTTTGCTTCATTAATGTCTGCAAGGCCAGCGAAGTTATATACATAGCTTGCATTTTTGCATGCTTCATCCACTTGTTTTTTGTCTAAAATACTTCCGATTAACATGGTTTGATCGTTTCGTAAAAAAGGGCTTTTTACGAGATCAAATATCGTAACGTGATATCCACGTATTGATAATTCATCACACACATGGCTTCCTAAAAAACCAGACCCTCCAAAAACAAGTACATTTTCCATGTTGAATTCCTTAGGAAAGAAAGATTACAATTCTTTGATATAGTTCTTCACGTGCTGAATAGCAGAGTGGCCCATTGCCAATATGCCTTCTGCAGAGTTTCCTCCAATATGCGGAGTAAAATATAGATTTTCGATTTCTCGAAGGTGAGAGCAGTCTGCAGGTTCTGCGGGGAAAACATCTGCAGCGAACCCCCCTATTTTCTTATCTTGTACGGCCTGACAAGTGGCTTCAAAATTAACAATGTCTCCTCGTGCTGTATTTATGATAAAGGCATCTTTTTTTACGAGACCAATTTCTTTTTGATCAAACATGTTTCTGGTTATTGGAGTACTTGGCACATGGAATGTAATTACATCACTTTGCGATAAAAGCTCTAAATAAGGAACTTGTTTTGCTCCAATTTGCATGCACTTTTCTGTTTTTTCGCTTACATCACTCACGAGAATTTTGCATCCGAAACTTTTCATTAAGATAGCAAGATCAAAGCTGATCTCGCCAAGTCCTACAATCCCAACAGTCAGATCAGAGAATTGACGGCCTCCATTTTTATCCCATTGGCCGTTGCGCATTTTTGCAATAGAAGAAAAAACATTTCGAAAGTGTCCGAAACAAAAAGCTAGGACAAGCTCACTTACAGAGCGTTTGTTTGAGCATACTGTCCATCCAAGTTTAATGTTAAGAGCTTTCATTGTTTCTAAATCTAGATTGTCAATTCCAACGCCATACTTGGATATCATTTTGAGATGAGGACAAGACTCCAAAACGTTTTTCGTCATGGGTTCCAATCCTATAATCGCAACGTTTGCGCGGCTAAAGTTTAAAAAATCAATAAGGGCATCCCCTTGAAGTCGATTTCCATTAGTATTTGGATGTATTAGAGTATTTTCTAAAAATTTGAGCTCTTCAAGTAGAAGAGAGGAGTTTGAAAAAGAGGGCGATGCAATGGCGATAGATATTTTTTTCATAATTTTCACTTCAGCGAGGTGTTAATTTTTTAGAAGAGCTAATTCATCTTTTATTTTTTGGCCTAAAAAAAATGTATCAATGCTGAATGCAATAAAGTTATACCCTAAATCTGCATGTTTTTTTATGAGAGAGTGATCTGGCGCGATGATGTGTACGCCTAATAATTTTGCGGCCTGCTTTGTCTTTGTTGCGACAGTTTCTATCGCTTGTTGCATTCTCGGATGCTGGAATTCTCCCGGAATTCCCATGGAGCCACTCAAGTCGTAAGGC
>Ga0114970_10000735_pt1 | contig 24579 bp, 42 predicted proteins | sample M_140205_XF_Meta_FD_87030 | JGI IMG/M metagenome (GOLD analysis project Ga0114970, IMG submission 87030) | Freshwater microbial communities from Lake Montjoie, Canada to study carbon cycling - M_140205_XF_MetaG | ecosystem: Environmental > Aquatic > Freshwater > Lake | place: Lake Montjoie...
AGATAACTTGCAAGAACTGAAGGAAACCGATCCTATAGGTTATGCAATTGCGGTAGCAGAGCGTAGTGAGAAGGAAAAGCAACTTCAAGCCGTACAAGCTGAAAGACGAAATCTTGCACAACAGCAAGAGGCCGACAGACAGCAAGCGTTACAGAAACATCTTGCAGAGGCAAGCGAGCAACTGAAAGAGGCGATTCCAGAGTTTAGGGATGCAGCGAAAGCCGAAATTGTGCGTAGGGACATTCGTACTTATGCAAAATCAATCGGGTTTAGCGACCAAGAACTATCTCAGGTTTATGACCCAAGAGCAGTTAAAACGCTATACAACGCAATGATGTACGAAAAGCTATCAGGCAATAAGGGTGCAGCCGTCAAGAAAGTACAGGATGCGCCAAAGGTATTAAAGTCTGGAACTTCCAATCCTGGCAGTTCTCAGAATGAACAAATGAAAAAGCAGTTTTCTCGCCTACAAAAGACAGGCAAGAAGGCTGATGCAGCAAAACTTTTTGAACAATTTTTATAAGGAATTAAATCATGGCAACATATCAAACCTACCAATCAATCGGCAATCGTGAAGATTTGTCCGATGTAATCTATTCTATCTCTCCAACAGATACCCCAATCATGTCATCTATTGGCAAGACTAAGGCTACTGCTGTTTACCACGAGTGGCAGACTGACTCTTTGGCAGCCAATACAGCTAATAACGCATTAGTTGAAGGTGCAACTGCATCTGACATTACTGTTTCTCCTACAACTCGTTTGGGTAACTATACTCAAATCGTTGGTAAGACAGTTATGGTTTCTGGCACTTTAGAGGCCGTTGATCGTGCTGGTCGTAAGTCTGAGAAGGCCTATCAATTGGCTAAAGTATCTTCAGAGATCAAGCGTGATATGGAAACTATCATCACAGCTAACCAAGGTCAATCTGCTGGTAACGCCTCTACAGCTCGTACATTAGGTGCTTTGCTCTCATACATTAAGAGCAACACAAGCAAGAATGGCACAGCTACAACTGGTGTAGACCCTGTAACTGTTGGTGTTTCTACTCGTACAGATGGTACAACTCGTACTTTCACAGAAGCAATGCTCAAGACTGTTATTGCATCTGTATTCTCTTCTGGTGGTACACCTTCAGCATTGTTTGTTAGCCCAACTCAAAAGCAAGTAGTATCTGGCTTTACTGGTTTGGCTGCACAGCGTTACCAAGTGCCTACTTCTGGTCAGGCAACAATCTTAGCTGGTGCTGATCTCTATCAGTCCGACTTTGGCGTATTGTCAATTGTTCCAGATCGTTTCATGCGTACTCGTGATGCTCTCATTCTCGATCCTGAGTATGCAGCATTGGCTTATCTACGCCCATTCCAAACTAACGAGTTAGCTCGTGTTGGTGATGCAGAAAAGACACAAATCTTGGCTGAGTTCACTTTGGAAGTTCGTAACGAGGCAGCACATGGCGGTGTATTCGATCTGTCATAAGTAATGTAGAATAAGGGGATTGGGAAACTGATCCCCTTTTTCTAGGAGAATTTATGTCTGATCTAGGCAAAAAAGGCAATCTTGGTGTAGTAGATGGAGTCATTCGTACTGCATACGCAGATGGAGATGGTGGATTAATTATTAAGTCTGAGGTAGATTTAACTGATTTCACAGAGCATACAAAGGAACAATTTAATGCTAGAAGTGGTAAAACTGGCTGGGGTGATAGTGTATATGACCCTAAAAATAAAATTGCTTCATTGCCTGCTGAAATTATTAACTCTCTCAACAAAGAAGGAATAATGCGTGGCTACCATATACTAGACCAAAAGGCCCTAGTAAAGTGGTTAAATAACCCTGACAATCGAGTATTTCGTACCAGGGGTGGCACAGTATGAGGATAGGTATCTGCGTTCCAGCAAGAGGGCAAGTAGAAATATCCACATCGTTTGACTTATCTGCATTAGTTAATTACACAGCAAAACAGACAAAGCACGATATTAATCTGTACACATCTACAGGCACATTAATATTCGATCAGCGTAATGCGTTAGTAGACTCTGTTGTTAATGAGCGATGTGATTACTTAATGTTTATTGATGCTGATATGCGCTTCCCAAAAGATGCACTTATTCGTCTTTTAAAGCATAATAAAGACATTGTTGGCGTAAACGCTACTACTCGATCAGAGCCAGTAAAACCTACAGCCAAAAACATTAATTATGAGGAAGATGGTTCTGTATCTTGGCTGCCTATTTATTCCAATGTTAAAAAAGGAATAGAGAAGGTAGATGCCATAGGGTGCGGGGTCATTCTCATTAAAAACTCTGTATTTAAAAAGATGGAAAAGCCTTACTTTTACTTTGAGCAATTGCCAAATGGGAAGTTATTAGGTGAAGATATTTACTTTTGCATTAAAGCAAAAGATGCAGGAATAGACACTTATGTGGATCACGATCTCTCAATGGAGATAGGACACATAGGTAATTACACATACGGCTGGCATAATATTGAGGTGTCCTAATGGGATTTGCAACATACACAGAATTAAAGACTTCAATAGCTAACTATTTAGGTCGCTCAGATTTGACTGCTGTCATTCCTGATTTTATTAGCTTTGCAGAGATTCGCCTGGCTAGAGAGATCCGTACTCGCCAAACCCTTAAATCTGCTACAGCAACAATGACTGCTGGTGATTCTACTGTTGGTTTGCCTACAGATTTCTTAGAGATGAGAGATATATTTACACAAGGCAACCCAAGAAATACTATTACTTATTTATCGCCTTCTTTGTTCTCTCGCAATGCTAGAGCTGGTGAGTCTGGCCTTCCTGTGTACTACACAATCATTGGTAGCGAAATTCAGTTTGCTCCTGTGCCTGATTCTGCTTATGTTGTAGAGATGATTTACTATTACAAGCCAACGCCATTATCTTCTACAGTTTCATCTAATGCGTATCTTGCTAACTTCCCAGATGCCTTGCTTTACGCATCTTTAGCAGAGGCAGAGCCTTATCTTATGAATGATGCCAGAGTACAGACTTGGGCTACCTTATACGATAGAGCCACTTCTGATATTAATGGATCAGACGAAAGCTCAGAGTACGCTGGAGTACCACTAACAATGCAATTAACATCACGATAGGAAAATCATGTCTGCAATCTCAAACTACCTAGAGAACGCATTAATTAACGCTACTCTACGCAATACTACTTATACATCACCATCTACAGTTTATGCTGGTCTATTTACTTCTGATCCAACAGATGCAGGATCAGGCACAGAGGTAAGCGGTGGATCTTATGCTCGTAAGGCCATTACCTTTGCTGCTCCTTCTAACGGAGTAACTACTAACTCTGCTGCTGCTTGTGAGTTCGACCAAGCTACAGGCTCATGGGGAACAATTACTCACTTTGGTATCTTTGATGCCTTAACAAGTGGAAATCTTTTGTATCATGGTGCGCTAACTACATCTAAGACTATTGCAAGCGGAGATGTATTTAAGTTTTCTACATCTAGCGTATCAGTTACTTTAGCTTAAGGTAAGCCATGTCTACTCTTGTAACTCGTGCTGGTAAAGGATCGCCTCTTACCCATAACGAGGTAGATGCTAACTTTACCAATTTAAACACAGATAAAATTCAGTCTGGGAATACTGTTGCTGCGCTAACTATTACTGCGCTAACTACGCCATCTGTACAAGCTGTAAACTCTGCTGGACTAGCACTTAAAAACTCTGCTGGCACTACCCAAATGAGCATGGGCGCTGGTGGTGGTGATAACTTAACTATTAATGTATCTAGCAATCTAAACGGCACAAACGCACAGATTGACATTAGCCCTACTGGTACTGGTCATGTACACATAAATCCTAGTGGCTCTGGATCTATTGAAATGAATCCTACAAGTGTAGGAACAATTGATAATATGACAATTGGTGCTACTACAGCTAAAAATGGTAGCTTTGTAAATTTAAGTGTTACAGGCACTACTAGCTTTGATGGTTCACAAGGAACGGCTGGTCAAGTATTAACTTCTGCTGGCACAGGAAATACACCAACTTGGACAACAATAGATGCTTTACCTTCTCAGACAGGAAACTCAGGAAAGTATCTAACCACTAATGGTAGTGCTGCATCTTGGGGTACAGTTTCTAGTGGTGCAATAATTCAATTAGTCCAAGCTACATATTCAACTCAAACAAGTAACTCTACAACCACTTATGCTGATAGTGGTTTGACAGGAACAATTACACCAACATCGGCATCAAGTAAGGTATTAATTACTATAGCTGGATTAGGGTATAAAGGAAATGCAAACGTCAGTAATTCAATAAGTCTTAAAGTTCAAAAAAATGGTTCTGATTTAATAACATTTACAGATTTATTACTTTATACAGCAACAGCAACCGAAAATTCAGGAATGTTTGTTTTTAATTATTTAGACAGTCCTGCAACAACTTCCGCAACAACTTACAAACTACAGTTTAAAAACTCATTTGTAAATGCTTCCAATGCAACAGTTCAATTTAATAATATGCCATCAACAATTACTTTAACGGAGATTGCTGGATGAGTTTAACTATTCAACAAGTAGATGCACTTTATAAACTCTATCCTCAAGTTACTGTTATTCGTGGTGATGTTGCTTATGATGCAGAAGGAAATGAAGTAACTTATGACTTAAGTGCAGTAGTTACAAAAACACAGCAAGACACCTGTAAACAACAGGCTTCTGATTTGTTGTATGCAACTGATTGGACAACCATTCCTGATATTACAAATACTGCAAATAATCCCTATCTAATTAATCAGGCGGAGTTTATTGCTTATAGAAATATAGTAAGAGGATTGGCAGTAAATCCAGTAGCTAACCCTGATTTTCCAGTAACGCCTAATCCAATTTGGAGTTAATGTGGCTTACGCAGATCAATATGTCCTATATGACTATTGGGTAACTGGTTACGCAGAAGGGGATGTAACAGCTACAGAAGGCGATGGATCTGTTAATGGCATAGGTACAGTTAATGGAACTCCTATTGCAATCTTATCTGGTATTGGCTCAATAAACGGAGTTGGCACTACATCTGCATTAGGAATTAGAGTACAAAATGGTTCAATTTCAATTAATGGAATTGGCACAGTAAGTGCTATAGCTATTCGGATACAAAATGCTGCTGGCGATGTTATTGGTGTTGGAACAATTACAGGGTTAGGCGGTATTCTTGCTAGTGCCAATGGATCTATTATTGGCATCGGTACAGTTACGGCTAATGGCGGTTTAGTGGTTTCTGCAAATTCCTCAATTACAGGCATAGCATCTATAATTGCTGTTGGATACCGAATTGGAGAGGAATGGAGTAATTCTTCTACAGACTCTAATACATGGACAGATGCAAGCGTTACAAGCGACACTTGGACAGACAAAACAACAGGAAGTAATACATGGCTACCTCAATAGTGGAATTTGGCGAATGGCTACCAGACCAAGCTGGAATAACTGGCTCTATACAGGATGCCTATAATGTTGTTCCCCAGGCAGTAGGTTATGGCCCATTCCCAGATACAGTAGATCTTTCAGCAGCAGCCGATACAAGTCTTAATAATGTATTTGTTACTAAGTATGGTGGAACTACTACCATGTTTGCTGGTAGCTTTACTAAACTTTATAAATACAATTCCACTACATTAGCATTAGCCAATGTATCTAAATCAGGAAATTACACAGGCACAAATCGCTGGATGTTTACCCAGTTTGGGCCATCTTTGATTGCTGCTAATGGCGTAGGAAAACTGCAAGTATGGAATTTAGGCAGCTCATCATTATTTGCAGACCTAGCTGCTGCTGCTCCTACTGCTAAGTTTGTAACTACAGTAAGAGATTTTGTAGTAGCCGCTAATGTGGCTGGATCTGAAAACAAAGTTTATTGGTCTGATATTAACGATGAAACAGATTGGACTGCTAGTGCTACTAGTCAGTCAGATGACCAGGTAATCCCTGATGGTGGAGATATTCGTGGAATTACTGGTGGTGAGTATGGCCTAGTATTGTTAGAAAGAGCTATCTCTAGGATGACTTATGTAGGCGCACCATTATTCTTCCAGTTTGATACTATTGCTAAAAACATTGGCTGCTATGAGTCGAATTCTGTAGCCCAGTTTGGAAATCTAACATTCTTCCTATCAGACGATGGATTCTATGTATGTGATGGGCAAACAGTAACTCCTATTGGAGCAGAGAAGATAGATCGTTTCTTCTTTACTTATGTGGATCAGTCTAAATTAAGCGAGATGAGTGCCACAATTGATGTGATCCGTAAATTAGTGATTTGGCAATTTACAGACATCTTTGCCCAAAAGCGTTTGATGATCTACAATTTTCAAACTAAGAAATGGTCTGAGGCAGCAACAGATACTAGCTATTTAGGTAGTGCAGCACAGGCTGGCGTAACCTTAGAGGGGTTAGATACATTTGGCACAATGGATAGCATCGAAACCTCTTTTGATAGCCGTTTATGGGCAGGCGGTAAGTTTGTTCTTGCTGGCGTAAAAGATACTAAAATTGTTACTTTTACTGGCTCTAATAAGTCTGGTTACATTACTACAGGCGATCTGGGTAATGGCAATCAATCAATTATTATGTTAGCCAAACCAAAGGTAGATAATGGCTCTGCAAGCGTTTCTGTGGCATCTAGAGCATTGTTAAGTGATGTTCCTAGCTTTGGTACTGCCGTAGCAGCAGACACAGAGAATAGGGCATCTCTGCGCTCTGGTGGCAAATATCACAGAGTAAGGGTTTCCCCTAGTGGAGCTAACTGGAAAACGGCTGCTGGTGTAGAAATTGATTTAGTGCAACAGGGCGGTAGATAATGTTCCGTAGACTTCCTCCTGCTGGTGGCGATCAACGAGCTGTAGCCGAGATCGTCAATGGGATGATGGATGGTAAGACCAACAATATTGGGTCTATTACATTAGCCACAGGCGGTGCAACATCTACAACTCTGAGCGATCCTAGAATAAGCAGAGATTCTGTGATTATCTTAGTGCCTAAAACTGCTGATGCTTTTTCTACTACAGTTTATGCAAGCGCACAAAGTAATGGCAGCGCAACAATTACCCATGCAGCCAATATAGTTGCTGGTAAAACCTATGGATATGTAATAGTTGGATAATTAGCACTTTTCTACCAATTGTAGGTAAAATTATGCTATGCAAAAAATCTATGTAAAACCAGAGGATTTAAGGCTGTACTGGGATTATGTTAGAGGCGGTTTATTAAAGATTTTAAGTAAGACTCCTGAGGGTTGGATTCCTGAGGATGTATATGTAGAATGTTTCAATAATAAGGCTCTTTTATGGGCTTTCTCGCAGGACAACCGATTAGTAGGCTTTTCGGTTCTGCAACCCCAAGGCGATAATCTACATATATGGTGTTCTTATTTTGAGCATAACCTTGATCCTTGTTGGCAAGCTCTATTAGAGATCGCCAAGGCTGGTGGAGCAAGTACAGTAACTTTTGACTCTCATCGTAAAGGGTGGGATGTAGTAGCAAGAAAATATGGGTTTAGGCCTAGAAAATGGATAAAGGATATTTGATATGGGTGGCATAGCAAGCACAGTCGGTGGAATCTTTGGTGGTGGTGGCGGTGGTCAGCAAGTACAGGATAGAACTACCACTACTCGAAACGAAATTGATCCAATGCTTAGACCCTATGTAGAGTTTGGTCTAAGTGAGGCTAAAAGACTTTATGAGTCACAAGGCCCATCTTACTTCCCAGGTCAGACCTATGTTAGCCCTACAGAAACCACTTTATCTGCGCTAAAGGCTGGAGAACAACGAGCTACGGCTGGCAGTCCTTTGTTAAAAGCAGCGCAAGCTGAAAATTTAGCTAATGTACAGGGTCAATACCTAAGTGGAAACCCTTTCTTCCAAGGCGCATTTAATCCTGCTGCTAAAGCTGCTCAACAATCATATTACGATGCTATTCAAAATGTAGCATCTAAAGCCTCTAGTGCTGGTCGCTATGGTTCTGGTGCTTATGGTCAATTAACAGATCGTGCTGGCGGTACTTTTGCTAATGCGCTAACTGATGTTGCTGGAAAACTAGCCTATCAAAATTACTCAGACGAAAGAGCAAGACAGGCTGCTGCTACGGCTGCTGCGCCTAGCATGGCAGAGGCAGACTACGGAGATATTCAGCGTTTACTAGCAATCGGACAGGGAAGAGAAGGTTATGCTCAGACTGCATTACAAGACCAAATCAATCGTTATAACTACGAGCAAAATCTCCCACAAGCTAAACTGCAATCATTCCTAAGTGGAGTATATGGCGCACCTAGTGGTGGTATTTCTACAGCTACTCAACCTATCTACTCTAATCCAGGACAACAAGGTTTAGGCAACTTGTTAAGTATTGCTGGTACAGGCGCACAGTTATACGGAGCATTTAAATGAATCTAAGTTTCCTAGACGATATTTTTAAACCAGTAGGCAAAGGCCTCTCTGAGGTAGATCGTTTTGTAGACAGAGAAATGCCATTTGACTCTGGATGGGGATTTCCTGCTGCTGTAGCTGCTGCAATTGCAGCCTCTATTTACGCACCACAGACTATTCCAGCCATGCTTGAAGTTGGTGGTGAAGCTGGTGCTGCTGAAGGTGCAAGTGCTGTTGGCGGTGAGTCTATATTAAGTTCTATAGGCGGTAGTGGTGGCTCTTTTGGTGGGGATCTATTTCAATTAGGTGGATCTGCTGGCGCAGAAGGATCTATTGGATCTGGTGGCATGAACAGCTTACTATCTAGCCTTGGGTTAGAGGGCGGTGGGTCTGGTTCTTTTGCTGGTCAAGAGGCTTTCCAATTGCCAATGTCATCTTATACTCCAGAGTATCTTAATAGCCTTGCACAGTATCAAGGTGTAGATGCTGGCAATCCAACTTTCTTAGATAACTTGTTTGGCAATAATGAACAGGGTTTATACAAGCAAGAAGGATTGGCTCAAAAAGCATCTGGGCAAACATTAACAGATATGTTAAAAAAACAAGCCCAACAAAAAGCACTTAGCCAACTAGGACAAAGTGGCTCTAAAATGCAAGAGCAAAATAATGCTCAACAAGCAGAACAAAACAGAATGGCTCAATTGCAAGCAATGATGCGACAGGGCAAAGGTGTAGATACAACTACTGCCCTGCTATCTTTGTTGAAAGAGAGAGAGCCACAATCTAAGCAACCTAGAATATCTTTAATCTGAGGCAAACATGGCAACAATACCATCCTATTATGAAGGCTTACTATCAGAAGATGATATGTCATCTCTGCGTAACCAAGCTCTTGCATCTGGATTATTAAGCGCAGGCGCAGCATTTTCTAGAGCTGGCGCACCATCTCTCATGCCACAAGGCGGTGGATTTAGCGAGGCATTACAAGGATTTAATCAAGGCTATCAAGGTCAAGTAGATACTGCGCTACAGAATATGCTCAAAGCCACTCAAGTTCAAGAGTTAGTTCGTAAGCAAAAAGAGGCACAGCAATTAAAGCAATTATATGCAAGCGCAGCAACTCCTAAGTATCAAACAATACCAGGCATACAAACTGCAATTCCTTCAGAAGTTGGCCCTGCTGTAACAGTAAGTCCTGCAACTCAACAACTAGTAGGATATGACTACGATCTAGCTAAGATTATTCCTCAGTTGCAGGCTAGTGGACAGTTTGGTGCTATCAAGGATATTGCAGACAGTATGAAGTCTTTACGCCAATCTGGTCTTATGGCTGGTGGTGGCATGGCACAAGCTCCTAGCCCATTCGCTGCTTATACACAAGCTACAAGCCCACAAGTAAGAACTTTGGCTGCTCAGTTAGAGCAAGGGTTTAAGTCTGGAATAATTGATGAAGAAACTGCTTATAAGCGTTTAGAGCCATTGGCAAGAATGGAAGATGCTTATATTAATCGTCAAATTTCTGCTAGTGAAAGAGCAGATAGACAAGCTCAAGCTGCTGCCGAAAGAGAGCAAAGAAGATTAGAAGGCGGCAAACCTACTGAGGCAGAGCAAAAGGCTGCTGGATTTGCACAGCGTATGGAGTTATCAGACCAGTTAGCTAAAGATATTGAGTCTAAAGTGTATGCACAGCAAGCGGCAGGAAAAGATGTTGGCACAATGTATCCAACTGCTAGAACTCAAGCACTTGGATCTGTTCCTTTAATTGGTGGATATTTAGAAAATGTGGGAAGTTCTACACAGCAACAATTATATAAAAATGCTCAAGAAAACTGGGTTCGTGCAAATCTTCGCAAAGAATCTGGCGCAGTTATTGGCACAGATGAGATGAAAGATGAAATCAGAACTTATTTCCCACAACCAGGAGATAAACCAGAAAAAATTGCACAAAAGCAAATGCTAAGACAAGTTACACAAAATGCAATGAAAACTGCTGCTGGTAAATCTTATGTACCATTCGATATGAATCAATATAAAAAAGATAGAGGATTAGAGTAATGGCATACGAAAAGTTTGAAAAAGTTATTCGTAATGTAGATAAATTATTGGTTAATCCTGATGTTAAACCACAAGAGATTAATCAATATTTAAATGCAGAAGGATATACAGCATCTCGATTTAAGAGTGCTGCTGAGAACTATTCTAAGGCCAAAGGAACAACATCTACTTATGGCAATATTGAGGCTGGTATTCAAGGTCTTACTTTTGGCTTTGGTGATGAGTTTGAGGCGGTCATTAAGACCCTTAAAAACAAAAAGCCATATGAGCAAAACCTTGCTGCCGTTCAGTTTGCTAAACAAGAATACGAGGCAGAAAAGCCTTATCAAGCTATGGCATCTGAGATTGCTGGTAGCTTGCCATTAGCGTTTACTGCTGGTAAAACTGCTGTACAGGCTGCTAGTAAGATCCCAGAAGTTGCTAATATATTATCTAAGATTCCTACTAGCATTAAAGCTATAACTGGAGTATCTGGAACTGGAGCTGCTGCTGGTGGATTAACTGGTGCTGGCACTGCTCAAGAAGGCGAGAGAGTAGCAGGGGCAGAAAAAGGAGCTATTCAAGGCGCAATCTTAGCTCCTGTAGTTCTTGGTGGTATGAAGGCTGGAATGGGCGCAACCAAGACTGTTGCTGAAAAATTAGGAATACCAGAGGCAGCAAAAAGCATTGTAGAGGCTACAAAAGATATTCCTATTGTTAAAAATATTACAGGAAAAACTGCTGATTTTTTTGGCATGAGTGGTGATGCTGCACAACGCAAAGCAGATACTAAAATTATTCAAGCTCTACAGAGAGATAGCCTTACATTGCCAGAAATTAAGGCTGCAATGGATCAAATTAGGTTATCAGGTTATAAGCCAGAAACTATTATGGAGTTTGGCGGTAAAGCCACTAAGCAATTAGGAGAAACTGTTGCAAGCTATCCTGGTGCAAGAGTAGTGGCTGAGAATTTAGCAGAAGAACGCAAATCAGGCGCAGGAAATCGTATTCTTACAGACTTCCAACAAGCATTTAAGATCAATAAAGATCCAATGGAGATTGCAGACGATATTATTAAATTAAGAAATGCTGCATCTAAACCTTTATACGATGCTGCTTATGCAAGTCCTGTATCTATTGGTAGCAAGACTATAGATAATATTATGTTAGATCCTGCTTTCCAAAGCGCATACGCTAGAGCAAATAGAATTGCTACTAGAGAGGGTTTCCCATTAGCTCCATTAAAGCCAGAAGGCAATACTTTTGATCTTAAGACTATTGACTATGTTAAGCGTGGAATAGATGATGAGATTAACTGGAGCAAAACTCCTGCATCTGGTTTAGGCAAGGATGAAGTTAATTCTCTTAAAAATATTCGTGGTAAGTTTATGAATGAGGTAGATAGCCAAGCTCCTGTTGAATACAAACAAGCTAGACAAGCGTTTGGTGGCCCTACACAAGTATTTGATGCTATTGAAAATGGCAGAGGATTTTTTGATATTGATGCTCGTACACTTAAAAAGACTTATGAATCATTAAATCCAGCAGAAAAAGATGGGTTTGCTATTGGTGCTTATGATGCCATTCGCACTAAGATTCAATCAGGTGCAGATGGTATAGATCAAATTAAACGCACATTTGGATCACCAGAGAAACGAGATCAGATCAAAGTTCTAATTGGCGATGATGCTTTCAAAAATCTAGAGATGCAATTAGGTAGAGAAAAAGCCATTCGATCTACTGATATTCAAATCACAGGCGGTAGCCCTACTCAGCGTAGAACAGAGGCAGCTAGAGAGTTTGAAGGCAGCACAGAGTTAGTTCCACAGATGGCAGAAAAAGGTCTTGTAAAAGGTGGCATGGATTACCTATTGAGATCTGTTACAGGCCCAGGCACTAGAACTGCTGAAACACTAGCTCCAGAACTTTACTCTGTAAATCCTGCACAACAAGCTCAGATGATAGATCGTTTAAAATTACTCGATGAATATTTACGCAATCAAGCATTACAACAACAAGTAGGTGCTGGTGTTGTTACTCCTTCTCTATTGGACTAAAAAATGGCAAAGACAAAGATTTCAGAATTTGATAGCACTCCAGCTAACAACACAGACATAGATAGCATTAATATTGCAGAAGGCTGCGCTCCATCTGGCATTAACAATGCTATTCGTGAGCTAATGAGCCAATTAAAAGATCAACAGACAGGCGCATCTGGTGATAACTTTACTGTAGGTGGAAACTTAGCAGTAACTGGTACATCTGTGCATACTGGTGCTACTACATTTACTGGTGCTGTAGTAATGTCTACTGCTTTACCTATAGCATCAGGTGGTACAGGAGCATCTTCTAGTGCAGCAGCTCCTTTTGCTATTAAGGGTGCAAACTCAGACATTACTTCTATTACTGGCTTAACTACTGCATTAACTGTTGCACAAGGCGGTACAGGTGCAGCAACTCATACATCTAAAGGAGTATTAATTGGCAATGGCACTTCTGCGGTAACTACAGTATCCCCAGGTACAAGTGGAAATATATTGCAATCTGATGGAACAAGTTGGACATCTTCAACTAATACTGGTATTGCAAAGGCTTGGGTAAATTCTACCCCTTCAACTGGTACTATTAATGCTGCATATAATGTAACAAGTGTAGTTAAAAATTCTACAGGAAATTATACATTTACCTTTACAAATGCTTTTGCAAATGCTAATTATTCCGCTATATTTACAATTTTAAATTCTACTGTAAATCGTTCTGTAAACATTCAATCACAAACAACTACAACTATTACTGTTGCTTGTGGTGATGGCCTAGGCTCTCCAAGTGATGTTACTGGTTTAAACGCTGTTTTCTTTGGATAAACTATGTCTACAGAAATCGACCTCTTTAAGTACGGACAGCTCGTAGCTCAAGTAGATGCTATGGAAAAGAAAATAGACAAACTAGAAAGTGGCATGGAAGAATTATTGGGCCTCGCCAACAAATCTAAAGGCGGCCTATTTGCTGGAATGATGATAGTATCTGCGTTCTCTACTTTTGTAGGATTTTTAACTCATTACTTTATGAGCAAGTGATGTGGACTACGGAATTACTGAAGGTGTCAAAGGACTTACAGACAGCCTTGAAGCAAGCAGATCTGCAAGCAAGGGCTTATCTCAATCTATTAGTAACATACAGCAAGATGGGGTTGATGTTGCCAAAGAACGAGCAAAAGAACGAAAAATTGCAGAAAGAGAAGCAGAGCTAAGAAAAGAAAGGGCTTTAATAAAAGCGTTAGAGTCTTGGAAACATAAGAAACAAATTAGCGATGAAGAAGCAAATTTAAAGATAAATTTTGTAAAGAAGTATGGTGCAAAAGAATGGGATGCAGTTTTAAAGATCAAGCTAGATATTGAGAATATGGAACGCAAATCTAATGAGGAATATCAGCACGATCTAAAGGCAGTAAGAAAGGTACAGTTTTGGTGTTTTTTTGTAGCTGCGTTTATTGCGTGGTATTTAACTTGGGGTATTAAATAATGCTTACTTTAATTTCAACTGCTCTATCTTTTTTGATGGGTGGCCTTCCAAAGTTGTTAGATTTTTTTCAAGACAAGTCTGATAAATCCCATGAGATAGAACTCGCTAAGATGCAGATAGAGCGTGAGATGCAGATGCTCAAAGAAGGCTACATAGCCCAAGCTAGAGTAGAAGAAATCCGTACAGAACAGATCAGCATACAAACTGCTGAGAAAGAGCGTGAGTCCTTATATGCCCACGACATCGCTATTGGTCAAGGAGCAAGCCAATGGGTAATTAATTTAAGAGCATCTGTTCGACCTATGGTTACTTATCTATTTGTATTCCTATTAATCGTTGTAGACATTGCATCTATTATTTGGGCTTGGCAGTCTGGAGCTCAGTTTGCAGAGGCTATTCCATTAATTTTTGATACTGATGAAATGCAGATCTTAGCATCAATTATTGCCTTCTGGTTTGGTACTCAAGCATTTAGCAAAAAATGAGTTTAGATAAGCGTGTCATTGACATGATTAAACACCATGAGGGTGTACGAGTACGCCCTTATCAATGTCCTGCATTAATCTGGACTGTAGGTGTAGGCCATGTAATCGATCAATCACATATTAAAATCCCTTTAGCAGAGCGTAAGGCTTTGCCTATACCTAGTGGGTGGGATAGAACACTCTCAATGGGGGAAGTAGATGAGATCCTTGCTAAAGACTTACAGTCATTTGAAAGCGGAGTACGGAGATTATGTCCTGATGGCCTTACTCCTGGCAGACTTGGCGCACTCACGAGCTTTGCCTTCAATGTTGGACTGGGTAATTTACAGCGTTCTACAATTAGGATAAAGCACAATCGAGGCGAGTTTGAGTCTGCTGCCGATGAATTTCTAAAATGGAATAAAGCTGGTGGAAAAGAATTAAAGGGCCTTACAAACAGGCGAAAAGATGAAAGAGCTTTGTATTTATCTTAAAATGGTTCTGTAAGATCTACATACTTAAACCAACTTACAGGGACATCAAAAAAGAACTCCCCACTAAAAACTTCCCTATTCTTAACTTCTATCAATGGACACTCTTTCACCAACTCAGCTTTCAGCCAATATGCATGACTTAAGTCGTGAGTTAGTGCAAAAAATAGAACAGGGAGATCTTGCTGAAATAACTTTGCTTTACGATGGGCTATATGGATGGTGGGATGGTGGCAAAAGCTCCAGCTCCGTACTTCAACTTCAACAAAGCCAACTGGATTATTTGCTCTGTAAGCGATTAAATCTACTCCATACACATTAGGGTTTTCCCTACAATCTAATCCCCATTTCATCTTCATCCATTCGGATACAGCTTTTCTAGCTGGTGGGTCGTATTTATCGTGCAATGCTTTGTCAAAGCGTTTGCCTGCATAATCGGAAGGGTGCAGGCTCTCCTTCGTGAAGGTTAATGCCGATCTCATCTGTTAATCAAAATGGTACTTCGTCATCCTCAATGGTATGCTTTGGCATCTCATCGTTACCACGAGGTTTAAAGTTATCCTTTGGTGGCTTTTCCTTACCGACTGATCCAGAAAAGAACTTACCATTCTTTCCGTCTTTTAGCCAGGCGTTAAGGTAATGCTCTTTGCCGTTAATCATTATTGATCCAGCATAATCAGGATGTGTTTCTTTTTCCTTACGATTATTTTTGAATAGGCTAAAGTTGCCATCTTTCATTTCATAGGCCATTTTTTCTCGCTTTCAATTTAGTTAATGTATCTTCGACCTCGCTTAAGAACTTCTCTACTTCTACTTCCATTGCCTTGATATACTCCTCATCCCTTTCAAGGCGCACTATAAACAGTTGCAAGTCATCTGGTAGTCTAGGGTCAAATGATACGAAATCGCACCACCTAGCCCCTGTTACAGCCATTTGGCATTGCATCTGAGGGATATACTTAGATGGGGGTTTTCCATCCATTAAATACTCTATATGGGTGCTGCTATTAGGTGCTTTTATTTCAATGATTCCCTCTCCAACAATGCCATCTGGGCTACATCCAAACCACTTAATTGTAGGATGATCTATAAATGCCACTTGTTCTACAAAGCAACCTTTTGCAACCTCATACGCTACCCTAGCCAAAGGCTCGGTCTTTGTTCCCCATTCCATTGCAGCATTAGTAAAAGACTCGCTTGGCAACCCTGTAAGCCTTTGGACTACCAATTCCGTACGATATTTCGTACGACTTGCAGACTCCCCAGACTTACCCTTAGATAACACATCTGCCATACGACTAGCAGTTACCTTGCCTAACCTAAGTTGATGCCAGGCATCCGTACCCTGCTCTACGGCTACCCTATCTTCTGTAGTAAATGTAGTCATACTTTGGCCTCTGCTAAAAATTTAAGATGTTCTGCTAATGTTGCTACCTCACTAGCATCTTGAGCAGCTCTTTCATGGTTATTTTTTAGCTCATGGTTATAGTAGCTTTTAAGCACTTGGTTAATCTCAATATAAATTTCAGAATAATCTGTCATGTTTTTTTACTATTCGTAGTTAGTTTTTGTGCCTTTGCTGGATCGCATCGGTTCTTTTTTTCCATTAATTCCATGTAATCTTCTGTGCAATCATCGCAAATATTGACTACTTCTTGGGCATGATCTCTTAGATACAGCCAAGCTCTGTAATCCCTTCTTGATGGGTAGCATAAAGGATACCATTCACTCATCATCGTGCATTGGGCTTTGTTCTGGCTGAACAATAAAATCAATATCTTCTAATTCGTTCATCTCCCATTTGCGAGAAAATTCAGCAGATAAGGCATCTATCGCAGCGTTCCATCCTAGCATAAAATATTCTTGTGGATGGTATACAGGCTCAGATAATTTATTAAAAGCCTCAAGGCACTTTCTATTAATCACTTTCGTTTTCTCCATTGGTAAACGACTGTTTCGTTAGGTGTTAGCTTTTTGGGCTGGTCATCTAATGTACGAGCAAATTCTGCTTTAAAATCTGCCCACTTTTTCTTGTAGAACTCTTGCTCACTAGCTGGAATGTAGCCATGCTGCTTTCTCCAACGAATTTCTATGTCTGTAGAGCTTGGGGTATAAATAAAGTTATTTTCCATATTTCCTATCTGCCTCTCGTTTTAAACAAATTCCACATTTCCATCTGCTTGTTTTATTAACCTTTACCAACTTAAAATTACTAGCTGGTCGCAAAACCTGACAACTAACACACCACCTTGTTTCCATCCCAGCCTTCCTTTAAATAGCCAAATTCTGAGGCATCGCATACGGCCCTGGTATCTAAACACACATCGCATTTGTCTATCCATATCCTATATTGGTGATCTTTTGGTTTATGGACTCCCCAGGTGCTACCACAAGGGGAGCAAACATTATCAGGCTGCTCCTGTGCTAGTTTCATTAAAATGGGCCTTCATATCGTTATAAGCGTTAGTAATAGCATCTAAAAACTTAGTATTACCTTTGTATTTCTTGTAAGATTGAGCAAAGGCCACCTTGAGTTCGGCAGGGCTTTGGCTTGCCTGTATTCCCTTAATATGCTTGCTCAACTCCCCAGACTCGTCTACGCCTTCGCTAGAATCTAGTGCATCGTGTTCTACAATTTCCATTGCAGTAACCCATAAGTATCTGCGCTGGTAGGTTTCTACTGCGCCAATATTCTGCACTTCATGGCAGCCCTTTAGAGCTGCTGATCCCATTGGAGATGTTATAACAATATTGCTATTATCCTCTACATCTACAATTGTAAGGCTAGCAATGTCTACACCATACGACACAATCCCACAAAGACCTAGTTCGCTAAAGATATTCTGAACTGTAGGCAAAAAATCCCCTAATTCAAAATACTTATATCCAGCAAACTTGTTATGTCCAGATTTTGTAAGTTCTGTGTTTTGCAGCTTAATTCTTGCTTTGTTTAGTTTAATAAATACTGACATTTTGATTCCTTCACTTTGTTAAATTAAATTCTGCTACTTTTTCCATGTACTCCCAAGAATGTAAATATAACTTACGACCAAGTGCTGCCCAATCTTTTTTTTCTACACAATCACGAATAAACTCTTGTAAATTTACATCATCTACATCTTGCCCAATTGATTCTGCAAAATTCCCAAGGTCTGTAGGATCATACTTAGGATCATTCTTGACTGCATCGTAGATACACTCATCCAGTTGATCTTGCTCTGCCTGGTCATCGTATGGGGCTTCATAATAAGAATTGTTGTTATACATTTATCTTCTCCACGAATTATTAAAGTTGTTGTAGAACAAAAACGCTGGGGGGTTCTGCATAGGACAATCATTTGTCTTATAGCAAGGAGTTTGATCTACTACATCTGTCTTATAGCGTTTGATTGGGATTGGTGTACAAGCCACCAAAGATGCTGCTAGGATAAGGATTAGGGCCTTCATAGTGTATATACACCAATACGAAAGCCATAAGTAATGAGAACTACTGCTGCTATAAAGAATCCTAGCAAACCACCTAGTAGAATATCTTTCATGTTTACTCCTTCACGAGTTGTTGAAAAGTGCTGCATGGATAAATCTTAATCCAGAAATGTAGAGATTTTTCACCTTTGTAAAAATATATTTTTAGTGTTGCTTTTTTGCACACTTTTAGGATGGTGTAGAATAAAAAGTCTACAAAAGGAGCATATATGAATACTGTTGTAAATTTGCCACAAACAAGTTCATTTGACAAATTGATGTCTGAATTTAAGACCATCAAGATCCTATGCGAAAAGATAGGGGTTAAGTATGTAACGGCCTATGCCTGGAAAATGCGTAATGGAATTCCTAAGAAATGGCATAAAGCGATCATAGAGGCATCTGAAGGCAGGCTGACAGAGAACGACCTTGGCTAGTCAAAACAGCCGTACAGTCGCTCTAATGGAGTCTAGGGGCTATAAATGCGATGTGGTAGAAAGTTATAACGCTTTCACTAGGCGCAAAAAAGACCTATTCTCCATTTTTGACATTTTGGCTATTGGCAATGGGGAAACTGTAGGTATCCAGATTACTAGCAAATCCAATATGTCCTCTAGGATTAAGAAGATCTCCGAGTCCGAATTTTTGCCAGAGTTGGTTCGGTCTGGATGGAAGATCCTAGTGCTAGGATGGTTTAAACAGCCTAATGGTAGATGGGCTTGCAAAGAGTTTGAGATGTGATGTAAGATACGATTTCCTAAGTTCGAGGCTCTAACGACATACCAGGGGTTTAGGAATAATAGTGCTACTGGGGGTAATGGTTGAAACAGCACAAGATAGGTGGCGAAGATAGTGCCTATACCATGAAAGACTGTCGGGTTCTGTAACTCCGATGGAGCAGATGAAGGCGAATCTAGGTAGGCTAGGTTCGTTCACCGAAAGAGCAGTAACCTTACTAAAGACTAATACATAGGTATATACAATGTATATACATTGATACTTCTTAGTGAATGAAACTTTAATAAATAAAAGACTTGCATCTATGTAGATTTGTAGATTAGTATTAATCTATGAAACAAATAAAAAAATCTATGTTTAATCTTTGTGCCGATGCTTCTAGTTGTTTTCCTACTTGGCAAAAGAAACATTTAAAAGTTGATTGGCTTAAAGATCGAGTTCTTTACAAAGGCATAACCAATATGGGAGAGATCATCTGTACTCCTGTTTACTTTGCAACAGACGAGCATAAAACTGCTTACATCATGGATGCTATTACTGGCACTTGCTACAAAGGTAGTAAATGCTGCACATCCGATAACCTTCAGCTTTTATCTTACAAGCCAGAGCATGGCTTAGATAAAGAACTTTTATTAATGCGTAGTAATAAAACATTAGGAATATAAATGTTAGAGCCAATACCCTTTGCTGGAATGGTAGAAATAGACAATGATAAAAGTCTTGTAGACCAAGCTCCATATCATCCTGGCTATGAAGATGCTGGATTCAAGCCAACAAAATTTAAAGAACTTTCTGATGCTGAAATAGCAGAAGTATCAAAAGACTTTTTTTTATCTGGATATATACCTTATGATTTTGTTAGAGCAATAATTAAAAAGGCACAGGAAAAATGATTAAAAATTTCAAGGAGATCTTGTTAAATGAACTTGCTGAAAGAAAACGCCTGGAACAGATTGAGGGCAGCAAAGTGGATAGGAACAATCCTGTGTTTGATCGGGATATTTCTCACCTCATTAAATTTTTACCCAATCAACCTTCATTTTGGTTTAATAGGTAGTGCTGTCTGGGCCTTAGTTGGTATATACCAAGATGATATACCTCTTTTTGTTGTAGAGTTTGTAGCAGTCTTATTTTATGTAATTGGTGTCTATTACTCGTGAAGGGGAAATAATGTCAGATTTATTTGAGCAGTTTTGGAGTTTATATCCAAGGAAAGTTAGCAAGCGTATGGCTCATCGTAGTTTTTATAAACTAACCCCAGCAGAACGAGAACAAGCAGTAGAGGCTCTGCCAAACCATATTGAATATTGGAAGTCAAAGAATACAGAGCTAGAGTATATATGCCATGCAACCACTTGGTTAAACCAATATAGGTTTGAGGATGAAATCGTAATAGAAGGGCCAAAGGTAAACAAACGGCCTGAGTTGCCTTGGTATAGCTCAGAAGAACTTACAATGAAAAAAGCTCAAGAGATAGGTGTACAAGCGTATGCAGGAGAAGGATGGCAGCAATGGAGAGCAAGGATCAGCCAAAGAATTAAACAACTCGAAGAACAGTTATGAAGGTTTTAGTTGCTTGTGAATTTAGTGGAACTGTGCGTGATGCGTTCATTGGGGGGGGCACGAAGCCATGAGCTGTGATATTGAGCCTACGGATGCCCCAGGGCCTCATTACCAAGGGGATATGTTTGACATTATCAATGATGGATGGGATATGATGATTGCGTTTCCACCATGCACTCATTTAGCTGTTAGCGGTGCTAAACATTTTGCACAAAAAAGAGCAGACGGCAGGCAACAACAAGGTATTGATTTCTTTTTAAAAGTGGTAAATGCTGATATACCTAGAATTGCCGTAGAAAATCCAGTTGGCATCATGTCGTCAATTTACCGCAAACCTGACCAAATTATACAACCTTGGCAATTTGGACATGAAGTAAGCAAAAAAACTTGTTTATGGTTAAAGAATATGCCATTGTTACAACCGACAAATATCGTAAGCGATGGTGAATACATAACATTTGCATCTGGTAAGCGTATGCACAAATGGTATGCTGATAAAGCATTTGGTGGAGCTGAAAGACAAAAAGTCAGAAACAAAACATTTCAAGGTATAGCGGATGCAATGGCAGAACAATGGGGAAACCTATAGCGAGGAATGGCGTAACGAATGTGAGGCTAGAGAACTACTAAGATGGCCTCTTGCTAAACGCAGAAAACAATTAGACCTAGTGCAAGAAAAAAGAGGATGGGATGCTAGGTTAAAACTACAAGATGAAATGGAAAGACAATGGAAACTAACCCGAACAAAGCAGTCGAGTTCATCATTAAGCAATCAGGAGTCTATGCTCAAGCTAAAGCAGAGCGAACTTATATAGAGAATTATCTACGATCTGCTAAAAGTCGGCTTATGCTGGAATCTACGGCATCTAGCATTGCTGCTAAAGAGATGGAAGCCTATGCTACAGACGATTACATTGAATTACTGAAAGGGCTAAAAGATGCTGTAGAAGTAGAGGAAAAGTTAAAATGGCAGTTGATAGCAGCTCAAGCGAGAATAGAGATATGGCGCAGCCAAGAGGCTACTAATCGTACTATTGATCGTGCTACACAATGAGCGATCCTTTTCTAATACTTGAGCCAACAGTAATTAGCTTTAGTGGCGGTCGCACTTCTGCTTATATGCTTTGGCGTATTTTGCAGTCCAATGGGGGGGGGCTGCCTAAGGAGGCAATTGTGGTTTTTGCTAATACAGGAAAGGAAGAAGAAGCTACGCTGGAATTTGTAAGAGATTGCGGTTTAAATTGGAATGTTGAAATACATTGGCTAGAATATTTGCCTTATGATCCTAAGTTTAAAGTTGTAGATTTTAATACAGCAAGCAGAAACGGAGAGCCTTTTGAGGCGTTAATTACTAAGAAAAATTATTTACCAAATCCTGTTACTAGATTTTGTACTGTAGAGTTAAAAATACGCACAATACACAAGTTTTTAAAGTCTTTAGGCTGGAAACATAACGAAAACATGGATTGGGTAGGCATCAGAGCAGATGAGCCAAGAAGGGCTATGAAAATGGCAAGGGAGCGAGTGCCTTTATATACAGCAGGAATAACAGCAGCAGATGTAGGTAAGTTTTGGAGAGAGCAGTCTTTTGATTTAGGTTTGCCAAACTTTAATGGTAAAACTTATCATGGAAATTGTGATTTATGTTTTTTAAAAGGATACCCACAAACATTAAGCCTTATTGCAGAAAAGCCTGATAGAGCCATTTGGTGGGCAAAACAAGAGGCAAGGATACATTCTGCTGGAAAGTTTACGGGAGATGGAGATAGATTTAGAAAAGATAGACCTAGCTATACACAAATGAAAAATTATGCAGCAGATCAAGCAGATATGTTTAAAACCGATGAAGAAGGAATACCCTGCTTTTGCGGGGATTAAAATAAATGGCAACTAAAAATGAAAAGATCGCACTTAACAAGATTGCAGAACTCGGATGTATTCTCTGCTCCGAAGTCCTTGGGATTGAAGGCTCTCCGTCAGAACTCCATCATGTTAGAAGATATGGAGCTAAACGGGCTACATCCCCTATCCTGCCTTTATGCCCAAAGCACCATAGGCTCGGCAATAATTCCCTTCACCACTTGGGTGTCTGCGCTTTTGAAGATCAATGGGGAATTACCTGTTCGCAGTTATTGGAGCGAGTCAGTCAAAAACTTGGAAAGGGAACTAAGTGATCGAAACAAATAAAATTGTGAATGAGTTAGTAGACCTATATACAGGCAAGGTAGTAACTCCACATGAGAATGAAGTCTTATTTAGGGTTGTTAGGCTTATCAGAGATCTAGAAGATCAGTCCAAGATGTATAAATCACTATTAACAAACCAGACTAGCAAAGGTCAGCACTAAAGCTCTAATGGATCTAGTCCAAGCTCATCCCCAATCATCTTGCATCTAGTTCTAAACGCTTTGCCATGCAACATCCATTTATCACCTTTTTGCCTATGAAAGCTCATGTGAGCCATCTCATGACAAAGCGTTATTAGAAGTGTGTAATAGTGTCCACATCTGCCAGACGATATAGTAATTGTATGCTCGTAGTCCTCTCCAGTATCATATAGATAAGTACCCATTACTTCTGGATCTGCCGTAACAACAAACTCAATCTCCTCTGGTAGAGGCATCTTCCATTTAGTAAATGGATAGCAGCAATATAGAGAGGCATAGAGATTGCGTACAACCTCTGAATTCAATCTCATACTTTATTAATACATCCTCTGAATTCAAATTCATCCTCTCCACTTACTTGGAATATCTCTGGCAAAATTAATCTACCTTTTTCCCAAGATAAAAGAACGCCTCCAGGCCTCCAATCACGAGAATTATCTTCCGTATATTCGAAGGCTGGCGAATGTGGATCGGCAAGTGTTCCAGTTTGAACACCATAACGAGTGCCCATATTAAAGTTTGGTGATAGATCTGTCCAAGGCTCTACCTTTAATTGGTGGGTATGACCAGTTACGATATTTATGCCAGACATTTTAGTATTGATAAATCCATTACCACGAAAACGATGCTTGATTACAGTATCCTCGTTCACATAGAAACTCCAGCATGATTTCCATAGTGGGAAGAAATCTTTTAATTCAGTCATTGGCAAGCCCTCTAATGCTGGGGCGTTTCTTGCAATGTAATTAGTTAGGCGAGCATCGTGATTACCAGCAGTCCAAATTAAAGGTATATGTTTAGGGGTAGCAGCCTCAATGCCTGCCATCATTTCAATGCAGCACTCTAATTCTTCTTTTGCAGTAGGAGCTTTAGCCCATCCCATTCGTGGATGACTAGATACTTGTCCAGACCCATCAAACATATCTCCATTTGCCACTACAGCTTTTAATTCTCCTTTGAAATGTTGGATCATTTTTAAAAGAGCTTTATACGCAGTAGTTACTTCTCCTGGCTGAAAGTGAGCATCAGAAAATACAATAACTCTACCTTTATCTTTTATTTCAATTCCTCGCCTAACATTGCCAGGAGTTTGCTCTACTTTCTTTACATAAGCTGGATTTTGACTATTAAATGTATCTAAATTAATGCCTAATCTATTTTCTATAGATCTGCGCCTAGACATTACATTCCTAACTGCAATCTTATGTATTTTGGCAAATTCGCTAGGACTGCCAATCTTATTCCAAGATTCAACCCATTCTTCATCAGTCAAGTGGTAGCCAGCCATATATGCCTTTGCGTTAAGATATTGAATATAATACAATAATTCTATTAAATATAAATGACAGACATGGAATCAAGGCTAAAAAACTGGGCTTGGTATGTTACTTGGGGAGTTATCGGCCCACAAGTTGAAACCACTTGTCGGAGCTTTGAAAAGAACTATGTCCCAGAGCTAGGGAATTTATACGCAGACCCAGAACCACACTACGAGCCAGACCAT
>Ga0114970_10000736_pt1 | contig 24521 bp, 20 predicted proteins | sample M_140205_XF_Meta_FD_87030 | JGI IMG/M metagenome (GOLD analysis project Ga0114970, IMG submission 87030) | Freshwater microbial communities from Lake Montjoie, Canada to study carbon cycling - M_140205_XF_MetaG | ecosystem: Environmental > Aquatic > Freshwater > Lake | place: Lake Montjoie...
GCCCCAACGGCAGCGGCAAGTCGAATGTCTCCGACGCCGTGCGGTGGGTGCTGGGCGAGCAGCGTGCGCGCGCGATGCGCGGCGCGAAGATGGAGGACGTGATCTTCCACGGGTCGTCGGCACGCAAAGCCGTGAACATGGCCGAAGTGTCGCTCCATTTCGACAACACGGACGGCGAACTCCCGGTCCCATTCAAGGAAGTCGTCATCACGCGGCGCCTGCTGCGTTCCGGAGAAAGCGAATATCTCCTGAATCGCGCGCCGTGTCGTTTGCGTGACATTCAGGACCTCGTGCGTGGCACCGGACTCGGCGCCGATTCCGGTGTTGTCATCGAAAGCCGGATGATCGATGCCCTGCTCTCCGACCGCCCCGATGAACGTCGTGAGCTGTTCGAGGAGGCCGCCGGTGTCGGCCTGTATCGCGATCGGCGTCGCAGTGCCGAGCGCCGTCTCGAAGAGACCACGGTCGATTTGGCGCGCCTCGACGACTTGATCAACGAGGTGCAGAGCCAGGTGCGTTCGCTGGCGCGCCAGCGTCGCCGCGCCGAACGGCACGCCGAGTTGATGGCCCGTCGGTTTCAGGTCGAAATCTCGCTGGCCACCCGCGAGATGGCGGCGTGGCGCGACGAACTCGCGGCGCTCGACGGCCGTCTGGAAGCGTTGCAGCTGGACGTGCCTGGTGGTGAAGATGCCATCGCGCAGGCCGAACTGCTGCGCGAACAGGCGCATGGGGCGCGCGCCGCGGCGGAAGCCAGCCGTCTCGAACTCGCACGTCTCTCGACTGAGCAGCGCGACCGGACGCAGAAGCTCGAGCGTGAACTCGCCGTCAGCGAGGAGCGTCAGCGCAGCACGACCATGCGCAAGCAGCGCGCGGAAGAAGAGCGGAAAGAGAACGAGGCCTTTGGCCGTCGCCTGCGCGAGGATCGTGAGCGGGCGGTCGGTGATCGGACCACCCTCGAGCAGGAGCTGACCGACGCCGGTGAGGCGCTGCAGGAACGCCTGGCCGCCGAGCAGACCACGCGTGAAGCCGTACAGCAGGCACGCGCGGTGCTGGAGCAGCTCGAACGGCAGGTGCGCGAACATCGCGACCAAGCCCGCCGTATCGAACTCGATCGCGATGGCGCGTCACGTGAACAGCTCGAAACGCAGAATCGCCGAGAGGCGCTCGAGATTGAGCGCCAGCAACTGGCCGATGCCCTCGACGTCACGGAGCGCGAACTCATCGCCGCACGCGAGCAGCTGTCGATCACGCAGGCAAATGCGCAGGATGCGCTCCACGCGCTCGAAGGCGCGCGGCTGGCCGCTGCCACCGCGCGAACGGCCGACGCTGAATCACGCAGTGCGCTGGCCAGCGCGGTGCAGTCACGCACCGCGCTCGAAGGCCGCCTGAACGCGCTCGCGGCGCTCGAGCGGGAACGGGTCGGCCTAGCCCCATCGGCCGCCAAGCTCCTCAAGGAGCGCGAGCGCTTCGGCGACGGTGCGGTCCTCGGGCCACTGACCGACTTCCTCACCGCCGATGGCGATGCCGCGAAACTTGTGGAGCGCTACCTTGGCGCCACGATGCACGCGATCGTGGTGCGTGATGGCGATGCCGCGGCCGCGGTGCGCCGTTGGCACGCCGACACGCAGCCTGGTCCGCTACTGTTGTTGCCGCTCGATGTCATCACTGACCTGGGTGCCGACGCCGACGCCCTCGCCGGCAGCGTGCAGTCGTCCGGCGCGGCGTCTCGTTGGGTCCGCGCTTTGTTGGGTAAGGTGCGCGCGATTGACAGCGGCGAGGCGTTTATCGATGAACGCGGTGCGGTGTTCCTGCCCGGCACGGCCACGGGCCCAGGCCCGCTGCAGCGCCGCGCCGAGATCACGCGCCTCGAGTCGGATCTCGCGGCCGCCGATGCGCGCCGCGATGAATGCCTAATGGCGGCCGAAGCGGCCCGCCTGGCGCTCGGTGAGGCCGAGCGTACGCAGCAGGCTGCGACGGAAACGTCCAACCGCGCGCAGCAGGAATCGCGCCGCGCCGCTGATGTGCAGCAGGAAGTCGAACGCCGTCGCGAACGCGCTGAGCGGGAACTGCAGCAATCGAGCGCGCTGGCCGAACGGTTGATCTCGCGCCTCGAGGAGCTTGACTCGCGTACGAAGCAGCTGGCCCAGCAGGCCGAGGCGCTGCATGCACGCGCGGGTGAGGCCGACGCCGATGTGACCGACGCGCGCGAAGCGATGTCGGTGGCCGAGCGCGATCAGGAGCAAACGCGCGAAGCACGCGCCACGTGGCAGGTCGCCCAGGCCCAGGCGCAGGCGCGCTTGTCGGTCGCGATCGATCGCGAACGGCGCTTGAACGAAGAGGACTCCACCGCGGCGGCGCGTCTCGAGTCGCTGGCGCGCGAGCTCACCAACTTGTCCGAAGCGGACCAGACGCTGGCCCAGCAGCTCGACGGCTGGCGTTCTGAGTTGGGAACGGAACAGAAGACCCTCGCCGATGCCGACGCGCGCCTGGCCGACGCCGAGCGGGCGGTGGCCGGTGCCAACGGGGCGCTCGACGAAGCCGAGCGCACGCTCGACGAAGCGCGCCGTCGGGCGTCAGCCCTGGGCGAACAGCTGCACGGCGCGCAGCTGCGTCACACCGAATTGTCGGGCCGCCGCGAAGCGATCCGCCAGCGTCTCGAAACCGAATGGCGCCGCACGCTCGAGGATCTGCTGGCTGGGTTCGAAGAGCTCGAGCTTGAGACGGAGGCCCTGCGCACCGAGGCGAAGCAGCTGCGCGAGTCGCTCGACGAACTGGGGCCGGTGAATCCGCTGGCCATCGAAGAGCATGAGGAAGAGCAGCGTCGCCTCGAGTTCCTGACCGGTCAGCGCAACGACCTCGTGGCGGCCAAGCAGTCGCTGCATCAGGCCATTCGCGAAATCGACAGCACGGCGCGTGAGCTGTTCCTGACCACCTTCTCGCAGGTTCGCGAGAACTTCCGTCAGATCTTCCTGCGCATGTTCGGCGGTGGCGAGTGCGATCTACGGCTCGAGAACCCCGACTCGCCGCTCGACTGCGACATTGAGATTCACGCGTCGCCACGCGGCAAGAAGACGCAGCGCATTCACCTGCTCTCCAGTGGTGAGCGCGCCCTCGTCGCGCTGTCGCTGCTGTTCGGCATCTTCCTAACCAAGCCGAGCCCCTTCTGTCTCATGGACGAAGTGGACGCGCCGCTCGACGACCAGAACATCGGCCGTTTCGTGAAAATGCTGAATGACTTCAAGTCGCGGACGCAGTTTATCGTGATCACGCACAACCCGCGCACGACGTCGGAAGCCGCCGATGCGGTGTACGGCGTGACGATGCAGGAGCCCGGGGTGTCGTCGATCGTGAGCGTACGTCTGCGCGGCGGACAACAGGTGGACGAGACCGTGGTGCCCGACGATGCGATTGCCGGCGAGATCGGCGGCGAAGATGCCGACGAGGATTCTGCCGCGGAACCGTCGCCGGCGTGATGGCCGTCGCGCGGCGGCGTTGGTGGGGCGCCGCAGCGCTGTGCTGCGGTGCCGCGCTCGCAACCCTGCCCCAAACACTCTCGGGACAGACCGTCGTCGTAGACGGGCCGGCCGCTGCGCTGTTACCGACCCTCACCCCGTCGCTGGTGGTGCGGGCGCTCGGCTTCGCGAACGTGCGGCCACTCCGCGTACGCGTGCAAATTGCGACGTCGGTGGATTTCAGTGCGGCCACGATCGCGGTGGATTCAGCGTTCACCACGTCCGACACCACCATCGCCGTGCAGATCACACGCGCCCTGCCCAGCGAGGGCACCGTGTACTGGCGTGCCAGCGTGCAGGGCACGTCGGGCGCCGCCGCCGAATCGCCGATCACGGGTCCGCGGACCGTGCCGGCGTGGCTCACACTCGTCACGCCGAACTCGCCGACGGGCGACATCTTCGATATCCGCCGACCATTGTTCGTGTGGAAGAGTGCGCGGATCGCGTCCGCGACCGGTGCGTGGAAGTACACCGTGGAAATCACGAACGGTGGGCGCACGGAACAAGCAACCGCGGGCCTTGCCGACACGACGTTCCGCGCCGCGAGCAATCTGCAGGCCAACACGTCGTACCGCTGGAGCGTGCGCGCCACGCTCCCCAACGGCGAGACGGTGCGCGTGGCCAGCCTTGCCTCGTTCCTGATCGTTGATCCGCCGCTGCCGACCACCACGATTCTCTATCAGAACTTCCCGAACCCGTTTCCGTCGGCCACCGCGTTCAGCACCTGCTTCTGGTTCGACGTGGGGGAGCCCGGTGGCGCCGTGTCGCTGGACGTGCTTGACCTGCGTGGCAACGTGGTACGCACGATCGTGCCCGCACGTGATGGCGTGACACAGTTCGCCGCCGGGCGGTACGGGCGTGGCGCGCCGGGTGCCGGCAGCAATTGTGACAATCGCTTTGTGTGGGACGGCACAGCCAGCGACGGGCGTACGGTCGCCCCGGGCATCTACGTCGCGCGCTTCCGCAGTGGAACCGGCGCCCCGAGCTTCCGACGGATCCTGTTCAAGGGACGATGACGATGCACTCGACCAGTTGCCGGTTGTGAAGCTCACGACGGTGGGCACCGGAACGGCTGCCCCACACGCCACGCGGGTAAGTGCAGCGCATCTGGTAGAATGCGGCGAAGGCCCGGCCGTGCGCCTCCTGCTCGACTGCGGCAGTGGAGCGGTTCATCGCATGGCCTCGCTTGGCATCGCGTGGCAGGCGATTACCCACGTCGCCATCACGCACTTCCATGCCGACCACATCGCCGACCTCCCGCTCTTACTGATGGGCTGGCGCTGGGGGCAGCTGCCGCCGCGTAGCGCCCCAGTCACGCTGTACGGGCCTCCGGGTTTGGGCGCCTTGATCGAGCGCATGGCTGGCGTATACGGTGCCTGGATGCTGGCCCCCGGCTTCCCGTTCACGGTTCGGGAACTCGTGCCCGATGAAGTCGTTACGCTAGGTGAGCGCGTGACGGTGACGGCACAGCCGGTACCGCACAGCGCGGAGAGCGTGGCATATTCCGTGTGTGACGGGGAGCGCCGTCTCGTGTACACCGGCGATACGGGGGTGAGCGAGGCGCTCGGGGCGTGGTCGGCGGGATGCGACCTGCTGTTGGCCGAGTGTTCGTTGCCCGAGACGATGGCCATTCGCGAGCACCTGACACCGCGACAGGCCGGACAGCTGGCAGCACACGCTGGCGCACAGCGACTCGTGTTGACGCATTTCTATCCGCCGGTAGAAGCCGTGAACATTCTCGGTGAAGTGGCGGAGTGCTACACTGGCCCGACGGTGCTGGCGACCGACGGCTGGTCCATCGAATTCTGAGGACGTGACATGCTGGTCGTAATGCAGCCCAACGCGAGCGCCGCCGACATCGATAAGGTCTGCGACGAGATCGTGCGGCAAGGCTTCAAGCCCCTCCCCATGCCGGGCACGGTACGCACGGCGATCGGTCTCCTCGGCGACGACGCCCAGGTGGATTGGTCGTACATCGAGGGGCTCCCCGGCGTCGCGAACGTCCTCATCGTGCAGAAGCCGTATCGGCAGGCGGCGCGCGAATGGAAGAACGAGAACACGATCGTCGAGATTGCGCCGGGCGTTCGCGTGGGCGGCGGCGATGTCGTGGTGTTCGCCGGTCCGTGCTCAGTGGAGAGCGAGGCGCAGATTCTGGCATCGGCCCATGCGGTACGGACTGCCGGGGCCCATGCCCTGCGCGGTGGTGCCTTCAAGCCGCGCTCATCGCCGTATGCATTCCAGGGGCTTGGGCTCGAGGGGCTCAAGCTGCTGGCGCTCGCCCGGAACGAGACCGGCCTCGCCATCGTCACGGAAGCGATGGACGAGCGTGGCGCCGACATGGTGGCCAAGTATGCCGACTGCATTCAGATCGGCGCGCGCAACATGCAGAACTATTCGCTGCTACGTCATGTGGGCAAGCTCGGCAAACCGGTGCTGCTCAAGCGTGGCATGGCCGCCACGATCAACGACCTGCTACTCAGCGCCGAGTACGTGTTGTCGGAAGGCAACCCCAACGTGATTCTCTGCGAGCGCGGTGTGCGCACCTTCGACAGCGCCACGCGCAATCTCTTCGATCTCACGGCGATCCCGGTGGTGCAGAAGCTATCGCACTTGCCGATCATGGCCGACCCAAGCCATGGCACGGGACTGCGCGACAAGGTCACCCCGATGGCGCGCGCCGCCGTCGCGGCGGGTGCTGACGGGATCCTCGTGGAAGTGCATCCCACGCCGGACAAGGCGCTTTCCGATGGTGCGCAGTCGCTGTATCCGGAGCAGTTCACGGAGCTCGTTCGGCAGCTGCGCCTGATCGCCGGCGCGATCGACCGACAGCTTGCTCCAACGACGGAACGGTGACGGGCTGTACCAGAGGACGTTCGACCGATGCCCCGAAGCGGGCACCTGCGCCGCCCCCGCGTGTACTCAGTCCCGTGACCAACATGCATCGAATTTCGGCCCGCACGCTCGCCCTGATCGCCATGGCCCTGCCCGCCGTCGCGCCACTGTCGGCGCAGACGAGTGCGGACGCTGAAGCGGCCTACGCGCGGGTGGCGAAGTCGTGGTCCACGACGCGCACCCTGCAGGCGAACTTCGATCAGACGATCACCAACCCGATCCTCGGTCGTACCGTCTCCTCGCGCGGGGTGTTCGTGCAGGAGCGACCCAATCGCGTGTCGATCACGTTCACCGAGCCGGCCGGCGATCGCATTGTCGGAGACGGCAAGAGCCTGTGGGTCTATCTGCCGAGCAGCACGCCTGGGCAGGTGCTGAAGCTTCCCGCCGACGCCGACGGGGCCGTCGTGGCCGACCTGTTGGGGCAGTTGCTCGACACCCCGCGCCGCGCGTTTACCATCACGGGCGGTGAAAGCGTGCCCATCGATGGACGCAGCACTCGTCGCGTCCAGCTGGTGCCGAAGAGCCCGAGCTCGGTGCCGTTCAGCAAGGCCGTACTCTGGCTCGACGACAAGGACGCGCGCCCGGTGCGCGTGCAGGTGCTCGACAGCCAAGGCGTCGATCGCACCATCACGCTCACCAGCTGGGCGCCCGACGCCACGCTGCCGAAGGATTCGTTCAAGTTCGTCACGCCCAACGGCGTGAAGGTCTCGACGAAGATTCCCGGCAGTCGCTAACGCGCGACGTTATCGGATGGCCGCGGGGACATCGACGGCGCGCTTCTCGAGCTTCGAGAACACCTCACGAGGGCTGCGCGCGCCCTGCAACAGCTCCATCGCCTGCTGCAACGCGCTGTCGTCCTGAGTGCGACGCAGGAAATCGGCGTCGGCGCCGAAGGCCACGCGCGTCATTTCGTAGCCCAGCGAACGCGAGATCCACGGCGCCGCACTGTCGAAGACGGAACGCGGTGGTGCTACGCCGCGGCCCACCAAATCGGCATAGAGCGCGTCCAGGATGGCCGGCGTAACCGGATCACCCGGTCCGTTCATCTTGCGCGTCTGTGCCTGCGCCTGCTTCGCGAGCGCATCGCGATAGGCCCCGGCATTCTTTCCCATCGCCCGGGCCAACAGCTGCACCTGCAGCGGCGTCGTCGTATCGCCGGCGATGACGTCGGGCGTAATGCCACCGCCGCCAAACACGGTGCGCCCGGCATCCGTGCGAAAGCGCGGACGAATCGTATCGGGCCGTGAGACGTCGGCGCTGTCGTCGAACTCGGCCTCTCGATCACGTGGCACCGGGCGATTGATGCTCCGTCCTGCGGGCGTATACCACCGGCCTGTGGTCAGACGCAACGCACCACCGCCGGAGAGCGGATACACGCTCTGTGCACTCCCCTTCCCGAACGACGTCACGCCGATCACGATAGCGCGATCATGATCCTGCAGCGCACCCGCCACGATCTCCGACGCACTCGCACTGGCGCGATCGACCAGCACCGCCAGCGGTAACGTGGGCCAGCGCTGCGGCTGGCTGTCGGTGAACACCTGCGGCTGCGAGCCAGGTCGCGCGCGCAGTTGCACGAGGCTCTGCCCTCGATCGAGGAACAGCTCGGCCACGGCGACGCCCTGCTCCAGTAGGCCGCCGGGATTGCCGCGCAAATCCATCACCAGTGAGCGCGCTCCGAGTTTGACGACGGAATCCACGGCGTGACTCAGCTCCTCCGCGGTCTGCGCGCTGAACACGTTCACGTCCACATAGCCGACCCCGTTCTGCATGAGCTGCACCCGCTGCACGGCGCGCAGATGCACCTTGTCTCGGATCAACGTGAAGTTCACGCGTGAATCGCCGCGCTCGACGGTGAACGTGACGCTCGACCCTGGCGGTCCGCGCATCGCCTTCGACGTTTCATCGCGCGACCACCCACGCGTGGATTCCTTCCCGACCAGCACGAGACGATCGCCGACCAGCACGCCGGCCCGTTCTGACGGACCGTCTACGATCGGCTCGATGACCACCGGCCAGCCATCGCGGATATCGATCTGCAAACCGACGCCGGCATACGTGCCGCTGATTTGCTCATTCAGACGGCGCAGGCGGTCTTCGGCCAGATACGATGTGTAGGGATCCTTCAGCTCGCGCAGCAAGCCGGCGACGGCCTTGTCGTAGATCGCACTGCCATCGAGCGAGTCCACGTATTTCTGCGCCACCGCCGCGACGACCTGATCGAAGAGCCGCGCGCCACCAAGCGGCGCACGGGTCAGACGCGTGGCCGCCGTGAGATCACGCCCCGCCCACCAGCCGCCGAGCGACAACAGTCCCACAAAGAACACGGCCGCGGCAATCGCGCGCGAAGGGCGACGCGCGGCCCGCGGCGTCTCCGGCAGTGGTTCAGCCATGGGTCACCTCGACGGCAGGCAACGGACGCTCCACCGGCACCTCGGAAAAACGATGAGGCCACTGCGTGGCCAACGCCGCCAGGCAACGCGCCGCGACCACGTCGGCGTCGCCGCCAGCATCGACGGCAACCACCGGGCCGATCTCGGGATGCTGCGCCTGCCACGCAGGCTGCACCGCGTCGTCGAACGCGGCGCGCACGCGACGATGAAACGCGTCATCCTCACGTTCCATGCGATCGGCGCTGCCGCGCGCGTGCATCCGCGCCATCGACTCCTCGAGCGGCAACGCCAAGAGCAGCGTCAGGTCGGGCGCCAAGGAACCGGTGGCGAACGCATTCACCGCGCGCAGCGCCGCGAGGGAGAGCGCGCGGCCGCGCCCCTGATAGGCGTACGTCGACAACAGGAACCGATCGACCAGCACCACCGCACCACGCTGGAGTGCTGGCGAGATGACATCGCGCACCAGCTGCGCGCGCGACGCCGCGAAGAGCAGCGCTTCGGTCTCGGGCGTGAGCGCCGACTGCGGATCGAGCAACACCGCGCGCAACGCATCGCCAGCCGGCGTACCACCGGGCTCGCGCAACGCCACCACATCGTGACCGGCCGCGGTGAGCCGATCGGCCAGCCGACGCCACTGCGTCGTCTTGCCGACCCCCTCTCCGCCTTCCAAGACCACGAAGCAGCCGCCCATCACGCCCGACATGGCGGACCGGTCAGCCAAGGATGATGGAGCTCGTCGCGCCCGTACGAATGCCGTCGGCGATCCACTGATTCACACGCAGCATCAGCTTGTCGAAATTGTCCTGCGCCGAGATCGCGGCCTGGTAGGCGCTGTTCACCTGGACCTGCTGTAACAGCGTATCGAGCTGCTGTTCCATCTCGGGCGTCGGCTCCTCGCCGCGATCGATCATCGCCTGCGCATCCTGACGGATCTTCTCCATCTGCCGCAGCACCGTGGTCGCTTCGCGGTCGTTGTTCAACGCCTCGCTGCTGCGCTTCACCGCCTTGTACTCGTCGCTTTGACCGATCGTACGGCCAAGGTCCTTCGCCTTGCTTTCAAGCATGGAATCGGCCTCCTCGGCCGAGTGAACGCAATTGAGTGAGATTTACGCCGGCGCATGCTGCGCGAGCACCACGCGTTCGCGACCCGTGAGGTCGCGCACCACTTGTATCTGCTGATACCCCTGCATCGTTGCCAAGGCGGCGGTCTGTTGCGCGCGTCGGGCATCGACCTCAAACACCACCCAGCCAAACGGTTCCAGCAGCTCGTGGGCACCCGCCAGGATGGCGGTATAGCGGGCCATGCCCTCATCGGCCGCCACCAACGCCACCGTGGGCTCCCAGTCCCGCACACTGCGTGGGAGGGCGGCCGCTTCGCTGTACGCAATGTAGGGCGGGTTGGACACAATCACACGGGCCCGGACCCCGCGGAGCGGGGCCAGATCGGCTCCCTGCCGGAACTCCACCGGCGCCGCCTCGGGTGCGGCCGCCGCCACCCGTGTCGCGTTCGCGGCGGCCACCGCCAGCGCGTCGTCGGAGACGTCGGTGGCGATGACCCGCGCGAACCGACCCTCGGTGGCCAGGCTCAAGGCGATGGCACCGGAACCGGTGCCGATATCGACGGCGATCCCGCCCGGATGGCCCGCGGTGAGCCGGAGCGCCTCACCAACCACGATTTCCGTTTCCGGACGCGGAATCAGCACCCGCCGATCGACGTGAAGCACCAGATGCCGAAACGGCGCCGTCCCCACGCAGTAGGCCATTGGCTCCCCGGCTGCCCGTCGTCGCGCCGCGACCTCGATGCGCGCTTGAGTGCTCACCGGCGCGCAATAGCCGACCGAGAGCAGCCGGCCGAGCTCACCCGGTGCCACATCCAACACCGCCGCCACCAGCCAGCGGGCCTCGCGGTCGACCTCGGCGTCGCCGAAGTTGGCCCCGTCCGCGCGGGCTTCCAGCGCCAGCGCCGTCGACGCGAGCAGCCGCCGCGCGGCGGCGTGCAGCACGTCGCGCAGCAGCCGACCGTCGTCAGCCACTCAGGCTCTCTTCCGCGTTCGCCAGCGCGATCGCCTCGAGGAATGGTCCCAGATCACCGTCGAGCACCCGATCAATGTCGTAGAGCGTGACACCGACGCGATGATCGGTCACTCGGCCTTGCGGAAAGTTGTAGGTCCGGATCTTGGCCGACCGGTCACCGGTGGACACCTGCGATTTCCGCATGCGCGACCGCTCGGCCTCCTGTTCCGATAATCGGAGATCGAGCAGGCGGGCGCGCAGCACTTCCATGCCCTTCGCCTTGTTCTGCAGCTGCGACTTCTGGTCCTGCTGCGACACCACCAAGCCGGTCGGAATGTGCGTGATGCGCACGGCCGAGTCGGTGGTGTTCACGCTCTGTCCGCCGGGCCCCGACGAGCGGAACACGTCGATGCGGAGGTCCTTGTCTTCGATTTTGACGTCGACTTCCTCCGCCTCAGGGAGCACCGCCACCGTGGCCGCCGACGTGTGAATGCGGCCCTGCGATTCCGTGGCCGGTACGCGCTGCACGCGGTGCACACCCGACTCCCAGCGCAGCATGCCGAAGGCGCCGTCGCCGATCACCTTGAAGACGGCTTCCTTCACGCCGCCCAAGGTGCCGTCGGAGTGGGAAATGCCTTCGATGCGCCACCCTCTCCGCTCGATGAAGCGGGTGTACATGCGCAGCAGGTCGGCGGCGAACAGGGCCGCCTCATCGCCGCCGGTGCCGGCGCGGAGTTCGAAGATCGCTGGGCGATCGTCGAGGGGATCGCGCGGAATGAGCAGCGGCAACAGCGCCTTTTCCAGCGCCACGCACTCCTGCTCGAGCCGCTCAACTTCTGCTCTGGCTTCCGCAGCAAAGTCGGGATCGTCGCCGTTGGCCATATCCCGGGCATCGGCGAGCTCCGCCTCGGCCTTGGTGTAGCGGTTCACTTTAACGACGACTTCGGCCAGGCGATGATGCTCGCGACCGAGTGCAGCAAGCCGCGGCGCGTCCTTCACCGTTTCCGGATCGGCCAGCAGCTGCTCCACTTCGGTGGCGCGACGCAGCGCGTCGGCCATGCGGTCGCGAAGATGGGTCAGCATTGGGTGGGTGTGCTCGAGTTCGTAAGGCTTCGTGATACCGGTCACGGCGAGTCACGTGACCGGTATCGTACTCTTGCTGCGGGTCGGAACGATCGACCGAAGCACGGACCTACATCGATATCGCGGGTATCAGGGAAAGATAACTGCGTGATGCGATCCGGAGCAGGTTCGAAGGTCTCACCTCTTCGCTTGCCTCCTTCTTCCACCTTGGTACCTTCACGGGAGCCCGTGTCGGCGCCGGCCCCGAGGTGACATCCGATGGTAACATTCGAAACCACCCCCGTGCGATTTACTCCGTCCAAGACGAGCGTCTCGCTGGATCGCATCACCGATTTTCTGTCCACGGTCCCGATTTTTCGCGAGCTTGAGCGGTCGGCAGTCCGCGGATTTGCCGAACTCACGCGGGAGCAGCGCTTCGCCAAGGGGGCCAGGGTCGTCGCCGAAGGCGACCCCGGCGATGCCCTGTTCGTGGTGCGCTCCGGTGAAGTGAAAATCGTCCTCATCGGCGACGACGGCCGTGAAGTGATTCTCAACATCCTCACCGTCGGCAGTCATTTTGGCGAGCTCTCGCTGATCGATGGTCGTCCGCGCTCGGCTCACGTGGTCACCACGCAGCCGTCCAGCCTCTTGGTGCTGCGCCGTGCCGATTTCCGCCGTCAGGTGGACACGAGCCCGCAGCTGGCCTGGGGCCTGATGGTCGAACTCTCGCGCCGCCTGCGTCAAGCCGACGGGACCATTGGCGGCCTCGTGCTGCTCGACGTGCCGGGCCGTGTCGCCAAGGTGCTGTTGGAGCACGTCACGTCGGGTGAACCGGCCACGCTGATCAAGCAGCTCACACACCAGACGATGGCGCAGATGATCGGCGCCAGTCGCGAGACGGTGTCACGCGCGATGTCGGAGTTCCAGGAGAAAGGATGGATCTCAGTACAGCGACGCGTCGTCACGATCGTGGATCGGGCCGCCCTCGAAGCCCGCACGCGTCCACGCGGATGATGTCACGCCACTCACTCTCAGCGCCGTTCCCTTTTAGCGCCGTCAGCTGTACCGTGCCCCCAACCTCCGCCTCCCGGCGTCTCGATGGTCAGCACGTCCCCCGCGTTCATGCTCACGCGGCACTTGGCCGGCAGCACCTCGCCGTTCAACAAATTCCGACCCGGCTGTGCATCCGATCCGCCGTTGGCCCCCGGCGGCGCCACACGCCGACGTTCGGTGAGCAGCGTGGCTGTACACGGCACCATCGCCTGATAGCGACGCACGATTCCATCCCCGCCGCGACTGGCGCCGGCGCCACCGCTGCCGCGACGCACCGAGTACTCGACCACGCGCAGCGGATACGCCCGCTCGAGTGATTCCACGGGTGTGTTACGCGTGTTACTCATGCCCACATGCACGGCATCCGGACCATCGCCGCGCGCGCTGCCCCCCTGCCCGCCGCCGAGTGTTTCGTAGAAACTCCACCCCGGCGCGCCCAGGGTGACGTTGTTCATCGTGCCCTGGCCGCAGGCAGGTATAGGCAGGTTGTGCACACCGATGCTCGCGGCCGCCGCCGACAGGGCGGCGAAGCAGACATCGGTCATGCGCTGCGACAGCTCCACATTGCCCGCCGCCACCGCGCTTGGCCGCTTCGCGTTCGCCACGCAATCGTCGGGGATGGTGAGCGCGAGCGCCCGCGCCACCCCATCGTTCACCGGCACATCGTCGTCACACAACACGCGCAGCACGAACACCGCCGCTGCCCGTGCGACGGCGGGCGGCGCATTCACATTGCCACGCACTGCCGGCGATGTCCCCGTGAGATCCAGATGCAACGTGGCGTCCTTCACGCGGACATGCACGACCACCGGAATTGCCGCGTCGCTCACCCCGTCGCCTTCGAGGGCGTCGGCGGCGCGCCCTTCGGCGCCTTCCAGCAGCTCGAGGCGCGCCCGCACGCGGCGCTCGGTGTAATCGAGCAGCGCATTCACCGCGTCGCCCAGCATCTCGGCGCCAAGCCTCGCATGCAACCCCTGCCATCCCGCGCAACCGGCCGCACAGGCTGCCCGTTGGGCGCGCAGATCACCGTCACGCTCTTCTGGCGTGCGCACGTTGGCCAGCACCAACCGCATGACATCGTCCTGCGCCACGCCACCGCGTTCAATGCGCACCGGCGGCACGATGAGGCCTTCCTGAAACAGCTCCGTTGCACCGAAGGGCATGCTGCCTGGACTCATGCCGCCCACGTCGGCATGGTGCGCACGCACCGCGGCGTACCCGATGATGCGTTGGGCATCGTGTGCGTCCGCGATCACCTCGACCATCGTGAGGTCGGGCAGATGCGAGCCGCCATGCGACGGATCGTTCAGCAGAAACACGTCGCCCGGCGCCGCCCCGCAGGCACGGACCGCCGCGACCGATTCCGGCATGGCACCAAGGTGTACCGGAATGTGCGCCGCCTGCGCCACCATGCGACCATCGGCATCGAACAGCGCGCAACTCGCATCACGGCGCTCGCGGATGTTCGGAGAAATACTGCTGCGCTCAAGCAGTCCGCCCATCTCTTCGGCCAGCATCGCAACGCCCTGCGAAAAGACCGTGAGTTCGAGCGCGTCGAACCGCGCGCGTGTCGATGTCATGACTGGGCCGCCGTGGGTGAAGGAAACCCGGCCTGCACAACGGCATTTTGACAGCGTACCATCCATGCCTCCTGCAGGTCGGCCATCTTGGCGCCCTTGCCGCGATCGGGCGCCATCGACAACAGCCCCTGCGCCGACGGATGCGGCAGCGCGCGACGCGCCAACTCCGGCATGGGGGTTCGCTTGAACAGCGTATCGACGGTGCGGGTCGCCACGCGCCCGAGCGTCACCACGCCTTTGAGTCCGCGCGTACGCAGCATGGCGATGTCACGCGTCAGCCGCGACAGGTTCGCCGTGCCCTCGAGTTCCGCGCGCGTTGGGGCGCGAAAGGTTGCCCCGTCGTCGCTAGGACAGCGGTCGAACGCGTTACCCAGCGCGACGCCGCGTGCAATCGGCACGAAGCCGCGGGCGGCGAAGAGCGCGCCATCCCACTCCACACGATCGATCTCCAGTGGCAACGTCAGCGCCCCGAGCCGCACCAACACGTCGTACAGCACCTTGCCCGCGGCGTCGCCGAGAAACGGCACGCCGCTCTTGTCGGCGCCGCGCGGGCCCGGTGCTTCCCCGATCAGCACCACATGCACGAGGCCGTCCAACGGCATCAGCATCGGCACCGGCGTGCCGAGAATGCGTGCAGTCTGCATGGTCTTGGACATCGTCACGGCCGCTGCTCCAGCATCCATCCCCCGATGGCCAGCGCTCGCGCCGTCCACCCCGCCGCGACGCGCATGGTCGCGTCCGGCAATCGCACAACCGCCGGACCGTCAATCACCCGCGTGAGCGCGCGACCGTCATCCACATCATCTGGCAACAGCCCATCACGCGTGGGACGCGCGAAGCGCACCGGCCACGGCGCGCTGCTGAGCGTCGTGCGGGCGCTGATAAACTCCACGGCGCGATTGAGCACGAAGCCCGCCCGTTCCTGGTGACGCAGGACAAAACGTTCCGCGACGGCGGCCGGCGTATCACCGGGCTGCACGATGATGTCGAGTTCGTATCCCTGTCCCTCGTAGCGCGCCCGCAGCCACCAGCGCACCTCGAGCGACAACGCCTCGTCACCATCCGTGCGCAGCGCCTGCGCTTCCCGCTCCAGCAGCGCCCCCAACCTGGTCGAACTCATCGCATCGGCCCGTAGCATCACACTCACCAGTGATTCGCGACGTTCAGGCGCCAGCGCGAGTCCAACGGCGCTCAGCACCCCGGCGTGCGGCGGCACGATGACCTGAGTCATCCCCAACCGCTCAGCCAGTCCGCACGCATGCAGCGGACCGCCGCCACCAAACGCGATGAGCGGCACGTCTCGCGGATCGACGCCGCGTTCCACCGACACACGGCGCAGCGCCCGCGCCATCGTGGCGTCGGCCGTGGCAATGATCGCGTCGGCCGCCCGTTCCATCGACACGCCAAGCGGCGCCGCGATGGTATCCACGGCAGCCCGCGCCCGCTCGAGGCTGATGGTCACACCACCGCTCCACTCGCCGGGCGCGATCGTGCCCAGCACCACGTGGGCATCGGTGACAGTCGGACGCACGCCACCGCGTCCGTACGCGGCCGGACCGGGGGAGGCCCCAGCGCTCATCGGCCCCGTGCGCAGGGCACCGCCGTCGTCGAGCCAGGCAATGCTGCCGCCACCGGCCGCGACGGCTTCCACCAGCACGCGCGGCAAGGCAATCGGCACCCCGGCCACGCCGCCCCCACGTTCCACCAGTGGTTCGCCGTTGTCCACCAATCCCACGTCGGCGCTGGTGCCACCGATGTCGATCGTGAGCGCGCGAGAGACGCCAAGCGCCCGCGCGATCGCCGCCGCCCCCGTGACGCCTCCCGCGGGTCCTGAGAGCGCCAGCGCGGCGGCATGCGACGCCGCATCATGCGCCGACAACGTACCACCGGCTGAGGTCATCACGCGCGGCGCCGGATAGTCATGCTGCGCCAGTCGTGCCGAGAGCCCTGACAGATACCGGCGCACGGCCGGTCGCGCATACGCTTCGGCCACGGTGGTGGCCATCCGCTCGTACTCGCGAATCTCCGGCAGCGCCTCATGCGAACACACCACATCGGCCACGAGTCCGGCGTCCGCGAGCGCCACCACGAGTGCGTCGCGCAAGGCGCGCTCATGCGACGAATCGCCGTACGCATGCAACAACGTGATCGCCACCGTCTCCGGCTGCTGCGCCTTCACGGCGTGCACCACCTCGGCAATGGCCTCGTCGGTGAGCGCGATCGTGACGCCTTCAGGCGTGATCCGCTCGCGTACCGGAATCACCTGCGACGGCTCCACCAGCGGGCGCGGATGGTGCTGGGCCAGGTCATACAGCGCAGCGCGCTCCTGTCGGCGCAACTCGAGCAAGTCGGTAAAGCCCGCGGTGGCACAGGCCACCACGCGGGCGCCCGCGCGCTCGAGCAGCAGATTGGTGACCACGGTGGTGCCGTGCGCGATATGCGCGATCTGCGACCCGTTGAGTGCAGCCACGCGGAGCGCGTCCAGCACACCGGCCGCTCGATCCGTCGCCACGCTCAGCACCTTCGACGTATGGACGGTTCCATCCGCGTGCAACGCGGCGAGGTCGGTAAAGGTCCCACCCACATCGATGCCGACGGCGATGCGAGGCGCGGTCATCGCAGTGCCCCCGCCGAACGCGCGCGTCGTCGCTGGAGCGCGACCGCAAAGGCGACGTGCACCGGCACGACGACCGCCAGCACCACACCGCTCTGCTGTGACCATGACGGCACGAGCTGTAGCAGCAACCCGACCAGAGAGAGCAGCGCAACCAGCGCGGAGATGCCAACCGCCGCGCGCAGCCACACGCCACGCCACAGCGCTATCGTGACGATCACGGCGGCGAGCAGCATGAGCGGATGCAGCTGTAACACCGTGAGATTGCGGCCCATGTACAGGTTATGCCGCGTGACGGTACCGGCCAGCAGCAGCGCCGTACCCAGCAGACCACCGAGACTGAACCAGAGCGCCGAGAAGACACCGAGCGTGAACCGCGCGACGCCCGCACGGGCACCGGCCAGCAGCACGATGAGCGCCGCCAGCACCACGCCGAGCACGAGCGCCATCGGCACACGCGGGGGCGCCTGCTCTGGCATCAGTGCGCGATCGGCGGTGAAGAGCACGGTGTCACTCGTGACGAGTGGCACCGACGCGCCGTTCGCATCCGTCACCGTGAGCGCCGCCAGATGATTGGCCAGCAGCTCTGGCAGGAAGGACTCTTCCCACTTGGTCAGCACCTGATCAGCGTTGCGACCGAGGGCGATCTGAATGCCGGGATACACCAGCGGATCACTGGCGGTGATGCGTGCAGCTTCGTTCCGCCTCGTGCGACCGCTGCCGCGCACGGCGAACGGCGCGTCAAGCTGACCGTTGAGCGCCCAGTTGAGCACGTCGCGCACGCGCGTGGCGCAATTATCGGCGTAGTAGTCGTAGCGGTAATACTTGTTCGCATCCTGCGCATTCCAGCGCACGAAGTCGGCGATCGCCCCGCGCTGCACCGCCGTGAGCTGCAACGCCTGTTGGCGAATCGTGCGATTCTCGCCCATGTACGCCGCGTTGAAATCCGCCGTGCGATAGCCCGCCATCCAGTACTTGGTCTCGCCGGTGAGAAAGCGCGCCAGAAAGTTCGGCTGGTTGAAGTCGAACATCCCCCAATTGAAGGCGATGTCCTCACCGGTGGTGCTATCAGTGACCGCCAACGCGACGTGGCCGAATTTCTCGAACACGAACGCGCCCGGACCATACGTCATGATCGACACCGACATCCGCGCCCCGCGTTCGGCGCGCGCACTGTCGAGCGCCGCCGACACACCGGGCGCGGGTGGTGGCGGCGTTGCCGCCAGCTCGGCGCTCTGCGCCGTGAGCGCCGACGACGCCATCAGCATCGCGGACACCAGTATACGCCGCACCATGGGGACCGTCATTAGAAGCGAATCTCTTTCCCGTCGTCGGCGGCCTTGTAGATCGCATCGACCACTTTTTGTACCAGCACCTGATCGGTGGGCGGCTCATACGGTGCGTCGCCGTCGATCACCGCGAGGAAGTGCGCGATCTCCGCACGGTAGCTCTGCAGGAACGGGCTTTCGCGCGCCGCGGCACCGGACGGCGACACATCGACCGCGCGTCCGTTCAGTTCCTTGGTGACGCGCAACGGCGCGAGTCGCGCCGAGCCACGGGTGGCGTGCACCTCAAACCACCAGCGGTCTTCATCGCCCACGTACGACCACGACACGTCGATGTTCAGCACGAGACCGTTCTCGCACTCGAGGAACACCTGCATCGCATCTTCCACCGAACCGGCGGCGCGACCGCGACGCATCGACGACACGACGCGGATCGGATTCGGACCGTCGGCCAGCCACATGGCCAGATCGAGCAACGGGAACCCGTGTTCCAGAAATACGCCGCCGCCCGACTCGGCACGACGATTGCGCCACCCGTCGGCCGTGCGCTTGACATGGAGCAACCCGGCGCGGATCGAGGTGACCTGCCCGAGCTCCGCGTTGCGGATGAACTGGTCGAGCGCCTGCACGTCGGCGCGGAAGCGATGGTTATGCCCCACTACCAGACGGCGATCGGCCTTCTGCGCCGCCGCCAGGCACCGTTCGATGCCGCGCGTCGTGAGCGAGAGCGGACGCTCACACAGCACGTGCAGCTTCTTACGCAGCGCCGCCAACACGTGCGGTTCATGCAGGTGGTTCGGCGTGGCAATGATGACCGCGTCGAGTTCGTCGACATCGAGCAGCTCCTCGAAATCGGTAAACACGTCGGGCACGTCGAAGCGATCGGCCAGCGCACGCGCTTTCGCCGCATCGTTGTCACACAACGCGACCAGCTTGGCGCCGCGCAGCTTGGACAGAACTGGGATGTGCGTCAGCTGGGCAATGGCACCCGTGCCGACGACGGCTATACGCACGCCGTCCTTCATTCACGCCTCCGGAGATGACAGATCAATCGGCGAACCCGACGACGGTCCCCGGATAGTAATGACGAAGGATGGTGCGAGCATCGATGCCGGCCCGAGACCGGCCGATGGCTCCCCACTGGCACATCCCCACTCCGTGGCCGTTGCCGTGGCCCTGCAGGCGGACACCGGACAGGTGCCCACGTACACGGGATTCGCGGTCCATCGAAAAATACGTGCTGGACAGGATCGCGCCACGCGCATCACGGAGCACATTGCGAATCTCGTTGTTCCGCACGGTCACGTCACCGTGATCGGTGCGCAGCACCAGCGCGCTGGCTCGTCCCGAGGCCGTCCGCCCCTCCACGCGCATGTCGGTGACCACCCCGGCGCGCGGATCGCGCGCTCCAGCCGCCACCAGCGCCCGTCGGACCATCTCGCGCAGCTGCCCCTCATCGAACGCCGCCGTCCAGTGATTGCGGGGCGAAATGTCGCAGTACGGGCGTCCAGTCCGCGGGTCGGTGTCGTCCACCGACTGCAGATACGGCTCCTCACGGACATTCTGCCACGAGTCCTTCGGAGCGGCCGTATGACCACCGCACGACGAGGAGTACGGCGCATCCACCAACAGGCCGTTGTAGCGAATGACCAGCCCCGCCGTGCGGTCGATCGCGTCGTTCACGATCGACGCCTCCACATCCTGGCCGGCGTACACCTGATTCCGTACCGTGGCGACCATGTGCCACCCCGACCGCGGCTCCACCGACCCATCCGACGGCACGCGAATGTACGCGTAGCTCCGCGCCGCAATCGCCTGCGCCTCGAGGGCGGCCAGATCCCCCGGCTGCCGTGTGCCCAGTTCGATCGGCACCACGCCGCGGAGATAGTCCTCCACCGGCACGCGGTTCACCACCAGAATGCCGCTATCGGTCGGCGTGAACCAGAGTTCGCCACGGTAGCGTCGGTTGTCGTAGCGCAGGGTGGAGGCGCCATCGGACGCGCGGGCCACAAACGGGCCCTCGCGCCACGGCGTGGCATCCCCATTGTCGCCAGCCACGCGCAACAATCCGCCCTGCTGCTCCACCCGCCAGTTCTCGGCGCCCTGCCCCGTGACCAGCTTCGTGCGCCCACCCTGCTCATCGATCCGCCAGCGGCCGGTGGCCGACACGAGCGCCTGCTGTGCCTTGCCCGCCAACGCGATCCGCGCCATCCGGTCGCGTCCGTCCAGTCGCCCATGCGCTTCGCCGGTGATCGGGCCTTCCATCGCCGGCGTCGGCGTGCCGGAGCCGATGCTGCCCGCACGCGGCGCGCACGCCACCGTCAAAGCGGCCGCGGCCACCAGTGTACCAAAGGCACCAGCGATGAGCGAACGCATGAACTCCTGGGCTAATCCCGTTGCGCGACGGCCGCGCCCAGCGCGTCGTCGAGTCGGGTCAGTGTGTCGGCGATTTCCGCATCGCCATGGGCCGATGACATGAAGGCCGCCTCGAACGCCGACGGCGCGAGCGACACGCCGCGACGACGCGCCGCATGAAAAAACCGCTTGAACAGCGCCGTGTCCGAGAGCTTCGCGTCGTCATACGTTCGCACCGGCTCGTCACGGAAGAAGAAGCCCCACATTGAGCCGGAATGGCTGGCCGAGAATGGCACACCATGTCGGGCCGCAATGTCGCGCATCCCCTGCACCAGCACGCCGGTCTGCGCCGTGATGCCGTCGTGGACTTCTTGCGTGAGCGCGCCGAGCGTGGCAAGGCCGGCCGCCATCGCCAACGGATTGCCCGAGAGCGTGCCGGCCTGATACACCTTGCCCGTGGGCGCCACGTTCTGCATGAGCTCGCGACGCCCCCCGTAGGCAGCCACCGGCAGTCCCCCGCCGATCACTTTGCCCAGGGCGGTGAGATCGGGGGTGACACCAAAGCGCTCGCGAGCGCCGCCGAAGGCGATACGGAAACCGGTCATGACTTCATCAAAGACGAGCAACGCCCCTGTTTCGTCAGCGATCTTCCGCAATCCGGGGATGAAATCGGGGAGCGGCTCGATAAACCCGCTGTTGCCCACGATCGGCTCCAGCATGATCGCCGCCAGCGGGAACTCGCGGGCGATGCGGGCCGCCTCCTCGAGATCGTTGTAGCGGCAGGTCAATGTGAGCTTCGCCAGCGCTTCCGGGACGCCCGGTGAATCGGGAAGACCCAGCGTGGCCACACCCGATCCGGCGCGCACGAGAAAGGCGTCGGCGTGACCGTGATAACAGCCTTCAAACTTGAGGATGTACTCGCGACCCGTGATGGCACGGGCCAGCCGCGCGATGGTCATCGCCGCCTCGGTGCCGCTGGACGTGAAGCGCACCATTTCCAGGTGCGGCATCCGCTCGGCGATCTTGTCGGCCAGCTCGACTTCGCGCTCGGTGGGCATGCCGAAACTCGTGCCATCCTGCATCGCGCGTGACACCGCCTCGAGGACCACGTCGGGCGCGTGGCCCAGCACCAGCGGGCCCCACGACAGGATGTAATCGAGATATTCGTTGCCGTCGGCGTCCCATACGCGCGCCCCCTTGCCGCGCTTGGCCACGAACGGTTCACCACCGACGCCACCAAACGCGCGTACGGGCGAATTCACACCGCCCGGGAAACGAGCGCGCGCTCGCGCCATGATCTCGGCGGAACGCGCGCTCGGGCGCGACGTCAACATGGCTGCGAGTTCTGTCGGACTGCTCATCGGCCGAAACTCCCCACGGAAGAACTGTCAGGAATGCCACTGCCCACCAGCGGCAAGGTGCGCGACGCACGGCGCACCGGCGCCGTCGCGTGCTCGGCCACGCGCAACAGCGTGGCTCGGAAATCGTAGTCGTCCACCACCTGCTCGATACGTACATCGGCGAACGCGCCGGGCGTCATGATGCCCGCGGCGGCGCTGATCGGCACGTGCACCAGCCCATCGATGTCATCAGCCTGCCACGGCGCGCGGCACAACATCTCGCCCTTCACGTCGGACGCGCGCTCCACCAATACGCGCGCGTCGACGCCGAGGAAGCGCTCGTAGCGTTCCGACGTGATCGCGCGCTGCAACTCTTCGATGCGCTCCTTGCGCTCTTGCTTGATCGAATCGGCGACGTCGTCTTCCATGCTGTTAGCGCGCGTGCCTTCCTGCGGCGAATAGGTGAACACGCCCACGCGATCGAACTGCATCTCCTCGAGAAAATCGCAGAGGATTTCGAAATCGCTTTCGGTCTCACCCGGAAAACCAACGATCACCGAGGTGCGCACGGCCAAGTCGGGCACGATCGCGCGATACTGCGCGAGGCGTTCCCGGATGGTTTTCTGACGCTCGGGGCGGCGCATCCGCGCGAGCACGGCATTGGAGCCGTGCTGCATGGGGGTATCGAGATAGCGCACGATCCGCGGATTGGCGGCGATGACCTCGAGCAGCCGCGGCGTGATGCCGGTGCTGTAGAGGTACATGTTGCGGATCCACGGAATCGACGTTTCGCGCAGCAGCGCTTCCAGCAGCTCGGGCAACGCGACGCCATCACGACGGTCGCGGCCGTAGTGCGCGAGGTCCTGCGCCACGAGGTTCATTTCGCGTGCGCCCTGCACTTCCAGCAGCTGCGCTTCCTTCACTAGATCATCAAGCGCGAACGAGCGATGCTTGCCGCGCATGAGCGGAATGGCACAGAACGCACAGCCATGGTCGCACCCTTCGGAGATCTTGAGGTAGCGCACATGCGGCAGGTCACCGCCGAACAGGCGCACGCCGGGATGCTCCACCAGCGACCCGCCCAGCAGCCCCCGTTCCACGAGCTCGGGAATGAGGCGGTCGGTCTCGGAGTTCCCCAGGAAGACGTCCACCTCGGGCAGCGCCTCCTCGAGCTCCGCCTTGTGCCGCTCCACCATGCAGCCAATGGCAAACACCACCTGGCACTTGCCGTCGTCTTTCAAGCGTGCCGCCGCCACGATCGCTTCGATCGATTCGGCCTTGGCGGCGTCGATGAAGCCGCAGGTGTTGACCACCACCACTTCGGCGTCACGCAGATCGGTCACCTGTTCGCCGCCATGAGCGACGAGATCGGCCAGGTACCGCTCGGAGTCTACCGTATTCTTATCGCACCCGAGGGTGACCAGACCGAACTTGAGCATCTGGGAAAGCTAGCCTACTCGCCCTCTAGCGGAAATTGCCGAACTGCAGCTCCACCTCGAAGTCGGCCTTGCGAAGCACCGCGATGGCATCCTGCAGCGCGTCCTTGTCGGGGCTCGAGACGCGCACCTGATCGCCCTGAATGCTCGCCGTGACCTTTTTGAGCTTGGCCTCTTTGATCGTGGCCGACACCTTCTTCGCCTGATCGGAATCGAGCGCCATCTTGAGCTTGATCTCTCGGCGGAGCACGTCGCCGCCACCCGGCTTCACGTCGCCGATCTCGAGATTCTTCACCGGCACGCCGCGCTTGATCAGCTTGCCGCGCAGTGCGTCGAACAACGCCTCCATGCGCATGTCGCTGTCAGTGGCGAGGTTCACGATGCTATCGGTCCGCTTGAACTCGATCTCGACCAGCGCGCCCTTGAAGTCGAATCGCTGGGCGATCTCCTTCTGCGTCTGATTGACCGCGTTGTCCACTTCCTGCAGGTCGACGCTGGTGGTGACGTCGAAGGAATACGTAGAAGCCATAGAATCAGGACGGGCTCAGCCGAGGAAGCTTTCGAGCGACTTGGCTCGTGAAACGTGCCGGAGACGCGAGAGTGCCTTCTCCTTGATCTGACGCACTCGCTCGCGCGTGATGCCCAACTGCGAACCGATCTCCTCGAGCGTCATCGGTTCGGTGTCATCAATGCCAAAATACAAGCGCAGGATCTTCGACTCGCGCTCCTTGAGGCTGCCGAGGGAATCCTCGATCGCTTCGGTGAGCGCCTTCTCGAAGGTCTGTTCGTCGGGCGTGGCGTGGTTCGTGTCGGGCAGATAGTCAATCAGGCGGTTATCCTCGCCCGGCGTCAATGGCGCATCGAGCGACAAGTGCACCTGCGAGATCGACATCGTCTTGGCGACTTCTTCCTCGGTGATGTCCATCCCCTCGGCGATCTCGGCATGCGTCGCCTCTCGACCCAGCTCTTGCAGCAGCGTGTTCGC
>Ga0114970_10000737_pt1 | contig 24490 bp, 17 predicted proteins | sample M_140205_XF_Meta_FD_87030 | JGI IMG/M metagenome (GOLD analysis project Ga0114970, IMG submission 87030) | Freshwater microbial communities from Lake Montjoie, Canada to study carbon cycling - M_140205_XF_MetaG | ecosystem: Environmental > Aquatic > Freshwater > Lake | place: Lake Montjoie...
AAATATTTTTCTATTTTCAAGATGTTCTAACAAATTGGAGCAGATAATAATTGACGGATTGAGTTGTTTGAGTGTCTGAATGAAATCTGTATCGGTTACATCGCCTACCAAATCAACGCCCTCAGCTTTTTTAATGTCACAGTTTTTAATGTCACAGTTTTTTTTTGCAAGCTCGTCAAACAGGTTTTGTTTGATATATGGTTGGGCTATTTCAATAAATTCTTTAGTGCTTGAGCCAATATTTAGCACCAGTGAATTTTCTTCAACATAATGTTTTATAATGTTTTTAAACCATATTGATTCTTCGTATAACATAATTACATTTTTATTCCAATCCTCCCAGTATAATCGATTCTATTCAACAACATGTGTATGTTGTTTTCTTTAAAATATTGGTCAACAGCTTCGCGTGCACCTTGCCAGTGTCCATAGTCATCAATGATTAATACTCCGCCTTTTACTAGTTTAGGGAAAAGGAATTTGAGTTCGTGGTAAGTTGACTCATACCAATCGGTATCAAGTCTTAACAAGGCAATTTCGCCCGGCATAGTTCCAGGAATTGTATCCTCCACTTTTCCTTTTATATAAGTTACGAGTTGATGCGGATAAGACGTAGATTCAATATTTTTCTTTACATCTTCAATCGGTGCATAGCACCACATTATATCTTCTGTAGTTTTTTGTGACTCGTCAAGCAATTGTTTTGCATCCTTTCCCAATAGGTTTGCATCTTTCTCTGTTGGCTCACTCATTCCTTCAAATGTATCATACAAAAAAACATTCCGATCAGATTTGCCAAGTTTTATTAAAGCCAATAATGCACACATCGTGCTTCCACCTCTCCAAACCCCGCATTCAACAATATCTCCTAAAATATTATTTTTAACTAAATATTCAACGGCTTTATTCATTGCGTACAAACGCTCTTCGGAAGTCATAGTATAGGGCTTGCATTTATTAAGTATATCTATAAATTCAGTTTCAAAATCAGAAAATAGATTGTGTTTTTGGTTTGTTTTAACCAATTGGAAATTGAATTTTTTAAGAACCTTGTTTATCATATTATAATACGCGTTTTTCTTTCACCCAGTCTTTTATATATCCCACTATCTCAGTAGTAGGTGTGCCAGGCGGAAACAACTGTCCAACACCCATGTTTTTTAATTCTTCCATATCGGCATTGGGTATAATTCCACCGCCGGTGAGCAGCACATCGCCCATGTCTTCTTGCTTCATCAAGGCGATGATTTTTGGAAACACCGTATTGTGTGCCCCTGATAAAATGCTCACCCCAATCACGTCTACATCTTCTTGCAAAGCAGCCTTCACCACCATCTCAGGAGTTTGCCGCAAACCTGTATATATTACCTCCATTCCCGCATCGCGCAAGGATGTAGCGATTACTTTGGCTCCTCGGTCGTGTCCATCAAGGCCAACTTTTGCAACTAAAACTCTGATAGGTCTTTCCATTTTACGTGGGCAAATTTATGCTCAAATTTGGCAGGTTGTTTTTTTTTATATGATTGTCTCAAACACACAATGTGCTGATGTTCGACCCCAACGGGGTAGTAGCTTTATAAATCAAACACATCCTATAAAGATACTACCCCGTTGGGCTCGAGCATTGCTGAGGATATAACACAACCGACTTTAGTCCAAATATATCCTTGCGTAAAAACAAACTCAGGCATTCACTATTTCTTAATAATATCTGCGAGCAATTGCTTAGATATACAGATATTTGCACCCAAATTTAATATATGAAAATACTATTTGCATTTTTAAGACCCTACCGAAAAATATTATACCTCACACTTTTTTTGGCGGCTATCAACCAGTGTTTCTCCTTGCTAGACCCAATGATAGCAGGACAAATACTCAATGACGTTGTATTGAAATATGATAAGTTATCAAAGGAAGATTATATGTATTATGCACTTTTATTCCTTGGACTTTCAGTAGGTGTTGCTTTGGTATCACGTATTGCAAAAAATATTCAAGACTATTATACCAATGTGATTGTTCAAAAAATGGGAGCTGATATTTATGCAAAAGGGTTAAAACATTCTTTGCAATTACCTTATCAGACTTTTGAAGACCAACGCAGCGGAGAAACATTGTCAGTATTGCAAAAGGTAAGAACAGACTCTGAAAGATTGATTACTTCTTTTATTAGTGTGGTTTTCTCTACGCTAGTAGGCACTGTGTTTATTATGACCTATGCTATTAGCAAAAGCTGGAAAATTGCTGCTATTTATGTGCTGGCAATTGCCGTAGTTGGTGTTATTAGCTCCATACTTGGGCGAAAAATAAAGGTTATGCAAAAGAAAATTGTGGGTGAAACTACCGCTTTGGCCGGTAGCACTACTGAATCACTGCGTAATATTGAACTAGTAAAAAGCCTCGGATTGGCTGATCAGGAAATTTTACGATTGAATCGCTCTACATTTAAAATTCTAGGTCTCGAGTTAAAAAAAGTAAAATACATAAGAAGTTTGAATTTTTTGCAGGGAACAACAGTACAATTTACCCGCAGTGCTATGTTACTGATGTTATTAATTTTGATTTTTGACCATGAAATTCTGCCCGGAGATTATCTCACTTTTATGTTTTATTCTTTCTTCTTGTTTGGTCCCTTGCAGGAGTTTGGAAATATCATTATTATGCAACGTGAGGCAGAAATTTCATTGAACAATTTCAAAAAAATAATTGATACACCCGTTGAGCAAAAACCAGCGCATCCGAGAGAAACAGGGCCCCTAAAAGGTATCAGATTCAGCAATGTATCATACCGCCATGCTACTGCAGAGCATGATGCTGTCAACAATATATCTTTCGAAGCCAAACAGGGCGAAACCATTGCCTTTGTAGGTCCTTCAGGTGCTGGCAAAACTACTTTGGTGAAATTATTGGTGGGATTATATAAACCCGCCAATGGAAAAATATATTATAATGCTATTGGAGCCGATGAAGTTGATATGGATATTTTCCGCCACCGTATAGGTTTCGTTACGCAGGATGCACAATTGTTTTCGGGAAGTATTCGTGAGAATATGGAATTTGTAAAACCCGATGCAACTAGCGAACAAATAATTGATGTTTTAAATAAAGCAAGCTGCCAAAATTTATTATCACGGACACAAAACGGAATTGATACCAATATTGGCGAAAACGGAATTAAAATTTCTGGCGGAGAAAAACAAAGACTCTCCATTGCTCGTGCACTTTTGCGTGATCCACAACTCCTCATTTTCGATGAAGCTACTTCCTCTTTGGATTCACTTACCGAAGATGAAATTAGTCAAACTGTAAAAAAAATTAGTATAGATAGTCAACAAATAACTGTGATGATTGCACATAGATTGAGTACAATTATGCATGCCAATAAAATATATGTTCTGGAAAAAGGACAAGTAGTTGAAACAGGAAAGCATGAAGATTTATTAGCTGAGAAAGGATTGTATTATGCGATGTGGAGACAACAAATAGGGGAGCGGAAGAGAGAAACTTTAGTTGCGAAATAATTACGAATTAAAATTCGTAATTAAATATAAGATGAAAAATATACGTTCATATAATATAGAAGAACTAACATCCATAATGGAAGCGTTGGGAGAAAGATCCGACTCGCCAAGACGTGCAAGAAAAATATATCATCATTTATGGAAAAAATATATATCATCATTTGATGAAATAGAAGATTTCCCCCAACATATTATAGAACATTTAAAAGAACATTATACCTTAAATAAAGTTATCATACATACCCAGCTAAAAAGTAGTGATGGCACTATCAAGTATGCACTAAAACTATATGATGGTAATATTGTAGAAGGAGTCCTAATCCCCACAGAAACAAGAATGACGGCCTGTATCAGCAGTCAGGTTGGTTGTAGTTTGACTTGTAAATTTTGTGCCACTGGCAAAATGGAACGTGTTCGCAATTTGAATTATTGGGAGATCTATGATCAGGTATGCATTATAAAAGAACAAGCATTGTTACATTATAATATGGATCTCACAAACATAGTATATATGGGCATGGGCGAACCACTTTTAAACTATGACAATGTTTTAAAAAGTACACAAATGTGTATCTCAAATGATGGCTTGGGATTATCACATAATCGCATCACAGTTTCTACTGCGGGAATTTCAAAAATGATTAAAAAATTGGCAGATGATGAAGTGAAATTTAATTTAGCTGTATCGCTGCACGCCGCCAACGACGAGAAACGTAGCCATATGATGCCGATTAATGACAGTAATAGTTTGGAGGTATTGGAAGAAGCACTATTATACTTTTGCAATAAAACGGAAGAGAAAGTAATGTTGGAGTATATAGTATTCGACAACTTCAACGACAATCCTGAAGATGCGGAAGAACTGAGTAGTTTTTCGCAGCGTGTTCCCAGCAAAATCAATTTGATAGAATATAATAGTATTGGCGATACCGAGTTTATAAATTCAAGAGAAGAACGCCTAAAAGTTTTCAAAGATATATTATACAAAAACAAGTGCACCGTAATGACTCGCCGCAGCCGAGGTAAGGATATTGATGCAGCCTGCGGGCAGCTGGCGAATCGCTAAATTAAGTGGCTTCTGCAATTGCGGGGAGGCTCCCGATTTTACTCCTGATAGCTATAGGAAATTATTAGGTGTGTGCTCGGCATGATATATTCTCCCACAAACTTGCTAATTTTTTTACTACGGTTACACAGCGGAAAATTTCACAGAGTTTCACAGATTTTTTTATCTGAAAACACTTAAATTTGCACCAAAATATGGCAACAGAAAAAATATTAGTCGTGGGCTCTAGTGGTCAGATAGGTACCGAACTCGTAGCAGAATTAAGAACAATTTTCGGGGCGTCAAATGTAATTGCATCCGATTTGAGAGAGCCTTTTAACCATGGTTCGGATGGGCCTTTTGAAGTGCTGGATATCCTTGACCACAATAGGTTTACTGAGGTGGTAAAAAAACATGGAGTAACACAAGTTTATCTTTTGGCAGCATTGCTTTCTGCTAGTGCAGAGAAAGACCACCATTTTGCATGGAAGCTGAATATGGAAAGTTTATATACAGTATTGGACGCTGCTATTGATTTTAAATTCAGCAAAGTTTTTTGGCCCAGTAGTATTGCAGTTTTTGGTCCAACCACACCCAGAGACTTGACTCCACAATATACTGTAATGGAACCTAATACCATATATGGAATTACCAAGCAAGTAGGAGAAAGATTGTGCGAATACTATTATAATAAATTTAAAGTCGATGTTCGCAGTATTCGTTATCCTGGACTCATTGGCTGGAAGTCGGCACCGGGCGGTGGCACTACCGATTACGCCGTACATATATATCATGCTGCACTCAAGGAAAAGTATTATAATTGTTTCCTCTCTGCTGACACAAAACTACCGATGTTATATATGCCTGATGCATTAAGAGCAACTATTAGTTTGATGGATGCACCCGCTGAAAAAGTAAAAATTCGTGGTAGTTATAATGTGGCAGGAATTAGTTTTTCTCCAAAAGAGATTGCAGAAAATATACAACAATATGTTCCCGATTTTAAAATGGCTTATGCCGATAGTGACCCACGCCAAGCCATCGCCGATTCATGGCCACGCAGTATCAACGATAGCGAAGCCCGCGCAGACTGGGGATGGCACCACAAGTACGATTTGGATGCGATGACCAAAGATATGTTAGAGAATTTGCAAGAAGCAGATACAAAATAATTATATAATATAAGTTTGTGAACCACTCAGAACTTGTTTCTAAGATCAATACTCAAAAAAACTGTCTCTGTGTGGGACTTGATACTGATATAGAAAAACTGCCATTACACTTAAGAGGCAATATTGAAAGTATTATAGTTTTTAACAAACAAATTATTGATGCTACATTACCATATTGTGTAGCCTATAAAATCAATACTGCTTTCTATGAAAGCCTTGGCTGGCGTGGTTGGCAGGTTTTGGAAGAAACATTTAAGTATATACCAAATACGCATTTGAAAATTGCCGATGCCAAACGTGCTGATATCGGCAATACTTCACAACAATATGCCAAAGCTTTTTTTGATGTGATGCAGGCTGATGCGGTAACGGTTTCACCCTATATGGGTTTGGATTGTTTGGAGCCCTTTTTCGCCTATAAAAATAAATTTACCATTGTCTTGGGATTAACCTCCAACGAAGGCAGTAATGATTTTGAGAATTTAAATACCGATAATGGAAAACTATATAAAGAGGTAATCCAAAAAACAGCTGCAAAATATGGAGCCGAGCAAGCGATGTTTGTTGTAGGTGCAACCAAAGCTATACAAATGAAAGAAATCAGACAACTCATTCCAAATCATTTTTTATTGGTGCCAGGAGTTGGTGCTCAGGGCGGTTCATTGGCAGAGACCATTGCCAATGGGCGTAATGCTGATACGGGCTTACTTATCAACGCATCACGAAGTATTATATATGCAGGTAGCGGAGAAGACTTTGCAATAAAAGCCGCCGAAGAAGCTGAAAATGTCGCAGCTGAGATGAAATTGTTATTATAATAGAATGTACTCCGATGAAGATTGCATAGCCGCCTATCGCTCATACCAACCCGCTGCTCCTAGCAATGACAAAATTATATATAGTAGTTTAGTCTTCTAATATCCACCCTATTTCGCTGAACGAAGAAGCGTCTTTTATAATACAATAGTTTGCACCTTTCATAATATTACCTCTATCTTTTTAATACGTTCCAATATCTGAATACCATTGATCGCATTACTTTCAAATGAATTCAAATTATAATCCAATATTACAATATCGGGACTGTCATTAATGTTCTTGATGCATTCTTCTCCGGCACCAAATACACGAATATCGAATATTGCTTTTTATTTCAAATAATCGGAGAAAATGATGGAGAAAATGGAGTAATCGTCTACGATAAAATTTTCTTTTTTGCCCTTTTATTTAGCAGTTAGTAGCGAGTAATTAGTGCTCTGCGGCAAAAAATATAATCTGTTCTAATTGCTATTTACTTGCCATTTTGTTTTATTTACTTTTTCGTGATACTTCCCGCCGCCGCGGGCTTGCTATTTGATACTTTTTCACAATTCCGGTAATTCTATTTTATCTGACACCATAAACGATTGGGGGAAATCAGGCAAAAGTACTTTGTATATAGTTACACAATCGATTCGCTTGGCATAATTTCCTACCCTCACTTTGTAGTTTGGGGCTTGGAAGGTGATGTACACATCGAGGTCAGGATATTTTTCGAGCAATGTGGTTTTGGCATCGTTGGCTTTTTTACGGTCGGTTGTTTGCATCAATTGTACGCGATAGCCCGAGATAGAATTTGCTTCTTTATTCTTTTCTATTTGAGCCTGCACCAGGGAGTCTAAGCGCTCTGGTGACTTTATTTGAATCTTTTGGGCAAAAGTTTTTGCATACACCAATTGCATCAAAAGTATTATAACAAATGTTTTAAAATTCATGCCCTAAAAAGTTTAACCAGATGGTATTATCTTCGCACCGCAATTTTACAACAATGAAACAACATCTCAAAACAACTTCTTTAACAAATTTGCATATTTCCCTCGGGGCCAAAATGGTTCCCTTTGCTGGTTACAATATGCCCGTTCAGTACACCAACCTTATCCAAGAGCACCATGCGGTGCGTAATAGCTTGGGTATGTTCGATGTGAGCCACATGGGTGAGTTCATCTTGAAAGGCGAAAAAGCTTTGGATTTGATACAATCTGTCACTAGTAACGACGCTTCTAAATTGGAAGATGGAAAAGTGCAATATAGCTGCCTGCCTAATGACCAAGGCGGCATTGTGGACGACCTTTTGGTGTATCGCTGGAAAGCGGACGAATATTATTTGGTGGTGAATGCATCGAATATTGAAAAAGACTGGAACTGGATTTCAAGTCATAATACTTTTGGTGTAGAGATGGCCAATATGAGTGATGCTATGTCGTTGCTTGCGGTGCAAGGTCCTAATGCGATTAAAGCATTACAAAAATTGACCGATGTAGATTTATCATCTTTAGAATATTATAGTTTCACTATGGGAACGATGGCTGGTCTCAAAGATGTGATTATCTCAAATACAGGCTATACAGGTTCGGGTGGATTTGAATTATATATGATGAACAATGATGCTGAGACAGTATGGAATGCCGTGATGGAAGCAGGCAAAGAATATGATATCATCCCATGCGGACTCGGCTGCCGCGATACTTTGCGTCTGGAAAAAGGATTCTGTTTATATGGTCACGATATCGATGATACCACTTCTCCTATTGAAGCAGGCTTGGGTTGGATTACCAAGTTTACAAAAGAGTTTACAAATTCAGCACATCATAAAGCAATCAAAGAAAATGGCCCCAAGAAAAAATTAGTAGGATTTGAAATGATTGACCGTGGTATTCCTCGCCAACATTATATAATACAAGATGCGAGTGGCAATGCGATGGGCGAAGTAACTTCAGGTACCCAGTCGCCCACATTGAACAAAGCTATCGGACTTGGCTATGTAATAACCGAGAACTCAAAACCCGGAACTGAAATATATATAAACATTCGCGACAAAGCATTAAAAGCTGTCGTTTGCAAAATCCCTTTCTTATAATGTATATTTTGTCACCCCTTCGATTAACTCAGGATGACAAAAAAATAGGAGCATATGCCCCACATAGAAACAGTATATAGCCCCTCGCTCATTGAGCACTATTCACTTGGCGGCAAAACTGTGGTGGTGGTTGATGTATTGCGTGCAACTACCAGTATGTGTGTGGCATTTGCACATGGTATCACACATATAGTTCCACTGGTGAGTATATATGAAACTATATTATATAAACCACAAAATTATATAACAGCCGGCGAACGCAACGGACAAAAAGTAGAAGGTTTTGAGAAAGGAAACTCCCCTTTCGATTTTATGGATCATGATATAAAAGACAAACCACTTGCTATTACTACAACCAATGGCACACAGGCTATTCATGCATCATTGGCTGCTGCTAATATATATATTGGTGCGTTTGTAAATTTGCAAGCTGTTGCAAATAAATTACAAGCAGAAGGACAAGATACTATTATACTTTGTGCAGGATGGAAAAATAAATTCAATCTTGAAGATACTTTATTTGCAGGGGCTTTAGCAGGGCTATTATATAATAGTGGTTTTGAAATGAACGATGATGCAAGTATTGCTGCAGAGGCATTATATCATACTGCCCAAAATGACCTCACAGCCTTTATCAAAAAATCGGCCCACGCACAACGCTTCGAACGCATGGGAATAGACCGCGATATAAATTTCTGTATGCAACTAGATATATATGATTTTGTGCCTACGTATGTGGATGGAAAAATAGTTATTTAAGCAACGTTTTCTATTGCCTTGACCAAACGGATATCGTTTCCCAAAACCCAACTAAAAGTCCTATCACCAACCCTCCTACTAACCCCATAAAAAGCTCCCTGGCTTTATGTGCTTTCAAGTACATTCTTGCCCAAAATATAAGACCGCATAAAATTAAAAGTATTATAATAATTGGTCGGTTATCGGTTTTGAAACAAACTGCATTTACAAATACAAAACCCATCAACCCCCCTATTGCAGAAGTATGTGCGGAAACCTTTTCATAGAAATTTAATATAAAACAATATAGCAAAGTAAGCAGCGTTGTAATAGCATAAGTGTTTAACAGGCCTGGAATTTCCAATCTATATAAATCGTAAAAATTATAGGCATAGCACATCAAAAAAAGCATATAGGGTATTATCCTTTCGGTTTTATCATCCAACGAAAAGCTTTGAATACGCCCCGTAAGTTTTAATATAGTAAGCAATGACAAGGGTAAAAAAAATGTATATATTAAGATCCCAAAACCCAAGCGATAAATTTGCTCGTGATATGCTTCAACATAAACAGGAAACTGGTATACAAAATAACAGTAACCCAAAAGATTTAGAAAAATAGGATTTAGAAGTATGGATATAATCCATGCTAGGGCTTTGGCCATATAGGTGCAAATGTAATAACTAAACTCGTTCCAAAAAAAACACATATATTATTACAACAAAAGAAGGGCATCATTGCTGAGGCCCTTCTTTCTATTTGGGAACTATGGAATAAAGAACTTTCAAAAAACGACTTCGTGTATGCTATCCAAAGGAATATTCACTCCTCCTTTTAGTGCTACCGAACTATCGGTTGCAGCCCAGACCGTTGTTTCAACAGCTATTGCCCCGCGATCGGTTGCAAATACTATCTTTACCTTATTATGACTCGAATTGCCCAATATCATGGCTCGTTCCAGTTGGGTTTTCAGCGTTATCTTGGTAGACAATTCTGTGAGAGCGGCTTTAACGAAACGATATTGTCCGATAAGCTCTTTGGGTATTTTGATAGCATTCATATTGGGATATATTTTTTATGTTACAAATTTGGAGCTTATCCAATAGTAAGTAATTAGGTTGTTCGTACTTTTCTTACACAAACCTTTTTGTTCTCTACCCCTATTAACTTGTTGACAAGCAAATATTAAAAGAAATGTTTGTTGTCACAATTGGAACTTAAAGAAAAAAACTTACCGTGTAATACTATCTGTAAAAAATATTTTTCTGCTATTTTTGAGGTCTACAAAATATATATTAGACTTTTTCGTTTCTATAATATGAAGGTGATGCCCTCTATGTGACCGGTCTTGATTATCATACAGGTTTTATTAGCTGCGAAAATGGAGAGGTTTGGTTCATAAACTCTTCTGCTTCTGGAGTTATTAAAGAATTAGCCGTAAATTCTACCCCTATTATATACAATCATTATGGCGTTATTGGTTGTCTTTCTTCCGATATTGCACTTTTAAAGAAGTGGCTATATAATAATAACTAATATTATACTTACTGAAGTATTTATAATATATAGTTTCTATCCCGACTTCTTTACCTGTAACTGCAATAGGCTAAAAATTTTTGAAACACGTTTTCCATTTATCTTTATCCACTCAAGGTTTTTCAATACCTTTGAACCTTGAAAAACAATACGCAGTAATTGCGAATATGGTAATATGACAGATAAAAAACTCAGACAAGACGCACTTAATTATCACGCAGATGGCAAGCCTGGTAAAATTGAGGTAATCCCAACTAAGCCGACCAATACAAAACGGGACCTAAGCTTAGCATACTCGCCCGGCGTGGCAGAGCCCTGTTTGGAAATTGCAGCAAATGTAGATGAAGTATATAAGTATACTGCCAAAGGAAACTTGGTAGCCGTAATTAGTAATGGAACCGCTGTGCTAGGGCTTGGAGATATTGGCCCCGAAGCCAGCAAACCAGTGATGGAAGGAAAGGGGATTTTATTCAAAATATTTGCAGGTATCGACTGTTTCGATTTAGAACTAAATGCCAAAGATCCTGAAGTATTTATACAAACTGTGAAAGCTTTGGAACCCACTTTTGGAGGAATAAATTTGGAAGACATTAAAGCTCCTGAATGTTTTGAGATAGAACGCCGACTGAAAGCAGAATTAAAAATCCCAATCATGCACGACGACCAACACGGCACTGCTATTATTAGTGGTGCAGGGTTATTAAATGCTTTGAAAGTTGTTGGAAAAAATATATCAAAAGTAAAACTAGTGGTGAATGGTGCTGGTGCATCAGCAATTAGTTGCACCAGATTATTTATAGCACTTGGTGCAACACGAGAAAACGTGGTAATGGTTGATAGCAAAGGGGTCATCACTGCAAACCGAACAGATTTGGATGATTCAAAAAAAGAATTCATCACACAAAGAAGTATTACAACTTTATCTGATGCAATGAAAGATGCGGATGTATTTGTTGGGTTAAGCAAAGCCGATGTAGTATCGGTAGAAATGGTGCAAAGCATGGCTGCAAATCCTATAGTTTTTGCAATGGCCAATCCCAATCCAGAAATAGCCTATGACTTAGCTATTGCATCACGTCCCGATATTGTAATGGCCACGGGTCGTAGTGATCATCCTAACCAAGTAAACAATGTGTTGGGCTTCCCTTTTATTTTCCGTGGTGCTTTGGATGTGCGTGCAACATGTATCAATGAAGAAATGAAATTGGCTGCGGTGCACGCCATTGCAAGTTTAGCCCATGAGCCTGTTCCTGAAATAGTAAACTTAGCATATAGTCAGAAAAATATAGTGTTTGGTAAAGAATATATATTACCCAAACCCATGGATCCGCGGCTCATTACAACGGTTGCACCTGCAGTGGCAAAAGCCGCTATAGAAAGTGGTGTTGCTCGTAAACCTATTATTGATTGGGATGCATATAACCAAGAATTATTGGGTAGACTTGGCGATGAAAATAAGTTTATGCGATTGGTAATGCAGCGAGCAAAAACAAATCCCAAACGCGTGGTATTTTCGGAAGCCGACACCTATAAAATATTAAAAGCTGCAGAGATTGTAAAAGACGATGGGTTGGCAATTCCTATATTATTGGGCAATCGCGAAAAAATACTTTCGATGATTAAGGAAAACAATTTAGATCTGGAAGGCGTGGAGATAGTAGACCAAATGGCCGAAGAAGAAAAACGTGCTGAATTTGCCCAACGTTATTTTGACAAACGCCAACGCAAAGGTGTTACCTTGCACGATGCAAAAAAGATAATGCGTGAGCGAAATTATTTTGGCTGTATGATGTTGGAAGCAGGAGAGGCCGATGCCATGATTTCAGGAATGACTCGCAATTACCCAAATACCATACGCCCAGCTTTACATATAATTGGCCGTGATGAGCGGGTAAATAAAGTTGCGGGAATGTATATTATGCTCACCAAAAAAGGTGTCCTGTTTTTTGCCGATGCAACAGTGAACCAAAGACCGACCGCTGAAGACCTTGCTGATATTACTTTATTAACTGCAAAAGCTGTAGAAAATTTTAATATGATACCGCGTGTGGCCATGCTTAGTTATACAAACTTTGGAAGTACCGAAGGCGATACGCCCAGACGTGTGCAAAAAGCCCGAGACCTTGTAAAACAGCGTCGCCCTGATTTAATTGTGGATGGAGATATACAAGGGAACTTTGCTCTTAATCAAAGCTTATTGGAAGAAAATTTTCCTTTCAGTGAATTGGTTGGCGGGCCTGCAAATGTGCTTATTTTCCCTAGCTTAAGTGCGGGAAATATATGTTATAAAATATTACAAGAGCTTGGAGCCGCAGAAGCTATAGGGCCCGTATTGTTGGGTATGAACAAGCCTGTACATATCGTGCAGCTAGGTAGCTCGGTTCGCGAAATAGTTAATATGGTTTCTATTGCTGTAATTGATGCACAAGCAAGAGGTTAGTATAATATATTTTTTATAAAAAAGTAATATATAAATATTTGAGAACTTCAACAATATATAAATACATTTTGGTTCTTAACTTTGCCTCCACATGGAACAAGTAAAAATAGTTTTAATACGTGAAGGCAAAGCAGAGCCCGACAAACGCGTGGCTATGACCCCAGAACAATGTATCAAACTAAAAACAGCTTTTCCTCAGGTAGATGTAGTCGTTCAGCCTTCTCCCAATCGCTGTATCGCAGATACAGAATATGAAAATGTGGGATTAAAATTACAAGAAGATTTAACTGATTGTAATATATTATTAGGTATTAAAGAAGTTCCTGTGGAGCAATTAATCGACAATAAAACCTATCTGTTTTTCTCGCATACTATTAAAAAACAACCACACAATCGAAAATTATTAAGGGAAATTATCAAGAAAAAAATTAGATTAATTGATTATGAAACATTAACCTGGGAAAACGGTAGTCGTATATTAGGGTTTGGCCGATACGCTGGTATAGTAGGCGGACACAATGGTTTGTTGACTTATGGGAAAAAGAAAAAACTATATGATTTGAAACCTGCACATCTTTGCAAAAACTATTATGAATTAATAGAACAATATAAAGATATACGGTTACCTCCTATCAAAATTTGTTTAACGGGCGATGGCCGAGTTAGCCATGGTGTGATAGAACTTTTTGAAAAACTCAATTTGCGAGAAGTAACCCCACGTGCATTTTTACAAGAAAAATTTGATGAACCTATATATGTTCATCTTCGTTCAGAACATTATTACGAACATAAAGATAGCCGCCCTTGGGACAAAAGCTATTTCTATCATAACCCCGAAGATTATATTTGTACTTTTAAGCCCTATTCGCAAGTTACGGATTTATTAGTAAATGGTATACTTTGGAAACCCGGAATTCCTGCGTTCTTCAGTCGTGCGGAGATAAAAGAAGATGCTTTTAATATAGAAGTAATTGCCGATATTAGTTGCGATATTCCTGGTTCTTTGCCAAGCACCCTGCGAGCAACCACTATCGAAAATCCAGTATATGGATATCATAAATACAGTTCATCTGAGGTAGAACCATATATAGTAAACACCATTGATATTATGGCTGTGGGTAATTTGCCTTGTGAGCTTCCTTATGACGCATCTAAAGGTTTTGGGGAAGATTTGTTACGCTCAGTAATGCCACATTTATTAAATAAAAAAGACGATGATATTATAATGAATGCTACGATAACAGAAAATGGTTCGCTTACAAAAAAGTATGCTTATCTAACAGATTATGTTTCTTAATATATAAATGAAAAAAATAACTTTTGCAGTTTGTGGATTTGGTCATATAGGCAAGCGACATGCCCAGATGGTTGACAGGCATGAGTTTGGTGAACTTAAAGCTATCATAGATAATGACCCCAACAAATTAGAAGACGCAAAAATTATATACCCAAAAATTCAAACGTATTTAAATTTGGAAGATTTTATAAATAATCAAAAGTCAGACGTGGGAATTATTGCCACGCCCAATTATTTACATACTTCTCAAGCAGAAATTTTTCTGAAAAACAATCACCATGTAGTTATTGAAAAGCCAATGGGCATTGACCCTGAGGATACCAATGCGTTAGCAAACAATTATGACAGTAATTATATATTTTGTGTAATGCAAAACAGATATTCGCCGCCTGCAAAATGGTTGAAAGATATTATAGATACAGGCATTTTGGGCGACATATATATGGTACAAATAAATTGCTTTTGGAACCGTGACAGCCGTTATTACATACCTCGAACATGGCGTGGCAGTAAGGAGTTTGATGGAGGCGTACTATACACACAATTCAGCCATTTTATTGATATGATGTATTGGCTTTTTGGCGATGTAGAAAATATACAAACCAAGTTATATAATAATAACCATTCGGGAATCACAGAGTTTGAAGACAGCGGTTTTTCTAGTTTTTATTTTGTGAATGGGGGAGGAGGAACACTCAATTTTTCAACTTCAGTATATGGCAAAAATTTTGAAAGTAGTATTACAATTATAGCCCAAAACGGTACCGTAAAAATAGGAGGGCAGTATATGGATGAAGTAACCTACTGCCATATTAAAAACTATCAATTATCTGAATTAGCAAAGACACAAGAAGCCAATGATTACGGACACTATAAAGGTTCAGCCAATAACCATGACAAGGTGATTGACAATGTAATAAACACATTAAATGGGTTAGAAAAGCCACATACTTCCGCAGCAGAGGGAGCCAAGGTGGTAGAGATTATTGAACGAATATATAATAGTGCTAAGTAATATCTGCACCCGTATTTATTGTATTTATAGGACTCACAAAGTGTAAATTCCCTTCGCTATCCTTAGCCATTAATATCATTCCTTGGCTTTCAATACCTCTCATTTTTCTGGGAGCTAAGTTGGCAACCAACGACACTTGTTTTCCTATAATATCCTCTGGTTTATAATACTCAGCAATACCTGATATCACTATACGTTTGTCGATGCCCGTATCCAAAGTTAGTTTTAATAATTTATCGGAATTGGGTACTTTCTCTGCCTCTAAAATAGTTGCTACACGTAAATCTATTTTTGCAAAATCATCAAAAGTTATCATATCTTTTAGTGGCTTTAGGTTTGTTTCTGTTTGTATAATATTAGCAGGGTTATTTTTTAATTTATCAATTTGTTTTTGTATCTCAATGTCTTCAATATTTTTAAACAAATGCACCGCTTGCCCAATTTCGTGGCTTGTTTCCAATGCTACATGATTTCCGTTTCTAATCGTATTAAAATCTGTTTCTAATGGTGAGGTATTATATAAATTAAAAATGTTCTTTGCTGTTTCTGGTAAAAATGCTTGCGATAAAATTCCCAAATTATAACAATAAACCAAGGCTGCATTTAAAACCGTTTCTGTTTGTTCCTTATTTGTTTTAATTAAGTGCCATGGCTCTGTATCAGCAAAGTATTTATTCCCTGCTCTATATAAATCCATTAGCTCGCCCAATGCATCTCTGAACTTATATTTAGATAAATATTCATCGATGATTTTGCTTTTATTGTATAGGTTTTCAAAAAGTTTGTTTTCCAATTCTCCATATATATTTTTGCTTGGTACTTTGCCCTCAAAAAATTTATGTGTTAATACAATTACTCTATTTACAAAATTACCCAACACAGCTACCAGCTCACTATTAACGGCTAGTTGGTATCCACTCCATGTAAAATCACTATCCTTACTTTCAGGTGCAATAGCGGTTAAATAATATCTTAATTCATCATTCCTGTTTGGGAAATCTTCCAAGTATTCGTGTAACCAAACTGCCCAATTTCTTGAGGTCGATATTTTTTCTCCTTCTAAGTTTAGGAATTCGTTTGCAGGCACATTTTCTGGCAATATATATTGTTTCCCACCAGTGTTGTTGTATGCCATTAGCATTACAGGAAATATAATACAATGGAAAACTATATTGTCTTTGCCAATAAAATGTATTAACTTTTGATCTGTGTCATTGTCTTCAATCCAATATTTTTCCCAGCTATCTTCTATATACTCTTTGGTGTTGCTGATATATCCCAAAGGTGCATCAAACCAAACATACATTACTTTGCCTTCGGCATCTTTTACTATGGGTGGCAGCTTTACACCCCAATCCAAATCCCGGGTCATCGCACGTGCATTCAATCCGTCTTTTAACCATGATGAGCACTGGCCATATACATTTACTTTCCAATCTTTTTGGTGACCGTTTATATAATCTTCTAACTGCTTTTGATATTTGTTCAACGGCAAATACCAATTTTTTGTCTCACGCATTTCCGGCTTCCCGCCACTTAATGTCGATTTGGGGTTTATTAAATCTGTGGGGTTCAATGTGCTTCCGCATCGCTCACACTGATCGCCATAAGCATTGGGATTGCTGCATTTGGGGCAGGTCCCTGTAATATATCTATCAGCCAAAAATTGGTTTGCTTCTGTATCAAAAAACTGTTGTGTAGTTTCTTCTTCAAATTTAGAGTTTGTATATAATGTTTCAAAAAAGTGCTTTGCATTTGTGTGATGATACGGGGCTGAGGTTCGCCCATAAAAGCTAAAGTTGATGCCAAATTTCTCAAACGCATTCTTCATCATCGTATGATACTTATCAACTATAGCTTGTGGAGTTGTGCCTTCTTTGGTTGCCCTAATAGTAACAGGCACTCCGTGCTCATCGCTGCCACAAATAAAAATAGCATCTTCGCATTTTAGTTTTAAATATCTATGGTAAATATCAGCCGGTAGAAAGCATCCTGCTATATGGCCCACATGCAAAGGTCCATTCGCATATGGCAGCGCCGCTGTGATTGTATATACTTTTTTCTTATCTGTCATTCTGCTGCAAAAATAAGCTGTACTTGTGAGTAAACAGTAATTAGTAAACACAGGCTTACGCCCGAAAGGGGCTAACTACTGACTACTATATTATTTCGCCAAATCGAGTTCTATATAAAATGTGCTTCCCACATTTTGCTCCGTTTCAAACCAAATACGACCATTTGCCCGCTCAATTATTTTTTTCACAATAGCCAAACCCAATCCCATCCCCGAGTTTTTGGTACTAAAGTTAGGTTCAAAAATATGGTTGTGTAATTCAATGGGAATGCCTGTGCCGTTGTCCTTTATGGTTATCACAAACTTGCTGCCTGTCTTTGCAATATAAATATCTACAATGGGCTCCAAGCTTTCTTTAGCAGCCTGTATGCCATTTTTAACCAAATTATTCATCACCCTTTGTATCGCATCTGAATTAATTAAAACGGCACTTTCTCCCTCTTTATTATGAAAATTAACTACTGCGTTTCCGGGCATATTGTATAATTGTGCAATCTTTTTGCACACATCATTCAGGTTTATTTGCTCGGGTTTGCCCTCTGTCATTCTAGCAAAGGAACTAAACTCGCCCGCCAATTGTGACAGCGAATCTATCTGCTCAATCAGTAAATTGCTTACTCGTTTCACGTGTGCTTCAAGGTCATCCACATTTTCATGTGCTGAGCGTTGCAACATTTGAAGATTGAGTTTCATTGGGGTAAGGGGGTTTTTTATTTCGTGGGCTATTTGTTTGGCCATCTCACGCCATGCATGGTCACGCTCTGTTTTAGCAAGCATCTCCGCACTTTCTTCAAGTTTATCTATCATCATATTATATTGCCTTACTAAAGCTCCAATCTCATCACGTTTATTCCATACCAATTTATTGTTTTTCTTCCCAAAGGTGGTTTGTGCTATTTTTAATCTGATAAAATTAAGGCTGTTGCTCACCCTTAACGATATAATATAAGAGAACAAACTTATTATAATAAATATGAGCGAATAAGGTGTTATTAGACTAATAATATTGGATTTAATCTCTGTTTCTAGCTCTGTTTCTTTACTAAAAAATGGTAAGTTTATATAGGCTACTATTTTGTTGTTTTCTATAATAGGTAAGTATGCAGATAGATAATTAAGCTTGCCAATATTCTCATTATGTATAAACTGTGATTGGTTTTTATAGTTTAACTGTTGAAGTGCATCTGGATTAATGCGATTACTCATAATGCCGAACTCAAATATTTTTGGCTGAGAAGTGGCTAGCAGGTTGCCGCTCAAATCAAATAAATTAATATCAGAGGCATATAATTCGCTTAACTTGTTCACCTGTTTGCTCAGTTCGCTCAATTGATAGTTTGTAGGGTTTATCTCAGCATCGCTCTCAATTTCGTAAGCAATTTGTTTTATTTTTAATAATAGCTTGTCGTGTTGGTTTTCGTTAAATTTATTTACGATACCTTGTTGGCTAATCACTGCAGTAATTACTATAGTAATTACTATTAAAAAGGCTAGCAGCAATTGTATCTGGTTCGACAATAATGACAAATTAAAGCCTCCAGATATATAATTGCTTTTGAACGATTGAAAAACCGAAATAATATAACGCCTTTTACTTCTAAAGAAATATCTAATATGTCTAATAAAATGAAAAAAGGTACTAAACAAAAACACTATAAACAATATCTGAACAAAAAAGGTTACGAAGAATAATATGTAAGTAAACGGTCGATAAAAAGGCTCGCTTTTTCGGCTTGCAATAATTATAATATTATTATTGTTTTTGTACGCCAAATGGTCGTAACCGTTTTGTTTATATTCGAAAAAATTATCTGTGAATTTAAAATTGGGACTATCTATATTTACAGAATAATTATAGGTTCCGTGATTATTGAACAGCTTGCCCTCACGGTACATGCACCAAGAATAGTCGGGGTTCTGAAAAAAATCAACGCTTCTACTTTGGCTGAACAATTCTGTTTGTACAAACTGGTCTCCTAGGGCTTTTGGCTGCAACACAATGTATATTCTACCAGAAACTTTTTCGTCATCATTGAAATTATATAATGCTATATAACCCTGTAATGGGCTTGAGGAATTGATTCTTGAAAAATTTGTGTTTTCTACCTGCGTAGCATTGTTGTAATAAATAGAGTCTAACTCTTCTATTTTGGTAGAACTTGAATCGTTTTGTGTTGTATAAATAGAAATATTATAATGACCCAAATATCCTGTAAAATAATTTTCCTTTATTTTTTTCTTTAGCTGCTCATTCCCTACTCTGTTTTTATATAATAGTTTTTTTAATGAGAAGTCGTTTTGCAATTGTTTGTCTATATCCCCCATCAGCCTTTCTGCTCGGCTATCTCTTCTTTCATATATGTTCTGGGTAATAATTCTTCTTGAAGCGTTTTCCTTCTCTCTATTATAATGAGAAAACAATAAGCCGATAACTATTGACGACATAATTAAAGAAAAGAAACTTTTTTGTAAATGCGTTTGTGAACGGCCATATATTACAATAAATAGCAAGCCTATTAATAAAGCAGTACCTATAATAAATATATATCCCGTAAACCAAAACAATAAACACAGAAACAGAAACAAGATTCCTGTAAAAAAAGGTATGTTTTTTTTGCGTAAATAAATTTTAGAAGTGGGCAATACCCTAATTGCTAAATAACCCATCATGCAGCATAAAGCCACCGACAACAAAGCATAGAGCGTATAGCTGTTAATTGATTTATTTGAAAAATTTAACGAAATTGTTGAATCGACAATCAGGGTTTGAACTAAATATACTGTAGCAAAAGGAGATGCCAATAATAATAGTGATAAAAAATATTTTGTAAACTTGCTAAAAAGATTAGGTAATCGAATGCTCTTGGTCCCTTTTTTCACCAATATCACAAAAAGTAATCGACAAATTAAACTTACATTAATAATAAAATCGGCTAGCGAAGGGAAAAAGAAGTTTGATGCATAAACAGTAGGGCTAAATATCTCTCCTTCATACATAAAATTAGGATACTTATACGGTATCTGCAACAATCGTAAAACTATCAATATCAAACCGAAAATTATAGATACAAAAAATACATGTTGCTTGCATATAAAATAGATGATAAATGATTCGATGGAAAAATATAATAGAATTGCTCCAAGTATAATAAGAATCTTTAACCAACTGGGGTAACTTGCCTGACCCGAAACGCTTTGAAAAGAAAAATAATATTTCCCATCAGGCGATTTTATTTCATAATACCCCGGTAATTTAACCAGGCTGATTTTTACATTTTCTATTTCTTCCCATTTTTCGCTGAGCTCATTTTCTAAATATTTATTCTGTATGAGATACTCATTTTTTATCAGAAACAACAACAAATAATTATAATATCCTTTGTTCTTTTTATATACTTGAAATATGCCGTTCTGCGTTTTGAGGAAAGTAGACCCTTTCCTCAAATCATCCAAACAGCTATCTATTGTTACCCGCTCAGTGCTCCAATACACCATGCTGTCACCGTTGAAAGCCAATAGCTCAAACCCGTTTTCGTGTATTTTATCTGCTATTGTCTTATCAAAATTTAGTACCGCATGTTCATTAATAATATTGGTATCATTTAATAAAGCATCGGCAACCTTTTCGTTTTTTTCAATTCGCTTATATATGTTTTCAGATAAAATAGTTTGTCGCTCTGTATCATGTTTTTTCCAATAGCTTTCCCATAACAAGCCTGATAACAAACTTGCCAGCCCCAACATAAAAGCTATAATGCGAAACTTCATATTATAAGTAATTTCCCGCTGCCAAATAGTTTTGTATATAATCTTCTATCCCGTATTTTAACGTATAAAATGGTGCGTCATATCCGGCGAGTCTTAACTTATTCATATTTGCACAAGTATAATATTGATACTTTTCTCGAATATCTTCTGGCTTATCTATGTAATGTATTTCGCCACCTTTATTTGAAGATGTTATAGTATTCAAAGCAAGTTGTTCAAAGGTTTCTGCATTTCCAGTACCTAAGTTATATATTCCTGAATGTTTACGATTAATCATAAACCAATATATTACATCGCATATATCCTTCACATATATAAAATCACGCATTTGCCCCCCGTCTTTATATTCCGGATTATGTGATTTGAATAAGTTTATATAATTGTTTTTTTGCAATTGATTATGTGCATGGAATATAACAGAAGCCATCCGGCCTTTATGGTATTCATTGGGCCCATAAACATTGAAAAACTTGAACCCTGCCCAAAAGAATGGTTTTGCTTCTTGCTGCAAAGCCCAAATATCAAATTCGTTTTTTGATACTCCATAGGGATTCAGTGGTTTTAACTGGGGAATTAATTCTTCATTGTCATCATACCCCAATTCGCCCAAGCCATAAGTGGCTGCCGATGATGCATAAATCAGTGGGATATCGTGTGCTACACAAAGTTGCCACATGCATTTGGAATAATCCAGGTTTAACTTATCAAGCACTGCCGTGTCCATCTCGGTAGTATCTGTTCGTGCTCCTATATGAAGTATAATTTGTATTTGAGATTCTTTGCCCTTGGCCCATTCAAAAAACATCTCCCTCTCTACTTGTTCTTTGTATTCTTTGTTCGCCAAGTTTTTGTTTTTCTCTTTGTTCGAGAAATCATCAACCAATATTAGCTCTATAAACCCCGTATTGTTGAGTTTTTCGACCACACAACTTCCAATAAATCCGGCCGCTCCTGTAACGATAATCATATTACTTTTGTTTTTTGCAAAAGTATATCCGGTTGCACATAAACCAAGCCAATAAAAGCCCCGCTCAGTTTTTACTGTCGCCTTTCATCTTCTTTGGTATTGGGTTAGCTTATTATTATGCAATATTTGTAATACATCCCTATATTCATTAACTTCGCGGCAAAATTAAAAAACGATATAATGGCTTACGATTTAGACATGATTAATGCCCACTACGCCCGCCTTGGTGGCCGTGTGACAGCTGCCCGAAACCTTACTGGCAAACCCCTTACTCTTACTGAAAAGATATTATACAGTCATCTTACCGAAGGCGATACCAGCCATGCCTACAAACGCTTGGTTGATTATGTAGACTTTGCCCCCGATAGGGTTGCCATGCAAGACGCCACTGCACAGATGGCTTTATTACAGTTTATGCAAGCAGGCCGCCCCAAAGTAGCCGTGCCCAGCACAGTGCACTGCGACCATTTAATACAAGCCAAAGATGGTGCAGTTACCGATTTGAGTACTGCTATAGATAAAAACAAAGAGGTGTATGATTTCCTAGCTTCCGTTTCCAATAAATACGGAATCGGTTTCTGGAAACCCGGTGCCGGTATTATACACCAAGTTATATTGGAGAACTATGCTTTCCCCGGTGGCTTAATGATAGGCACCGACTCGCACACCGTTAATGCCGGAGGCTTGGGAATGATAGCGATAGGTGTGGGTGGAGCTGATGCATGCGATGTAATGGCAGGCTTACCTTGGGAACTTAAATGGCCCAAACTTATTGGTGTGAAACTAACAGGCAAACTAAGCGGTTGGGCTTCTGCAAAAGATATTATACTAAAAGTAGCAGGTATACTTACCGTAAAAGGTGGTACCAATGCCATCTTAGAATACTTTGGCGATGGTGCCGATTCGCTGTCATGTACGGGCAAAGGAACCATTTGTAATATGGGTGCCGAGATAGGTGCTACCACTTCCCTCTTCTGTTATGATAAAAAAATGGCCGAATACCTAAAAGGTACAAGTCGTGCCGAAATAGCTGCCGCGGCTGATACTGTTACAGAGCACTTGCGTGGCGATAAAGAAGTATATGAAAACCCAGAGAAGTATTTTGATGAAGTAATAGAAATCAACCTTACAGAACTGGAGCCACATATCAACGGGCCTTTCACTCCTGATTTAGCTTGGCCTATCTCCAAATTTGCAGCAGCTGTAAAAGAAAACAACTGGCCTGCTGAGTTAGAAGTTGGGTTGATTGGCTCATGCACCAACTCATCTTACGAAGATATTACCCGTGCTGCATCGGTGGCCAAACAAGCAACGGATGCCGGGCTAAAAACCAAATCAGAGTTTACTATTACCCCTGGTTCCGAGTTGGTGAGATATACTGTAGAACGCGATGGTTATTTGAACACGTTTGAAGAAATGGGCGGCGTAGTATTAGCGAATGCTTGTGGCCCTTGCATTGGCCAATGGGCTAGACACACTTCTGACCCCAATAAAAGAAACTCTATCATCACCTCTTTCAATAGAAACTTTGCCAAACGCAATGATGGCAACCCAAATACCCATGCATTTGTAGCATCGCCCGAGATTGTAACCGCACTAGCGATTGCTGGCGATTTAACTTTTAATCCCCTCACTGATTACCTAACCAACGCCGCTGGCGAACAGGTAAAACTGCAAGAGCCAGAAGGTATTGAAATGCCAATAATAGGGTTTGCTGTAGAAGATGCGGGCTTTGTTGCCCCTGCCGCCGATGGAAGTAATATAAACGTGGCAGTGTCGCCAAAGAGTGACCGCTTGCAGTTGTTGGAGCCCTTCTCGGCTTGGGAAGGAACCGACTTAACCGGACTCAAACTGTTGATAAAAGTAAATGGTAAATGTACCACCGACCATATTAGTATGGCAGGTCCTTGGCTTAAGTTCCGTGGGCATTTGGACAATATCTCCAACAATATGTTGATTGGTGCCCTGAACTTTGCCAATGATAAAACCAACTGTGTGAAGAATCAATTAACTGGCGA
>Ga0114970_10000738_pt1 | contig 24490 bp, 16 predicted proteins | sample M_140205_XF_Meta_FD_87030 | JGI IMG/M metagenome (GOLD analysis project Ga0114970, IMG submission 87030) | Freshwater microbial communities from Lake Montjoie, Canada to study carbon cycling - M_140205_XF_MetaG | ecosystem: Environmental > Aquatic > Freshwater > Lake | place: Lake Montjoie...
CCAGCCAGAACGCATCGCCATCCTGCGTGCCGGCGATCTGTCCGCGCACGGTACGCACGCCGCCCACGAACCAGCCGCGCTGACGCGGCACGTCGCCGAGTGAACTACCGATCGCGCCGGTCAACGCCGTGGAAAATCGCGACACCGGGCGCGTGACCGTGCCTTCCACGGACGCCCGCGCATACTGAAAGGTCCCCGTGCCCGCCTCGCCATTCAGCACTGTGGTCACGCGCAGCCCCTGCGGGCGATCCAGCAACACCCGCGAATACAGCCCCGACACACCGGTCACACTCAACCCTTCGGATTCGATGTTCCGGCGGAACCGGCGGTCGGCAATGAGCTTCGCCAGCGAGAAGGTGTTCACCACATTGGTGTCGCCGGCCGTCCACTGCTTCTCGATGAACAGCTTGTACTCCAGCGCACCACGACGACGCTCGCGACGCTCACTCAACTCGGCGCCCATCGAACGATAGTAGAACCCTTCGTCGCGTCCGTAGATGAACGCCGGCAAACTCGCACCCAGGCTGAGTCCCCCGCCCCACTCGGGATTGGTGGCGGCGAGGCGATGATACACCGCAGCCGTCACCGTGCGTGCACCGTTGCTACGCGTCAAGCTCAGCTCACCGTTCGCGTGCAGATCGGCGTGACCGATGCGCCCCACCGCGTTCAGCGTGTAGCCCGCACCCAACAGCTGCGACACGTGCACGCCGGCCGAGAATCCCTCCACGCGGTTGAAACGCAACAGGTCAGAGCCCACGCGCACCGTCGGCCTCTGCGGCATCCACCCGGGCTGCAGCGAGAAGTCGAGTGCCGACACCAGTGCGTCGCGACTCTTGAGATCGAACAGCTCATCGTCCGACGCCACCGCCGGTGGCAGCGCGAGCGACTTCGCGAGCTTCGTGGCATCGCACGGCATATCGTACGCCACGCGCAACGCGCCTTCGTAGCGCGATTCCACCCGCGTGTACGTGGAATCCTGTGCGCACAGGCGACGACGAAGGCGGTCCGTGGCCGACAGCTTCACCGTATCGACCACGGCGTTGCCGGTACCGCCCTGGACGGCGCCGCCGCCAATACTGATGGTGACGTTACCACTACCCACCAGCACCGTGGTGTCACTGCGCGTCCCGGCGCCGGAGAGACGCGCCGCCGGGATCGCCGCCAACGAGAAGTCACCGTTCACCTCGTCGTACGTGAACTTCTCGTCAATGCTGAACGGCGTACGGATGAAGCCGATCTGCGCCGACGCCGTGGCACTGTTGGCGCGCGGCAACCAGAACTTACCCTGATACAAGCCGTACTCCACGGTGATCGCATCGAGTTTCGCCTTCGCGGGACGGAACGTCGCCTTCACCCAAGCCGGTGGCCCATCGTCGGCCCCGGTACCGCTGGCGCGCGCCTGCACCTGCGGGGCGCGCAAAATCGAGTCCTTCACGTACAGGTCACGCGGCATGCGCACCCGCGCGATCGAATCGCGCAGGCGGTCGGTTTCGCGACCGATGTTGGCGTCGGCCACACTCTCGTCGGACGCCACATCCCAGATCTCGAGCTCGGCCGCCAGCCGGTACGCCGCGCGCACCAGCTGACCACCGTCACGATCGAACCAGAACGAGCCCACGAACACCCGCCAGTCGGGCCGACGCGCCGTGATGCGCAATTCGCGCAGCTTGATCACGCGCCCGCCATCGAGCGTAATGTCCACCGAGTCGCCCGTGGCATACGTGTAGTACGTCTCGGCGCCGTTCGCGAGTGGATGAATGACTTCACGCTCGTCGATGTCGCTCTTCACTACGCCGAAGTTGCTACTCGGAAACCACAGCGACTCGCGCCCCGGAAAATACGGAATGGAGATAGCACCACTGAAGTCGCCATTCGCTTTGCCACCCATCGGCACCGTCATACGCGACCCGATGGGGCGCACGCGCACACCAACATTTCGGCGCCACGAGATCTCGGCCACGTTGTCGCCGCGGAACAACAGCTTCTCGAGCCCTAACCGCTTGGCGCCCAATCCCATCGAAATGCGCTGCGTGGCAGTCGCCTTATAGGCCGTCAGCGCGCTGTCCTGTCGCACCCGAGCCTCTCGGGCTCGAAGCAGAATACGCTTCGCCTCGGGGTCACTGAACGCCGACGCGCTGGCCGAGTCGGCCCGCAGCCTCCGTATCACGCTGTCGGGAGACAGCTGCCGACGGGCCATGGAGCGGGCATCGCGGGTGGCCTCGCGCGCCGTCGCCCGTTGCTCGGCCGTCAGCGTGTCGCGCGTGACCGGCGGCTTGGCTCGCGCCTGGCCCAATAGCGCCCCGGGACACGCGGCGGAGATCAGGCTCATCACCCCAACCAGGGCGACCACACGGAGCGAATTCGGAGAGCGCATGAACCGGGGAACGGGACGAGACGGGGACTTCATGATCAACACGACGGTCTCGGTGACCATACGGAGGGCCCGACCGAGCGGTTTCCCCGCCTGAAACGTAATTTCGTGGTTCGCCCGTTGTGCCCAGTTCGTTACGGCCACCGGCGACCTCTGTCCCAGATTCGCCGACCACCATTGGGAGTCCGCCGTGCATCCGATCCGCTTTCGCGACTGCTTTCGCTCCACCCGTTCCCTGATCGCCGGGCTCACGGCGTTCGCCGCCGTACCGGCGTCTGCGTCTGCGCTGCTGGCCCAGGGAGCCACCCCGCCGGCCGCGGCGACTACGCCGGTGGCCACCGTGCCCGTTGACCCCCGTCTCGAGAAGCTTAAGGCCGAAGCGCTGGTCATGGTCGAATCCCGCGCCAAGCAGGTGCAGGAGATCGTCGACATGCTCTTCTCGTTCCAGGAGCTCGGCTTCCAGGAGTTCGAGTCGCAGCGCTACATCACCACGTTGCTGGCCAAGGAAGGCTTTGCCATCGAGAAGGGCGTGGCGGGCATTCCGTCGTCGTGGACGGCTAAGTGGAGCAACGGCACGGGCAAGCCGGAGATCTCGCTCGGCTCCGACGTGGACGGTATTCCGCAGGCCAGCAACAAGCCGGGCGTGGGCTACCGCGACCCGATGGTGAGCGGCGGCCCGGGACACGGTGAAGGCCACAACTCCGGTCAGGCCGTGAACATCGTGGCCGCGATCGTGGTGAAGCAGCTCATGCAGCGCGACAAAATCAGCGGTACCCTGCTGCTGTGGCCGGGCATTGCCGAAGAACAGATGGCGGGCAAGGCGTTTCTGGTGCGCTCGGGGCTGTTCAAGAACACTGATGTCACGCTGTTCACGCACGTCGGCAACGATCTCGGCGTCTCGTGGGGCGCCAGCGGTTCGAGCGCGCTGCTCTCGGCCGAGTTCCGCTTCCGTGGCTCGAGTGCCCACGCGGCCGGTGCGCCGTGGAGCGGCAAGAGCGCACTCGACGCCGTCATGCTGATGGGACAGGCGTGGGAGTACAAGCGCGAGCACCTGCGCCTGCAGCAGCGCTCGCACTACGTGATCAAGGACGGCGGCGATCAGCCGAACGTCGTGCCGAGCACGGCGAGCATCTGGTTCTATTTCCGCGAGCAGGACTATCCGCGCACCATGGCGCTATTCGAAGTGGGCAAGAAGATCGCTGAAGGCGCCGCGATGATGACCGACACCAAGCTCGACACGATCGCCATTCTGGGTTCGGGCTGGTCAGCACACTTCAGCAAGCCGATCGCCGAGGCGATGCACGCCAACGTGCAGACGGTCGGCATGCCCAAGTGGGACGACAAGGACCAGACGCTGGCGAAGGGCATTCAGAAGGAGCTCGGCTCCCCTGACTTCGGCTTGTCGGAACAGGTGAACAAGCAGCTGCGTGGCGCTGAAACGCCGCAGAACTGGATGGGTGGCGGCTCCGACGACATCGGCGACATCGCGTGGAACGTGCCCACGATCACCCTGCGCTTCCCGTCGAACATTCCGGGATTGCCGGGACACAATTGGGCGAATGCCATTTCGATGGCGACGCCCATCGCGCACAAGGGCGCGCTGGCCGGTGCGAAGGTACAGGCGCTCACGATGCTCGACATCATGCTCACGCCTAAGGTCGTGGCCGATGCGTGGGATTACTTCAAGAACGTGCAGACGAAGGACACGAAGTACACGCCGTTCATCCGTCCTCAGGACACGCCGCCCACGTACCTGAACGCCGACATCATGGCGCGCTACAAGACGCAGCTGCAGAAGTTCTACTACGATCCCACGAAGTTCAAAACGTATCTCGAACAACTGGGTATCGAGTATCCGACGGTGCGAGCGCAGGTGGTGGCACCGAAGGGCGACGATGGGAAGGAAAAGCAGTAAGGAGTAAGGAGTATGGAGTAGGGGGTAATAGCGAAGGGCGTGCGACGCTGAGTGAATCAGCACCGCACGCCCTTTGTGTTGCCCTGAACTTTACTGCTTGGTGTTTGCGGCCTTGAAGCGCGCGCGAATCTGCAGCAGCTCGTCGCTGTGATCCACGTTCTTCTTGGTGGCATCCTCGAGCAGCTTCAGGATGGCGAGGTTGTCCTCGACCACCGTAGCCGAGCCACTCAGGTGCACGCCGAAGCCGAAATGCTCGCCCGGTACCAACACCATCTCGTTGCGCAGCACGACGTCGCTGGTGTCGTCAGCGATGCGCACGGCCACGAACTTCTTACCGGCCTTTTCCATGAACGAAATGCGCAAGCCGTCCACCGCGTCCGGCCACGGCGCATACTCGTGCTGCTGGCCATCGCTGCCTTCGAACGTCGTCGAGGCGGTGGTCAGATTCATGAAGTTCTTTTCGAAATTACCGGCGTAGCGCAGGGCGTGTCGCATTCGTGAAGTCCTTGTGCGTGAATAGCAGATAAAACGGGGCGGTCTCTGGAATATCGCACCGTTGACGCCCGATGGCGAATCAGGAGGACCGCGCCGCTCGGGCCGCCTTGAACTGACGGGCGCGCAGCACGCGCAGGTAGAGGCCGCCCGAGAAGAACACCAGGGCGCTGAGCCCAAGCAGCTCCTCCCGGGACAGGTTGGTGAGCACCCACACGCACACCGTGGCCCCAAGAATCGGGACGAACGGTCCTCCTGGTATGACGAACGGAGCGTCTGCCGTCTGCACGCCGCGCTGCCGCAGTCGCAACACGGCCAGACAGACGAAGACGTCCACCAGCAGAAGCGACGACGTGCCCAGAATCGCCAGCGGCTTGAACGCGCCCAGGACGGCAAGGGCGCAGCAAATTGCCGCAAAGACCAAAATCGCCGTGTGAGGCGTCTGGAACCGCGGGTGCACCCGGGCCAATGGCGCCGGGAGCAAACCGTCCTTGGCGGCCGCGTACAGGCAGCGCGGCGAGAGCAGCAGGTCGCCATTCAGATTGGCGAAGATGGACAGCGAGACCGCCCCCAGCAGCATCGTGCGCCCCCACGGGCCCATCAGCTGGCCGGCGGCGGCCGACAGTGGCGACACGGTCTCGCGCGGTAGATCGGCGCCGAGCACCCCCTCGGCCACCAGCTGCAGCCCAAAGTACAGGCCGACCACGGTGGCGACGCCCATCAGCAGTCCGAGGGGTACCGTTCGACTGGGGTTGCGCAGCTCGCCGCTGGCCCCCAACGAGGCTTCGCCGCCCCCGAACGCGAACATCAGCAGCAGCACCCCGCTGCCCAGCGTGGACGCGTCGGGGATGCTGGTCGGCACGAGGTGCGACCACTCGATGTGCGGGATGCCAACCACGAGCAACAGCACCAGCGGTAGCAGTTTGAGGACCGTCAGCCCAACGACGACGCGGGCGCCGGTCTTCACGCCCACGATGTTCACGGCGGCCGTGAATCCGAACAGTGAGATCAAGGCGATCGCGCGCGGGATCGGCTGCGCGAGCGCCGGCACGGACGTGGCCAGGGCGCTGATGAGGACATCGGCGAGCGCCGCATTGGCACAGGCGGAAAATCCGAACCAGACCAGATTGGCGGCGATGAATCCGGCGAAGGGGCCGAAGGCCGTGCCCACGTACGCGTACGCCCCGCCGCTACCATGGACACGACTCCCGGCTTCGGCAAAGCAGAGAAAGATCAGCATCACCAGCACGGCACAGATCGCGTAGCCGAGCCCGGTGGCGTTGCCCAAGGTGCCAGCCACGAGCCCGGGGAGTGCGAAGATGCCGGCGCCGATGGTGCCGTTCGCGAAGATAAGCGCGAGCGTACCCGGACCGAGAGCGCGGCGCAGCGCGCCGCCGTCCGTCATGTGCGCCCTTTCAGACTGGCGTCGGCAGCCATGACGGCGTTGAGCAGCACGTCGGCCCCATTGGCGATATCGGCCGCGCGAGAAAACTCTTTCGGCGAGTGACTGATCCCACCCACGCTCGGAATGAAGATCATCGCCATCGGCGCGATGTGGGCGATCTCCTGCGCATCGTGACCGGCACCGCTGGGCATGCGCTGCGACGACAAGCCGAGCGCGGTGGCGCTCGACTCGATCCAGCGCATCACCTCGGGATCAGCAATCGCGGGCCGGCTGTCGGTGAGGCGCTTGAAGGCAAAGGTGGTCTTGGTGGCAGCACCGATCTCACGGGCCAGGCGGTCGAAGACTTCCGTAAAGTGCTCGATTTTTTGCTGGTCGAGGTCACGCAGGTCCACCGTCATCACGACCTGTCCGGGAATCACATTGGTGGTATTCGGCGACACCACCATGCGGCCCACGGTGGCCACCTGGCGACCAGGTTCGGCCCGCACGGCGTCATTGACCGCCACGGTGAACTTGGCCGCGGCGAGCATGGCATCCTGCCGCTGATCCATGGGCGTAGCGCCGGCGTGGTTGGCGAAGCCGACAATCGTGACTTCGAACCATCGCAGCCCCACAATGCCCTGCACCACCCCGATCTGCTTGCCGGCCTTCTCGAGCAAGCCACCCTGTTCGATGTGCAGCTCGATGTAGCAGGCCACATCGCCCTGCTTCTTGACCGATTCGGCAAGACGCGACACGTCGCCCCCAATAATGCCGATGCCGTCGCGGATGGTCTTGCCCGAGCGCGCCACTTTGGCGAGCTCGACGTCGTTCATCTCGCCGATGGCGGTCTTGCTGCCGGTCGTGCCCCCTTCCTCGTTCTGCCAGATCACGACATCGACCGGGTGGCGCAACCGCGTGTTGGTTTCGCGCAGGGTGCGCGCCACTTCGATGGCGCCGAACGAGCCCACCGGTCCGTCGAAGTTGCCGCCGTCGGTGACAGAGTCGATGTGCGAGCCGATGAGAATGGGCGCCAGCGTGCGATCGGTGCCCTCGAGCCGCGCATAGATGTTGCCGGCGGTATCGATGCGTGGCGTGAGCCCGGCATCGCGCAGCAGCTGCTGCGTAAAGGCGCGCCCGGCGAGATCGGCCTCGGAATACGCGACCCGATTGATGCCGGTCGGTGTGCGGCCAATGCGGTCGAAGTTCGTGAGCCACTCGTTGAGCCGCGCGCCGTTCACACGCATCGGGGCGGCCGCAGGGAACGCACGGGAGAGGTACGGCATGACGAGCGGCATCGACGCCAGCGCACCGGCGTGTCCGAGAAACGTACGGCGCTTCATAACTCAGCCTCGGGCGGCAATGGTGCGAAGAGCGGCTGCCAGTTTGTCGGCGTCGGCAGGCGTGTTGTACAGCGCGGGGGTGACGCGCACGCAATCACCGTTGGCGAGCCCGGTGCGCTGGAAGGTGAAGACGCCGAATTCGTCGTGCAGCGTGGTCGCGAGGGCGCGGTTGGCGTCGCCGGTGCCACGCTGGTGCATGCGGAACCCGGTGATGGCCCCGGTGAGCGCGGCGTCTTCCGGCGTGAGAATATTCACGCCCTTCACATCGGCCACGGCGTGCACCCAGCGGTCGCGCAGATAGCGCAGGCGGGCGGCTTTTTGCGGGATGCCGATACTGAGCTGGAAGTCGATGGCTTCAGGAATCGTCATCACGGTGGCGAAGTGCGTCGTACCCGTGTGAATGCGACTCTCAATGCGATCGAGGGGTGCGCTCTCGTCGGCGTGCGCGCGATCGATCGCGCTCAGGCAGCCCTCGCGGATGTACAGCGCACCAGCGCCCACCGGCGCACCGATCCACTTGTGCAGATTGAGCCCCACAAAATCGGCGCCCATGTCGGCCATCGTGAGCGGCACCTGCCCGAACGAATGCGCCGCGTCGACGATCACATCCACCCCGCGCGCCTTCGCCAGCGCGGTGATCTCACCGACGGGCAGCAGCAATCCCGTTTTGTTGTTGCAGTGCGTGAGCAGCAACAGCTTGGTGCGCGGATTGGCATCGAGCGCCGTGGTGTACAGGGCGAGAATGTTGTCGTGCGACGCCGGCTCGGGGATGTTGATCGTGACCACCTTCGCCTGGCAGCGCGCGGCCAGCGCATTCATGGCCCACTGCATGGCGTTGTAATCGAGATCGGCGTATATGACCGTGTCGCCGGGCTGCACGCGATTGTACTGCCCGATGAGCGCCTGCAGCGCTTCGGTGGCGTTGCGCGAGAAGGCGAGCTCGGTGGGCTTGGCCCCCACGAACGCGGCCACGCGCTCGCGCGCCGTGCGAAACATCGCCGGATACTCGCGCCGCGCGAAGTACGAGCTCTCGTTGTTCACGCGATCGATATGGCGGTGATATGCCTCGAGCACAGGCTGCGCCATCATGCCGAAAAAGCCCGCTTCGAGGTTCGTGGTACGCGGGGTGATCCGGTACTTGGCGGCGACTTGCGTCCAGTAGGCCTCGTCGCGCGCCACGTCGTACAACGCCCCGGGGTGCGGCGTGAGCGGGGCGCTGCTGGGCCGCGCGCCGCTGGGCGGCGCGCTGCGGTCGTGGGGCGGCGGCGTGGCGCCGGCGGCACTCGGGACGACAGCGGCGGCGGCACCGAAAATGGCCGCGCTCTTCACGAAATCCCGGCGGGAGCGGTCTGTAGACATCTCTCACGGTACGGTCTTGGCGGCGTCACCGCAATCAGCTGGGGGTGGTGTGGCTAGTTGGCATCGTTGAACGGATCACGCAGAGGGCGCTGAGAGCGCAGAGCACGCAGAGGGGACCCCGCAAGGGAAACTGCCGAGAGAAAAGCACGCGGCTCGGCTCTGCGCCCTCTGCGCCCTCTGCGCCCTCGGCGCCTCCGCGTGATCTGGCACCGGCCTGCCCATTTCGGGGCACTCACCCACGGGAGAGATTCCCGATATGTCCCTCCCGCACTGGTTGAACCGGCCCCTCTCGTCCACGCTCGCCCTGCTGCTCGCCGTTGCGGCGACGGCGTGCGCAGGCGGCCCCACTGACACGAAGCCCCCCGTCGTGCCGCCCCCGGTCACACCGCCGGTGGCGCCGGTCGCCTACGTGCCCGGGCAGTCGTACCTCGGACGGAACGGCTACGTGGAGTACATCGCCGGCAACACGCCCGTAATTCTCTCGGCGCCACACGGCGGGTTACTCACGCCGTCGTCGATTCCCGATCGCACCGCCAGTGCCTGCGGCGGATCGGCCACCACGGTGACCGACGCCAACACGCAAGAGCTCGTGCGCACGATGCAGGCCCGGTACGCCGCGCGCTTTGGCCGATATCCGCATGTGATCATCTCACACCTGTCGCGCCGCAAGCTCGATCCCAACCGGTTGCAGCCGGAAGCGGGCTGCGGCAACGCCGAGGCGGCACAGGCACTCACGGAGTGGCATGCGTTTATCGACGTCGCCAAGAACGAGGTGATCAAAACGCATGGCAAGGGCTGGTACATGGACATGCACGGTCACAGTCATGCCGTGCCGCGTCTCGAGCTCGGGTACCTGCTCACGGCCACACAACTCGACGGCAGCGACGCCGCGCTCGATGCCTCGCGTGCGCTCGAAAACAGCGCCAGCATACTCACGCTCTCCCTCGCCTCGCCGCTGTCTTTCTCCGCACTGTTGCGCGGTCCCACCAGTCTCGGCACGCTCTACGCCGAAAAGGGATTCCCGGCGATCCCCAGCAGCAGCGATCCACGCCCGAGTGGAACCGACTACTTTAACGGCGGCGACAACACCCGTCGGCATTCGTGCGGTAGCGAGGCCGGGCCGCTCGGGGGCACCACCGGTGGGTTAATTTGTGGGGTGCAGATCGAAGCCAACTTCGTCGGGGTGCGCGACAACGCCGCCAATCGTGAACGGTTTGCCGACGTGACCGCCCAGGTGCTGGAGCAGTACCTGCGAGTCCATTGGGGTTTGTTCGTGACGCCGTAGCCACTCGAGCGTCGTCCCACGGTCCTCCACGCGATACCGCCATAATCCGAGAGCGATGATCGTACACAAGCTGCAGTGGACTCGTCCGTCGGGGTGGCGCACCGTGCGCGGCGATCCTGCGCTCATCGCGCCGCAACTGGTCCTGCTCTTCGGCGCGCGGGCGGCGATTCAGGAGTCGGACGCGCTACCCACGCTGCGGGCGCGATACCCGGACGCCCGCCTGGTCGGGTGCTCAACCGCGGGCGAGATCTGCGGCACCGATGTGACCGATGAGACGATCGTGGCCGCGGTGGTGCAGTTCGAGCATACGCAGGTGCGGGTGGCACACCTCCCGCTCAACTCAATGGAGGACAGCCACTGCGTGGGCGCAGCGCTCGCCACGTCGCTGCGCGCCGACGATCTGGTGCACGTGCTTGTGCTCTCCGAAGGGCTCCAGGTGAACGGGTCGGCGCTGCTGGCCGGACTCCGGGAGCAGCTGCCGGCCGAGGTGATCGTAACCGGTGGGCTGGCCGCTGACGGCGCGCACTTCGAGCAGACCTGTGTGTGCGTCGACGGCGGTTGCACGGGACGCGCCGTGGCGGCGATCGGTCTGTACGGTAACCGGCTGCAGGTCGGTCACGGCTCGCTCGGCGGCTGGGATGCCTTCGGACCGGAGCGCGTGATCACGCGCTCGACCGGGAACATCCTGTACGAACTCGACGGCGCGCCGGCGTTGGAACTGTACAAGAGCTACCTGGGGCGCCACGCCAGTGATCTCCCCAGCAGCGGCCTGCTCTTCCCGCTCAGCGTGCGCAGCGCCAAGGGCGAGCACGGCGTCGTGCGGACCATCCTCGGCGTCGATGAAGCGGCTGGCAGCCTGACCTTTGCCGGCGACGTCCCGCAAGGACACCTGGCCCGGCTCATGAAATCCAATGTGGACCGGCTCGTGGACGGCGCGCAGGGAGCCGCCAGCGCCTCGCTCGAGGCAGTCGAGCGGACGCTGCCGGAGCTGGCGATCCTGATCAGTTGCGTGGGCCGAAAGCTGGTGCTCAAGCAGCGCGTCGAGGAAGAAGTCGAAAGCGTGCGTGATGTGCTCGGCGACGACGCGGTGCTCGTCGGCTTCTACTCCTACGGCGAGATTGCGCCCTTCAGCGGATCGACCGCATGCGAGCTGCACAACCAGACGATGACGATCACCACGCTCCGTGAACGTTGAACTCCGGCATAAGCTGCTGATCCGTCAGCTGCGTCGGTACTTCGGCACCCTCGCCGACGTGCCGGAGTCGCTAGCGCCGTTTCTCGAGGCCGTCGAGGGCGCCTACGACGATGCGGATCACGACCGCGCCATGATGGAACACTCGCTGGAGACCGTGTCGAGTGAACTCGCCGAGCGGCTCGAGCGGGTGCGCACCGCAATCGGCGAGCGCGACGAAGTCCAACAGGCGATGTCGTTGCTGGAAGCCACGCTCGAGGCGAGCTCCGACGCGGTCACCGTGCTCGATCTCGACGGCAACGAGGTCCGCAGCAATCAGCAGTTGCGCCGGCTCTGGAAACTGGCGGCCGAGTCGGGCGATCTGCTCGACGCCATCCCCTTGCGGGTGCGGATCACGGCGCAAGTCGAATCGGGGCCGCGCTTCCGCGACTGGGGGCATCGCGGGGAGGCCGAGCGCCCGCTGCGCGAGGTGGAGGAGTTGCGCACCTATGACGGGCGGGTAATCGAATGGCACTCCAGTCCGCAGTATCTCGGCGAGACGATTGTCGGCTCGGTGTGGAGTTTCCGTGACATCTCGGCCCGCGTGCTGCTGGAAGACCAGTTGCGGCAGTCGCAGAAGATGGAGGCGATCGGCAAGCTGGCGGGCGGCGTCGCGCACGACTTCAACAACCTGCTCACCGTCATCGACGGCAACAGCGAGCTGCTGGCGGCCGAGCCGGGAGTTTCGGGTGCGTCGCTCGAGCTGCTGCAGGAAATCGCGTCGGCCACCGATCGCGCCGCCCAGCTCACCAACCAACTGCTCGCCTTCAGTCGCAAGCAGACCCTGCGCTCCACCGTCTTTGATCTGGCCGACGCGGTGAACGATCTGGCGCCGATGCTGCGTCGACTGGTCGGCGCGGGCACCGCGTTGCACATCGACGCGGCGCCGTCCTTTGTGGCCGCCGACCGCATGCAGCTCGACCAAGTGCTGCTCAATCTCGTGGTCAATGCGCGCGATGCGACCGCGGGCGGTGGTTCGATTTCCGTTCGCTGCCGCGAGTTGCAGCTGGGGTTCCCGCGCGAGGCCGTGCAGGGCGATCAGGTCACGCCGGGACGCTATACCGTACTGACGGTCCACGACACCGGCCACGGTATTCCCACCGATCTGCAACCGCGCGTATTCGAACCCTTCTTCACCACGAAGGCCACCGGTGAAGGGACGGGGCTTGGCCTCTCCATGGTGTACGGACTCGTGCGCCAATCGGGCGGGTTCGTGTTGCTCGAGAGTACCCCGGGGCTGGGCACGAGCATCGAGATCCTTCTGCCGGCGCACACACCGCCCGTCACCGCCGCGCAAGCGACTGCGGAGGCGCCCCTGCTGCCGGCCGTCCCCGCCCCCCGCGTGGCTTCGGAGTCCGCGGTAGCGGTCCCGGGCCGCACCGTCCTCGTCGTCGACGACGAAGATGCCGTACGGCGTCTCGTGTCGGCGGTCCTGCGCCGCCACGGCTTCAGCATCATCGAAGCCGCCAACGGCCGCGAAGCGCTAAAAGCGCTCGCCGGGCGCAACGACGTGAATCTGGTGATCAGCGATGTGTTGATGCCCGAACTCGGCGGACGCGAACTCGCACGGAAGCTGAAGCGCGACCGTCCGGAGATGCCGGTGCTGTTCATCTCGGGCTACACCAATCAAGAGCTGGCCAACGAAGGCGGCAGCCTCGATGCCGATGCGACGTTCCTCGCCAAGCCCTTCTCGTCGCAGCAGTTGCTGGGCGCCGTGAGCACCCTGCTGCACTGAGACGGACACGCAGTAACTTCCCCTGATGTCTTCTGACTCCAGTTTCCTCGGCGATCTCCCTCCTGACGAATTCCGCGCGGCCGCCCATGCCGCCGTGGACTTCATCGCCGACTACCTCGAAAACGCCACCCAGCTACCGGTTAAGAGCCGCGTACAGCCCGGGGACATCCGGGCCGCGCTGCCCACGTCGGCGCCGACCATGGGTGAGCCACTCGACGCCATGCTGCGGGATGTCCGGGACGTCATCATGCCCGGCATTACGCACTGGAACCATCCCGGCTTCTTCGCCTACTTCGCGAATTCGGCATCCTACCCCGGCATTCTCGGCGAACTGCTCGCCGCGGGGATCAATGCCAACGGCATGCTCTGGGTCACCAGTCCGGCCGTCACCGAGCTCGAACAGGTCTCGCTGGATTGGCTTCGACAGCTGATGGGCCTGGGTAACGGCTGGTTCGGACAGATCACCGACACCGCCAGCGTGAGCACCTTCTACGCACTCGCGGCAGCGCGTGAACAGGCCGGCCTCGACGTGCGCATGCAGGGCATGGCCGGACGCGCCGACATGCCGAGACTGCGCGTGTACTGCAGCGAACACGCGCATTCGTCGATCGACAAGGCGGTCATCGCACTCGGACTGGGCCACGAGAATCTCGTGAAGATTCCCGCCGACGAACATTTCCGCCTGCGCCCCGACGCGCTCGAGTCGGCGATTCAGGCCGACATCGCCGCGGGATTTCGCCCGATCGCCGTGGTGCCGTGTGTGGGTACCACCAGCATGACCAGCGTCGATCCGGTACGCGCCGTGGTGCGCATCGCCCGCGCCCATGGCTGCTGGGTGCACGTCGACGCGGCGTACGGTGGGGTGACGGCGATCGTGCCCGAGATGCGGCACCTCATGGATGGCACCGACGACGCCGACTCGTTCGTGGTCAACCCGCACAAGTGGCTCTTCACGCCGTTGGACTGCTCGGTGATGTACACCAAGCATCCCGACGCGCTCAAGCGCGCCTTCGCGCTGCTGCCGGAATATCTGATCACCAGCACGGCCAGCGAGACGGTGAACCTGATGGACTACGGCATTCAGCTCGGGCGCCGGTTCCGCTCACTGAAGCTATGGATGGTGATGCGCGCGTTCGGCGCCGAAGGGATCGCTGAACGGATTCGCTTTCATTGCGACCTCGCGCGCGATTTTGCGGGCATGGTGCATTTCGAGAGCGGCGGCTGGGAGCTCATGGCACCGGTCACGATGTCACTGGTGTGCTTCCGCTATGCGCCGGCCGGCATGAGCGAGCCGGACATCGCACGGATCAACGCGGCGATAATGGAGCGCGTGAACGCCGACGGTCGGGCCTATTTGTCGCACACGAAGTTGAACGGGAAATACACCCTGCGACTCGCCATCGGGAACATCCGCACCGACCGGAGCCACGTGGAAACCGCCTGGGCGGATCTGCGCGCCGCCGCGGCCGCCACGTAGCCGACGAGCTACTGCTTGTTGCGTCGCGCCGCTTTGCGCTCGCGGCGGGTGCGCTGCCAGCGCACAAAGCCCAGCACGGCGCCGAACACCACAACGGTGCCGACAATTTCCCCGGCCCGGTCGAGGTGCCCGAGGGTTTGCACGGCGGCCTCACCGGCGGCGTAGCCGACCGCGGTAAACACCACGGTCCAGAGGGCTGAGCCGATGAGTGACAGCGGCAGGAAGATGTACAGCGGCACTTTGGCAGCACCGCAGGCCATCGGCAGCACGATCCGCAGGCCGAAGGCGAAGCGCACCAGCAGCGAAGCCGTGAGCTGGTTCCGCCGGACCACGCGCAGGGCGACGGTGCCGGTGGCCCGCACCCGCGGAAAGCGACGGCGGATGAATTCCCATTTCCACCGCCCCAGCACGTACAGCAGCGTGGTCGCCACCCAACCGCCGAGGGTGATCGAGAGAATCACCCGGAGCACTCGGAGTTCGCCTTCGTGCGCCGCGATGCCGCCGAAAATGGGCGAAAGCTCTTCGGTCACGATCGCCGACGCGCCCAGAATCACATAGGTCCAGAAGCTGTCGCTGACGGCGTCGAGCCACTGCGTGACATCCAGCGCCGCCACGAGGGCGCCGAAACCCGTGACAGCTGACAGCACAACGCTCGCCACCCGCAGCAGCAGCGCGGGGGCGAGCGTGGTCGCGACCAGAATCGGGGACATCGACGGAATCATACTCCGCCAATGTAATCGACTACATCAGTCACCGGCCTCGGCCACCGGCAATTCGAAAGTGCGAAATTGTCCCGTGTGTGGCGGGGTGAGTCCGACCCGGCGGGAGAACCACGTCCGCATGTTGTCGAAGATCTCGTAGAAGGTCGGGATCACGAGGAGGGTGAGCACGGTGGAGGTGATCACGCCACCGATGACGGCGACGCCGAGCGGGGCGCGGAACTGGGCACCTTCCCCGCGGCCGAGCGCCACCGGGATCATACCGGCGATGAGGGCAAAGGTCGTCATCAAAATGGGACGCAAGCGAATCGCGCCGGCTTCGATGAGCGCCTCACGCAGCGGCATGCCGCTCTTCTCGCGGGCCCACTTGGCGAAGTCCACCAGCAGAATTGCGTTCTTGGCCACGATGCCGCACAGCAGGATCACGCCGATCAGGCTCATCAGGTTGATCGTATTGCCGGTAATCGCGAGGGCGCCCATGACGCCAATCAGCGACAGGGGCAGCGAGATCAGAATCGCGATCGGATCGAGGAATGAGCCGAACTGCACCACGAGAATGAGATACATCAGCGCCACCGCGACCCCGAGCGCGATGAAGATGCTGCCGAAGACCTCGTTCTGCTGCTCCACCTGCCCACCGCTGGAGAGCTTCACCCCGGCCGGCAACGGGATGCCGCCGGTCTTCGTCTCGAAGTCACCCATGACCTCGGTGAGCGAACGGCCGGCAATGTTGCCCTGCACCTTGATCACGTTGTCGCGATCGAGGTGGTTCACGATGGCCGGGCCGAGCTCGCTCTTGATGCGCGCCACCTGCTGCAGCGGCACGAGCTGCGCGTTCGCTCCTTGACCGAGGGCGATCGGCAACTGCGCGAGGTCGACGCCGCGGGCGCGGGCTTCCGGCGCCAGGCGCACCATCACCTTGCGCGTCTGGTTGGTCGGATCGACCCAATCACCAGCATCAAGACCGGCGAACGCCGGGCGGATGGCCTGGGCGACCTGCCCCACGCTCAATCCCAGCGACGCGGCCAGCGCGCGGTCCACCTGGACCGTGAGTTCCGGCTTCTGTCCCTTGGTGCTGAGGCTTACGTCCACCGCGCCAGGCGTGGTCTTGAGCGCCGTGAGGTACTCGTCGGCGACGGTTTGGAGTGCCGCCTTGTCGGTGCCACGCAGCTCGATGGAGATCTGCTTTTCCTGACCGGCGAAGTCGTTCGTGAACACCGAGATGTCGCTGCCGCCGACGCGCTTCACATCCTCGCGAATCGCGGCGGCGAGCGTTTCGGCGTCGCGCTGTCCGGCCTTCAGTCGATCGCCCTTGGTCTTGAGCTTCAGATACACGCTTGCCTTGTCGACCGCGCCACTGGCACCACCGGCCGTCACGAACGAGTACGTGACTTCCGGATACTTCGACGTGATGGCGTACGTCTCGTTCACCTTCTGGCGCAGATAGTCGAGGTTGGCTCCCGGTGGGGTCTCGATCGTCATCTGCACTTCGGCGTTGTCTTCGAGCGGGAAGAACCCGCCGCCGACCAGCCCCGCCGCGGGCATCGCGATCGCCAACGCGAAGCTGCCGACAGCCAGCAGCACCATCGACTTCGGGTGGTCGAGCGCCCAGCCGATCAGCTTACGGTAGTTGTTGGCGAGTCCGTCAAACCACTTGTTGAACTTGTCGAGCTTCTTGGTGATCCACCACTTCTCATGCTCTTCCTCGTGCGGATCGGGCCAGTAGGCCGACAGCATGGGATCGAGCGAGAACGACACGAACAACGACACGAGCACCGAACAGGCAATGGTGAGCGCGAACGGCTTGAACCACTGCCCTGACTCGCCCTGCAGGAACGCGATCGGAATGAACACGGCGATGATCGAGAACGTCGTCGCCGCCACGGCGAGTCCGATTTCGTCGGTGCCTTCACGCGCCGCCGTGTAATGGTCTTTCCCCATTTCCACGTGTCGCACGATGTTTTCTCGTACCACGATGGCGTCGTCGATGAGAATACCGATCGCCAGCGAGAGACCCAGCAGCGACATGGTATTCAGCGTGAAGCCGAAGGCCCACACCGCCACGAAGCTCGCCAGCACCGACACCGGCAAGGCGAGACCAGTGATGACGGTGGAGCGCCACGAGTTCAGGAACAGGAACACCACCAGCACCGTGAGCACCGCGCCTTCCACCAGCGCGTCGCGCACGTTGTTGACGGAGTTCTCGACGCGGGTGCCCTTGTTCTTCACCACATCGAACTGTGCGCCCTTTGGCAGCGTGGGGCGCAGCTCTTCGACTTTTTTGAAGATCGCTTCGGCCACCGCCGTGGTGGAGTAGCCGTTGGTTTTCTTGATCTCGATGCCCACGGCATCACGCCCGTTGTAGAGCGCAATCGTCCGCTGCTCTTCGACGCCGTCGGCCGCCGTCGCCACGTCGCCCAAGCGCAACACGCGCCCGTTGCGCTCCGAGACCACGAGCTGCATGAAGTCGTCGGGCGACTGCAGGCGCCCCTGCAAGCGGATCGTACGTTCGTCCAGCGCGCTGGTCACGCGCCCCACGGGCACCGCGAGGTTACCAGCCTGCAGCGCGGCCACGACCTGGGGCACGCTCACACCGGCCGCTTGCAAGCGCTGCGGGTCGAGATTGACCGTCAGCTCGCGCTTCACGCCGCCCGACACCTGCACATCGGCCACACCGGCGATCGAGCGCAGTTCACGCGTAATCCCGGGGTCGGCGATCTGCGTGAGTTGCGCCGGCGTGAGCGAGGTCGAGTACAGCGACAGCGTCACGATCGGGGCGTCGGTGGGATTGAACTTCTTGAGGATCGGCTCCTCCATCTCCTGCGGGAGATCCTGACGCTTGGTGCTGATGGCGTCGCGAATGTCCTGCGTGGCTTCGGAGAGATCCTTCGCGTACACGAACTGCGTCACGATCTGCGCAAAGCCATCGCGCGCTTCGCCGTTGATCGATTTTACACCCGAGATACTCTGGATCGCTTCCTCGATCGGCTCGAGCACTTCGCGCTCGACCTGCTCGGGGGAGGCACCGGGATAGATGATCGTGGTCAGCACGATCGGCGGCTGCACTTCCGGAAATTCGTCCGTCTGCAGCTGGCTGAGGGCGACCAGGCCGAACCCCACCAGCGTGAGCATCGCCACGACGGTGATGAGGGGCCGCTTGATCGCGAAATCAGAAATGAACATGAGGGCGTGGTTGGATGATTATCCGATGGTTCAGTTCTTCTTCGCGGGCGCGGTACTCGGGGTGGCACTCGGGGTCTCGGCGGGCGTCGCATCACGCGGTGCGGACACCACGACCGGCGACCCGACCGATATACCTCGGGCAGCACCCAGCAACACCGTGTCGCCGCTCGCAATGCCGGCCGTCACTTCGTACATAGATGCCGCTTCGTCGCGCGCGCCGAGCTGCACGTCGACCTTCTCCACCTTGCCGCCCTTCAGGCGCATCAGCGTGGGCACGATCCCGGTCTGATCGACCGCGCTCTCGGGCACCAGCACGCCGACGCGCTTCTGCGACGCCACGCGACCTTCCACGAACAGTCCGGCCACGAGCACACCAGCCGAATTCGGCACCGACGCCAACAAACGCACCTGCTTGGTCTGCGGATCCACCATCGGGCTCACCCGCGTCACTTTACCTTCGAGGACGCGATCCGAGCCGTTCACCGTGAACAGCACCGGTGCACCCACCCGTACATCGGCCAGCGCCGTGGTCGGCACCGAGGCTTCGAGCTTGAGGCTTCGCGGATCGATCACGGTGTACAACGCCGATCCCGGTGAGACCACATCACCTGGGCTCACGGCTCGCTCGGCGACAATCCCCCCAAACGGCGCGCGGATCGTGGCATTGCGCAGGCTCTTCTCCGCCGACTCCAACCGCGACTTCGCGTCGGCCAGCGCCGCTTGCGTGCCCAGATTCGCATTGGTCGCTGACTCGACATCCCGTTCGGCAATCGCCCCGGCGGCGGCCAACGTTTTTGCCCGCTGCAGCTCGCGAGCCGCCTGCTCGGCCGCTACCGTGATTTGCGTGACCGCAGAGCGCGCGGAGAGGACGGCCCCTCGCACGTTGGAATCGTCCAGGCGCGCCAACACCATGCCCACACTTACCCGTTCGCCTGCTTCGGCGTACGTCCGCAGCACGGCGCCCGACATTTCGGCACGCAGGCGCGCTTCACGATCGGCCGTCAGCGTGCCGGAAATGGCCGGGCCGCTACGCAGTGTGTCGGTGCGCGCCACGGCGATGTTTTCCGGGCCGATGTTCTGGGAGACCGGCGCCGCGTTGGTCGCGGAAGCGTCCGGGCCTTTACTGCACGCGGCTCCCACCAGCGCTGCCGCGAGGAGAGCGAGGGACGCGGTTCGGCGAGTCATGGTCTTCATCGAGTGGGGCCGGTGGACGAGGTGGAACCCTGCGACAGGGGGAGATACGGAAGCAATTCGAGACGCTTACGCGCGACCTGCAGATTGCGCGCGGCCTGCGCGCGGTTGGCGAGGGCCTGCTGCAATTGATTGCGCGTTTCGGACAGTTCGAGCTGCGTGGAAATGCCTTCGCGGAAGCGCACTTCGGCGATGTCGTAGGCGCGTTGCGCCTGTTCAGCGGTGCCCACGCTGGCTTGCCACGACGCTTCCGACTCGGTGAGCTGCGCGACCGCCTGACGGGCATCGAGCGATGCCCCTTCCTGCGCGAGGCGCAAGCGCTGACGCGCTTCGATCACGGAAGCTTCAGCGGCCTGCACTTCGCCACGCAGGCGTCCGCCGGTGAAGAACGGATACGAGAGGCCGATGCCAACGGTCCAGTTCGGGAAAAAATCCCCGAGACTTTTCGGCAAGAGGCCAGCCGGATATGCGAGGCGTTGATAGACCGTGGTCGCGCCGATCGACGGCAGGCGCTGCGCCTTCGTGGCGCGCAACTGCTGTTGAGCCACTTCGACGCCCTTGAGCGCCTGCTTGACCGGCGCGCGCGTGCCGATGCCGGTGTCGCTGCCCACCAGCACACGCGATACCGCGGCCTGCACCTGCGGATCGATCGTGAGCACGTCGGCCACGTTCACATTCACGGTGGTGATGGGCGCCACATTGGCGACCGGTGCCGACACCGGTGATTCGGCAATGCTGTCGGTGAGCGCGAGCGGCTGATCGGGCGGCAGATTGAGCAGCTGACGTAACCGCACGTAGGCCAGGTCGCGATTGGTGCGCGACTGCAGCCAGCCGGGCCGCTGATTATCACGGGTCACGCGGGCCCGAATGAGCTCGAACTCCGACGCCGACCCGACGTTTCGCGTGAGCTGGACCTGGCGCAGCGTGCGCTCCGACTGCACGAGCGACGATTCGGCGATCGACACGAGGCGATCAGAGAGCAGCGCGTCGTAGTAAGACTGCGTGACGTCGAGCTGCACCTGCGCCTTCGCACTGGTGATACCGATCTCGGCCGACTCACGCGCGGCACGCGCGGCACGGATGGTGGCAGTGGTTCGGCCGCCGCTGAACAACCCCTGCGACGCGGAAAGCCCCACGTTGAAGTTGTATTGCGACGCGAAAATGCGCGTGATCGGATTGTCGGCCAGCGACGTGGTGTCGTTACCGCCGGAGCCACCACTCGAGTTGTTGCTCGAGCGTTCTGAGATGGCGGCGAACTGATTCTGCAGCTGCTTCTGCCAGTTCATCGTGGTGGCGAGCTGCGGCAGCAGCGCCGAGCGCGCCTGACCGAGCTGGCCCTGCGCACGTAGCGAGCCGGCCCGGGCGAGGGCGATCTGCGCGCTCTCACCGGTGGCCAGCGTGAGCGCCTCGGCAAGGGACAGCGGGCGCGGCGCGGCGCCGGCAGCGGGCGACACGACGGGCTGGGCGGCCGCGCGGTGTGGCACCATCGCAGTCGCGGCGAACGCGGCCACGAGCATGGTCGCGGGGCTTCTGAGTATGCGGCGCAACGCGCGCGCACCGACGAAAGGCATCATTCGGGGACAGTGGTGGAGGTCGAGTCGCGCTCGACCGTACGCGCGGCACGGTGCGCTGGTTCCTGCAAAGCACCGACCCCACGCAAGAAGATGCGCACATAGGCACGCAGGGTTTCCGGCACGGGTTGGGTGAACATGGTGGGCATGATGTCGCGGTTCATGGCGTCGGCGTAGACGGCACCCATGAGCATGGTGGCGGCGGCGCGGACTTCGACCGGCGAGACTTCGCCGGACTCGGTGACCCAACCGTTCCGGCGGAGCTTGACCACATACTCGCGTACGTGCGCCATGGCCGCGCTGGGACCGTGCGTGGCGCAATCGGCGGCCTCGGGACGTTCCACGGCGTCACTCAATAGCTGCCGCACGATGGCGCGCATGCCGACGAGGGCCGAGTGATGAACGCTGACCCAATCGAGCAGCTCCTGCTCGGGGTCGGCCGGCTCGGCCGGCAACGAGACGGCCTGCTTGATGCGCGAGCACTCCTGCATCATGAGGTCGAGCAGCGCATCCTTGGAGCCGAACTGCCGGAACAGGGTGACTTCGTTCACCCCGGCCTCGTCGGCAATGCGGCGCGTGGTCGCCCCGCGCCAGCCGTGCTGGGCGTACACCGAGGCGGCGGCGTGAAGGATGCGCTGGCGGTGGTCGACGATCATGGAACGGAGGCTAATGCAAGTGTATACTTGCCGCAAGCGGGCACTTGCTTACAGCTCATCCCACTTCCGTGGGGACAACATTCGGGTGGTCACATGTTGCGGGTTCGAATGAACTGATGACGCAGAGGAGCAGAGAGCGCAGAGTACGCAGAGAGTCATTTTTATGGTTATTCTCAGCGGTCTCTGCGCGCTCGGCGCCTCTGCGTTATCTGGAACCGCATCACCAGACCAACGCCGGCTCTTGTGGCCGTGCCGGCACGTGGTAACGTGTCCCTGCATGAGAACCCTGCTCCCTTCCCTCACCCCGTGACCGGATTCCGCGAGCTTGCCCGCGCGGCGGCGGAAGCCATGGCGGCGCGCCCTGAGGTACCGCTCGCGCTGGCCACGCTGGTGCAGGTTGACGGCAGTTCGTACCGTCAGCCCGGCGCGAGGCTGTTGGTAGACGCCGAGGGACGTGTCCTGGCCGGCGCGATCAGCGGCGGGTGCCTCGAAGGGGACGTGGCAGCGCGAGCCGCCGAGGTCTGTGCAACGGGACGCGGCGTGCGTCTGATGTACGATCTGCGGGCCGACCTTGAGGCGATCTGGGGTTTCGGCGCCGCGTGCGACGGCATCGCCCATCTGCTCCTCGAGCCACTCCCCGACCCGTCGTGGCTGGCCGATGTCGAAGCGATCCGCACGCGGCGCCACAATGGCGCGGTGCTCACGGTGCTCGACGGACAGGGCGGTGGCAGCAGCTGCGCCATCCTCGATGGCGACGCCGCGACGGGCGGCTGGCGACCGATCGTCGTGGAGCCGCATGGGATCGCGGCATCGGAGCTGCTCGCCGGCACCCGTGCGGCGCAGCGCACCGGGCACCCGATGCTGCACGCCGTACGCGACCACGCCGTACGCGACCACGCCGTGGGCGACCACGTCGTGGGCGACCGCGCCGTGCGCGACCACGCCGTGTTGCTGTTCATCGAGCCGCTCGTGGCGCCGGTCGCGCTGCATGTGATCGGCGCCGGTCGCGGTGCCGACGCCTTTGTACAGATCGCCTGTGCGCTGGAGTGGGTGGTCACGGTCATCGATCACCGGCCGGCGGCGCTGGCTGACTTGGCGCTTCCCGCGGGCGTGTCGACCCATGTCGCACGATTCGACGACGCCGAGTCGTTGATCGGGCTGCTGGAGTCGCTGCCGCACGACGGCCGAACGGCAATCGCGCTACTGTCGCACATTTTCGACGTCGATAGCGCCTGGCTCTCGGCCTTGCTCCCGCTGCCGGTGGCGTACATCGGCGTGCTGGGATCGCGAACGCGCGCCGGGCAGCTGTTAGAGGCGGTCAATGCGGCGCTGAGCGAGCGCGGTGTCTCGGTGACCGATCGCATGCGTCACCGCCTGCACGCGCCGATCGGACTCGATCTCGGTGGCGAGAGCCCGGCGTCGATCGCCCTGTCGGCCATCGCCGAGATCGAGGCCGTGATCCACGGCCGTCCGGCGGGTTTCTTGCGCGAGCGCCTGAGTCCGATCCATGCGCGGACACCGACGCCTCGGGTGTTCGAACACGAAGCGCCGATCGTACCGACCGAGTGTGATGCGCGACTCGACGACGGCCACGGCCACGGTCGCGGGTGACAGCGTGAGCGTCGCCGGAGTCCTGCTGGCGGCCGGCGGATCGCGCCGGCTGGGGTCTCCCAAGCAGCTGCTCACGATGAACGGCGTGACGCTAGTCGAGCGTGCCGCTCGGCAATTGTTGGACGCCGGTTGCTCGCCGGTTTTGGTGGTCGTTGGCGCGCACGCCGATAAAATGCGCGATGCTGTGTCGATGCTGTCTCTTACATGCGTCGAAAACGCGCATTGGGAACGGGGAATGGGCACGTCCATCGCAGCGGCCGTCACCGCGCTACACGATGTCCGCTTTGCCCACACGTCGGCTGTCTTGATCGCCACCTGCGATATGCCGACGGTAACCGTCGAGCATCTGCAGTCGCTGCTGGCCACGTCCAACCGAGGCGCGCAGCGTGTGGCCTCGGCCTATGGCTCTGCCTATGCCTCGGCCTCTGCCGGCCCCGACAGCCCATCGGAACGGGGTCCGATCCGCGGCATCCCTGCGGTGCTACCGCGCGCCGACTGGCCGGCGCTGGCGGCACTCGACGGCGATCAGGGGGCCCGCGATTTGCTCCGCGATACCGGGACGCTCACGGTGTCGCTTCCGAGCGGCCAGTTCGATCTTGACACCCCATCCGATGTCGCCGCGTGGCGTACGGCCGGCGGTGCCTCCCCGATGTGATGCGGGTGGGCGAGGCTGCGCCCCGCCCACCCGCATCGACCACCGGATTCTCCAGGAGCGTCTCGGTTAGCGGGCCACCGCCATTGCCGTGATGATGCGCACGAGCGCCTCGACATCGCGCAGGTCCAGCACTTCGCCCGGCGTGTGCGAATACCGCCCCGGCCACGACAGCCCCACGTTCGGCGCGCCGAAGGGCGCGATGGCCGATCCATCGGTGGAGCCGTGGGTGGTGCCTTGCTGCACCGGAATCCCCTGGGCCCGCGCCACCGCCAGCACGCGCTCCCGTTCGGCCGGCGGCGAGATCGCGCCGTC
>Ga0114970_10000739_pt1 | contig 24490 bp, 15 predicted proteins | sample M_140205_XF_Meta_FD_87030 | JGI IMG/M metagenome (GOLD analysis project Ga0114970, IMG submission 87030) | Freshwater microbial communities from Lake Montjoie, Canada to study carbon cycling - M_140205_XF_MetaG | ecosystem: Environmental > Aquatic > Freshwater > Lake | place: Lake Montjoie...
GATGCGATTCCTCCATTGAGACATCTCAAAGAGTTGCCTAAAGATGAAAAACCTTGCAAAGACACATTGCAGCATAATTATCCTGTTTGGTTTAATATATTTCTTAGCACACAAGATGCAGTCGGAATTAAGAGAATCTCCCCTGCGGCTAGAATGATTGCTGCATTTGAATATGCATTTCCAAATGCTATATGGGCCTTTATTGGTAGAGATTCTAGTATTTTTGCTGATTTATTTACGGCATTTTACTTTTCTGTTGGCCAAGAAAATCGGGTCATTCAAGTAGGCATGAGTCGTCCCACGTTAAAGGAAGACCCTTCCATTCTTTATCCAAAATTACTTCGATATCTTACGGAAACATTACAAATAGGGAAAAAAAATGTCCCCTATGTTTTTGTTGATGTCGTTTCTAAGGGGGGAGGGGTACAAGGTCGCACGATTCTACAGGTTCTAGGAGATCACTTATTGTCCAAAGGTATCGATGATTCACAACTATTTAAACGATTCAATTTCATTGGACTTCACTGTTTTAATACAGAACAAATCCCTGATGATTGGGTTAATATTCATCAAGTTATTGATGAGCAAAGAAGAGTCGCAGATCAAAATCGAATTCTCATGTATTCTGATGGGCGGAATAAAACAGGAGATGATGCATTTGTTCGACCCAATGAAGCTGGATACACACACTGGATTGGGAGATGGCATGGTTCCTATGGGATATTGCGAGAAGGGGAAGACGGGAAAATTAGCGCATCATATGGAGCTCCTGAAGAAAAAGAAATACAGGAAGCATGGCTGCTATATCGAAAGCATATTATAAAAACAGCAATATCTGAATCTTTTCGGAATGAAGTAAACCTTGCACTTCAATTTCTGTTTAAATCAACGTTCCAGTTTTCTGTTCCTGTTGTAAGGCTAGAAGCCTCTTCATCCATAAAGCAGAAAAGTAGAGCTTCTCATCGAGTACTTCCCTCGATTAGCAAAGAACTGAAAGCGTTGCATCATCAGAACGGGAGTACAGTGCCTCCTGCAACTTCAGCCCTAGCTCCAGTAATTAGGACGGCTGACGAGTGGATTACCAAAAATTGCAGCACTAAAAAAAGCCATTTTATCACGTTGGGAGAACAAATTTACGCTGCAGGAATCCAAGATTTCTTGCAGCTTCGACCGATCATCCCAGAAATCAATATTGTGATTGGGATGGCTTCTGACGATTTTCCGATGGCAATCGAAATTTATAAAACGGTCCTTTCTTCTATTCGGAATAAAGAAGATTTCCTCAGGTTGCGACAACCTTTTCAACCAGGAGTTGAAAAACCAGACTGGTATCGCCAAGAAAAAAGAAGAATTTTAGCAACTCCATGGAATCGATTTACTTATCGCTTATCAAAAGCGTTTAAATAGCCATGCGTTTCATAAAAAAGGATTTACATATGAATGTTTTCCACAGTTTGTCGATTGCTCTCCTGGCGCTTCCTTTCTCTTCTATTCTGAGTGCTTCCATGTACCCTGTGATATCCATAGATCGATTGAATATAGATGAAGAGAATTCCTTGGAGGACGATATACCAAACGGGCAACTCTATCCACCTCTGCGGCTATATTCGAATCCAGAAGAATACCCAAGTCTTGCTGAGTACGAAACCCCAGTTTCACCCAAAGGGTCTTATCATGGATATGCAGAGCTTTCTGCGAGCCTATCCGATATGCAAAATATCCAAACTGAGGATGAACAAGCCGAGGTTTCTGATCCAGTCTTTTATCGAAGAAATCAGCATCCTTCTGAAACACAGGCTCTTTCTTCATCTGCGATACGATATAGGATACCTGAGCCTGTTTCGTCCATAACCCCCTCCATAGCCCCCTCTTCCTCCCGCCGGATGCAAGCAGTCACAGTGGATATTAAATCAAAAGATCTTCGATTGGCTGTAGCGGAAGAAAATAAAAAAAGACAAAATAGCAAACTAATCCATCCAAAGGGTTCTGTAGAAGTAACATTGTTTCAATTCATCATCTCTGGAGATGCGCTTACAACAGAGCAATTTTCTCTATTTGAAACCTATATGCATTCTGGGTATTGGACCCGTTTAATTCTAAATTCCTCTCTCGTAAAAAGAGAGCGAGAAGATTTATCCCAAAGAACCAGTGCCTTTGAAAGCTACTCAGCGATAGATAATGCTGAATTTCGATCCGTTTCTACCTATCATAAGCAATGCCGAGAGAAATCTCTTACTTTGTTCTCAAAATTTTCTTCTAAAAAATATGTGTCCTTTGTTAAGTCAGGTATGGTGTCTGCGATTCCGTTCATTAGTGCTCGTGAATATTTGATATGGATGTCATTGATTTACTTAGAGGAAAAAGTAGATCCCGTTGATCTTCAAGAAATTTCTATCCTCTTGAAGGAGAAAGTTGTCGGGGATATTTCTTTTTTTTCAGATGCGAAGGAAGTTCTAACCAATTCATTTTCTGCGCTTCCTTTGGAAATTATCAGTTTTGCCTGTTCAAAATCTCATCCTATATTCTCCTTTTTGGAGTGGAATGAGCTTCGAAAAGTACACCAACTGAACTTTATGCAAATATGCAAATTTTTTGAGTGTGGAATTGTCAATCGTGATCGTGCGCGCGAGACATTACGTGAGTTGCAGTCCATTCAGATTCCTCTCTCTCAGGACGAAATTTGTGCTTTGCTTAATTGCCTTTCTGTTGTGGCTGTCAGTGAAGAGGATTTTGAAGCATTCTATGGTTGTGTAGGGCCTATATACGGACATGATCCGATGGTTGCTAAAAAATATGATGAATTAAAGATAAAACTTTCGAGATCTTTTCCAAGGAAGAAAACTACTATTATTGAAGTTAAGTCGAATGATAATGGAAGCGATTTTACATATGAATCTTCAGCAAGAGGAAACAGTACTGTTGATTCCGCTTCTGAAGAATTCATTGAAAAAGTATCTGGACTTAGAGAAAAGGATCGATACGTTTACGTGTTAAAAACCTTTATCGATGCAGATAATGGATATCGATGGAATTGGAGAGTCTCGTTCACATTAAGTCAGATTCAGCGTTTAGTTCAGGTATTGCCAAAATCATCTGTTCCAATTATGACCATAGAAGATGGACCCGGAAAAGAAAAACCATTTCTCCCATTGCGAGATCGGTTACGTGAATTTACCGGAAACGGAAAATGGACAGCAAGAGATCTTTGGCACATGGATGCTTCTTTGCAAATGGTTTTTGCGGCTGAGGTTGCGGTTTTGTTACGTGACAAAAAGGATAAACCTGAATATCTTTTTTTGCAAGAATGGGTGCGTCAAATTTATCTAAGCTCAAGTACTCATTCAATCGATGAAAATCCTGAGACAAAAGCAAGTCCATTGGATAGAGGGATCTCTCATGGAGACATAGAAAAACTATTCCTGTCTTTTTGATTGTATCTCCATACAGCAGACTAAAACTCTCATCTAGGTGATACTATGCGGAAAAATTGGATCTTCCTGAGTGCGCTTATTCTCTCCTGTTGCTCCTTTTCCGCATTTTCTGTTGATTTTTTGCTCCAGTCTCAATTACGTCCTACGGTTTCCCAATATTTGGCAGCTTTTAATGGCGAGCTGCCGAAAGAAAATCCGTTGGATGCCTATGGTACATATCGTGATCAGCGAGTTTATCAAATCGTCCCATTGGGACCTGAATTGATTGCCAAACTAGAATTTTCTTATCCTGGCGCCATTTGGGCGCCTCTTGGTAGAGATAGCGCCTATTTTGCGGATATCTTGGAAGCTTATTATCTTTCGATTCATGAGCCTGATCGTGTCGTTCGAATTCATGCAAGCACTCCCAGCTTTACTTCAAACTCTGATACACCTCCTATTGAAACAAGAATTTTATTGGCATCCAACCTCGTCAACAGCAGCGGAGTTCCAATAAAAGACTTTGTTATACTGGATCCAACCAGCTGGTCACCCACTAGTCAATCAAGGCGATTACTTCAATGTGCCTACTATGCGTGGGGAAATCAGGAAGCCTATAAAAAGGGAGGATGTCGAAGAGTGGGTGCAATTTCTCTTCCAAATACGAATTCAAGTGGAAATCATGCATTTATTCAATTGGGAGATCGAGCAGCCATGGAACGATTTTTCTCCGCTCGAATGAATGGTCGGAATATCCATCATATTCTATCCACAGGGCATACCCCATTTTCTTATGATGGAGATAAATCTTGGCATGATCGATACAATCCTCCCTATTGGGATGGGAGCCATGCAACTCCGAATCCAGGTTCTCTTAGTTCTCTGGCTATTAGGCAAGGCATTCTTTGGTGGATCTACGAGGTTATCAAAGCGACTCATTCCAGAGAGTTTCATTCTGGAATAGAAAGTGTAAAAAAAAGATATGGATTAGCGTTTGGAAAAATCATGGATCCATTTGTGATATTTCTTTCTGCATTACACGAAAATGATGTGATAAAACCAGAATCAGATCAGGCGCGGCAGATCCAAACGTTTCGGAATTTTTTATTTGATGAAAAAGGAGACATTATAGATTCTGCTTGTGAAACTTTGAGTAATCAAGAAGATAGTATTCCTTCATTTATGTGGAGAAAATGGGTGGAAGCAGAGGTTTTTGTAAAGAGGGAAGTCATGTATCCTACTGAGGGGAAAGCTTTCGCTTTTTCTCAGAAAATCAGCCCATTCTATCACAGGGCCTATGTCGGCGTTCCCCCCCAAGAACGGAAAAATATTTTTGCCATTCAAGCACGGGCTTACCCCGATTTTTCCTATCTGTTAGGCGCATTAGAGGAAAAATCGATCTCCCAAGAAATCCGCCGGGAGTGGATGCAGGAGAATCTTGACTATGTGCTGCAGTTAATGCCTTCTGCTACAAAACTCCTTGCCTTTTGGGGAAGGTATCACAACGAGGCATGGCCAGAGGAAATGAAAGACCATGTGGAAAATATAATTATCAGAGCTCTATTCAGAAATGAAAATTCCCATTCATTTATAGAGCTATGCAGACGCATTTCCAAAATAAATGCAAATAAAGATGAGGTTCTGCAGGAAATCACAGACTTCATGCAAAAGGAACACTACAAGGACTTAGAGTTCGAAAAAATTCTATTATTTTTGCCATTGTATCCCATGTGGGACCGATATAAGGATGAAAAAGAATTTCAAGCTCTATTGGGAAAAATGTGCACGGAGATATGGAGAAATAGAGATGCAAATATGACGACATTGGATGATCATATCAAAATCATACTTCCACTGCTTCTTCCAGATACAAAAATTCAAACCTTTTACAGCGACATTGAAAAAAATGAACGAGTTCACTCTGCTATCCATATTGCAAAACTTCATCCATTTGGGTTTAATATAGAATGGTGTATGCAATGCCTCCATATCGAAGCTGATCGAGAGACTTTGTTTTCTTGGGTGCAGGTTACCGTTCAATATAGCTATCCGCAGCTTTTGAAACAGGTGCTGGGCTATGTGGCCCAGAATTTTTTTCAAGTGGAGGGGGTTGATTCACCTTCTCTCGTAGATGAATGCAACTTTATCATCCGTTTTATGGTCCCTAATAGCCCTATGCATATTGAGTTTGCTAAGGAAGCCCTAAAGCACATTCAAACCGTAGAAGAATACCAAAAATTACGTCGTCCAGATCGGGCGGTTGGGAGACGTAATGCTACCTATTATGCAGAAAAGAAACGATTTAAACAGGCACATTCTATGCCTTCTTTTCTTGATCGCTGGAAGAAAAAATAATTCTCTTCGGGAGCCAGCGTAACTTTTCTGGCGGGCATTCCTCCCTCCAGGCCTTCCCCCTAGCAAGGAGGGGGTTTGGGAAACTGTTAGCTGGTTCCCCAATAGAAATCAACCCAAAGCAAATAGCGTTAAATCCTTTGCTGCGCTTTTTCGAAGGATCGCGACAATCTCTTCTCGATTGTGCAAAGACGAACTTTCTACCTCCTGAATCAACTCGCCGGCAAATCGATCCCGTTGCATATAAGTTAGCACTGTTTGATACTGTTCTGTTGGATCAATGCTATCCAGCCATCCCAATCCTTCTCTGTATACAATATAACTAGCGATGGAAGCGGCTAAAATTGCCACAATATGAGAGATAGGGAGCGTGAAGATACGGGCCTCATATTTTTGACGCAAAACGGATGGACAGTGTAAAAGTAAAACCTTTCTAAATAACTCCTTCTCCAGCAATGTCTCTTTCTCCAACGTTAATTTCGCTAAGAGTACATCCGTTACTTGGTTAATTTCCTCTGAAAGCTCTTTAGAAAGAAGCACAAGGTTTTTCCGACCACATTGCTTCTTGTACTCAGAAAAGAGAAGCTCTGCTTCCTGAGAAGCTTTCGTGCGAAGGATCTCGAGCACTTCTGCCACATAGACATCCTTGATGGAGCAAAATTCCTCGCTGCTTAATAGAAGAGAGGCAATGATTTCGAAAGAGGAGCAAATCACTCCAGTTTTGTTGGCGCTAGAATCCTTAATCATAATAATACCGGATTCTTGCAAAGCGGTTCGCGCCCCTTGGGTAAAGAAAATATTGGCTCCTTCCACAATGGCCTTGCAGGAGGGAACGCCTTCGACCAAAAATTGATTCCAATTTTGATCATTTACCGTATAGGGACGTCCTCCAGCTGGAATAAAAATATCTGCAGGGATCACACTATGGAGCTGGTTTCGACGCAGAATAGTCTCTGGAGAATCTGTTTGAATCACAAAAGAGTGAGTGGAAGGCCCTAGTTTATTTTTTGGGAAAAAGGCGATTGATTTCTCCTCCTTTACTAAGGTAAGGAGAGACTCCCAATCCAATCCGTTCGGATCATAGGCCGCCCCAAACCCATCGGAAATGGCTACGATTTTGGCATTCTTTCCATATTCTCTATGGAGAATTTTGATTTCATTGCCAGCCACGTCCCCATCGGGGCCGCCCGTCATCTTGATGGTGAAAGCTTCTTGGTTGGGGTTTATTCCCAAGTAATGCAAGACATGATCTACAAAAACATGCAACCCTTCTGAGGTTACCCCATATTCTTTGTGGTTGATCCCATCGCCTGGTTTGGAGGATATAAATGCTTTTTCGTAGCGATAGTTTCTACGTTTTGCTTGTTCGGGCACCCAACTAATCAGATCGTTGGTCATATTTTCGTCGGGACCGAGAAATAGGATTTCTTCCTCTCGATAATAGTTCACCAACTCTGTTTTTCCCTCATGGGCTTCATCCTCTGAGACCAAGAGGTCCAGTAAAGCATTGATGGCGCCCCGAACGGCTCGAGATTTATTGCCTTGGGGCTTAAGAACCAACACTCCTTTTGAGCCTCCCTCAGGAATGTCTTTGTTCTTCATCTGCTGCGCTTGGCTTAAGGCATAGACTTCGTCAAACAGGCCTGCAATGGCATATCCATGCTCCACGTCATTTTTTGGCATAACAACCCGAAGTCCACCGCGTGCTACATCTCGCCAACGTACATGAAAAAATCGATAATCGCGCCCCGTAATAAAGAAAATCCCAAAAGGGCGATCTGGATAAAAAGCAAGATCCAATACTTGCGGGTCTAATCGAAAAGCCAACCCCGTTTTTGTGGGTAAAAAATAGTTGGTTTTCAATAGATGATCGATAAAATTAAGGCTTTCTTCAAAAATCTTTCTTTCCACAGGGTCAGAAACGGCTTTTACCCAAGTGGCTACTTTGACGCGATGAAGGGCATATCCGTTGTTTTCTCGCTCTGCTTCATAAAAAGGATCAAACTTAAATCGAAAGAGCAAAACAAGGTTTTCCGTGATGGTTTGATATTGTAAGAAAGTTGATTCAATCTGATGATTGGAATAGTAGTAGGTATTGACTTTACCTAACAGTATATGTGTCCATGAGGCCATGGAGCGAATCAGATTGGCGGAATTAATCGACAGTTGATATGGCATTTTGGTAAATGCCGCATATCCATCGGAATCTAGCCATCCTAGGGTGCGTAAGGATTTAATCAACCGTCGCAAGGAAGGGGCATTTTCTGTCATTGCCTCTGAATTTTTTGATACAATGGTAAAAGTTATCACATTGATTGGTTCTGGAAATGCCTCATGGAATTGCACCATAAATGAGCGTTGCAATTCAAACTCATATTTAGGAAACAAAGAAAAGATACTTTCCAGTACTTCCGAAATTTGAATCCCCTTGAGGCCCAGCATTAAATGGATGGAGGGAGAGGAGGGAGATAGTTCAAAAAAGGTGTGGGCTCCCTCATGGGTCAGCATATGACGAAACATGCGAAAGATCGTATGCAAACGATGGGGCGTTGCATATGTGACGAAATCGTGATCCAAATTCTTCAGATATAACTCCACGTCGGGAGTATGCTCCGGATATTCCCTTCGAAGAGAGGTTGTCACCTCTTCTATCTTTGGCTGTACATGGGCATTGGTTCGATCGAGAGGACTGTGCTGTTTACTCCAAAAATTGGCGAGAAAAAGTCGCTTGTCTTTGGAGAAGTAGAGAGCTCCCATTTTAATCTCTCTCTCCGATAGCTTGGTAGCTAGATGAGGTAAAATACCCGGCTCTGCACCTGGCCCAATATAGGTAGCCTTGCTTTTATTCTGTTCCAGCAATTCTACAGTTTGCTTGGCTTCAAAAATTTGCCCTGTCAAGATACTGGACAGATGCCGTACTTTTTCTTCCCGGGGGGTGGTCTGATAGTAGGTATTTGGCATATTACTAAAAAACCAGGGTATCAACGACTCCATGCGATCATTGACTTGATCCCGCACCAAGCCAGTGACTTCCCCAATATAGCGTTCCAATTCAGCTCCTGTTTTTTCATAGGGAAGTGCTGTGTCTGGCATTTCAAAACTGGAAAAAGAAGAAGACAAATTCCCTGCATCGGTGGGTTCATCGTGCATAGAAGGACTCTCCGCTGAGATAAGCTGCTAAGATTGATTATCTATATCCTACTCTTTTTTATCAGGTTTAGAAGCAGCTTCAACATTTATCGCAAATTCAGAAATGCCTTCCTTTTTTACTTGATCTATCAAATGAATCACATCCCCATGGGGTGTACGTTTGTCTGCTGTAATGAGGGCTTGTAACTTGTTGGGATTTTTTGCTTGTTTTTTAGCAAGGGCGATTTGGGAGGCGAGATCAGAAAACGCTAAGGGTTTTCCATCCAAGAAAAGATGAGAATTTTGATCCACAACAAAAGCCAGGTTTTGCGTTTGCACTTCTGTTGTACCTGTTTCCGCAGAAGGGAGGCTTATTTCAATAGAGCGATTCACAATATACGTAGCTGTAACCATAAAAATAATGAGCAGTACCAACATCACATCCACCAATGGGGTCACATTGATTCCGGTAATTTCATCGTCTTGATCTTGAAGGGGGGCGCTCATTTTCTTTTCCTTCTACGGATAGGTGAGGACGGTTTGAGCGAGTGCTTGAGCACGCGCCATTTTTGTCTTTACCAATCGCGTGAAAGTATTAAAGGCAATCACGGCAGGGATGGCCACCATCAAACCTACAGCAGTAGCTACCAAAGCCTCTGAGATGCCTGCCATAACGACAGCAGGTCCGCCTTCCGGATGGGCGGATAAATCATGGAAGGCCTTGATAATCCCGATCACGGTGCCAAATAGACCTATAAAAGGAGCATTGTTTCCCAGGGTGCCTAAGACTACCAATCCGCGATCCAATTTATATTTATATCCAGCCATATATCCATTCATGCTGCCTTCCATTACCTGGACTCCTTTGCCTCGGTTGCGCAACCCCTGTAGCGCAACATCCGTCTCAAATGTGGCTTTCCCCTGACACAGCCCTTCGGCTTTCGCATAATCTTGCTTAGCCAGCAGCTCCCCTAGCTCCACAATGAAGGAAGCGAAGTGGAGGCGCCCCCGAATAAAATATAAACTTCGCTCTAAAATAAGCGAGATGGATATCACGCTCAGCCCTAGCAGTAACCAAAGTACCCATTGCGCGCCAAGAAGGGTAAATCCTAACAATTCTTTTACAATATCAATTTCCATGGGAATGCCTTTCGAGCCACTGGGGCGAATTGCTTATTTCATTCTCTTTTCACTATACCTGAGGCGAGGGGTTTCTCCCATATCCTGCCGAACAGAACGGTGGTTTACGAGCCTTTTTTAAGGAATTTCTTCTATTTTTGCTCCATTTTTCCTTTTTACGTTGACAAAATCCCCCCTGGGCGATACCTACTTCTCATCCTTTAGCGGGAGTAGCTCAGTTGGCTAGAGCGTCGCGTTGCCATCGCGAAGGTCGAGGGTTCGAGTCCCTTTTCCCGCTCCACTTTTCTTCTTCTTTGTTTCCTTATATCACATATTTTTATTTCTAGAGGGCCTTCTCTCTCCAAACAATCCTTATATTCTTCTCCAGACCCCCTCTATCCATATCCCATATCGCGCGCAGTTATACTTTCCTTTTATATTCCATACATATATAATTGGCCAAACGGTCAAAAATACAGTATGGAGAGTCGTCATGGTGAGTTTCACCCGGCAAGCACGAGGTTCGTTGCTGTTGACATGTGGTGTCATGGTTGGGGCTTGCGGGCAAGGGTCGCACAGTGCCCTCCAGCACAACACAAGCCAACCGGTTCGCGCCAAAGATGACTGGAACTGGCAGCGGGTGAACAAAGAAGACTTTGTTGAGACTGTTCTCAATCCAAGTGGCAAGATCACAAACCTACCTGTGGAAGATAAATATCAGGCGTTGCAAGACCGAACCCAATTTTGGGTCAATCGTCTCGACGGCAAACTGCGGGAGCTCCACCCAGAGGAAATGGCCCAAGTACCCAAGCCGCAGGTCCAAGTGATTACCGATGCAAGCCCCAATGCCTTTGTTGCAGCAAGTTTGGCATGCTACGATGTTCCTGTACATTTTTCTGATTCTGGTGAAGAAGTGGACAAAGTTTTTTGGAATCCCAGCGAAGGGGCGGGTGCCTTTGAAGAATGGCCTAAATCCTATCACTGCTTACCCGCCACCCCAGAAACTCTCTATGCAGCCATAGAGGCATTTAATCAAGGTTCGGGTACATGTAAGTTCCAGGTGAAGAATGGGATAATCTACCCAAAGGCTTCTTGCACAGAGGCCAACCCCATCGGGGCAATTTCCGAGGCACGTGGAATTGTGCTCCCTAGAACGGCAAACTGGATCACTATTCATGCAGGCCTTTTTCCCTTTCTTGAAACAGAAAGGGCATTCGTAGGTGTCATCACCCATGAGTTAGGACATTACTACCGATCTCACCTTACCCATCTGCCTAAGGAATATGATTTTTTCTATACTCGCCAACCTAAAAACCCTCCCCGTCGCCCTGTTGCTCAGGCAGAGGTGGAAAAAATTGGCCCTCATATTTTACGCGCCAGCCGTATCATTGGAGAAGCCTTGCTCACGGTAAAAAACCAAGCTGTGGCACCTGAGCTTTACTTCGTAGCGGGCTCCTTAGCAAAAGAAGAGTGCAGGAAAAATACTGACTGTGCCAAAAGTTGCCAAGAAATTAGCGAAACGGGAACTTCGGTAGAATTTCTTTCCAAGATGCAGTTATATCCTTTCTCTGTTGCAGATGAAGATTTTTATCATCAATTTGAATCCACCCTGCAAACCTGTTTGCAAACTCTTCCCTTCCAAGGGGCAAAAAAAGAAGGCTATGAAGCTGTCAGGGCTTTAATGGCCCACCCTACCTGGATTCCTTTTCTGAAAATATTGTCTCCCGCTGGAAAAGGCATGATCATGGGAGTGATGGAAGAGTTGGCCCATCGAATTCCGACTACGTTATCTGCACCGATCCTAAGCAATATGAATGAATTGATGCTGCATCTCACCGATCTGTTAGTGAAACAAAAAACAGCGGCTCTTTCTCTCTTAACCTATGCCCATGAAAATCACGTAGGTTTTTATACCGCAGAGCAGGAGGCTGATGAAGAATCCATTGAATGGCTTCCCTTGGTAGGCATTGACCCCTCTGCTGGAGTGGAAACCTATTTGGCATTGGCTGGAGACTCTGATGAAGCCACTTTTGGAGGGTTGGTATGGGGTGGGAAAACCTGCAAGGAGCTATATCGTAATCATTGGAAAGATCAAAGTGGAAAATTGGTTGTTGTGCCTCTGGGGAATTATGCAGAGCCTCATCACAGCACCTGCTTTCGTGCATATAATGCTGATTTAGAAATCCAAGCCCATAAATATCCGCGGATCCAAAAAGAGACACAAGCCATTGGACTGTCTTGGAAGGAGCTTCAAAAGGTAGCGCAAAAAGCCATGAAGCAACCCGCTGCAGAAGAGTCTTCATTCACGCCAGAGGAACGGACGGCTCAAGCTGCCTTCCATCCATATTGGCACAACTGTCCATGGGCACCCAAAGGTTGAGGGATGAGAGAATAGAAGCAAAGTAGATTTTTAGGCAGTCTTTTAATTCAATTCTTTCGGTTTATCAGTACCCAGCCATTGACGCCATCCTTGCCATCCTTTGGTTTTGTAGATGCCATCTGGATGAGAAGGAATATTCTCTGGTTTACTTCCATGACTGGCGCATTGGCCTTTTACATACTCACGCCACTCCTTACGCGAATCGATGCCCAACCCTTGTGCAAACGCTTGGGCTTCTTCATAACTGAGGTAGTTACTTGAAGAGCGACGTCTCTTTCGTATTTTTTCTTCTTGTACGCCAGATGCGGAAGGGACGGCTGAGGACACATGAGAGTGTAATATTTCTTCGTTCATATTCCTACCCCATAAAAAAGTGCGTGGTCGCAACTCCCAATTTTTACAAAGGAAGTTCTAACTTGAGTGGGCAAGATGAGCAATAAGAAAACTAGCCAACTCCTCCGCTTCATATCGAACCCACAGGGTCTTTGATTGATCTACCAACCACATGCCCACGGGAAGACCTTTCTTTTTTCGTACATGACGACGTTGGGTACAATATACTTCTCCCTCTCGAGCCTGACGAATTTTAGAGAAATGCAACGCATAAATGGCAGCCTGTCGTTGTACAGTCTCTGTCATTTCACGGCCAGGTAAGGTGCGAGCCGGCACAATCACGTGTGACCCTGTGCTCCCCACCACATGAAACCAATAGTCATTGGCTTTTGCCATTTTTGTCAGACTGTCATTGTCACTCGGGCTTTTCCCTACAAGAAACTCTGCGTCTGATTCTCCGTAAAAAACTCGATAAGGTAGTGCTTCTTTTTCCACGACGGAGACGGAGGGGCTTTTTTCTGGGGGAGGAGCGATATGATATCGAAGCAAGATTTTTTCTACTTCGCTACAGGTCATAGGAATCTCGCGAATGGCATCTAAGTCTTTTTCTATGGCTTCTTTTTCAGTGTTGGTTTTCTCCCATTGGGATTGGAAAATTTCTTTGGTCTTTTTCGATTTTTTTGCCGCGTGAAACCGCGCCTCAATCTGTGCGCCAATGGTTTTCTCTGAATCTATAGAAAGAGTATATCCCGTGGGCCTTCCAATTTCCTCCGCCTCTAGATATAATTTTGTTGTCTCTGGATGAATTCGGTACCCATAGGTTTGAAGCCACTTGGCTTCTTGCAATAGAATCTGAGGATCCAGGGGCAATTGTCCTTCGATTCGTGCCAAGGATTTTCGTATGGTGCGGAGTTTTCTTTTTAGTTGATCTTTAGCTCGCCGTTGGTAGGCGGGTATATCGGGAACGTCTGCTGTCGAAGACCCCTCTTCTTTTCCTATTTCCTCCTCTGGGGCTTCACTTGGGAGTGACCAAAGAGAAAAGCCCGCGGGTTTTTCCAAGGGAAGATTTCCTTCCCACTTTTTCTTCTTTGTAAATGTCCCTTTTTCCCCAAAACGAACCAGATCCTCCTTTTCGGGGGAGATCAAATGGAGTTGCCTTTCCTTTCCTGTGCCTTCGATCCAGAGATGCCAACGCAACCCCTGAGAGGCAAATTGGATCCACCACTCTTGCGTAGTGGGATTTTCCCACACCGCCCCCAGTCGAGCGCTGGGGGTATGCTTGCGGATCAAATTGATTAAGGGATGCGCCGCGGTGAGGGATATTGGATTGGGTTTTTCTGTTACCCATCGAACAGATGTAAGTTGCTGTGGGTTGATGGCCAGATAGCCTTTTCTCCCCCGGCCGAGGGAGGCTTGCCATAACAATTCAATTTGATGTAGCCAACATTTTTGCAAAGAGAGAAGAGGGGTCGATTCCATGGGGAGAGTACTCTAGCCAGGGGTGTTGTTATTTCCATTCCAACGATTGGCAAGGTTGCCAAATTCTCGATCATAATTAAAAAATCGAATCACCAATGCCGCAAAATAGGTACCACTCCAATTGATATCTGTATATTCCTTTACCCAGGAAAATTTTACGCCCCAGCATCTTGCAGGAGACATATATTGAGCGGCAACGGAAGTTCGCGACTTATAGGAGAGCACCTCATTATAGAGAGTGCGATCCCCAAAACTGAGCAATGTCTCAATGTAGGGAATTAGCGTAGATCGAATATCATAAGTACGGGTAAAAATTCTTTGGCGAGAAAAACCCACATCCGCAGGATCCGGAATCACGTTTTGTTCGATCATAAGCCCCAAGGTAAAAGTGGTGGAAGCCAGGGTGGGTGGTGTCAAAGTAAAGGTGCTTTCCACACCAGTATGGGTGTAAAAGTTGTATCGATTTCTAAACCCCGTGTGCCAATCGTTCCAATTTCCCGTTAAATTGGAACGAAGCTCTGACCAAGGCTGAACTAACTCCGCTGAGCTGATGGATGGATTCAATCGTAATTGCTCCCCTCGCTGTTTCACTTTCTCCCAGTCATAGTCGATATCCGCCTGAAAATTCAGAGGCGTACTTTCATTCACACGCTGCAATCCGTATCGATTGGTTCCCCATGTCTTGTGGATGGGATCATATAGATCATGGGTGGCATGAATGGAGTTATCCAATTCCAAGGTAAGCTCATGCTCGGCTTGCTCCCGATAACTTAAAGTGCTGGGTTCGCCCTGGGATTTTGTGCGAGGGGTGAAACTCCAAGTCTCATTAAATAACATCCAATCATGGCTCGTAGACAAAATCAATTTTTCATGGGGATACATGAACTCTTGTTCTGGCAAAATATCGGCGCCAATATTCTTCTTTAGATCACTGGGGAAATAGGTCACCAAAGGGTCGTTGCCTTGTAATACCCCATGGATATCGGAGGTATATTGACTGCAGTATTCCCCATAGACCCCCCGTCGCATCACTACAGGCCGCATGGATAGCGTAAGCATCCAATTCATCCGATGCTCCAATAGATGGGATGCTTGGGATTCTGGTTCTGAATATAACTTCACTCGCCCATCCATTGGGATGGACAGATTGAGGCCATATCGGGCGGTTTGGATATAACTATTTCGCGTGTTCGACAATGACAAGGGGTTATGAGGCGCAGAAAAAGGGATATCCATCTTTTGTAGTGGGGCGTTGATATTTCGATATTCCAACGTAGTAAAGTAGTCCAATAAAAAAAATTGGTCTGTCACCAAAGGGGAGAGAAACTGGATTCGAAAGCGCTGCCAATCCCCTCCGCCCAAAGAAAACCTCTCCCCTCCGTTGGCTAGCTGGGCGGTAAAACTTGAATCTGGGGTAGATATCATCTTTCGGATGGAGACATCCCCTTGTGCATAGAGAGGCCGAGAGAGGCTGTCGGGAAGTAAAGAAAACAACCGTGACTGCCATTTCATATATAACGGGTTCTGATAGCCAGAAATCCGTTGGCTGGCCAGCATGGAGTCGCCCCAATTTGATCCCACTCCTAAGTAAAAATTTTCTGCGTCCAAATGAGAGGCTGCCTTAATTTTAGAAAATCGCTGCGGGTCCAGAGGGGAAAAGGCGTCAATGACATTGCCAAAATATAAATCTTGGGTGTAGCGATGATCACTAAAGAAAGATCCTGTACTTATGAAAGACCAGCGAGGCGCGAAGAACGTTTGCCCGCTCCACTGCACTTTTCCTCGGTTGGATTGAGAAGACCCTCGAAGAGGTTGAAGGGCTTTCTGAATGCATCCTGTGGCATCTCCGGCTTGGTTCAAGCAATTCAAGAATTGTGGATTTCCCGCCCACCATCCAGGATTCTTAATATCCAAGGCTTGGGTGTTTACTTGGGTTTTTTCTGTGGGTGTCATGGCATCATACTGGGTCTTTGCGATGGCAAACCCTTTCTCATAGGTGGAAAAAATATCGGAACGGATGGCAGTTTCATTCATGAAAGAACGATCTTGCAATCCTTCCATTTGCGCGGTCCATCCAGAATAGGTTCCCAGCTGATGACGGTACTCTACCCCCAAACGTAATCCCCTCTTTTGGAAAAAATCCATGGAAACGGTGGCATCCTGATTCAACCCTAAATCAAGAAAGAGAGATTCGGAAAAGATATTTCCGTTTAAACTGTTGTAGGAAAGAGAAGGAATGGAAAACCCAGACTGTCGTTCGCTTTTAGTGGGAATTCGAAGATAAGGTACGTATAAAATCGGAATTCCTTTGAGCTCTAAGATAGGATTATATAAATCAGCATATCCCTCCACCGTGGCATCGATGTTCTCTGAGCGAAATGCCCAAGCTGGTGTTTCCCCTTTTTCGCACAAGCAAGGTGTCAAATATCCTTTTGTGGTCTTGATTTCATATTGATTCAATCGCTCAATGCGATCTCCAGCTAAGCGAAAATACCCCATCCGCAACACATTGGAATGGGAGGTCAAGGCTTTCTCCTGGCTTTCCCTCCAGAACTGACGGCGTCGCTGCAACTGCTTAAAGCGATTGGCGTAGATGCCAAAGTGAGCGGCGTTTTCTTGGCCCTTGACCCCCGCTTCTTCCTTCAAAAGTATCTCATACTGCTCGATGCGGGCTTCTTTTTCTGCTGAAGTGAGAAGATCCGCTTTTTGTAAATACTCTTTCTTTACGAAGGCTTTTTCAGTCTCAATTTTTTTTGCCCAAAGGGTTCGATTCACTTCGAACTCGATTTCCTGGGCACTAATTCCCAATACCCCTTCTACAATCTTCTTTACCTCTTCTTCCGAATTTGCCGTGAGAAGAGCCTCCGTCAAGGTAAAATCACCATTTTCCAAGTCGTACCGTAACTCTTTTCCTGTAAATACTTGCTGCGAGCTTACCAGTAACACATTGCCGCTGGCCTCAAAAGTCTGCTGGCCTCGATCCAATTCAATATGATCCGCCAGGATTAAGGTGCCAGCAGCCATTGCCACCACTTCCCCATCGAAGGTTTGCCGATATCCTTCTTTATCAACACCTACATGCTGGGCGTCAAAAAAAACTTCAGGGTTTTTAGGCGAAGTTGTAGGTGCGGCAGCAGCTTCGTATCCATAAAGCATAAGCATCCAGCTTAGAAAAATTCTAAGCCACTTCCATCCGCTTGCGCTACATAAAGGGTGCCAGCTATTTCTCAGGATACCGCACTCCTTTTGGTCAGAATGTGTAAAAGTTCCGCCACGCGATCTCGCAAGGCATTCCGATGACAAATCATGTCTAGCATACCGTGTTGCAACAAAAATTCCGAGGTCTGAAATCCTTCTGGTAAACTTTCTCGAATGGTTTGTTCAATCACTCTAGGTCCAGCAAAGCCAATAAGAGCGCCGGGTTCACCGATGTTAATGTCCCCTAGCAAGGCGTAGCTAGCGGCTACGCCTCCTGTGGTGGGATTGGTCAGAATAGAGAGAAAGGGGACCCCCGCTTCTTTCAGCTGAGCAAGAGCGGCGCATGTCTTCGCCATTTGCATGAGACTGAGAATGCCTTCTTGCATACGTGCTCCCCCAGAGGCGGAAAATACCACAGCGGGTTGTTGGAGTTGCGCCGCTCGCAAGAATACCCGTTTCAACTTTTCTCCCACCACAGAGCCCATACTCCCGCCCATGAATTGAAAATCCATGGCACCAATTTGGATCGGCATACCATGAAGCAAGGCTTCGCCAGCAAGGAAAGCATCATGATGCGCCCCTTTTTTTTCTGCTTCGTCTATCCGACTTCGATAGGATTTGGTATCGGAAAAATGCAAGGGATCATTGCTGAACAAGGTTCCATCAAGTGGTTTAAAGGTACCCGTATCTACAAAGGCATGAAGCCGCTTGGTAGCAGAGATCATAAAATGATGATCACACTTTGTGCATACATTTTGGTTGGCAATAAAATCTTTTTTATAAATGACGCTATGACAAGTTGTGCACTTTTGCCAAAGACCCTCTGGAGGATCCAATCGTTCACTTTTATGCAGGGGAGCTTTTGTTATTTTCGCCCAAGCCATAGGTGTACACCTTTCCTAATTCTCATGATTTCTATAAGCCAACTAAATTACATGTCAAATAACAAAAATTTCAATAAAAACAAAAAAATAAGACCTCTTCCTTTTTTCTTTGCTCATGCTTTCCCATTGCGTTCAAAGACTTTCTTGTTACTATGAATGAAATTATTAAAAAAATATAAGCTTTCTTAAGGAAGCCTATGACGTGCCGTAAATGTCCCCATCATGTTCGACATGGTCAAGTTTCTGCGGATGGCTCTACCATTACGTTTCGAAATCTCTGTGGGCTTCGTCACAAACAGGCACAGGACGGTGACAGCCTTACCAAAAAAGCAGGACGCGGCCGAGGCCGTCCTGTGGAAGTGGTAAAGAGAAGGCCTATGCCCTTCGGAGCGACCACAGAATGCTTACACTACCCCTTCCCTACGCCCTTCGAATATGTCGCCTGTACGATTTATCAAGAAAATTTTGCTACCATTGAACAGAGAAATGATGTTTTACTATCGAAAGACTTGCATTTCACAGATCCTCTCTCGGATTTTTCGGTTACAGACCTTGAGTTAATCTAGGGCCTGTTCCCACTTTGTCTTCCATCCACTCCACGCCTGCCTCCTGAAGTGCCTTGCGCAAAGGCTCTCGTACAGAAGGCTCGCAAATCAAATGCAAATTGGGCCCTGCATCAATGGTAAAATACACAGGCAACCCTGTCTTCGCCCGTAAGTCTCGAATGCGGAGAATCCATTGACATGTAGCCTCCGTCAAGTAAGAAATGCGCGGCACACCACTTAACATAATGCTGTGCATCTCCAAGGCCTCTTGCTCCAATAAAGGCCCCAGTACAGATAGATCTCGATTTTCTAAGGCCTGGATCATGGCGGACTTCCGCTGAGGCAAGCCAGAAAGTCGAGGCAAAAACAAAGGGCTGGTCCAAGCGGTTTTGTGTCCTTCCGAGGAGGATACGGTCTTCGGCTCTTTGGAGAGCAGGAGCAAAAAATCACACAATGGCCAATGGGAGGCTGAAAAGAGAGGGTATACCCGTTGAGAGGCAGGCCCTGCGCAGGCCTCCCAACTCACATAGCCACCCCACAAACTACGGCAGGCACTTCCGGACCCCTGTCGAGCCCACGCTGCCAACTGAAACCGAGAAATTCCTTGGGCTTCCAGGTCCTCCAGGCTCTCCGCCTTTAGCAAACAACCCACTACACCCAAGGTTAGTGCTGCCATCCCGCTGGCACTGCTGGCAATGCCGCAGCTGGTGGGAAAAGAATTGGTGGTATGTACGGAAAAATGAACCCCTGGATGATCGAGGGCCTCACAAAGGAACTCCATATGCCGCATCACTTTGATGGCAAAAGGATCTGTGGAGGCCAGCTCTTGATCCCCATATTGAAGATGATGGTGAGCGGCATCGTAGCGAACGACCTTCGTCTTGGTATGAGCCGCGTGCAAGGTCATAGAGAGGGAATCATTGGCTGGCCACTGGGTTGCAGCATCCGCTTTCCCCCAATACTTAAGGAAAGCAATGTTACTGGGCGCCGTGGCTATATAGCAAACAGGGGGCACCATGTGGACCTTTCTGAGTCATATCGTTCCATACCTGGAACGCAAGTTTTACCCGGGAGCGAGTACCAGCCTTCTTGTTGCAACACCGCTATGGGATGGGAAAGGGCCGCTTCTGTACCCAAGAGCCAGAGAGCATCCTCTCCGCCAGCCCCCGTGGGTTTATAGCTCCACGTTTGATCAAAGCCAGGCAGAGTACTCAACTCACGATGAATGGTCTGGGGAAAATGAGGGCTGCCCCCTAAACAGTCTCGATACCGACCCAGTGCTTCCCATATAGAAGAATCGGAGCACGCATGGGGATCTAGGCAAAAGGCCTTCAACCGAGGCAAAAGGGAGTCGGCTTGTTCTCGCAATCTTTTCCCTCGACCTTCCTGATTCAACCATGTTTGTGTATCGAGAAGAGTGGGAGTCGTCGGTGCCCCTTTCCCGCCTCCCCAGAGATGAAAAAAACGAGAAAAATGGGTTGTGTCCACAGGGAGGGATTCCGCTTCCCCCGTCTGGGGAACCATAAACAAAAGCCCTCCATGAACTTGGGTGAATATGTCATAGCCTGAAGCAGCCCCTTGTCGCGCATGTTGCAGGGCAGTCACGGCAACAATGAGGTCTGATGCAGACAGGGAAGGGATCTTGGTTTGTAAGAGAGATAAGGCCATCAAGACTCCTCCCTGCAAGGCAGAAGAGGAGCCAAGGCCGGCTTGAATATCTAGCTGGGAGCGCACCTCTATCAAGGCTCCCCCCAACTGCCAAAGGCTTTCCGCCTTTGCCACGGCTTGAGAAAAAGGCTCCCCGCCTCGAGAGAGAGCGCTTGCGGTAAAAACCTGGGGGGTCTTCCAAAGAGTAGAACGAAGTTCATACCCTACTTGGGTAGTCGCTTGGATTTCTAAATAAGGCTCTGTGGTACAGGCCAGGCAATGCCCCCCTTGGAGGACGGTATATTCACCTGCCAGCATCACTTTTCCGGGCACACGAAGACGCACCGTTCTCACGACACAGGCCCTCTCGAGGAAAGAAAGGCTTCTCGCACGCGGGTCTCGTAAGGATGTCCCCACCCAATGTGGTGACGAAGATCCTTCAGAGAACGACTTCCCGTCGCCAACATAGTGACCCGCAACCCCTCCACGAAGGAGTCGAGTACTTCCGTCACGCGATCCTCGGATTCTAAGGCTGCCTGCATCAATGGCAATCCAATGCCCACCAGATTGGCGCCCAAGGCGATGGCCTTTGCCGCCATCAGACCCGAGCGCATCCCTCCGGTGGCTACCAACGGTAGCTCTGGACAAGCTTCTCGCAAGGCATGGACCCCATAGGCTGTGGGAATCCCCCAGTTGCGAAACTCTCCAGCGAGGGTTTGACGCAAGGCATCATGACTGCGAAGTCCCTCAATATAAGGCCATGAAGTCCCTCCCCGTCCGCCCACGTCCAGCGCGGCGACGCCAGCGGCTTGTAAGAGAACGGCAGATTTCAGATCAAGACCACAGCCCACTTCTTTCACCAACACAGGCACAGAAAGTTGGGCGCACACCTCATGGATTTTGTCCACGATGCCAGAAAAATTTCGATCCCCCTCTGGCTGCATGCATTCTTGCACCACGTTCAGATGGAGGGCCAAGGCATCCGCTTGCACCATATCTACCGCTTGTTGGCACCAAGCCACGCCATGGGGACTCAGGAGCTGAGCCACCCCTAAATTCCCGATCAAAAAAAGATCGGGGTATTCTGTTTTTAGTTGGAAGACTTTGGCACATGCGGGGTCCTCGAGCGCCACCCGCTGAGAGCCGATGCCCATGGGAATACCCGCTACGGAAGCTGCTTTTGCCAACCGTCGATTGATCTGATGGCCTCGCTCTACCCCTCCGGTCATCCCTGTGATGAGGAAAGGGGCTTGAAAAGAACGATTCAAGAAAGAGGTATGAATATCGAGCTCGTTCCAATTGCATCCAGATAACGCATGGGGAACAAAGGAGAAAGAGGAAAACCCTGTGAATCGATCGGAGGCTTCCACCTCTTCCTCCTCACAGAAGGCTAGATGTTCCCCTTTTCTCAGTTGGCCAATGAGGGATTGAAATCGTTCGATCTCCGTCGGTACTAGCTGTAACTGGAGTTGCAAACCTGTGATGTGGTGTACCTTGGCCGAAAAAGTGGCTGCTTCAATGCTTTTTCCCTGAAGGATAAAGGAAATTACCCCTCGTTCCTCGGATCCCAATGGGGTTGTCAGTGTCACATGCAGCTGATCCGGTCCCTCGAATAGAGAGAGAGAACCCTCGCTTGTGGCGGGTCCTTTCCAGTAAACATGGGAAAATACCATTCTTTTTGCTATCATGGGGGAAGATCCTGCTTGATTCCAGGCCGCAAAGTAACATAGTTTCTGGATGGAAACAAACTCTCTTGGCGGTTCGAGAGAGTCTCACAATTTGAGGTGCGTATGCATGAACTACTGGGCATTCTGACGGGTATGGCAGTAATCGGGATTCCCCTGATCCTTCTTGCGGTTGCGTTGGTGCTCTTCGGCTCAGCTCTGCACAAAAAACTGGATTGACCAGCATTTCTCTTTTTATTCAGTATGTTAAGACGAAATTCACGTGAATCCCCTTGAAAATCTCTGGTGCCTCGTGGTAGAAATGCCCTTTCGTTTCATATCTTACCACTCGTGGGGGCAATATTGCAGGCACTCAAGCGACTCTTCTTCTTTCTGGAGCCCTCGCCTCTCCCTCCAGAAATCACTGATACAGCTCAGATTGACTCTCAATACCGCTATTGGCGGATGCGCATTTTTTATTCCATCTACCTGGGCTATGCTCTGTTCTATTTCACACGAAAAAGTTTCACCTTTGCGATGCCCACCCTGATCGAGGAATTGGGTTTTACCAAAGCTGATTTGGGATTTTTGGGTACCGTTCTTTATGTGACCTATGGATTCAGCAAGTTTGGAAGCGGGATTCTGTCGGACAAAGGAAATCCCAAGTATGTCATGGGGATTGGTCTGATTTTAACGGGGATTTGCAACCTGTGCTTTGGCATGTCCTCCTCCCTTTTTCTCTTTGCCCTTTTTTGGGGCCTCAACGGGGTGTTCCAAGGCTGGGGATGGCCCTCGTGCACAAAGCTTTTGATGCACTGGTATAGCCGATCAGAACGGGGCCGCTGGTGGAGTTTTCATAGCACCTCCCACAATTTTGGGGGCGCCTTGATTCCCTTGGTTGCTGCCTTTGCGGCCACCCACTGGGGCTGGCGGGCGGCGCTATGGGTGCCTGGTGTTCTGTGCATCATTGGAGGATTTTGGCTGATCCGACAATTGCGGGATGTTCCCCAGACCATGGGATTACCCAGCATTGAAACCTATCGAAATGATCCTGAAGGCGATCTTCCTCCCACGGTGACCCATTCCGAAATCCCACTCACTGTGCGGCAAATCTTGGTGCAACAGGTGCTCAACAACCCTTATGTGTGGATCCTCTCTTTCTCCTACTTTTTTGTGTACATCGTACGTACAGCTGTCAATGATTGGGGTGCCCTGTATTTAGTACAAGCCAAAGGCTATAGCAATATGGCAGCGGCGGGTGCAGTAACCTGGTTTGAAATAGGGGGTTTTTTGGGGACATTGCTGGTGGGCTGGGCTTCTGACGCCATTTTCCGGGGCCACCGGGTGCGGGCCATGTTGAGCTGTGCCTTGGGCTTGTTGGGTGTTTTTATGGCCTCTTGGTATTACCCGCCTCAATCCCTATGGGTGGATAGCCTTTGGATGGCCACAGTGGGATTCTTGATTTTTGGCCCCCAACTGTTGGTGGGACTTGCCGCCGCTGAGTACGTGGATAAAAAAGCTTCCTGTACCGCCAATGGCTTTGCCGGTTGCTTTGCCTACATTGGCGCTGCCGTGACTGGATATCCTCTGGGGAAAATTATCGATGTTTGGGGCTGGGAAGGCTTCTTTATCGCGTTGTTGATTTGCATTGTGGCGATCTTCTTTACCCTTCTTCCCTTGGGTCGCTCCCCCAAAGCACAAGAGGTCCCCGAGGAGGTAACCCCTGAACCCCTCACGGCCTAGCTTTCCCCAGTTACAAGCCCGTCTATATACTCATCTCCTCCAGTGTGTGGAACATGAGGGGGAAGGGATTTCGTCCCAAGAAAAATTTTACCACTTCCTTCAGGCCTTGCGTGCTGCCTATCCAAACCCCACAGGGGATCGGACTTCCTATCGGGAGCAAGCTCTTGCCTTATATGAGGGGGTACAGATCCAAGAGGATCTTTTGGCTTTCCTTCGTGCGGCTGTACCGGCCTTGGATCAATCTCCCTCTGCGGAGCCTTCGTCCCTCGAGGGAGTAAAGAATCAGCTTCGGTTGTTGCGCAGAGTCTATCCCCGGGTGCAAAACTTGCAACCTCATCTGGGCCTCTCCCTCTACCAGCGGATGCGATGGGGGTATGAAGGGGCCGTCCTGTGGAAGGATCTGGATCTCCATCAACAAGCGAGCTTCCCCTACGTGGCTTTTTCCATACCCAATGCTGAGGGTGGTAAAACTCCGTTCTTGCGTTTTTCCACCCCCACGCGGGGATCTAATCGAAGGCCTCGCCTACAAGAGGAATTTCTCTGGTACTTGGAGGGGATGGAGGCAAAGAGCAAGCGGCATTTGTACGTGAACTTGCAAGATCGTGTA
>Ga0114970_10000740_pt1 | contig 24479 bp, 18 predicted proteins | sample M_140205_XF_Meta_FD_87030 | JGI IMG/M metagenome (GOLD analysis project Ga0114970, IMG submission 87030) | Freshwater microbial communities from Lake Montjoie, Canada to study carbon cycling - M_140205_XF_MetaG | ecosystem: Environmental > Aquatic > Freshwater > Lake | place: Lake Montjoie...
CGTCTATTTGTTGCCTTATATTGGTGCCACTTATCAGGGATATGCGAATCTCGGCGGTAATCAGGCCGTGATCGGCGTATGGACGGACAAGGCTTCGAAGGCGGAGCAACCACCCGTGAAAGCACTGCTCACCGAGCCCGAGCCGATGAGGGTCGGGTCTTTGGCTCGCACCATCGCTCACGAACTCGGGCATAACTTGAGTTTAACGCATCCAGATAAGTCGGAGGTGTCCACCGTGGGCAGGCTGATGGGCGGTAGAAAACAAGGCTATGCGTTGACGGAAGAGGAAATCACCAAGGCACGCAAGGTCGCGCAGGGGCGCTCTGCATTGGGGAGAAACTCGACATCTAGGGAAAAAATTAAAAGCGGAGAAAGGACCAGGCCGTGATCTTCGTGGTAGATGAACGCAAGAGATTTTCTCGTTAGAAATCAGGTGAATATTCACGGCAGCGAGACAGGCAAAGTACCCTACTTACCTGTCAACTGTTCGATGAGATGGTAGCCCACAGGGTTGTCCGGTAGTACCCAAGCGAAACCCTCGAGGAAAACAATCGCGACTACGTTTGCCGCTGCAACACCGATGAATAGCCACACCACCCCGGTTGAGATCCACCGCAGTGCGCTCATCTCACTTGGGGCAACGGGGATGCTCCTTGGCGCAAAAATGAGTGCCACGCCCGAATAGGTTAGAACAACGGCGAAAGTGACCAATGCCCAAGTGTAAAGGTGCAATCCAAGGATCGGCAAACCGTAGCCTGGATCACCGGGCATGATGTGCAGGGCGATCTGGCGCAGCGAGACCATCGCTCCGGCGAGCGCTCCGATCAAGCCCATGCCCAAGCCCTGAGCGTAACGAGAAGGTGTGAGCGTGCCACTACGGGCCTGCATGATGACAAACAAAGCACCCATCGTGGACAGGAACATCCCATAGCGTTGGAGCATGCACAACGGACAAGGGAACTCGCCTTTGACAAACTGGATGAAGAACGCACCCAACATAACTAAGCTATAGGCAAGAACCCACCCGTGCAGGCCCCAGAACGCTAGCACGCCCCAGAGACCACCTCCCGGCATCGACGAATCGGTGATGGTTTCTAGACGATGATTGTTGGCGGATTTCATCAAAAACTCAGGTTAAGGATCGAGGTAACGTGGTAGCGAAATAAAGCGAGCATTGCGACAAGTCCGACGATCCAGAGGACGATGATGTGTTGGTGCTTGGCACCCCGCCAGATGAGTAGGGTGGTGCCGAACAGGAGAATCATGATGAGAATATCCATGTCTTAGCGATTAAACACTTTGCCACTTTGTCGGCGAGTACTTTTTCCCATTGCTCGGCGGGATGACGCTATTTCATGCGATACAGTTAGATCCCCTGTTTCCACCTAACCCAAAAATTCAGGTCACATACCAGTTCGTCCTTGATTCCCGTTCGCTGAACTTCCATTTCTTAGCTCTGATCCATTTTCAATTTATCGATTGTCTATTACTATGATTTAAGTTTCATACTCAACTCATAAAAGTCGATCCATCAACCTGTTAACGGAAAACTCCCACCTATGCATGGATTACTTCACGACATTGGAATCGCGGTCATCTCCGCCACAGCGCTAGGGTTGGTAGCACTCTTTCTACGACAACCGATCATATTGGGTTACCTGATCGCTGGTGCGCTGATCGGCCCTGGACTAGGATTTGGCTTGGTCCATGAAGCCCAGAGCATCGATATCATTTCTGAAATCGGCTTAGTTCTTTTGCTGTTCGTCATCGGTCTCGAAATGCGCATCGGCGACTTGATGTCCTCCGGTCGACAATTGCTCTTTGCGGGGATCGGACAATTTCCACTGTGCGCTGCGCTTGGTGTCGGGTTATTTTATCTAACGGGTTACAGCTTTAGCGGAGGCAGTAACATGGACGGCTTGTATTTAGCCTTGGTTTGCGCTCTATCAAGTACCGCCATCGTGGTGAAATTGCTCTACGACAAGCTCGAGCTAGACACCATGGCTGGGCGATTAACCATCGGCGTCTTAATCATACAAGACGTCTATGCCATTTTGGTTTTGGCGCTCCAACCGAACTTTGCTAACCCCCAAGCATGGCCTATCCTCAAGGCGCTGTTAGCGGCGGCCTTGTTATTGTTCGCGGGGTTTTTAATTTCACAGTCGGTGCTTCGCCGAATTTTCACATCCATCGCTAAATCTCCCGAACTGGTGGTGGCCACTTCGATCGGATGGTGTGCGTTAGTGGCAGGCGCAGCGGGCGCCATGGGGCTGTCGATCGAGATGGGGGCACTGGTGGCAGGGTTGGCGATATCGGCATTTCCCTACAGTCTGCATGTCACGGCCAAGGTTCTACCCCTGAGAGATTTCTTCCTAACGCTTTTTTTCTTATCGCTGGGAATGAAGATCACCCCACCGACCTGGGATTTAGTAGTGCCCGTAATAACGGTGATCAGCCTAGTGATAGCCTCTCGTTTTTTATCAGTCTATCCGTTACTGGCACTCGCTGGGGCAGGGCGCCGCACTTGTTTCATCACCAGTTTGAACTTGGCACAGTTGTCAGAGTTTGCCTTGGTGATCGCCTCTTTGGGCGTGGGTCTGGGGCATGTCAAAACAGATCTCATCGGCGTGTTGATCTACGCCATGTCGATCACCGCGGTGCTATCTTCCTATGCCATCCGCGGGTCTTATGGCTTGCACCGCTGGTTTGAGCGTGGCCTGGAGATCATTGGATTTGGGAGTCGAAATGGAGAACTTAATGAAGCCACTGCGACAGATGATCATGCGGTTGTGTTATTGGGTTACCATCGCACGGCGTATGAGTTGGTCGCTCAGTTGGAAGCAACTCGTCCAGATCTAATGAAAAAATTACTGGTGGTGGATTACAACACTGACTTGTTGAAAGATTTGAAAAAACGGGGTGTCGCGGTGGCATTTGGCGACCTCGCCAGCGCAGACACGTTGCATCATTTGAATCTCGATCGCACCCGCTTGATTGTTTCCACGATTCCTGACATGTTACTGAAAGGCACTGATAACCGTAAATTAGCGAAGATTTGCACCTCTCTCGCCCCAGACGCTCACTTCGTTGCGTTCGCCGATCACGCCGAACACGAGCAACGGCTGCGTGAGGCCGGTGCCGGCAGTGTGCTTTTGCATCACAACATCATCGCTGAGCGCCTGATTGAATGTGTGACACGAGAAGCCGAAGCATAAAAAATTTCGCAATTGATTGAAATCAAATGCTCTACATGGACAAGCCTAGCTTGACTTAAAAAGAAGCGGTCCGACAGATCATCCACCAGGAAAAACCCATTAACCCAGAGGCATCTCTGTCGAACCGCCTTGTCTTGCGACAAAGAATAAATAGCAACGTCCGTGCCAAATGTCTTCGGAAAAATAGTTTTTCAAAGAAACAATTCCGACACCTAACCGCACTCGACTGCAGCGACCCACTCTCACGTCAAAGGTTTCGCATACTGTGGCGATAATTCGCCGGCGACATGCCGGTCAACGCACGAAAATTTACGCTAAGCCGCTCATTGCTTTGATAGCCACAGCGCTCCGCGATCAAGCTGATAGGGATTTCCGTGGTTGATAAAAGAATTTTCGCTCGTTCGATTCGCTGCATCTGAATCATCGCAAGAGGAGAGCGCCCTAGTGCCGCTTGAAATCGCCTTTCAAAAACACGCCGAGACACGCCAGATTGCGTCGCCCAGTCCTCGACGGATTTGATCGAGGCAATCTGACTGATCAGAGACTGCATTGACCGCCGCACCAGAATATCCGACACCGCCTCAAAAGAACTAGAGCCACGAGCAACAATTTCTAACGACGATATCAAGACGGGTCCTGTTGGAGATTTACCAGACCACACCGCCTCAAGAGTTGTTATCACCTCTGCCGCGATCTTGCGCCAAGGCAAGCGAATGCTCGACAAAGCTGGACGCGCCATTTCGCAGACCGATTCATCATCATTTGCTGACACAACTCCAACGACAAACGGTACATCAAAATTTGCCTGCGCCGCAGCTTCAAGCACGTGCCGCCCAGTCGGATCATGTGCAGCAAAAATTCCTAACGGCTTTGATTGCCCTGCCAGCCAGTCCAACATATCCTCATCCGGATCACGCCAGTACTCGTCGTACTGCCGCCAATCTCGGAACTCTTCCCAGTAAATTGGTACGTCGCCCACGACCGATTGAAATCCCTCGAGACGTTGCTTGGCGTAATGCGCGTCACGCCGACCAACGAATGCGAAATTTCGATAGCCACGCGAAATGAGATGATTGGCCGCGAGTCGTCCGATTGCTAGGTCATCGACATCCACATTAAAAACTCCGTCAACTTTTTCATCCGATGGAACAAGAATTACCGGGCAGCCGAGAGCAACCAACCCCTCAGTCAGTCCGGGTAACCACTCAGTCACGATCGCAGACGGTTTCCATTCCCGCAGGCTTTCTAATAATAAACTAGGCTGTCGATAAAGATCGATAATCCAAAAATCGTAGCCCATCCCCGCAAGCGAGGCAAAGCCAGGAGTCAGTCGCCGCACGTTTACCGACGACTGAACTAAGGCGATGCGCCTTGACGGATTGGACTCAGATTGTCGCATTACATCTAAATGCTACCGTGATTTGCGGTAGCGACGCCAGTAATAATGATACAAAGTACGTTTCGCCTTTGTCAGAAAATTGTTTGGCAAACTTGAATCTTAAATCCTAACACCAAAGCTACCATGTCAAAATTTCCCTGTGATGCCGTAACCTACGAAGGTCCGAGTTCCAAGAACCCGCTCTCATTCAAACACTACAACGCCAGCCAAGTGGTCGCCGGCAAAACGATGTCCGAGTGGTTCCGCTTCGGATGCGCCTATTGGCACACCATGCGAGGGATCGGCTCCGATCCATTTGGCGCTGGCACCGCGGCGCATCCATGGGATGACGGCACGAACTCAGTAGCGAACGCACAAAACCGCGCTCGGGTTTTCTTCGATTTCATGCAAAAAGTCGGTCTCGACTACTACTGCTTCCATGACCGGGACGTCGCACCGGAATGCGCCACACTTGGTGAGTCTAACAAAGCCTTGGACGCTGTGGCTGACGTGCTTGAAGAAGAGCAAAAACGCACAAGCAAAAGACTACTATGGGGCACCGCCTGCCTATTTGTCCACCCACGCTATCAACAAGGAGCCGCCACAAGCCCGAACGCTCAAGTCTATGCCTACGCCGCCGCCCAAGTGAAAAAAGCCATGGAAGTGACGCACCGTCTTGGCGGAGAAGGCTACACTTTCTGGGGCGGCCGCGAGGGCTACACCACCCTACTCAACACGAACATGAAGCGCGAACTTGATCACCTCGCACGCTTTCTCCATATGGCTGTCGATTATAAAAAGGAAATCGGCTTCAAGGGTCAATTTTACATCGAGCCAAAACCACAAGAGCCAACAACCCATCAATACGATTCGGACTCGGCCGCCTGCCTCAACTTCCTTCGCGAGTACGACTTGTTAGATCACTTCAAACTCAACATCGAGACCAATCACGCAACTCTTGCGGGTCACACGATGGAGCATGAGCTCACCGTCGCCTACGAAGCTGGTGCACTTGGTAGCATCGATGCGAACATGGGTACCCCTAACGTCGGATGGGATACGGATCAATTTCCAACAGATCTCTATCTCACCACCCATACGATGTTAGTACTCATGAAAATGGGCGGCTTTACGACAGGCGGGCTCAACTTCGACGCCAAACGTCGCCGCGAATCATGGGAACCGGTGGATCTCGTGCACGCTCATATCGTCGGCATGGATGCCTTCGCCCGAGGACTTAAAACTGCGGCGGCGATTCGTGCGGATGGCCGCATCGAACAATTCATTTCCGAACGTTACAAAACGTGGGACAGCGGCGTTGGCAGCGAAGTGGAAGCGGGAAAAACCACTCTCGCGGATCTCGAGAAATACGCGCTCAGCCATGGAGAACCGATGGTGGCCAGCGGTCGACAAGAAATGATCGAGGGGCTGCTCAACGAGTTTATTTAAACCGCCTAATCCCCCACCCTGCCCCATCCTTGCAACGTCAGGGATGAGGTATTTCCGCTCCATTTTAATCCTGCTAGCTTAAACTTTGGCGCTGCAGGACTAATTCTTGAACACGGGAAAGGCCGATGCCGGTCTCATTTGCACTGGGGGCTCTATCGGGAATGATACAATGTCACCGATTCGGTAAGTCCCATAGGCAATAGGAATGACGGTCAGCAAGAGCGCTGGCTCATCTTCCTGAATGAACTTAGAAATATGCACCACCGCAGCGCAGTTAGGACTCTTCTTCACCGCCATAATATCGCCGATCTTGAATGAATCAGCCACTCGCGTTTGATCGGTAGGAAATACGTACTCAATGAAAACGGGAAAAGGTAATGGCTTGGTAAAATCATCCGGTTTTACCATGGCTTGAGCTTTGATCACGATACCTGGATCAAAAAAGTCATGCTGATTCAGTAATCTAACTTTTTCGACCTTATAATCGCCTTCAATGTAAGTCAAAAGAAGTGGCCGATCAAAATTCGTTAGATAGTTCCGCATTAAAAGTGAATTTGCGCGAATCCGCTGAGCCTCAGTGTATCCAAAGTAGTGCTTGTATAGCTCTCTTGGAGCAAGAGCATTTCCATTAGGAACGTCTAACACGGTATAACGCTTCAAGACAGGCAACCTCCCAAGCTTGTTAAGAATTTGATAATTTCGAGGGATTTCTGGATTCCCAAAAACATGGAGGCAAACCGTCCAAGTGATCATTGCAAAGCAAATTGCCAGAGTATTTGCCAAGACCCACCAAAAATAAGCGGGCCGTCTCGATGGAGGTTCTTCGACAATCCGAGGCACAGCGAGTCAGCTAGTTAGTTTCACAAGTCTCACCACCGGGAACCGTAAGCAAGTCAGCGTCGTCATTAAGCGGCTCGAATGAAGTGCCGCAACCGCACGAGCGTGCAGCTTTGGGATTATTAATCTTAAAGCCGGCATCGGTGAGATCATCCGAATAGTCGATTTCACAGCCGCGCAGGCGGTCGAGGCTGTCTGCAGCAACGATCACGCGAGCGGTCCCAGAGATCACAATCTCATCGCCAAGTTCGGGTTCGGCAACGTTCATTTCATACTGCCAGCCTGCGCAACCGCCGCGACGAACGGCGAGCCTGAGACCTGCTTTAGGCACATCTGCACGGCTCGCTAAAAGTTTACCGAGTTCTTCGACGGCTTTCGGGGTGATTTCGATCATACGTTTGTAATTCATATTACTTGATTTCGATAAATTTGAAACAGCAATTCTAAAGAACTTCAGCATCGGCAATTTCAACAGGCTCAGATGCCCTAAGGGCTTAAGAAATTACCATGCGATCAAATCAGTAGAAAGGTCTTGACGTGTCCGCCCTACAACTCTTCATTCCGCCTCGACCGTGATTTTTTCGCAGTTCCCCTATACTAGGTGGGGTGTCTCTAGATTTTCGATTCAAGCGTATCAATTATTCCATGTCTTCGTCCAAACCTTCTGCCAAGAAACCCGCCGTTAAACCTAAATCCAAGGTTCCATCGGCGTCTGCCAAAAAGCCCCTCATCAAAACCAAGGCAAAGCCCCCTGCACCAAAGAAATTGGCAAAGAAACCCGTCGCCGCTCTTGCCAAGAAGTTGGCGAAAAAGCCCACTAAGCCTGTCGCTGCGATAGCTAAGGCGTCCTCCAAGTCCGCACCTAAAGCCGTCAAAAAACTCGTTAAGGCTCTCAAGCCGGATAAAATTACGAACAAGCCCGTTAAGGCTGCAAAGCCCAGTAAGACTGCGAAACCCGCTAAGGGTGCGAAGGCTGGAAAGACCGACAAAGTCGAAGTGAAGCCTGCAGTCGAAGCAAAGGCTACGACAAAACCTAACAAGGCCGAAGTCAAGGCAGGCAAAGAAGTTCCGGCACCACCCACCTCGTCGAGGCCTAAAAAAACAACGGTCGCGTCTCTCGCCGAAGTCGCCACCACCAAAGCTCCGGAAAACGCGAAGCGTCGCATCGACACTCCGGAAATTCAGGAAAAGATTCGCGAACTTATCAAACTTGCTAAAGAACAGGATTATCTCACTTACGATGACATCAATGAGATTCTCCCTAACGATCTTGTCGATCCCGATGACGTCGAGGCGATCATGGAACGTCTCCGTAACATGGAGTTCGACATCATTGATGCTTCCGAAGTCGACCGCTACAAAGACAAAAAGCGCGATGAGGGCGACGGCGAAGAAGAGGACATCAAAACCGACCAGAAGCTCGATATCTTGGATGACCCAGTCCGGATGTACCTCAAACAAATGGGGCAAGTCCCCTTACTGACTCGCGAGCAAGAAGTTGAAATTTCCAAACGCATCGAAGACGCGGAAATCGAAGTTGCCAAACACCTGCATCTGTTCGGCTTTGTCACCGACTCCTATCTCGAACTCGCCGACAAACTCAACAAAGGTAAGGAACGTTTCGATCGCGTCATTCTTGATAAAAAAATCGAATCTCGCGAGCGCTACATGAAGGGGCTTCCCAAGTTGTGTGATCAACTCAAACAACTTCACCACGATAACGAGGACATTTTCCGCCAACTCACTTCAAAGAGCCCTCGCAGCAAAAAGAAACTCGAAGAAGAGTTCGAAAAAAACATCCAAACTCTCAACCGAGTTTTCACTAGATTTTACTACAAACAGAAAGTTGTCGAAGATTTCTGTGAGCAAGTAGATGACTACATGCAAAAATTTTGGAAATACGGTCGTAAATTGCATAGCGATCCAAATGATAAAGAATTCCTTTTCAAGATGCGTGAAATCCAACAACGGACTTGGCACACACAAGAAACCTTCGAGGCTGCTAACAAACTACTCCGCCATTGGCTAAAGGAAGCGCTTAAGGCGAAAACTGAAATGGTCGAGGCCAACCTCCGACTCGTGATTTCTATCGCCAAGAAGTACACCAACCGCGGACTTTCCTTCCTCGATCTGATCCAAGAAGGTAACATGGGCTTGATGAAGGCCGTTGAAAAATTTGAGTACCGTCGCGGATACAAATTTTCCACCTACGCAACATGGTGGATTCGCCAAGCGATCACTCGTTCCATCGCCGACCAAGCCCGCACGATTCGTATCCCGGTGCACATGATCGAGACGATCAACAAACTGATGCGTGTGCAAAAGCAACTCGTTCAGGAATACGGTCGCGAACCATCACCCGAAGAGATTGCTGAAGAAATCCACTTGCCCGTCGAACGGGTACGCGCGGTGCTGAAAATGGCTCAACAACCCATTTCTCTACAAGCCCCCGTGGGCGATTCGGACGACACCTCGTTCGGTGACTTCATCGAAGACAAGGCCGCCGACAACCCGATGGAAGAAGCTGGTTTCTCGATGCTAAAAGATAAAATTAAGGACGTGCTGGACACTCTAACTGAGCGTGAACGCGAAGTACTTGAACAACGTTTCGGCCTCAAAGATGGCTACAGTCGCACTCTCGAAGAAGTCGGTCGTCAATTCCAAGTCACCCGTGAGCGGATTCGTCAGATTGAAGCCAAAGCACTACGAAAAATGCGCCACCCGACGCGTATCCGCAAACTTGAAGGCTTTATCGAGCTTCCCGGAGCTTGATTCAGGCACTCCGCATACACGCTCGTTAGAAAAAATAGGATCTCTGGAAAATTTCAGCTGATGGAGGCTCCCGAAGAATTCACGACTATCGAATCAATTTTCGTTAGACATCGTAACGCGTTGTTGTTGCGCGGTCAGTTCACACCTCTGTATACAGATTACTACCTCCATATGATGGAGCATCAGATTCACCCCCCTGCCGATTTGGATCAGATGCTCAAGGATAGTTTGGCTATGCTAACGTTGCACCTCGTTGCGAGGCCGTGGGCTGAATCAGTCGCATGGACGGCAAATCTCCGAGCTCCAAGGATTAACTTGTTTGTCACGGGCGGATCGTTAGACGAAGCCGTAGCTGGAAGAATTTTCACCGAGGACGTTCGCGAGCCTGATAGAAATTTCTTTTACTCCCAAACAACCACCGTCGAAAATAGCACCCCTCGTTTCTCGACACTTGAAATCGACGGCAAAGATCCAATCGCTTGGGTTTCGCAATTTTACGATCAATCTGAGCAACGTCCTGCCCGTGCTTTTCGCTTGGACGATGAAAACTTCGCCATCGTCGCAGCACAGCCAGACTGTGATTTAGAATGGTTGGCCGCGCTTGAGAATGATACTGTCGCAAAAATCACCGACACAGAGGAAACCACCCTATTGGAAACTCGCCGCTTTCGTTTCCATTGCGGTTGCACGCTTGATAAGATCCTTCCCATTCTCGGGGGCTGGAAAGACCGACTTGATGATCTGTTTGGTGACCAGGAGTCTATCAGTATTCAATGCCCGCGCTGCGCTGCCAAGTATCACGTCACACGTGACATGATTTCTTGATATCATGAATTTTCCACGCTTTCACCACAGGCAATTCGCCGATGTGAATGCACTGTCTCGACTGAAAAAATCTCAGCGAATCTCCATTTGTATCCCTACGCTCAATGAAGCAGAAACGATCGGTCCTATCGTCTCACTCATCCATGATCAACTCGTAAGCGAAACCGGTTTCGTTGATGAAATCATCGTCATTGACTCTAACTCCACCGACGGTACCAGAGAAATTGCTGAGGCTGCGCTAGCGAAGGTTTATCAGTCCTCCGATATTTCACCCAAAACAAATTCGAGCCGGGGTAAAGGCGAAAACCTTTGGAAAGCCCTTCAAGTCGCAAGTGGAGACATCGTCTGTTTCATCGATGGCGACATTTCAAATTTCCATACCGGATTCATCACTGGATTGTGTGGACCTCTACTAACTGATCCTAACATCGATTACGTTAAAGCTTTCTATGATCGCCCACTCGCCTACGGTGACGAGTTCTATTCAACCGGTGGAGGTCGAGTTTCAGAAATACTTATCCGTCCGATGATCTCGTTATTTTATCCTCAGCTGGTAGGCATCATCCAACCTCTTGCTGGCGAATACGCCGCGCGTCGCGAAACCCTGGAGTCGCTTTCATTTCCGATCGGCTACGGGGTAGAGATCGCGCACCTCATCGATTTAGCTCAGGCCGGAAAGCTCTCGCGGATCGCTCAAACCGATCTTGTTCAACGCATCCACCGCAACCGCAATGACAACGAACTCGGTAGTATGGCATTCGCCATTCTACGTGTGATTTTCCGCCGCCTTGAACGAGACGGAAAGCTATCACTCACCATCACTCTTCCCGAACTCTACCAATTCTGTTCATTAGGTGGCGATTGCGCAGAAATTCACTCCAAAATTATTCCCGAGCCAGAACGTCCACCGATCCGGTCATCCCCGCGGTAAGAATAAAAAACCGGCGAAAGTCGAAGCGGGGGGCCTTCGAATTTCGCCGGGGGGGGCGGAACCGGGGGGGATTCGGGTGGTAATGGGGGGAATCGCTGTCCGTTTGCTTGGGGGGGTGCTTGCTCGCAGCGATACATAAGAAATACTTCATTTCATCGAACAAAGATATTCCGTGATCGCGTAGTTTTGAAATCACCCAGCAATCGCACTCATTCATTCCGCCGGAATGAGTCGCATGAGTCGATCGGGAGCGTTGAGAATCACATAAATAAAACCGTCGGGACCCGTTGCGACATCCCGAACACGCCCGATGTTTTTCAAAATGATTTCCTGAGCAACTACCTTATGGTTCTCGATGCGAAGGCGTCTAATTTCCTGCTGTGCAAGGGCGCCGACTAACAAATCGTTCTTCCACTTCGGAAATTTATTTCCTGTGTAAAAGTCTAACCCACACACTGCAATAGATGGCACCCAAAATGTGATAGGTTGTTCAATCCCCTCTTTCTCTGTCAGTGAATCGATCATTTCGCCACTGGTGTTGGGATAATTCATCGGCATTCCATTGTAGTTGATTCCAAGGGTGACGATGGGCCATCCATAATTCTTGCTGGGCCGCACCCAATTCAATTCATCGCCGCCTCGTGGACCATGCTCGGTGTTGTAAAGTGATCCATCGCGCGGGTCCATGGCGAGACCCTGCGGATTTCGGTGACCGTATGTCCAAATGCTTGGAATCGCATCTTTCGTTTTTACAAATGGATTGTCCACCGGTGTTTTCCCGTCATCGTGCAATCGATGAATTTTCCCGTTAGGACGAGTCAGGTCTTGCACTTCCATCAAGCCACCACGCTCACCCACAACGAAATAGATATAGCCCTTATCGAAGACCATCCTCGTACCAAAATGTGCACCAGATCCGGAGCGAAACTTGGGATCGGCCCTGAAAATCCATTCTTGCTCGGTCCACTGGTGATCTTTGATCTTTCCCCGCACGTATGCAGTGATGCAGCGTACATCTTCATTGCCTTTGTCATTCTTCTCGCGCGTACCATCAGAAAAACCAAGATAGACCCATCCGTTTTCTGCATATCCTGGGTGGACTGCCACTTCCATTAACCCGCCTTGCCCGTGCTCAATCACTGGTGGCGTGCCCGCAATGGCCACTGGATCAAGCTTGCCTTCTCGTGTGATGAATCTCAGTTGACCCGACTTTTCCGTGATGAGTTTACGCCCATCAGGAAGAAACGCGATAGCCCAAGGATTTTTTAGCCCTTCGTTCACCAGTGTTTCGATTCGATAGCTTTCTAACTCTGTTTTGGTAACTTTTTCTGGCGATGGCGATGGAAAATCCATCCCCTTAGTGAGGGATTCTTTTTCATTTTCTCGTATGTAAATAACTAGTGCTCGAATTTGCTCTTTTGACAGAACATTTTCCCAAGGATTCATTCCGAGTTGAAGGTTACCTTTTGCAATCGATTGGTAAATGTCTGCATCTGAGCTTCCGTGTTTCCATACCCCATCCACGAGTGATCCACCTACTCCACCTTCAAATTTGCCACCGTGGCAGCTGGCACAATTTTGACTATAAAGTTCGTCCACTTTGACATTCTGCGAGCAGACAAAACCCGTAAAACTAAAAAACAAGATAAGTAACGTGCGCATATAGGTATTATTTTAATTCTAGGCAAATGAGCAAACGAAGAATTTAGCCATGGAAATTCAGAACAACCATTCGACGCCAACCCAAAGTGACCGAGGTGAACCCGCGGTTCGAATCCCATCACTACTCAGGCCAGTTTGAACATCTTCATCAAATAAATTTTCAATTCTAACTTGGTAAAATGCTCGTTCAACCTCCCATGTAATTCCAATTCGAACGGTCGTGAAATTCTCGAGCGATCGCGTGGCCAATGCGTCATCATACTGGGATGCTCCAAACTCACTGCCTGCGAAAACACTGAATTTCTCGGTGACTTGCCACTCACTACTCGCAATCAAACGAATATCTGGCGCTTGAGGAAACGGTTTCCCATCCAGCAATGGTTGATTTGGGGACTCAGTAAACTCGGTGTGCGACCACAATCCGCTGAACCCTAACGTCACCGAATCATGCGGAAGCCACTGGACCTTCGCCTCCATCCCTCGGACTTGTGCCTGCTCAACATTTTGGCGCTGTGATCCAGAACCTCCTTTTGGAACAATGCCGATGATTTCCTTGACCTGTGCGGGGTCAGTCAAAGGCACGTTGGCGATGGCGTTGGAAATCCAGTGCTGATAGACACTGAGATTCACCTGCAAAATCTCAGTAGGCTCCCACTGAATTCCTGCCGCAATACTATAAAAACGCTCAGCATCTAAGTTAGGATTCGACTCCACAATGTCATTTCGCACACGAAAAGGACGGTGAAGCTCATTCAGAGTGGGTAGGCGAAAAGCTGTTCCCGCAGAAAGTGAGCCTAACCAATCTTCTTGAATTTCATGAGTCATTTCTATCGATCCTGATGGCTCAACACCGTCGCGATCATCGATAACGTCATTTCGTAAAGACGCTCCATTCTTGAGTGATATTTCATTTCTGCGACTATCATTCAATTGCCACCAGTCGAACCGCGCACTTCCATCAATCCGCGTTTTTTGATCAAGCTGATAGGATCCTGAACTGAAAATTCCAACCAATGCTTGTTCGCCACCAGCCTGCCGTCTTCGGAAAGTACCCACATCTTCGTTGGTCTCACCAGAAACCCACTTCATATCCACACCGGAACCAAGCGTCCATGGTCCTCCGGGGTCCCAGAGCGTGGTAAATGCTCCGCCAGTACCCATAGCGGGCACGTCATATTGATTCAATGCAAGGGTTTCACTAGTCCGATCTGCATTGACTGAGCTGAAAGTTGACTCGAATTCACGCCGCTGCTGCCATGCCAGCGCTTGCCATGAAAAGTCCCCATCAATAGAAGAAACCCTCAGCCCAAAATCCATTGCATCTGTAGAATTACCTGCCAATGGGGTGCCGTTATTCCGCTCCTCGGTGTACCATGCAAACATTGGTTCAACGGTTAGACCTGGCGCCGCAAGCCATGCAAATTTCAAATCTGCTCCAGCAACATCTGTCTCTAACTTTCTATCGATAGATCCGCGCTGCGATGAATCGACTGCAAAATATCCATCAGTGTGTAGACCGAAAGCCGAACAAAGTACCGCGAGTGTTTTATCTTCGTTGGTCATTTGATTAACCGTCGAACCACCAATCGTGCCTTGACTGCCGCCACCCACTCGAACGGTGTGCCGATTTTCAAACGCAGGATACCCATTCATCTGGATCACACCCGCAGGACTCTGGTTACCCCAAACTGCCGATCTGGCTGCAGAAACAATTCTAACAGAATCTAAGGTTACAGGATCATAACGCGCCCAATATACCCATCCACCAAATGGGTCGTTCTGAGGAATTCCATTTGCGAGCACCAGAGTCCTCGATGCGGCCGTGGCTCCAGTATTTCGCAAGCTGACTCCCGCAGATGTTGGATTGGCGGCAATCGATGATTGACGACGATAAAGCGAAAAAGAGGGCTCTTTTGCTAGCAATTCGTCAAGAGTCCTTGGCGCAGCCTGGCGGAGATCTTCACGATTCCATTCCGACAACAAACCAGCGGATTCCTCACCGATTTGGCGATCTGCTAAAACGGTGAGCGGCGGAAGTTGATTCACAGACTGTGCAGAAGCATGGACCAGCATCCATGCTGTGGTCGGCAGTAAAACCTTTAAAATGTGCGCGAATCTAGAAATCATCGATCAGGTGCAAAGTCGTGAGACGCTCCGGCAATTTAGCGAAAAACCAAAGACTGATATTTTACCATCCATCGACACGATTTCTTACGTCATTTTCTCGCTTCATCATACCAACTTGTTGAACATGCTTTCAAATAAAAGCAGAAAAAGTCAAAATGCGGGGGCACTTTGACTTTCTCAGGGGGGGAAGAGGGGAATTTGAAATGTCGAAGTCCGTTTGCTTGGAGGCCATGCTCGCTACGACTCACAACAAATACGCTAAGCCTATCACTTACGATATTCCGTGATCGCGTAGCCGTCATCGCGGGCGAATCGTTAATTCTTGAACTTCCACAATTCTGCAGTCGTGATCATTACCATGCGCAAGCAAATATTTCTACAAGACCTTATCAATAGGATGTCGATGGAAGAAAAACTAGGGCAGTTGAACCTACTAACAGGCGCTATGGATAGCACGGGCATGAAAAACTCAGGAGATCTTGTGCCGAAAATCCGCAATGGCACTTGCGGAGCAGTGTTCAACGTCTTCACACCTTCCGCGACGCGTGCCTTGCAAGACGTTGCGTTAGAAAGCCCCTTGGGAATCCCACTAATTTTTGGATACGATGTGATTCATGGTCACCGCACGATTTACCCAATTCCACTGGGCTTGTCTTGTTCGTGGAATCTCGATCTTGTGAGGCTCTGTGCGCAGATGGCAGGCACAGAAGCGTCCGCAGATGGGCTCCACTGGGTTTATTCGCCCATGGTTGATATTTCTCAAGACGCGCGCTGGGGACGGGTGGCCGAAGGTTCAGGTGAGGATCCATGGCTTGGATCAAAAATAGCAACTGCCATGGTGACTGGATATCAAGGTGCTAGTCTAGCAGAAGATGGCTCAGTGGTAGCATGCGTCAAACACTTTGCCCTCTATGGCGCGCCGATGGGAGGTAGAGATTACAATACAGTGGATATGAGCCGAGGCGAGATGGAAGAAACGTATTTTCCACCCTATCGCGCTGCGATTGAAGCTGGTGCTCGCACAGTGATGACTTCTTTCAACGAGATCGATGGCATTCCCGCAAGTGCAAACCGTTGGTTACTAACGGAGAAGCTCCGCGCAGATTGGGGGTTTAATGGCTGTGTTGTCACCGATTACACTGCCGTCACCGAAATGAAATTCCACGGCACTTCAGCGAATGATGCCGATGCTGCAAAACAGTCGCTCGATGCGGGAGTGGACATGGACATGGTGTCGGAAGCGTTCATCACGGAACTTCCGCGACTCTTGGCTGCGGGTGATGTATGTGAGACCCAAATCAATACAGCAGTGATGAGAGTGTTAGAATTAAAATGGGATTTAGGACTTTTTGAAAATCCTTACTCACACTGTAACGAGGAACACGCGAGAACTCGCCATTTATGTAAAGAAAACCGTGAACTTTCCCGCCTTGCTGCGCTTGAGTCAGTAGTTCTACTTAAAAATGAATCACAACTTCTCCCCCTGACAAAGCAAGGATCTATTGCGGTAATCGGCCCACTCGCTGACAGCCGTAGGGACATGCTCGGATGCTGGGTTGCGGCCGGGGACGAGGTGCAGGCCTGCTCGGCATTTGAGGGAATCTGTGAAGCTGTCGGAGATCGCGCAGTGATCCATTTCGCCAAAGGCTGCGATATTCAAAAAGAGAACGACTCGTGGCTCGCCGATGCGAAATTTGCCGCAAGCTGCGCTGATATAGTCGTGCTCGTGCTTGGAGAAAGTTGGCAAATGAATGGTGAAGCCGCAAGCCGCACCAACATCAAGCTACCAAAATGCCAGCGAAAACTGGCTGCAGAAATGCTTAAAACGGGAAAACCCTGTGTCTTAATCACGATGAGTGGTCGACCGCTAGAGCTATCTTGGGAAGACAAAAAATTCTCATCTATCTTGCACGCGTGGGCTCTAGGAACAGAGGGCGGGCGGGCGCTGGCCGACATCATCTTCGGAACCGCCGCCCCGATCGGTAAGCTCACCATGGGATTCCCGCGCCATGTTGGGCAATTACCGATGACGTACCGCGAAAAATCTACGGGACGCCCATATAATGAATCCATGCAATATTCTTCCAAGTACCTCGATGCTCCGAATGATGCTTTGTATCCATTCGGACATGGTCTAACCTACGGGAAATTTCGCTACGGGAAAACCGTTGTGTCCTCCTCAATGATGAAACTAGATGAAACACTAACGATTTCATCTGAGATCACTAATCTCACAAAGCATCCTGCGACCGAAACCTTGCAGCTTTACCTCCGTGACCTTGTTGCATCAGTGAGTCGACCAGTCAAAGAACTCCGTGGCTACGAACGGGTGAATCTTGCTCCGGGTGAAACACGTCTTGTGTCTTTCATCATCAACTCCAAGGACCTGAGTTTTATTGGGCGGGATTTGAAGCCAGTGATCGAACTCGGCGAGTTCGATGCAATGATCGGCCCAAACTCAAAAGAGTTACAGGCGGCACGATTCACTCTCTGCTGATGACTCACGGGGCAGAAATTACGCATCGGAAACCGATGTGATTGCTTGACGAACGTATTTCCCCCTTGCCACGCGTACCGAGAATGTAGCGAGTGCAATATTGATCCGTGCAAAGAAAAGAACCACCGCGTTGGACACGTTTCTGAGTGTTAGGTTCGTCGGGGTCGAATGATGAACTTGGACCTTGTGGGTTACATGCTACCCCACCCTTTTCAGACGACTGAGCGTATGAATCTGGGCGATACCAATCACTGCACCACTCCCAGACATTGCCCGCCACGTCGTACAATCCATAGGCATTCGGTGGATACTGTGCCACCGGTGCGATGCCTTTAAATCCATCTTCACCCGTATCTTCATTCTCAACAGGAAATTTTCCCTGATAGATATTTGCCTGGAATTTACCACCCGGCTTCAATTCGTCGCCCCATGCAAAAATCCCGCCTGTCACCCCACCTCTTGACGCAAATTCCCACTCCGCTTCGCTTGGTAAGCGTTTGCCCGCCCACTTTGCAAACGCGAGAGCATCTTCATAAGTAATGTGCACCACGGGCAGTTTACCTAACATGTCGATACGACTATCGGGACCTGCAGGATGATTCCAGCAAGCTCCGGCGACATAACTCCACCAGCGCAACTGGTTAAGAGCAACGGGCCCCTTTGTTGGCGTAAAAACAATAGATCCCGCAACCAGATCTTCCAGCGACGCTGTGGGAAACTCCTCTTGCGTAGGTTTTTGTTCTGCGACGGTGATGTAGCCAGTAGCTTTGACAAACTTTTCAAATTGCTCGTTCGTCACCTCGGTGGCATCCATCCAAAAACTATCAACAAGAACGCGATGAATCGGCAAAGCATCCTGGATGGCACCGGATAAATTACACATCCCTTCGCATGCGACATTCGCCCCCATTGAGAATTCGCCACCCGGAATCCAAACCATGCCCACCGGCGCGGTCTTGGGGGCGGGCGTCGCGTTGGGATGCGTTGGTTCAAATCCTGCGACTGGCGAGCCAACAACTTGACTCGGTACATCCACACCTTGAACAAAGCCAACCGACTTACTGAGGATGACGGCGTAAGAAGTAGCTCTCGCCATGGATCGCCAAGACACAGGATAATTCAAACGGAAATTTATCATTAAATTTAGTAGGCTCATATCATTTATACGAATCAGTATTTCTACGACAGCTGAGTAAAAATTCAACCTCGTTGACCGTAGAAGTGAGACCAGATCGGGTATGTGTCTTTTATCTTTGCCTTAAGCTTCGAATTCCTTAACAAGAGCACTTCGCAGCATGAGATTATTCCGCATCCTTACCTTAAAAGAACTCAATGGGTATTTCATGACACCGTTTGGTTGGGTGATTCTCGCCTTTGTGACCTTGATGCAAGGCATTTCCCTGTCCACCGCGATGAAGGGTTTCCGCGACACCCCCGTGCGCGACAGTCTGGTTTACGTGACTTTTCATACGCCGCTTTTCTGGTTCTATTTTTTGTTCATCTTTCCGCTCATCACCATGCGGCTATTTTCCGAGGAAGAACGCTCGGGGACTCTCGAAACACTACTAACTGCACCGGTGAGGACCTGGCAGGTAGTTTTTTCAAAATACACCGCTGCGATGATCTTCTATACGACGCTGTGGATTCCAGCACTCGTGCAATTCAAGATGTTCCAATGGGCAACTGATATACCGACCGCATGGACTAACGGCGCTCTGGGCGGTGCATTCACCGTGCTGATGTTGATGGGTGCAGCTTTCACCGCAATCGGTTGCTTGGCATCCGCGCTCACCTCGAGTCAAATTATTGCGGGAATATTCACCATCGGACTGTTAGTCATCCAATATTTTCTCGGCTTCGTTACCGTCATTTGGGGTGAGTCTTTTGCCGGAGCGCCTCTTTTCCACTATATCTCTTCTCAAGAACACCTGCATTATTTTGCCAGTGGTTTATTCGATACCCGTCCCGCTATTTACTTTCTTAGCCTAACGATATTTGTTCTCTTCCTTACCTTTCAAGTCGTGGACTATCGCCGGTGGCGCCGCTGATCATTCTCATTTTCACTTCATGTCCAACCCTTCATTCGACTCTAAAGGCAAGCCCGCCCGGTCACTCAACCGCTGGGGTCTTGGCACACTCTCATTGCTACAGATATTCTTCCTCGCGGTCATCCTCATCGCAGTCAATTATTTGGCGTTTCATCATTTTACCCGCATCGATCTGAGCCGAGAGGCTACCTACACTTTATCCCCAGCCACCAAGTCATACCTGAGAAGTCCAGCTATCCTTGACCACAAAGAACCGATCAAATGGATCATCACATTTCGCAGGAGCTCACCGTTTTACGAACGAGTCAGAGTTCTAGCAGAAGAATACAGCCGGTTTTCTAATGGAAAAATCGAGATTGAAGTCGTCGATCCTCTGCGCAGTTCGGAGCGCACCCAAGAAGTGACCACCACCTACGGTCTTCCACTCACAAAAGACCTAATCGTCATCGATGCACGTAAAGATCAAGGACCTGTCTCGACGGAGAACAAAGACGGCGAACGTATTCTAAATCCTAACGTCAAACTGATCATCGCTGATGACATGGCGATTTATACCACTGCAGAAACTCAGCGAAAAATCACCGGATTCCAAGGCGAGGATGTCATGACGGCCCGCCTCGTCGAGGCCATTGAAGGAAGAACGCGCAAAATGCTCTACCTCGCGGACAAAAGTCGTCTCAGTGCTGAAGGCGAAGACTCACCCGTAAAGTCATTGCAAAACACTCTGCTTTTTCAAAACGTCGAACTTCAAGGTATCAACCTTTCTGGACTTACGACGATCCCTGCCGATGCTGAGGGAGTTGCATTGGTGGCGCCAAAGTACGACCTCAGTGACACAGAACTTGCCGTATTAGAAAAATATTGGAATTCACCGCGTGCTGCGATGCTGATTCTTCTCAAACCTGGTGAGACACCCGCTAAACTGCGTTCCTTTCTCCGTGGCTATGGCGTCACTCCACGCCGCGATCGCGTGCTTACAATAAACGATAAACGAATCGACACCAACGTTCGTGCGTTTTTTTCGCCACAAGTGGACTTCACCAAAGACTTCGCCGGCCAGACCACAGTTTTCGAAGGTGCAAGTTCATCTCTTGAAATCCGCGAAGGAGCGGAGGATCTAACGAATCGACAAATCAATCCCATCGGTCTCATACAAGTCGCGCCGGGCTACTGGGGAGAGTCAAAGTTTGGTGAAAAGGACACCGCGTTTGATGAAAAAGAAGACACGCTAGCACCCATATTTCTAGCAGCCTGCATCACGCGAGGAGCCGCTGCTGACGATCGTTTCGCGTCTGACACCTCTCGGATGGTGATCATGAGCAACACCGACTTCCTCGATCCAACCCACCAACGCGCCGAAAACATCGACTTTCTAGCATCCTCAGTGAATTGGCTGATGGACCGCCAGTCACTTGCTGGCATTGGTCCGCGCTCACTAGGCACCTACAAGCTGCCTCTCTTAGACGCTCAAGTTTCTTTCATCAACCGCGTGAACTTATTTTTTCTCCCCACCTTCCTTGTATTGGTCGGGGCCTGCGTTTGGTCGTCACGCCGCGCTTAACCCATTATGCGCTCCTTCGGATTCACCCTTATTCTTATACTGTTAGCGGTTCTCTTCTGTGGACTGGCGGGTTGGCAATGGGTTAAAGGTAACTTCAATTCTCTTTTAGGTGCTCCACCTGTAGCACTAGGCCAACCTATCTATTCTGGATTCAAACCGTCTGATGTAAAACACATCGAGATCATTCGCAACGGAGTCACCGCGAAGTTTGATCTATCAGATCATGGTTGGATCGGAACACTTCCATGGAAAGACCGGATGGACCCTAGAGCTGCTGTCAACATCATCAATTTCACCTTAGGTATGCGCGTAGAAGACTACGCTGCACGCGATGAAATCGTCAGTCAGAAAGCTGGACTTGGTGATAGTGCTGTGGACATCTGGTTAGAAGGTAAAAACAAGCAGCCCTTGGCATCTTATAAACTCGGTCGACAGACACCGTGGTTAGCAACTATCAAGGATATTACTGAACCCGTACCCACCGTTTTCATTCACCCGCGCGATGTAGGACGTAAGCGGTTTATCTACGCTGCGACCGGAGACATTGCACCGCTCTTCAAAGATGGTTTGAAATATCTTCGAGATTATCGTCCGTTTTATTTTAATCCTGTGAAGCTTCAAAAAATCCGAATTCGTGGAGAACAAGGTGAGCTCACCCTAACACGAGAGACACCTAAAAGTCCATGGCGCGTGGTCAAACCTCTCGAACTCGCCACCGACCCAAAAGCAATGAAAGCACTGCTCGAAGGGTTATACGAATTACAAGCAACAAAAATTCTAGATCGAGCAACTAGTTCACTGCCCACGAAGTCTACCAGTGTCAAATCATGGCAAATCGCACTGAGTTCTTTCGGCGATAAGCAAGAGACAATGCTGGAAATTTACCCACCCGAGACTCCCGAGTCACTAGATGTGCTCGCGCTAGTGAACGACCGACCAGACTCAATTTTTGTGCTTACTCTTAAGCCCTCACCTGGATCCATATCACTGGCGGATTTACCTTTGGCTGTGAATGACCTTCGTGATTCTACCCTGACCAATCTCAATATCCAATCTCTGCGCGGCATTCTCATCGAACCGGCCACGGGAAACGAAATCCTCATTTCACGTACCCCACCCCAACCATGGAAAACCACCATCGCTGGACAATCAAGTGAGGCCAATGAGGAACGCCTATTCGCATTGCTTAAGGCAGTCACCGACGGACAGGCCATCGGATTCGAAACAGATGCAGCTACCGATTTTACCCCGTGGGGACTGAATCGCCCCTTCTTGAAAATGCGCTTTTTTGGCAAAGACAACCAAGGACTCGAACTCTTATTCGGCATGGATGGAAAGGGCGGTTATTTTGTCAATCGTCTAGGCACATCCACCGTGATGCGAATCAACTCATCATTAATCACCTCGATATCAGTGCGTGCTTACGAATGGAAACCTGCTAGATTATGGTCGCTTGACCGAGTCAACTTGATGCAAATTGATCGGACAATTTTAACCAAACCACAAGTGGCACTGCGTTATGAATTCACCACTGAGGAATGGACTGCCAACCAAGCAGGAGAAGACGTCACCCAGTCAATCGATCCTTCACGTGCAAATTTTTTACTCGGTGTGCTAGAGGGGCTTAAAGTAACGCGATGGCTTGCCAGCGACGACGAGTCTGCCAACCACGCACTGGAAACCCCTTCGCTTCACATAAAAGTTTATGAGAAAATCACCAACGATTTAGGCGATTTTGTTCGTATAGTCACTCGAGAAATAACTCTTGCCCCCTCGACGATTGGTCCCAATCCAGGATTCTATTACGGACGTCTCGATTCCGATCCGAATCCATTTTTAATGGACCGAGACACCTACAACAAGCTTGCCACAAATATTTTCGACGACAGCGTCAAAAATCCTTAGTGATTGAAAGAATCCTAACAAATTTTATTTAATAAAATCAGTCTTAAGCAACGCTTACTGATAAGACACTGGAATACCGTTGCGGTAAGTCACTGACTGCGCACTGCCATCGCCAATCTCTCTAATGGGACGTATGTTAGTCTGCTGAACTGGTAAATCCGTTGCGAAATTTCCTCGGTTGCTAGGCTCGTTGCTGATAACTACCGGCGTGCCCACCACGACCACATCAAAAAGGCTCTGCACAAATTCTCTAGGCAAGCGAATGCATCCGTGAGAAGCAGGCGCACCTGGCTCAGGGATGATTCCGCCATGCATGCCGACTCCATAGGAAGTCAACCGCATCCAGCAAGGCATCGGCGCAGGTACATAAACCATCCCCACCGGGACCTTCTGTTTGGCTTGCGCGTCTGGATCTGTCACATTCCCGAATTCGTCCTCAAACCATCCATATATGTTAGATTTCTTGTCGACGACCTTCTCAGTGATTTTATAAGTTCCAGGAACCGTGTCGTGACCCTCCTTACCCGTCGCCACATAACACCAACCAATTTCCCTGTCGCCACGTTTAAATTCGGCGATCTGATCACTGAGGCTGATATAGATGCTCACTTTGCCATCGCCACAGTCATCGTACCAGTGATGCAATACTCGCGCCGACCGCCGAGACACGCTGGGCCGACTTTCTACCCCGCAGGAAACTAGCATTATGGTTGATACCAAAAGCACTGGGGCGAGATGCAAACGAAGGAAGTAGCCCATAACAAAAAACTGAATTGTAAACCGTTAAACAAAGATCCCAAGCGTCTCTTGTGTCAATGCGTCTAGGTATGCCGAAACACCCAACGGGTCAAGACTTCGCGCGAGGCACCTCAAGCCGACCTTGCTTGTCAGCGGATTGTGCATTACGGAATCTCTCACATGATTCGCTTTTCGATCTTTGGTATCCCAGTAGAAATCCAGCCATTTTTTTGGGTCACTCTCGTGATTCTTGGAGGGGTATCAGGCGCAGACACGGCGGCACAAATTCTTGAAATTGGTCTATTCGTCATTGCTGGCTTTATTTCGATACTCGTCCATGAACTCGGACATGCACAGACTGCTCGATGGTTCGGTGCAAACAGCAGCATCACTCTACAGGCATTTGGTGGATACGCTACCTATTCGGGCACACATCTTAACCGCTGGAAAAGCTTCTTGGTCACTGCCGCTGGCCCCCTAGCTCAAATTGCCCTAGCGTTCATCGTGCTATTTATCATGCAAATAATCCCGAAC
>Ga0114970_10000742_pt1 | contig 24444 bp, 21 predicted proteins | sample M_140205_XF_Meta_FD_87030 | JGI IMG/M metagenome (GOLD analysis project Ga0114970, IMG submission 87030) | Freshwater microbial communities from Lake Montjoie, Canada to study carbon cycling - M_140205_XF_MetaG | ecosystem: Environmental > Aquatic > Freshwater > Lake | place: Lake Montjoie...
CATCAAGGATAAGGTGCTCTGCGGTAGCTGGGTCCGGCGCTGGCGTTACGCCCTCCACGCCACGCAGCTGGAAGCGGGTATTGCCACCGTTTTCAAGCAGCATCACCGCACCAACCGGAAAGGACTTAGCCACGCTCACCAACAAGCTGCGGATGTGGCTATCGTCCCAAACCCAGCCACGCTGGAAGTCGGGCAGCTGAATCTTACCTTTGACGATATCTGCCAATATGTCTTGCAGAGGTAACTTGGTGCTGTCGAATGTGGCCATGAGGTTAGCTCCGCGCGGTTGTTGCTACTTGGGTCAGGAAGCAATGTTTTCGACTAAGGCGTCGGCCAAGTTACTTTGCACCGATTGCGTCACGGAAATTCAACCGTCCAAGGTCAAGTATGGCATGGGTTTTGGGCTCCCCGAGGCCCTTTGCTTACGCAATCGCAGATTTCACCCAAGCGCCGACTTTTGACTGACCCACCCTTGGCTGCTGCCGCCCCTCAACCAGCAACGGGTTCAAGGTCATCGCGTTTGGTCACAGGGAGTCGGCAGAGTGGGTCAATTTGAGGACGGCGTTAACACCCATAGCCGCTCAGGGTTGGCTATATCCGATGAGGATTGTCTTGTGAGACTGTTCTTTGACATGGGCTGAGCCCGGTATGTTTCACTAAAAAAACAATACCATAATCCAAGCCCATGTCGTTAGACTAATTTATTCGCTTAAGAACGTTCACGTTTGAACCACCTACAGAACCCCTAACGGTATATCTAAGCTCATCAGCAGTTAGCGATAAGATTAGGCGCTTTTGGACAGTGCCATTCCAAGCGGCCCAAGACCCACCTTCAACCTTGAGGTTTATGTCATTATTTTCAACCGTGAAAGTGCCAAATACACTTAGGCTACCACCAACCACCGCCTTATTCTCCTCAGCAGTTCCTGTGCTACGGTTGTTCGATTGAAATTTAGGGAGATCTGATCGGGCATTTAAAATAATAAAATTCCCACCAGCATCAAACATCGCTATACCTTTGAGAGTCTCATTTAAATTTTTAGTGCCATCTTCACGAGTGAGAACGTTCGATACGAGACTCCAAGTACCAACAAGATCCTTAGCAGTCTGCGCTTGAGCTAGCCCGGTGCATTCAAGCAAGGCTGCCAGAAAAATAAGTCCAATACGAAAGCTGTTCATTGTTTCTTCCTTAGTAAAAGCAGGCGTCGAATATAGCGCAGGAAACCTATCACTCACATGTCCGAACAGCAGGCTGAGTGCGTGGACCAAGATTAGCCTACTCTCGAACCTATAGCCTTAGGAGGAATGTCCACGCGAATCGATTAAAGCACATTTATATGCATAGTGTTAGCGCCGACGCAGATTTGACCCAGGTGCCAACTTTTGACTGCCCCACCATTGGCGTCTGCTATCCCGAGCCCGGCAACGGGTTCAAGTTCACAGTGCCGGGTCATAGGAAGTCGGCAGACTGGTTCAGTTTGACGTCGGAGGCAACAGCTTCAGTCTTACTCCTTAAAACCAGCTTTGCGGTATGCAGGCAGGTAGGTCTTTTCGTACCACTCTTTGTAGGACGGTGGGCTGGCTGAAAGTGGTTTAAAAAGGTAGTTCAAACTCTTACCATCAGCATTGGGATTCAATTTCTTTACCTCTGCAACAGCCGCTGCAGCTTGATTTGATTCTCCCTTTAAAGCATAAGCAACAGCTAAACTTACCCAATATCCCGGTACTTTTGAATTAACTTGAGTTGCCTTCAAAGAATATTCTATTGCAAGATCTGTTTGCCCTAATACCAAATGTAATCGCCCAAGTGCGCCAAGATTAAAATCAGACGGAAATTTTGTATTGTTTTTGTGAATTTTAGATACTATTTCTAAAGCCTTAGTGGCTTCTCCATTTAACAAAAGAATATATCCGTAGGTAGAAATACCTCTTGAATTAGGATTTAATTCTAGCCACGTCTCAATATTTTGCCTGGCTCCGAGTAAGTTATCATTTTCTCTATCATATAAAGCTAAGGACTGATATATGACTCTATTATTTGGATCTATCTCTTTAACTTTTAATGCAAGAGACTGAGATTCATTAGATCGGGATTTTCTTAAATCTTGTTCTGGCGCCCTTGGTGCTAACTGCGCCAACCAAAGGGACAGATCACTCATAGCATCAAGATTAGTAGGCTCCAATTTCAAAGCTTGTCTTAACAGATCGATTCTTTGCTCATAGTTCGCAATGTCATTCCCTTTAAGGGTCAACGCACGAGTTCGTAAAGTCAAATCGGCTGCTTGAGGGTTGGTTTTTCTTTTTTCATTTTCACTTGCCGCTACGATCAGCATCTGACGATCCAAACTTCCGCTGATGCGATTGGTGACCTTGTCTTGCAAAGCAAAGAGATTAGACATCTCGCCCTCAAAACTCTCAGACCACAGTTGCTTATTGGAACTGGCATCTGTCAGCTTGGCATTTATTTGTACTTTGTCTGAATTTTTTTGCACATCACCTTGAAGTACAAATCGAACACCCAATTCACTGGCAATTTGTTGAATTTCCTGAGCTTTATCTTTGTACCGCATTGCAATGCCTGCATCCATCACAACCGTATCCCTGATGCGAGATAAATCGGTCGTTACTTTGGCAGTCATTCCATCAGCAACATAGGATTGAGCTGGATCTCCCGTGAGGTTGGTAAACGGAAGTACGGCAATCGATAGTAGGTTGACACTTGGTTTGCTATCTTGTTGAATTCCCCAGTACCCACCCAAGCCCAGAACTGCAACTGCAACAGATGCACTGATTCCTTTCTTCAGCGTTGTCCCAAATAGCTTTGCCAATAAACTCGGCTCTTTCTTGGCGCTGGAGCTTGGCGTACTTGGTTGGGACTTTGCAGTTTTTGTACCTTCAACTCCTAGGTTCACCCTGTAAGTGGAGATGGGCTCAGAAATATTTTTCAACTGCTGATCGCCAAGACTCTCAAAGCTCAGGTCTAGCTTGCGTCGAACCTCTTCATAGAACTTGGCTGACATATGAATACCGCCAGCCTCTGCGCTTGACTCAATTCTTGCAGCCACATTGACGCCATCCCCGTAGAGGTTGTCACCTTCAACGATCACATCACCAAGGTTCAGTCCAACTCGGAACTGCATCTGGTCTTCTTCTGCGCAAGCAGCATTTCGAGCGATGATGTTCTTTTGAAACTCAACTGCCGCCACAATGGCGTTCACTGGGCTTGCGAACTCAGCAATGACCGAGTCACCCGCAGTGGTGAATATTCTGCCCTGATTGTTTTTAATGGCGGAGTCCACAATCGCTCGGCAGGCTTTGAGGTTTTTGAGCGTCAGGTACTCGTTCTCGCCCATCTTCAGGCTAAAGCCCACCACATCAGCTGCAAGGATAGCGGCGAGCTTACTTATGGGTATTGAGTCTGTCATTTAGGATTCCCTTGATGGCTGGCGGATCAGAATTTGGGCTTAGCGAACGAGCCCCTTTGGTAATGCTAAGTTAATTGTATATTTGAATCGCCCCGGATTTTCAGGTGGCTCCACACTTTGAGAAGATGACGCCATAAGCAAGAAACCAAACTGTTTTTCACCCGAGGTGCGCAAACGCGCTGTCCGCACGGTGCTCGACACCGCAGTGAATAATCCTCTCATTGGGCAATCGTCGAGTAACTTCACGATAACACCCAGCCCTGCCGCCAAACCCCATCATCCTGCAGTTCACGCCAAGCGATGACTTGGGTGGCTTTGGAGAACACGGATTCGATTTCCACCGACTCGATCGGATCGGTGGGCAGCTCGGGTTGAATTATTCGGCTGACCAAGAAGTGCTTTTGTTTGGCCACGGGCGTCACAGCTGTCCATTTGGTCAGCAGCAGTTTCTTGGGGTTTAGCGGGTTCATGGGCTGGGCCAATCAAGGTTTATTGTTCATTGCCCGCTTGACCTCTTCCGCCAACTCGATCACCGCCATGGCGTAGTAGCTGCTCCAGTTGTAGCGGGTGATCGTGTAGAAATTTTCGGTTCCCGCGAAATAGCTCGGCGCGGCGTCTCCATTTTGCAGTTCGACCAGCGCCAACGGCCCTGGGTGCTGTAGCGCCTCTCCGTCGAGCACGACGCCCTTAGCCGCCAGGCTGGCGACGCTGAAGGTCGGCAGTATGTCGGGCGCCAGCAGCGTATCCAGGCTCAGCAGTGCCGGGTCAAAGCGCACCGGGTAATGCGTCGCCATGCCAGGCTGCCAGCCAAATAGCTTGAAGTAGTGGGCCACCGATCCGATCACGTCGGCTGCGCTGCCGTACAGGTCGATCTTGCCATCGCCGTCAAAGTCGACGGCGTACTTGGCCCAGCTCGACGGCATGAATTGCGGCATGCCCATCGCGCCGGCGTAGCTGCCCTTGAAGTGCAGCGGGTCGGTCTTGCTGCGCCGGGACAGCAGCAACAGCTGCTCGAGTTCGGCGAGAAAAAAGGCGCGCCGCTCGGCGGCGCGCGGGTGCTCCTGCGGGAAGTCAAAGGCCAGCGTGGCCAGCGCGTCGAGAACGCGAAAGTTTCCAATGTCGCGGCCGTAAATCGTTTCGATGCCGATGATGCCCACGATGATCTCGGCCGCGACGCCATAGTCGCGCTCAGCGCGCGCGAGCGTGGCTGCGTTGGCGCGCCAGAAGGAGACCCCTGCCGCGATGCGCAGCGGGTCGATGAAGCGGCTGCGGTAGACGCCCCAGTTCTTGGCGGTCGTGGGCGGCCCCGGAAGTATCAGCCTGGCTACCAGCGGCAACTGGCGTGCCTGACCCACGCTGCGCCGGACCCAGGCGCGGTCGAGTTGATTGCGTAAGGCGATTTCGTCGGCGACTTGCATCGCGTCGGCGCGGCCTGCGTACAGCGGGCCCTTTGCGACGGTTTTTGCTGGATTGGCCCTCGTGGCGCGATGGGGGGCCAACGCAGCCCGGCGCGCGGCCGGCATCGATTCGGGCTTGGCTTGCGGTGCTGGCTGCGCTGGCGTCTGCTCGACGATCGGCGCCCGTGCGGGCGCCGACGCTGGCCAGGCGAGCGCCAGCGTCAGGCATGCTGCCGCGGCAAGGGCCAAGGCGCTGCCGCTTGAACGGCGATCACATAGCGGGACGGGGGTCATAAGGCTATGGCCGTTGCAGGAATGCGGGCCGCATCGCGCGCGCTGCGCGTCAATGCGTGCGTGCCCGCTTGAGCGCGGTGGCGCGCGCCATGACTTTGAGCATCAGGCGGTACGCCGGCCAGCTCAGCGTCACCAGCAATGCCATACGGGTCACATGGAATGCCACCACGATCGGTACGCCGAGTTGAAGCACTTTGGCGGTGATGCTCATCTCGGGCATGCCACCCGGCGCGAGGGCCAGAATCGCCGTACTCCAGTGAACGCCTGCGGCCCATCCCATGCCGATCGCGAAGGACGATGACAGCAGGAACGCGAGCAGCGTCGAAGCCGCCGCCGCCCACAGGAAGCGCGGTGCGCTTCGGAAGAAGTCCTGCTCGAAGCGCGCCCCAAGCGAGCAGCCGATCATCAGTTGTCCGAAGTTGACCAGCCACACCGGCATGGCGGACCACAGCGTTCCCGACCCGGTCAGGACGATGGTGGCAAGCAGCGGGCCGAGGGCAAAACCGTTCGGCACACCCATACGCCATGCGGCCCAGGCGCCAGCCATTGCCAGCGCCAGCAGCTGAACCAGGCCCTGCGCGTCCACCACCTTGGCGCCAGGAGCGTAGGCGTCGGTGCCGTGTATTCCTGCGTAGGCGTAAAGGAATGGAATGGTCGCCACGATGACCAAAATACGCAGGCTTTGCGCCACAACCACCAGATCCTGGCGGCCCTTGTGGCGCGCCGCGAGGTTGGCCATTTCCGAGGCGCCGCCGGGGACGCAGGCAAAAAACGCGGTGGCGGCGTCGAGCTGGATCGGCTTAGCGAGCCGTGTCAGCAAACGCGCGCAGACAGCAGCCATGACGATCGCAAACAGCCCGGCTGCCACCATCCAGGGCAGGAAACGCGCCACCACCACCAGCATGTCGGGCGTGAAATACAGGCCGAGTGCGGTGCCGATCAGCAGCTGGCCGCCGCCGCGAAATCCGGTCGGGCTGTCGACTTGGACACCGCGCCACTTGGCCAGTGCCATCGCGAATAGCGGTCCGATCATCCAGGGAATCGGCGTCCCCGCCTGAACGCACAGCGCGCCGGCAGCAACGCACATCAGCAAGGCGGTGATGCGGGCCCGGTCAAAGCTCAGGAAGTCCGGCAAATCGACCCAGTCATCCGGCGCAGCAGGTGCATAAAGATCATTCGCATACCCGTCAGTATCGCATCGCCGACCGGGTATTCTGGCCGGAACAAGACGGCAAGCAGCGCGCTGGCGGCCGAACTGCAGGGCGAGCAGACCCGGGCCATCATCCGTCGGCCGCATCGGTGCGCGATGCCTTTGATGCAGTCACCGTCCGGGTCCGGGTCGGGGTCGATGGGCGCCCAAGCGCGTGGTAAGCTGAGTCGGGATAGCCCGCAGCGTCTTCGTGGGGCCGCCGCGGCAGCTGCCTGTCGATTCTTTCGGACCGCCTGATTTCGCATGAACAAGACCGGATTCTTCAGCCACGCCGATTGCCACAAGCACGAGATGGGCGATGGCCACCCCGAGTGCCCCGAGCGTCTGTCGGCGATCGATGACCGATTGCTGGCCTGCGGTGTCGCAGACGTGCTTGAGCGGCGCGAGGCGCCTTTGGCGTCGCTGTCCGACATCGAACTCGCGCACGACCGCATGTTTATCGCGTCGCTGCGTGGCCTTACAGACGGACTGCGCGACGAAATCGAAGCTGGCGGTCCCACGCACTGCCAGATTGACCCCGACACCGCCATGAACGCCAGCACCTGGGACGCCGTGCTGCGCGCAACCGGCGCTGCGCTGGCTGCCACCGACGCGGTCATGGCCGGTGAGTTGGAGAACGCTTTTTGCGCGGTGCGTCCGCCCGGCCACCATGCCTGTCGCGATCAGGCGATGGGATTTTGTTTTTTCAACCATGTGGCTATCGCCGCCAAGTACGCGCTCGAACGCCATGGGCTGCAGCGCGTGGCGATTGTCGACTTTGATGTGCACCACGGCAACGGCACCGAGGACATCGTCGCCGGCGACGACCGCATCCTGATGGTCAGTTTCTTCCAGCATCCTTTCTATCCGGTCGGCGGTTCCCGCTCGGATGCAGCCAACCTGGTTAATCTGCCGGTTCCCGCTTACACCAAAGGCGCTGCGATCCGCGACCTGGTCGAGTCGGTTTGGCTGCCCCGACTGGAGGCGCACCGGCCCGAGATGATCTTCATCAGCGCAGGCTTTGACGCACACCGCGACGACGACCTGGGCCAGTTGGGACTGGTCGAACAGGACTACGCCTGGATCACCGGGCGGATCAAGGAAGTCGCGCGGCGCCACAGCGGGCGGCGCATCGTATCGAGCCTGGAGGGTGGCTACAACCTGAGGGCCTTGGGGCGCAGCGTAGAGGCGCATTTGCGCGTGCTGGCCGATGTCTGAACTCGGGAATGCGGATGGCTGGCCCCCGCATTGACGACCTCGGCGACTGGCTCGCCGCGCTTGCGCGTCCGAGCACACTGGCCGAACTCGCCGGCCTGCTGCTGTGCGCCGCGCTGGCCTGGGCTGTCGTCTGGCGACTGCGCGCGAGCTTGCAGGCCAAGGACCCGGCTTCGATCTGGTTTGGCCGGCGCATCGTCGATGGCGTGATGTTCCCGATGGCGCTGCTGTGTCTGGCTTACGGCGCGCGCGCGCTGGCTGCGCAGTGGAACGCATCGCCGGTGCTGCGACTGGCGATCCCGGTGCTGGTGGCACTGCTGGCGATCCGGGTTGGCGTGAAGGTGATGCAGGCGGCGCTGCGTGAAACCCCGATGGTGCTCGCGCTCGAACGCAGCATTTCCTGGCTGGCCTGGATCGCGGTCGTGCTGTGGGTCAGCGGCCTGTTGCCCCTGCTGCTGGAGGAACTCGGGCAGATTCACTGGAAGGTCGGGGGTTCTTCGCTGTCGCTGCGCACCATGATCGAGGCGGCGCTGACAGCGGCGGTGGTGCTGATCCTGACGCTGTGGGTGTCTTCTGCCATCGAGTCGCGGCTGTTGCGATCGGCCACCGGAGGCGACCTGTCGCTGCGCAAGGCTTTCAGCAACGCGACGCGCGCCGCGCTGCTGTTTGTCGGCCTTCTGGTGGCGCTGACGGCGGTAGGGGTCGACCTGACCGCCTTGTCGGTGATAGGCGGAGCGGTCGGCGTCGGGATCGGGTTCGGACTGCAGCGCCTTGCAGCCAACTATGTCAGCGGCTTTGTGATGCTGGCCGAGCGCAGCATCCGCATCGGTGACATCGTGCGGGTGGACAACTTCGAGGGCGTCGTCACCGACATCAATGCGCGCTACAGCCTGATCCGCTCGCTCACCGGCCGCGAGTCGATCGTTCCCAATGAGATGTTCACGTCCAACCGGGTCGAGAATATTTCCCTGAGCGACCGTCAACTCTGGCAGTCGACCGTCCTGCAGGTGGCCTATGAAAGCGACGCCGAGCGGGTCATTCGCATTTTGGAGGCGGCCGCCCTGGAGCCCAAGCGGGTGCTGCGCGAGCCCGCCCCGCTAGCCTCGCTGTCGGCTTTTGGCGCCGACGGTCTGGAGTTCACCGTGGCTTACTGGATGGCCGATCCGCAGAATGGCCAGCTCAATCTGCGCTCGGAGGTGAACCTGGCGCTGCTGGCGGCACTGCGTGCCAACAGCATCCGCATACCCCCGCCCCAGCGGGCTATCGAGCAACTTCCCCCGCGGGCCTGAGTGCCGCAGGCTGGGTTCGGGGCGTGGTGGCGGCCGCAGACCGGCCCTGGCCCGATCGCCGAGGGGCAGTGTCGCTTTATCCGCATTGGGTGTCGCCTGTGCGAACCGCCAGGCCGTGGCGGCGGATAAAATCAGTGGCTTGGCCTTGTGCCAGCAACTATCAATTCAACGGAGTGGCTAAATGAAGGTCCTGGTACCTGTGAAACGCGTGGTGGACTACAACGTCAAGGTGCGCGTCAAATCCGACGGCAGCGGCGTGGATATCGCCAACGTCAAGATGAGCATGAATCCCTTTGATGAAATCGCCATCGAAGAGGCGGTAAGGCTGCGCGAGAAGGGCGTCGCCACCGAGGTCATCGCAGTCTCCTGTGGCGTGACCCAGTGCCAGGAAACCCTGCGTACCGCCATGGCGATAGGCGCGGACCGCGCCATTCTGGTCGAAACCAGTGTCGAGCTGCAGCCGCTGGCGGTCGCCAAACTGCTCAAGGCGCTCGTCGATAAGGAGCAACCCGGGCTGGTGATCCTGGGCAAACAGGCGATCGACGACGATTGCAACCAGACTGGCCAGATGCTGGCGGCTTTGTGCGATCTGCCGCAAGCCACTTTTGCCAGCAAGGTCGAGGTGGTTGACGGCAAGGTCCGGGTGACGCGCGAGGTCGACGGCGGGCTGGAGACGGTCGCGCTGACGCTGCCGGCGGTCATCACCACCGACCTGCGTCTGAACGAACCGCGCTATGTGACGCTGCCCAACATCATGAAGGCCAAGAAGAAGCAGATGGACATTTACAAGCCCGAAGACCTCGGCGTTGACGTCAAACCGCACCTGGTCACGCTCAGGGTCAAGGAACCCCCGCAACGCAGCGCGGGCATCAAGGTTCCCGATGTCGCGGCACTGGTGGCCAAACTCAAGAATGAAGCAAAGGTAATCTGACATGCCATCCCTCGTAATTGCAGAGCACGACAACAGCACGCTCAAGGCGGCGACCCTCAACACCGTCAGCGCGGCGATCCAGTGCGACGGCGAGGTCCATGTGCTGGTCGCCGGTGCCAACGCAGGCGCCGCAGCGGCGGCAGCCTGCCAGATCGTGGGCGTCGCCAAGGTGCTGCATGCCGACGACGCGGGTCTCGACCATGGGCTGGCCGAAAACGTCGCCGAACAGGTTCTGGCCATAGCGGGCGGCTACAGCCACATCCTGTTTGCGGCCACCGCTTCGGGCAAGAACATCGCGCCGCGCGTGGCGGCCCGGCTCGACGTGGCACAGCTGTCGGACATCACCAAAGTCGATTCGGCCGACACCTTCGAGCGGCCGATCTATGCGGGCAACGCGATCGCCACCGTGCAAAGCCTGGACGCGATCAAGGTGCTGACGGTGCGCACCACCGGCTTCGATCCGGCGCCTGCGAGCGGCGGCTCGGCTGCGCTGCAGAGCCTGCAGGCCGTCGCTGCGAGCGCCAAGGCGGTATTCGTAGGCAGCGAGATCGCGCGCAACGATCGTCCCGAGTTGACCGCAGCCAAGATCGTCGTGAGCGGCGGCCGCGCCTTGGGGAGCGCCGAGAAATTCACTGAGGTCATGACGCCTTTGGCCGACAAGCTTGGCGCGGCGATGGGCGCTTCGCGTGCCGCCGTCGATGCCGGTTATGCGCCCAACGACTGGCAGGTCGGGCAGACCGGGAAGATCGTCGCGCCGCAGTTGTATGTCGCCTGCGGCATCAGCGGGGCGATTCAGCATCTGGCCGGCATGAAAGACAGCAAGGTGATCGTCGCCATCAACAAGGACGCTGAGGCGCCTATTTTCAGCGTCGCCGACTATGGACTTGAGGCCGACCTGTTCGTCGCGGTTCCTGCGCTGGTAGCGGCTTTGTGACTGGCGCTGGTGGCTAAAGGCCAGCGCGGGCATGGATCGCAGCGGCCGGGTACGCCGACGCTGCTCGAAGCCGCTGTTTCTGGGTCCATGGTCCGGGCAAACCGCTTGCTTTTTTGTTATCGATAGGGGCGCGTCATGGATTACATCGCACCGGTCAGGGACATGCTGTTTGCCATCCGGCATCTGGCGGCGATCGACCAGATAGCGCTGATGCCGGGCTTCGAGGACGCCGGCTTTGACACCGCGCAGGCGGTGCTGGAGGAGTCTGCCAAGTTCAACCAGGAGGTGTTGTCTCCGCTGAACTGGGAGGGCGACCGCAATCCGTCCTTTTGGCACGACCGCCAGGTCACCACAACGCCTGGTTTCAAGCAGGCGTTCCGCCAATTCGTCGAAGGCGGCTGGCAGGGGCTGCAGCACCCCACCCGTTACGGCGGCCAGGGGCTGCCCAAGACGATCGGCGCGGCCTGCACCGAAATGCTCAATAGCGCGAACATGAGCTTTGCCCTTTGCCCGCTGCTCAGCGACGGCGCCATCGAGGCGCTGCTGACGGCGGGTTCGGACGAACTCAAGGCGGTTTATCTGGAGAAACTGGTCAGCGGCCAGTGGACGGGAACCATGAACCTGACCGAGCCGCAGGCCGGTTCAGACCTGGCCATGGTGCGAACCCGCGCCGAGCCCCAGGCCGATGGCAGCTTCAAGCTGTTCGGCACCAAGATATTCATTACCTATGGCGAGCACGACATGGCCGAGAACATCGTCCATTTGGTGCTCGCGCGGGTCGCGGGGGCGCCCGAAGGCGTCAAGGGAATCAGCCTGTTCGTGGTGCCGAAATTCCTGGTCAACGCAGACGGATCCTGCGGTGCGCGCAACGATGTTTTTTGCGTCAGCATAGAGCACAAGATGGGCATCAAGGCCTCGCCAACCGCCGTGCTGCAATACGGGGACCATGGTGGCGCGGCGGGCTATCTGGTGGGCCAGGAAAACCGGGGCCTGGAGTACATGTTCATCATGATGAATGCGGCACGCTTTGCCGTCGGCGTGCAGGGAATCGCGATTGCCCAGCGCGCCTACCAGAAGGCGGTCGCCTTTGCCAAAGACCGTGTGCAGTCGCGGCCGGTGGACGGGTCCATACAGGCCAGCGCGCCGATCATCCACCATCCGGATGTCAAGCGCATGCTGATGACCATGCGTGCATACACCGAGGGTTGTAGGGCCATGGCTGCGGTGGCTGCGGCCGCCTACGACGCGGCGCACCACCACCCGGACGCGCAGGTGCGCCGTGAAAACCAGTCCTTCTACGAGTACATGGTTCCGCTGGTCAAGGGCTTCAGTACCGAGATGAGCCTCGAGGTGACCAGCCTGGGCGTCCAGGTCCATGGCGGGATGGGATTCATCGAGGAAACCGGTGCGGCGCAGTATTACCGGGACGCCAAAATATTGACGATCTACGAGGGAACCACGGCCATCCAGGCCAACGATCTGGTGGGGCGAAAGACCGCCCGCGACGGCGGCCAGACGGCCTTGGCGATCGCGACGCAAGTGGAGCGAACCGAGACCGAACTCGGCGCCAGCGACAGCGAAGCCGCACGGGTGGTAGCCCGCAGGCTGAAGGCGGCACGCCTGGCCTTCGTCGACGTGGTGCAGTTCGTAGCCGGGCACACCAAGGCGTCGCCCAACGCGGTCTTCGCCGGCAGTGTCCCGTACCTCATGCTCGCGGGCAACCTGATGGCCGGCTGGCAGATGGCGCGCGCGCTGCTGGTCGCCGAAGCCGCGCTTGCGGCGGGCGAAGAGCCCGGTTTCATGCGCGCCAAGATCGCGACCGCACGGTTTTATGCCGAGCACTTGCTGAACAAGGCGCCGGGAATGCGCGACAGCATCGTGGAGGGCGCAGACAGCGTCACGGCATTGGCGCTTGAGGCGTTTTGAGCCCATCCTTTTTCCGCTCCGATTCTGGAAACCGAAAATAATCCCATGTCCACACTTCCTGAGCCCCTGCAGCATCTGCCGCTACCAATCATTGGCGCACCGCTTTTTATCATCAGTACGCCCAAGTTGGTAATCGCGCAATGCATCGCCGGCGTTGTCGGCGCCATGCCCGCTCTCAACGCGCGCCCGGCCTCGCAGCTCGACGAGTGGCTGGCCGAAATCACCGAGACGCTGGCCGCGCACAACCGGGCCCATCCCGGGCAGCCTGCAGCCCCCTTCGCCATCAACCAGATCGTCCACAAGAGCAATGACCGGCTCGACCATGACGTGCAAATGTGCGTCAAGTACAAGGTGCCGATCATCATCACCAGCCTGGGCGCGCGCGAGGAGGTCAACGCCGCAGCCCACAGTTATGGCGGCGTGGTGATGCACGACATCATCAACAACACGTTTGCGCACAAGGCCATTGATAAGGGCGCCGACGGACTGGTGGCAGTCGCCGCCGGTGCCGGCGGCCATGCGGGCGTGAAGAGTCCGTTTGCGTTGATCCAGGAGATTCGCCAGTGGTTTGACGGGCCGGTGGCCTTGTCGGGTGCGATCGCCAGTGGCGGCGCGGTGCTTGCAGCGCAGGCGATGGGCGCGGACTTCGCGTACATCGGATCGGCCTTTATCGCGACGCACGAGGCGCGCGCCGCCGAGGCCTACAAGCAGGCGATCGTCGATTCCGACTCGGACGACATTGTCTACAGCAACCTGTTCACCGGCGTGCATGGCAATTACCTGGCTTCAAGCATCCGTGCTGCCGGACTCGACCCCGAGCAACTTCCGCAGGGAGAGGCGAGAACCATGAATTTTTCTGGTGAAGCCGCCCCCAAGGCCTGGAAAGACATCTGGGGTTGTGGCCAAGGCATCGGTGTCGTCGACCGGGTGCAGAGCACCGCCGATCTGGTGGCTCGCCTCAAGCGCGAGTACGCCGAAACCCGCGGGCGTCTGCTGGCCCCGGGGTCGGCCTGACGAACGCCGCCAAACCGGTTCCGATCGCGCCTGGTGATGCGGGGAGCGTTACCGGGCCGCAAGCGGCGCGGTTCTAACTGAAAAAGCTCTTCAGGCGGTCGGTCCAACTGTCGCCACTGGGTGAATGCTTGCTGCCGCCTTTTTGCAGCGACTCGTCGAGTTCGCGTAGCAGTTTGCGCTGGTGCTCGCTGAGCTTCACCGGGGTTTCCACCAGAATATGGCAGTAGAGGTCGCCGGGGTAGCTGGAGCGAACGCCCTTGATTCCCTTGCCGCGCAGCCTGAATTGCTTGGCGGTCTGGGTGCCTTCGGGTATGTCGATGGCGGCCTTTCCCGATAGCGTCGGAACGTCGATCTCGCCGCCTAGCGAAGCAGTGACGATGCTGATCGGAACCGAGCAGTGCAGGTCGTCGCCTTCGCGCTCGAATATGTCGTGTTTTTTGAGCCGGATTTCTATGTACAGATCGCCGGCCGGGCCGCCATTGGTGCCCGGTTCGCCGTTGCCTGTGCTGCGGATGCGCATGCCGCCGTCGATGCCGGCAGGGATCTTGACCTCAAGGGTTTTCTGTTTCTTGACCCGCCCCTGTCCCTGGCAGGCTGCGCAGGGCTCGGGAATTACCTTGCCGGCGCCACGGCAGGTCGGGCAGGTCTGCTGCACACTGAAGAAGCCCTGGCGCATCTGTACCGCGCCTGAACCGGCGCAGGTGGCGCAGGCCTTTACCTGTGTTCCAGGCTTCGCCCCGGAGCCGTGGCAGACCTCGCAGGCCTCGAAGCTGGGAATGCGGATCTGGGCGTCCTTGCCGCGGGCGGCCTCCTCCAGGGTAATTTCCATCGCGTAGCTGAGGTCGCCGCCGCGAAACACCTGGCGTCCACCGCCGCCGGCGCGTCCGCGCTGCTGTCCGAACATGTCGCCAAATATGTCGCCAAAGGCCTCGGCAAAGCCACCCACTCCCTCTGCGCCTGCGCCACCCGGTCCCCGCATATTCGGGTCCACGCCGGCGTGGCCATACTGGTCGTAGGCGGCCCGCTTTTGTGGGTCCGACAGCATTTCGTAGGCTTCTTTGGCCTCCTTGAAGCGCTCCTCCGAGGCCTTGGACGAGGCGCCCTGATTGCGGTCAGGGTGATGCTTCATCGCAAGCTTGCGGTAGGACTTCTTTATTTCCTCGTCCGAAGCGTTCTTCGGAACCCCCAGCGTTTCGTAATAGTCTTTTTTGGCCATTGTCGTTCTCGGTCAGCTAGCAATACGCTGCGCTATGGAAAGCAATCAAAAAAACAGATCGCCGCGCTGAAGATTCCCGCAGGAATCCTTCAGACGCGGCGTGTTGAGCCTGCAGTTTGGGGTGCGATCAAGCCCGCTTGACTTCCTTCACCTCGGCATCGACGACGTCGTCGTCCGAAGGCTTCGCGCCACCGGCAGCACCCGCTGCGGCGCTCTCGCCACCCGGTGCGCCGCCCTCGGCGCCCGCCTGCTTGGCCTGCATATCGGCGTACATCTTCTCGCCCAGCTTCTGGCTCGCCGCCATCAAGGCGTTGTTCTTTTCGTCGATCGCGTCCTTGTCCTCGGCCTTGAGCGCATCCTCGAGTCCCTTCATCGCGGCCTCGATCTTCTCCTTCTCGCCGCCCTCAAGTTTGTCGCCGTATTCGGTCAGGCTCTTCCTGACGCTGTGCAGGCTGGCCTCGGCCTGGTTTCTCGACTGCACCATTTCGAGCTTGCGCTTGTCGTCCGCGGCATTGAGCTCTGCGTCTTTCACCATCTGCTGGATTTCGGCTTCGGTCAGCCCGGAGTTGGCCTTGATGGTGATCTTGTTTTCCTTGCCGGTTCCCTTGTCCTTGGCGCCCACGTGCAGGATGCCGTTGGCGTCGATGTCGAAAGAAACTTCAATCTGCGGCGTGCCGCGCGCAGAGGGCGGAATGCCTTCAAGGTTGAACTCGCCGAGCATCTTGTTGCCGGTGGCGATTTCCCGTTCGCCCTGGAACACTTTGATCGTCACCGCGGGCTGGTTGTCTTCGGCGGTCGAAAAGGTCTGCGCGAACTTGGTCGGGATGGTTGTGTTCTTGGTGATCATCTTGGTCATCACGCCGCCCAGGGTCTCGATTCCCAACGACAGCGGCGTGACGTCGAGCAGCAGCACGTCCTTGCGGTCGCCGCTGAGTACCTGACCCTGGATCGCGGCGCCGACGGCCACCGCCTCGTCCGGATTCACGTCCTTGCGCGGTTCGCGCCCGAAAAACTCCTTGACCTTCTCCTGCACCTTGGGCATGCGGGTCATGCCCCCTACCAGGATCACGTCGTGGATGTCGGCGACATTCACGCCGGCGTCCTTGATCGCGGTGCGGCAGGGCGCAATGGTGCGTTCAATCAGTTCGTCGACCAGCGACTCCAGCTTGGCGCGCGTCAGCTTGATGTTGAGGTGCTTCGGACCCGATGCGTCGGCCGTCACATAGGGCAGGTTGATGTCGGTCTGCGCGCTGTTGGAGAGCTCGATCTTGGCTTTTTCGGCAGCCTCTTTCAGCCGCTGCAAGGCCAGCACATCTTTGCCCAGGTCGACGCCCTGATCCTTCTTGAATTCGGCGATGATGAAATCGATCACCCGCTGGTCGAAGTCTTCGCCACCCAGGAAGGTGTCGCCATTGGTTGACAGCACTTCGAACTGCTTTTCGCCGTCGACATCGGCTATCTCGATGATCGACACGTCAAAAGTTCCGCCACCGAGGTCATACACCGCAATCTTGCGGTCGCCCTTTTCTGTCTTATCCAATCCGAACGCCAGCGCCGCTGCGGTGGGTTCGTTGATGATGCGCTTGACATCAAGTCCGGCGATCCGCCCGGCGTCCTTGGTCGCCTGACGCTGCGCGTCGTTGAAATAGGCCGGTACCGTGATCACCGCCTCGGTGACGGCTTCACCGAGGTAGTCTTCGGCGGTCTTCTTCATCTTGCGCAGGACATCGGCACTCACCTGCTGCGCCGCCATCGCCTTTCCACGCACCTCCACCCACGCGTCGCCGTTGTCGGCGGCGACAATCTTGTAGGGCATCAGCGCGATGTCCTTCTGGACTTCCTTCTCGACAAACTTCCGGCCGATCAGGCGCTTGACGGCGTACAGCGTGTTGCGCGGGTTCGTCACCGCCTGGCGCTTTGCCGACGCGCCGACCAGCACCTCTCCGTCTTCCAGATAAGCGATGATCGACGGCGTCGTGCGCGCGCCCTCGGAGTTCTCGATCACCCTGGGAGTATTCCCCTCCATGACGGAAACGCAGCTGTTGGTCGTTCCAAGGTCGATGCCGATGATTCTTCCCATGTTCTTCTCCAAGAATGGCCCGGACTCGCGTGTGCAGGGTCGGACCTGATTGACAAATTGAGGCTGTATCAAAGGTGTGGATCACACCACCCTTTTCAAGAGCCAGCCGGCGGCTGCCTGCGGACGGGCCTTATTTCGCCGCCGTGACGGTGACCAGCGCCGGGCGCAGCACCCGCTCGGCGATCGAATAGCCCTTTTGCAGGACGCTGACCACGCTGTTGGCCTCGAGCTCGGCAGGCACGACCGATATCGCCTGGTGCTGGTGCGGGTCGAAGCGGGTTCCGGCTACCGGGTTGATGGCAATGACCTTGTTGCGTTCCAGCGCCGCGATCAGCTGTCGCAGGGTCGCCTCGGCCCCTTCGCGTATCTGCTCCGGGCTGGCCTCCTTGAGCAGCAGGCCGGCCTCCAGGCTGTCGACTACCGGCAGCATGCTGTCGGCGAAGTTTTCGACGGCGAACTTGCGCGCCTTGGAGATTTCGTCGTCGGCACGCCGGCGTGCATTTTCGGCGTCGGCCTTGGCGCGCAGGTACTGGTCAGCCAGTTCGGCGCTCTTGGCCTGCAGCGTAGCAAGCTCGGTCTGTGTCTTGCTCAGGGAATCGACCTCCAGCCCAGGATGCGAGGCGAGCATTTCCTCGGTACTGTGGAAAGCCTCGGCGGCTGGCTTGGGTTCTGAAGGGGTGGTGTCAGACATGCTTTGGACGGTAAATCAGCTGGGAAGCTGAGGAACTTGGGGCGTTTGTCGCTGTTTCAAGACCGACGCCGGGTGCCGCCGGGCATCAACCGGTCGGGCGGCGGCACGGCGACGGGCGCTGTGTCAGCCGGGTTTCAGTCCGAAACCTCGAGCAGCTCCACCTCGAATTCCAGCGTGGCGTTGGGCCCAATCACACCGCCGGCACCGCGCGCACCGTAGCCGAGCGCGGGCGGAATTCGCAGTGTTCGGACTCCGCCGACCTTCATTCCTGCCACGCCTTCATCCCAGCCCCGGATCACCATCCCGGCGCCCAGCGAGAAGGAAAAGGGGCGCTGGCTGTCCTTGCTGGAGTCGAACTTGGCGCCGCGGGCCTCATCTTTGTAGATCCAGCCGGTGTAATGGACGGTGACCTGCTGGCCATCCTGCGCCAATTCGCCTTCGCCCACGGTGGTGTCGGTGTATTGCAGGCCGCTTTCGGTAGTAATCATGGGAACTTTCGCACAAGACGCTGGTTAAGCCGCGGGCGTTGATCCCGCCGCGGCCATGTGACACTTGAGTCGCAGGGGATGGCGCTTCACAAGAGCGCAGATTATGCCAGCAGTCCGCGTCGCGCCAGGTCGCGCATCAGCGCGCCAGCGCCGTAGGTCCAGGGCGCGATGCGGTCGCAATAGTTGATGCGGTTCAGCAGCATTCCGAGACCGGGGCTCGACACCGACACCCGGTCGCCCAGTGCATGCGTGAAGCCCTCACCCGGCCCGTTGCGGTCCTGCGTGGGCGCGAACATGGTGCCCAGGTAGAGCATCAGGCCGTCGGGATACTGGTGGGTGCGTCGGTCGGCTTCGCCCATGGCCTGCTCGACCAGATTCAGCGGATCGCGGCTGATCTGCGACAGCTGGCTGGAGCCGCTCATCTCGAAGCTTCCGTCCTCGCTGCGCACCTGTAACGCCAACTCGCACCGGCGCACATCGTCGATGCCGAAATGGTCGTCGAACAGACGAATGAAGGGGCCAATCGCCGCCGAGGCGTTGTTGTCCTTGGCCTTGCCCAGCAGCAGCGCGCTACGGCCCTCGAAGTCGCGCAGGTTGAGGTCGTTACCCAGCGCGCAGCCCTTGGTCTCGCCACGGCTGTTGACCGCCAGAACCACCTCGGGTTCCGGGTTGTTCCACACGCTCTTGGGGTGCAGGCCGATCTCGGCGCCCAAGCCGACGGCGCTCATCGGTTGCGATTTCGTGAAGATTTCGGCGTCTTCACCGATGCCAACTTCTAGGTATTGCGACCAGACGCCCTGGTCTAGCAGCACCTTTTTGAGCTGGGCCGCCTGCGCGGATCCTGGCTTGACGCTGCGCAGGTTGTCGCCGATGACCGCCACCACCGAGCGGCGCACCGCGTCGGCGCGGCTGGCGTCGCCGCGTGCCTGCTCTTCAATCACCCGCTCGAGCATCGACGCGACGAAGGTCACTCCCGCGGCCTTGATCGACTGCAGGTCGCAGGGAGCCATCAGCCAGGGGAGTGCGGGGTCACGCCGGTCGAAGGCCGAGTTGGCCAGAATCTCATCGGTGCGCCCGATGCGTGGGCCGCCGAATTCGCGGACCGTTCCGACCCCATCGGCCATTTCCAGCAGCTGGCTACAGGTCGGCGCGATCAGTGAGATGTCCTCGATGTATTCCTCGCGAACCCGCACCAGCACTGCGCCCTGGCCTTCTACCCAGACCCTGCCGACCAACACAGCACGCGCATGGTCGACGGGCAAAATACGGGTTGTCAGAAGTAACTTTTCCATGGTTCACACCTTCTTTTTGTTTTGCATCGCCGCCCACGGCACGGCAAAAACCGCCAAGCCGCTGATGCGCTTGAGCAGTTCCGCTCCGGCATTGCTGATCAGATAGCCGTTGCCGCCATGCGACATCAGCCCGGCGGCGCGTAGTTCTTTGATCCGCGTGTTGAGCGTATTGGGCGTGATGCCGCCGATGCTGTCCTGTAAGGCCCTGAAAGTCTGCGCTTGTCCATCCTTGAGCGCCCACAAGACGCGTATGGCGTAACGCGCCTCCAGCAGGCTCAGCAGCTGGCTCAAGGCGGCCATGTCCCTGGCGATCATTTGTCTGTCTCCTGGCTGTTGCCATTTCTGTTGTGGCCCAAGTGTAGGGTGATTTTGCTACCTGAACAATAGCAGTGGCCCCGTCGGTTTCCAGCCTGGAGCCGGAGTGGGCCGACTGCGGCTATCCTTGGGGTTTTTTGGGGAGGATACGCGAGATGCAACCGAAGACCGCTGCCGACTTTGACCAGGAGTTGCTGATCTTGTTTGACGCCTATGTGCACGGGGGTATCGACCGTCGCGGCTTTTTGCAGCAGGCGCAGAAGTTCGCCGCGGGCGGCGTCTCGGCGGCGATGCTGCTGGCTTCGCTGTCGCCGGACTTTTCCATCGCGCAGGTGCTGCCAAAAGGGGATGGCCGCATCCGCACCGAGTCGGTTTCCTATGCGTCTGCTGGCGGCTCGGGAACGATGAAGGGCTATCTGGCGATGCCTGCCAACGCCAGCGGCCCCTTGCCGGGCGTTCTGGTGATCCATGAAAACCGCGGACTGAATCCGCACATTGAGGACATCGCGCGAAGGCTCGCGGTGGACAACTTTGTCGCTTTCGCCCCCGACGCCCTAACCCCATTGGGCGGCTATCCCGGCGACGAGCAGCAGGCGGTGGGCCTGTTCGCCAAGCTCGATCAGGCGCGCACCCGCGAGGATTTTGTCGCTGCCGCCGCGTTCCTCCGCAAGCGACCCGAATGCAGCGGCAAGATGGGGGCGGTCGGTTTTTGCTGGGGAGGCGGCATGGTCAATACCCTGGCAGCGCGGCTGCCCGAGCTCGCTGCGGCAGTTCCCTTTTACGGATCGCCGCCTGCGGCCGCAGAAATCGCCCAGGTCAAGGCGCCCTTGTTGCTGCACTTCGCCGGGATCGACGAACGCATCAATGCCGCCTGGCCGGCCTACGAGGCCGGGCTTAAGGCCGCCGGCGCCCGCTACACCGCGCACCAGTACGCGGGCACCCAGCACGGATTCAACAACGACACCACCCCGCGCTTTGACGCGGCAGCCGCCAAGCTGGCCTGGGACCGCACGCTGGCGTTTTTGAACCAGCACCTGCGCAGCTGACAGCCCGTGCACCGATCGCAGCCTGCCGGCCGTATCGGCCCGCATGGTGGCGCCAGAGCCGGGTGATCGTTCGACAGCGAATTCCAAAACTACGAGACACCGATCGGCATTGCAATCGAGCATCTCGCGCAACGGGGTTAGGGCGAAGTCGGCAAGGTGTTTGCCAGCGGCCTGGTGGCGCAGGAGGCGGCCAAGCATATGCGAAAAGGCGCATTCTTTATGGACCTGAACTCTGCCTCACCCGCTACCAAGCAGCAGGCGGCAACGGCAGTGGACGCGGCGGGGGCGCATTGTGTCGAAGCCGTCAACACGGTTCGCGAAGCCGGTTTCGCACCCTGCATGGCCGAGGCCAGCGCCGACTAGCAGCAGTGGGTAGCACAGCGGGCGCGGGCTGGCGTTTTCAACGGGATCGGCAAGGACGCCCGCTGGCAGGACTACGCAGACCGGTTGCTGGATGATCGCCGCCGCAGCGACAAGAACGACGCCAGTTGAAGGGCTGCAGCCCGGACGCCGGGCTCACTTTCCTTGCAGCAGCGCCTCGAAGCGCGACAGCGAGCTGTCCTGCTCGTCGAGCAGTGCGCCGGCCTCCAGCACCTTGAGCCGCACGCCGGTCAGGGGCGAATCGACCTTGGTGCTGGTTGGCACATAGCCGATCCGGGCCACCGTGCGTTGCGACTCGGTCCCCAGCATATGTTCGTAAAACAGCAGTGCCGCATTCGGGCTCGGCGCTTTCCTGGCCACCGCGATGCCGTCGGCAATCGCCACCGCTGGCTCAATGGCGAACCATTCGATCGCCGACCCCTTTTTCTTCGCCTGCTCGACGCTGTACTGGTAGACGGTCAGCGCCAGCGGGACTTCGGCCGACGCCGTCAGGTTCAGCAGCAGCGGGTGTCCTGTTCGCACCGAAAGACCATTGCCGCGAACGAGTTCGCGGAAGAATCGGGTGCCGGCGTCTTCGCCCATGTCCTTGATGATGGAGCTAACCCACTCGTGATCCGACGACTCGATCCCCAGGCGACCCTTCCATCGCGGGTGTAGCAGGTCGGTGTAGGTCTTGGGTAGCTCCTCACGCGCCACCTTGGTCGTGTTGTAGGCTTGCACGAACACATAGCGCAGTGTGGAAGCCCAAGCCCTGTGCCCCGGGACCGCTCCGGCTCCCAGATCCTTGTGAATGGCCGAACTGATAGGCAGCAGCAAACCTTCGCGGTGCAGCGTTTCCATGGGCGGTGCGATGCTCTGGACGACGTCGACGATCGGCTTGTTCGCACGTGCCTCGCCGATGACGCGCTGCAGGATGACCTCGGAGCGTGCGCGCCAGACATGGACCTTGATTCCGTATTGCTTCTCGAAAGGCTCTACCAGATCCTTCACATATTCGGTCGGCGTGGTGGTGTAGAAAAGCAGTGACGCTTCCTTTTTGGCGGCTTCAATGATGCGCTGGCGCGCCTCGCCACCGGAGGGAATCGTGGTTTGCGCCAGCGCGCCAAGTGACAGCGCGGCGCAGGCTGCGGCCAAGAACCGGGCCAAGCGGGCAGAAAATTGCATGTCAGTAAGCCACATTGATGTTCTTGATCTGGGTGTAGCTCATCAGTTCCCCAATCGAATGCTCGCGGCCGATGCCGCTGTCCTTGAAGCCGCCGAAAGGCGCGCCCTTGAAACGCTTGCCGCCGTGGCCGTTGATCCACACATAGCCGGCCTCCACCGCGTCCGCCAAGCGCATCGCGCGCGAGATGTCATTGGTCCAGATGTTGGCGCACAGACCGTAGTCGCTGTCGTTGACTTGCTCGAGCATGCTGGCCTCATCGTCCCACTCCAGTATCGCCATCACCGGGCCGAAGATCTCGTCGCGCGCGATAGTCATCGCATGGCGTACCTGGTCGAAGATGGTGACGTCGACGAAATAGCCTTGTCGCAGCGCGTCTCCTGGTGCGTGCCCGCCGCCGCGCAGCAGACGCGCGCCCTCGGCCTTGCCGCCCTGAATGTAGCCCATCACCCGGTCGTAATGCCGGCGTGATATCACCGGCCCCATCTGGGTGGACTCTTGCTCGGGCAGCCCGATCGCGATGCGCGCCGCACGCGCCATCACCGCATCGGTGAAGCGTTCGCGCACCGCGCTGTGGACGAACACGCGCGAGTTCGAGCCGCAGGACTGGCCCTGCGATACGGTGAAGTTCATTCCAGCAACCGCGGCGGCGGCAGCCTTATCGACGTCGACATCGGGAAAGACGATCAACGGGTTCTTGCCGCCGAGCTCCAGCGAGAGCGTCTTGATGCCAGCGCTTCGGGTGATCGCCAGCCCGGTCTGCACGCTGCCGGTGAAAGCGATGCGCCGGACATCCTTGTGTGCGACCAGCGCGCCGCCGCAGGTCGGTCCGTCGCCGGTCACGATGTTGAGCACACCCGGCGGAAAGAATTCCTGCGCCAGCTTGCCCATCCACAGCGCCGACAGCGGGGTCTGGTCAGCGGCCTTGAGGATGACGGTGTTGCCCGCCACCAGCGCCGGTGCAATCTTGCCGGCGGCAAAAGAGATCGGGTGGTTGTAGGGAATGATGCGCGCGACCACACCGAAGGGCTGCGGCCGTGTGTAGTCCAGCCCGCCGCCGGGTGTGGGAATCGTTTCCCCCTTGATCTCCATGCCCAGGCCGCCGAAGAAGTCGTGCAGTCCGGCGCCTTTGCGCGCGTCGTCAACCATCGGCAAGAAAGGGTTTCCGCTATCGACCGCGTCGAGCATGCCGAATGCGCGCGCGCGCTCGCGCACCGCGCTGGCGAACTGTTTGCAATGCCGGACCCGGTCGTCCACATGCAGGCGGCTCCAGGCCGGGAATGCCGCCTTGCCCGCGTCGACAGCGTCCTGGACGTCCTGGGCATCACCGGCGGGAACCTGGGTTATTTCCTGGTCGTAGGCGGGATTGAGCGTCGCCATCGTCCGGCCGGAGCGGCTGGCGACAAACTTTCCGCCGATGGTCATTTTCCAGCCCTGGGTCTCCTGTTCGGCAGTCTGCAGCACCTGCAGCGCGAAGGGGTCGTCGAGTTGCCGCGCCATGTCAGTGCAGGCAGGAGCCGCCGTCGACGACCAGCGTCTGGCCGGTGATGAAGTCGCTGTCGGCGGACGCGAAGAAGACGATCGCACCGGTCAGGTCTTCGGGTGTCTGCACCCGCTTAAGCGCCCGCGTCGCGGTGGCTGCGGTGCGCATCTTGACGATACCGTCGTCGGGGTTCTCTTCCGACAGCGTGCTTCCCGGCGCGACGCAGTTGACGCAGATGTTGTCGCGGCCGACCTCGTTGGCGAGCGTCTTGGTGAAGCCCAAGATGGCGGCTTTTGAGCTCACATAATGGATCCTGCTCGGCGAGCCTTTGAGCGCGGTGCCCGAGCTGATGTTGATGATCTTGCCGTAGCCCTGCGAACGCATCACCGGTATCACGGCGCAACTGGCAAGCCAGGTTCCCTTGAGGTTCACGCCCATCATCCGGTCCCATTCGTCGACCGTTATTTCATCAAAGGGGGCCCGCGACATCGGTACGGTGGCGAAGATGGCGGCGTTGTTGACCAGCACGTCGATGCGGCCGAATCGCGCAACGGCGGCCTGCGCCATGCGCTCGACGCTGTCCTTGTCCGATACGTCGGTGCGCAATCCGATCGCCTGGTGACCGGCGGACTGCAACTCCTGCGCGACCGCCAGCGCGGCGCGCTCGTCGATTTCG
>Ga0114970_10000744_pt1 | contig 24404 bp, 21 predicted proteins | sample M_140205_XF_Meta_FD_87030 | JGI IMG/M metagenome (GOLD analysis project Ga0114970, IMG submission 87030) | Freshwater microbial communities from Lake Montjoie, Canada to study carbon cycling - M_140205_XF_MetaG | ecosystem: Environmental > Aquatic > Freshwater > Lake | place: Lake Montjoie...
GGTGGCATGCCGTACTCCAATGCACGAACAAAGTCGTGATCAAAAAACATGGCTTCATCATCACCACTATCTTTGGCGCTGACCTGCGCATGAAAGCGTGCAACCTGATCTTCTGCATCGTTAAGTTCACTAAAACCATTACCAAATTCACGACCCGTGATGTAGAGTTCAAACCGTTCGGTCACATCTGGTTTTGAGTCACAGGCGCGGGCCAGTGGAGAAATTTCGATAGGATGCTCACAAATAAAAGTGGGGTCCCATAGTTTTTCTTCGACATTTTCCTCAAAGTAAAGGACTTGAATACTGGCTAATGAACGTTTGGAGAGTTTATTTTTCTCCTCGCTCAGACCCGAGCGCTTGAGTGACTCAATGAGCCATGTGGGATTGTCGACATTGGCCCCTGCCGATGTATGCGCCAAAATAGCTTCACGAATAGTGAGCCGTGCAAAGGGTTTGCTCACATCGACGGGCTTGCCGTTGTAGGTGAGTTGCAATGATCCGGTTGATTGTTGTGCCACATCACGAACGAGTTGCTCGGTAAATTGCATTAAGTCTTGGTAATTCCAATAGGCCGCATAAAACTCCATCATGGTGAATTCTGGATTGTGACGAACAGAAATACCTTCATTGCGAAAATTTCGATTGATTTCAAATACGCGCTCAAAGCCGCCCACGATCAAACGCTTAAGGTAAAGCTCGGGCGCAATGCGCAAATACATTTCTTGATCCAAAGCATTGTGATGCGTAACAAATGGTTTGGCGTTAGCACCTCCAGGAATGGGGTGCAGCATGGGTGTTTCAACTTCTAAAAAGTCGTGCTTGACCATGAAGTCTCGAATGGTGGTGACAGCTTTGCTGCGTGCAATAAAACGTACACGTGCCGTCTCGTCGGTCATTAAATCAACATAGCGTTGTCTGTATTTGATTTCTTGATCATGCACGCCATGAAATTTGTCGGGCATGGGACGCAAACTTTTGGTGAGCAAACGAATGGAGTTGGCATAAATAGAGAGTTCGCCCGTTTTGGTTTTGAATACGCGACCTTGTGCGGCCACGATATCGCCCAAATCCCAATATTTAAATTCATTGTAAATTTCTTCCGAAACGTCGTCGCGCGCAATATAAATTTGAATGCGACCCGTGCTGTCTTGAAAGGTTGCAAAACTGGCCTTGCCCATCACACGTTTGAGCATCATTCGCCCCGCAACAGAAACGATATGATTTTCTTCTATCAATTGCTCCGATGTTTTATTTTCATGTTTGTGATGCAGCGCATCTGCGCGATGCGAGGGTTTGAAATCATTGGGAAAGGCAACCCCTTTGCCGTCGGCTTGTCGCGCGCGAATCGCTTTGAGTTTGTCGCGACGCTCAGCGATGAGTTGATTTTCGTCGAGGGCAGGCGTGGTGTCGGTAGTGGTATCAGATGTCATGGAATCAATTGACCGAATCGGCGGGTTGTTTTTGTAGGATGGCTAAGGTGTCTGCAATGGTTTTGCGTAATTGGCGACGATCGCAAATGAAATCGATAGCGCCTTTTTCTTGTAAAAACTCTGCGCGTTGAAAACCTTCGGGTAAGGTCACGCGAACCGTGCTTTCAATCACGCGCGGTCCAGCAAAACCAATTAAGGCCTTGGGTTCGGCAATAACAACGTCGCCCATGAATGCAAAACCTGCGGAAACGCCGCCCATGGTGGGGTCAGTCAAAACACTAATATAGGGCAATCCTTTTTTGGCAAGTTTAGTGAGCGATGCATTGGTTTTTGCCATTTGCATCAATGACAACAAGCCTTCTTGCATGCGTGCACCACCTGTTGCTGTGAAGCAAATAAAAGGCACTTTTTGTTCGATTGCTGTATGAACACCACGCACAAAACGCTCACCCACCACAGAGCCCATCGAGCCGCCCATAAAATCAAATTCAAAACAAGCCGCAACCACATGAATGCTATGAACTGCGCCACCCATTACTACCAATGCATCGGTTTCGCCCGTGTTTTCGATGGCTTCTTTGAGTCGTTCGGTGTATTTGCGACTGTCTTTGAATTTGAGTGGATCGACAGGGATGACCTCTTGTCCGATTTCGTAGCGGCCCTCAGGATCTAAAAAAGAATCTAGACGTGCACGCGCAGTGATGCGATGGTGATGATTACATTTGGGACAAACATTTTGATTTTGTTCTAAGTCTGCTTTGTATAAAACAGTTTCGCAGCTTGGACACTTGACCCACACACCTTCGGGCACACTTCGACGATCCGATGGGTCGGTGTGTTGTATTTTTGAGGGAAGTAGTTTTTCTAACCAACTCATCTTTTAGCTCCGTTCGGTTAATGAAATCCAACAGGTGAGATTATGCGTCCATTGCGGATCGAATTTCTGCCATGAATGATTGGGCCACTGAGACCGCTTCTTTGCTTGCACTGGCCTCTATCAATTGCAACAAACGACTGCCAATCACGACAGCATCTGCCACTTGACCGATGGCTTTGGCAGTTTGGCCATCGCGAATACCAAAACCCACGCCAACAGGAATCGATACGTGCTTTCGAATGCGAGGCAACATGGCTTTGACTTCGTCGGTGTTGAGACTGCCAGAACCCGTAACTCCTTTGAGCGACACGTAATACACATAACCACTGGCAATGCGTGCAACATCAGCCATGCGTTTTTCAGTGCTAGTGGGTGCCAGCAAAAAAATTAAATCCATTTGACGTTCACGCAACGCACTTGCAAATTCTTCGCATTCTTCGGGCGGATAGTCAACCACCAAAATACCGTCAACACCCGCATCATGTGCGTGTTGAACAAACGCATGCACGCCGTGTTTGAGGTTGTAGCATTCAATTGGATTGGCATAGCCCATTAATACAACGGGAGTACGCGTATTTTTTTTTCTAAACGCTCTAACAAAATCTAAAACCTGCTCAGAACCTACACCTTGTGTCAGCGCAACTTCTCCTGCTTTTTGAATCACAGGACCGTCGGCTATGGGGTCACTAAACGGAACGCCCAATTCAATAATATCGGCACCTCCTTGAACCAATCCATGCATGATGTCCACAGTTTGAATTGGCGAAGGAAACCCAGCCATCAAATATGGAATCAATGCTTTGCACTCCTTATTTTTTAGGTCTAAAAGTATTTGTTGAATACGACTCATTATGCATTCCTTGTTGATGCGGGCATTGCTACTGTGGATGAACCGTCACCTTTGACGCCTTGACCTTGACAGCTTGGTCTGCAATAAAAATCGGCATGACTCAAATCTGCAACCGTGCCAATGTCTTTGTCACCTCGCCCAGATAAATTAACCAAGATGGATTGCTGTGGTGTCATGGTTTTGGCAAGTTTCATTGCATAGGCTACTGCATGGCTTGATTCAAGCGCAGGAATAATCCCTTCAGTTCTGCACAAATAATGAAAAGCTTCGAGCGCTTCTTGATCGGTGATGCCGACATATTGCGCGCGTCCAATATCTTTTAAAAATGAATGCTCGGGTCCAACACCAGGATAGTCAAGGCCTGCACTCACGCTATGAGTTTCTGTGATTTGACCGTTGTCGTCTTGCAAAATATAAGTGCGGTTGCCATGCAAAACACCAGGTGCACCGCGTTGCAACGATGCAGAATGTTTGCCACTGTCAAGTCCTTCACCCGCTGCTTCAATGCCAATGAGTTGCGTTTTTTCAAATGGAATATAAGGATAAAAAATACCCATGGCGTTGCTGCCGCCGCCCACACATGCAAGTACCGCATCGGGTTGTAGCCCATGATGCATGCTGGGCATTTGTGTGATGCACTCTTCGCCAATCACACTTTGAAAATCTCTCACCATCATGGGATAAGGATGAGGGCCAGCCACAGTGCCAATGATGTAAAAAGTATTTTCGACATTGGTTACCCAATCGCGCAAGGCTTCATTGAGTGCATCTTTGAGTGTGCGACTGCCAGAGATGACAGGCACAACCGTTGCGCCTAATAATTTCATGCGATACACATTGGGGCTTTGACGTTTGACGTCTTCGCTGCCCATATACACCACGCATTCCAATCCGTAACGTGCGCAAATGGTAGCCGTTGCAACCCCGTGTTGACCCGCGCCAGTTTCTGCAATGACGCGGGGCTTGCCCATACGCTTAGCAAGCATGGCTTGCCCAATGGTGTTATTGATTTTGTGAGCGCCCGTGTGATTGAGATCTTCACGTTTGAGATAAATTTGTGCGCCACCCATTTCGCGACTTATGCGGGCAGCATGATAAATGGGGGAGGGGCGTCCGACAAAATGCGCTAACTCGCTTTTGAATTCGGCTACAAATTGGGGGTCGTTGCGATAGTGTTCATACTCGGCTTTGAGTTCTTCAATGGCATGCGTGAGCGTTTCGCTGACAAAGCTTCCGCCATAGTTGCCAAAATGTCCACGTGCATCGGGTTGTTGATAGGTGTTCATAAAAAAATCTAATGAAATGTTGCGCTTTAATGATGCGCTGAAAAAAGTGAAGTGGTTCTACAAAACTGTTGAGCGAACCGCTTCTACAAATTGGCGAATTTTGTGTGGATCTTTGATGCCTTTAGCGCTTTCAACACCAGAACTGACATCAACAGACAGCGACAAGCCTCGCGCGTGTAGAGCTCGAATACCGTCGCCCACGTTTGCAGGTGTGAGTCCACCAGACAAAACGAGGTGAGCGTTGACGCTTCGTGGCAGAAGTGACCAATTGAAAGTTTTGCCACCCCCTCCATAACCTTCCACATGAGTGTCTAGGAGCAAGGCATTGGCTTGTGAATAATCCAAAGCGTATTTTACGAGGTTAAAAGGAGCTTGTCCGCTGGGGGAGGGGTCTGGGATTCGGGCCGCGCGAATCCAGCGTCTTCCTAATGATTGGGCGACGCGCAGACAAAACTCTGGGGATTCGTCACCATGAAATTGCAGCCAAGCACCTGGCACTTGTTTGGCAGACGAAATAACCTCTTCTTCGCTGGCATTGACATACAACAAAACGGGTGAAACAAAGCTGGGCAGTCGCAACGAGAGTTGGGCGGCACGCTCAGCACTCACATATCTAGCGCTTTTGAAATACAACACAAAACCAATGGCGTTCACGCCAGCTTGGACGGCGCAGTCCACATCCGCTTCGCGTGTAAGTCCACAAATTTTGATGCTGGTGTATGTCATGTGATCAACCAATCAAATGCCGAAGTTTGCTCGGGCAGTCCCCATTGCGTATCGTACACGGGACCTAAAAAATACAAACCATCAGGAGAAAAAGTGGGTGCGGCAACATCACGATTTTTTGCTTGCAAAACTTCATCCATCCATTGTGGCGTTTGAAATGACTGCCCCACTTGTATGAAGCAACCCATGATGTTGCGAATCATGTGATGTAAAAAAGCATTCGCTTCAAAATCAAATCGCCAATAAGCGCTGTTGCTTTGCGTGGTGTGTTTGCGCATATCGATACGATGAATGTGTTTGATGGGGCTGAGTGCTTGGCACGCCGATGCACGAAAAGATGTGAAATCGTGTTCACCCAAAAGATATTGCGCGGCTTGATTCATGGCTTCATGATTTAAAGGACGAAAGACCCAACCAACGCGTGACACCTCAATACTGGGTCTAACGGGTGATTCCAAAAGAATATATGAATACCGACGCGCAATTGCACTGCCCCGTGCATGAAAGTGATCAGGAACAATTTGCGCCCATTGAACAGCAATATCAGAAGGTAAAAATGCATTCGTGCCACGTACCCATGATGACATATCGCGTTGAATCTGCGTATCAAAATGCACGACTTGCATCAATCCATGAACACCAGCGTCAGTTCTGCCTGCGCACAAAACCTGTATCGGTTGCTGGGCGAACTCTGTCAGAGACGATTCGAGTTTGTCTTGAATGGTTTTTCTGGAGAGCTGACTTTGCCAGCCCTCGTAGCCCTGGCCGTTGTAGCTCAGGCCCAAGGCGATGCGCATGGGTCTAGACTTTCTCGGCTAACCACCGTTTGGCTTGTGCTTGAAGATCTGGGCTTGCCTGATCGGCCACTTCTTGTGCCAAGGCGCGGCTGGTGTGCTTTTGTCCTAGTTTCCATAGCTCTTCAGCCAAATCAAGTCTGACTTTGAAGGGGTCTTCCAGAGCTGAGTCGGAATCAACAGAAGAGGATGTAGCGTTAGATGTATAGGCATTGTCAGTGGGTGATGGGCTATCTTTAGTGTCGGTGAACTTTGGATGCGGTGGCAAATCCAAATCAAAATCAATCTTTAGTTCTGGAGGGGGTGCATTTTGCGCTTGAACTTCTTGTAGTTCTTGCTCTAATTCTGCGGTTTTACTTTTGGCTTTAATCCATCCGATTAAAAGCAAAAAAGCAAGCAGGCCACCAGCAGCCAATGGAACGCGAGAATCTTTTGATAATGAATTAATTAGACCATTGACGCTTTCCATTGCGGTGGATAGTGACAAGCCGTCTTTGCTATTAGCGTCACCCACATTGGCAGAAGCTTGTGCAATTTTTCCAAGTTCGTTGACATTTTTTGAAATTTCCTCAGCACGTTTGGCGACTTCTTCGGCTTCTTTTTGCTTGGCGATTGCATCGGCATCTTTTGAATCGGGCTTGCTGAGTTTGAGTTGATCTTTAGGATCTGTTTTGTTATTTTTGACTTGTCCTTGAATGGAGCCACTTGCCGTGTTGCCTGCCTGATCAATTTTGGCTTGAGCCAAACGCGTGGCAACGCTGGCACGATAGGCGTCAAAATCTTTTGATTGAAGTTGAATATTTTCGCGCCCTTCTTTTCGACTAATGCTTCTGGCTTGTTCTATTTTGGGAATAGTGAGAACCGCACCTGCTTTAAGTCGATTGACATTGTCGGCAACAAAAGCATCGGGATTGCTTCGCAATAAGGCCAATAACATTTGATCCAATGAAACGGTATCGTCTTGGTGTTGCTCAATGATTTCGCTGGCCGTGTCACCAGACTTCACCAGAACTTTGACAGCATCAGGGTCGTTGGAATTTGCAGTACGTTGCGGTGGAGGAGATTTTTTAATTGGTTTTGCGTTGTCTGCTGGCGCAGACTCCTTGTTCGCTTTTTCTGGAACTGCTTTGGGAGTTTCAGCAACCAACATACTCAAGTTACGCACCATACGCCCTGATGCCCAACGCAAATCAATTAAGACTTCGAGGTAAGGCTCTTTAACGGGTGCTTTGCCTGTGATTTGCAATACTTGCGATGTCTCACTTTTGGTGATGAGTTTGAACTCTGCATTATTTAGTGCAGGGTTGATTGCTACCCGCGCTGTTTGAAAAGTGGTGGAGTCGGCTAAATTGGCGCGCAGTTCTTTGGCTTCTGCTGCAGAAATATCTGAAATCAAAATTTCTGCGCGAAGGGGCTCACCCATTTTGGAGAGCACATCGGGGCTGCTTAAATTCATCGCGTGAATTTGGCTTGAGACCAGCAATAAAATGATGGTTGCTATTGCTCGCATGGGATGTATTAATTTGAAAATCATAGATTTGCCACAAAAAGCAAGAATGATTCAATCATAAACGACTGTTAGCGTTTAGGGAAATATTCATTACTGGCTAAGCAAGATACGCAACATCCGCCTTAAAGGCTCTGCCGCACCCCACAAAAGTTGATCTCCAATGGTAAAGGCGCCTACATACTCTGGGCCAAAGGCCATTTTTCGAATGCGCCCGACTGCAATCGTCATGGTGCCTGTGACTGCAACGGGAGTGAGGTGCTGCACGGTGGCCTCTCGCGTGTTGGGCACAACCTTAACCCACTCGTTGTCGGCGGCAATGAGCGCCTCGATATCGGTCAAGGGCACATTTTTTTTCAATTTGAATGTGAGGGCTTGACTATGACAGCGCATCGCGCCTACACGAACACAAAACCCGTCGACAGGCGTCGCCGCTTTGTCAAAGCCATCGCCTTGACCCAAAATTTTGTTGGTCTCGGCCATGCCCTTCCACTCTTCACGGGATGTGCCCCAGCCGTCTTGATTGGATGTTTTGCCAATGCCCAAATCTTTGTCGATCCATGGAATCAATGAACCACCTAAAGGCACGCCAAAGTTTTCGGTTTCTTGAGCGCTGAGTTTGCGTTGCTTGTCCACCACCATGCGATCGATTTCTAAGATGGCGCTTTTGGGATCATCCAATAAAGACTTCACTTCTGAATACAGCGTGCCATATTGTGTGAGAAGTTCACGCATGTGTTGTGCGCCACCACCAGACGCGGCTTGGTAGGTTTGTGTGCACATCCACTCCACCCAACCTGCTTTGTATAAAGCACCGACACCCATCAACATGCAACTGACGGTGCAATTGCCACCAATCCAATTGTTACGACCTTGGATGAGCGCATTTTGAATGACAGGTAAATTGATGGGATCCAAAATAATGACCGCGTCTTTGTTCATGCGCAGTGTGGAAGCCGCATCAATCCAATGCCCCTTCCAGCCTGCTGCGCGCAATTTTGGAAATAATTCGGTGGTGTAGTCACCGCCTTGTGCAGTAATGATGATGTCGCAATCTTGCAGTGCAGAGATATTGTGCGCGTCTTGTAACTTGGTTTCGTTTTTGGCGATGACAGGCGCCGCGCCACCAGCATTTGATGTAGAAAAGAAAATGGGATCGATCAGATTAAAGTCACCTTCGGCTTGCATGCGGTCCATTAATACGGAACCCACCATGCCACGCCAGCCTACTAAGCCTACTCGATTACCTATTTTTTTCACGATCATGCCCTTTCAAATTTAATTTCCCCTGGTTCGTCAAACCAGGAAGGCATGACGAACCGAAGCTTTTAGCCCTTGCTTGTTTTTGTAATAGCCGCCACAACAGCGTCACCCATTTGTTGGGTGCTGACCTTTTGTGTGCCTTGCGAATAAATATCAGCAGTGCGCAGTCCTTGAGACAACACAGCGCTCACCGCTGAATCAATGCGATCAGCGGCGGCGGTTTGGTTGAGTGAAAAACGTAACATCATGGCAGCAGACAATATTGTAGCCAATGGATTGGCAATATTTTTGCCTGCGATGTCGGGGGCACTGCCATGACTGGGTTCGTACAAGCCTTGATTTTTTGCATTGAGTGAAGCAGATGGCAACATGCCGATTGAGCCTGTTAGCATGGAAGCTTCATCAGACAAAATATCGCCAAACATATTGCCAGTGACGATCACATCGAATTTTTTGGGCTCTTTAACCAATTGCATCGCCGCGTTATCGACATACATATGATCGAGTGCCACATCGGGGTATTGCGCGTGGACTTCGGTGACCACGTCTTTCCAAAATTGAAATGTTTCAAGCACATTGGATTTGTCAACGCTAGTTACTTTTTTGTTGCGCTTGCGTGCAGCTTGAAACGCCACGTGTGCAATGCGTTCAATTTCGGGTTTGCTGTAGCGCATGGTGTCAAACGCTTCTTGCGCACCAGGAAAGTGGCCGTCGGTGGCAACGCGTCTGCCGCGTGGTTGACCAAAATAAATATCTCCTGTGAGTTCGCGAATAATCAAAATATCCAAACCAGAAACAAGTTCGGGCTTGAGACTGGATGCACTAACCAATTGTTCATAACAAATAGCAGGGCGAAAATTTGCAAACAAACTTAAATTTTTGCGCAAACCCAAAATGGCTTGTTCGGGGCGCAATGGGCGATCGAGTGAATCATATTTCCAGTCACCCACTGCACCAAATAAAACAGCGTCTGAGGCTTTGGCGAGTTCAAGCGTTGCAGGTGGCAAAGGATGTCCGTGCGCTTCGTATGCGGCGCCGCCCACTAAAGCCGTTTCCATTTCAAAAGATAAATCTAAAACTTTTAAAACCTTGATGGCTTCTGCAACGATTTCTGTACCAATTCCGTCGCCTGGTAAAATTGCAATTTTCATTTGAAACTTTCTGGGAGTGTTTGTGCCAACCAAGGTTTGGTTGTCAATCGTTGTGCTTCGTAAGTGCGGATTTTGTCAGCGTGTTGCAAAGTCAATCCAATGTCATCAAATCCATTGATGAGGCAATAGCGTTTGAACGCTTGAACTTCAAATGGAATTTCTTCGCCTTGTGGGCGCACCACCACTTGTCGTTCTAAATCAACGGTGAGTTGGTAGCCAGGAAAGGCCAGCGTTTCATTGAATAACAAATCCATGGCTGACTTGGGCAACACAATCGGGAGCAATCCATTTTTAAAACTGTTGTTAAAAAAGATATCTGCAAAACTAGGCGCCAAGATAGCGCGAAAACCGTATTGATCCAAAGCCCATGGTGCGTGCTCACGTGATGAACCGCAACCAAAATTTTTGCGCGCAATCAAAATTGATGCGCCTTTGTAGCGTTGTTGGTTCAGAATGAAGTCTGGATTGGGTTTGCGACTTGTTGGGTCTTGTCCAGGCTCGCCTTTATCAAAATAACGCCATGCGTCAAATAGATTGGGGCCAAAGCCTATTTTTTTAATTGACTTTAAAAATTGTTTGGGGATGATGGCATCGGTATCGACATTTTCTCTGTCCATCGGCGCGACCAAACCTTTGTGTACGGTAAATTTTTGCATGTGGAGTCTCGATTAAGAAAATTGACGCACGTCAACAAAGTGACCATGAACCGCAGCAGCAGCGGCCATCGCAGGACTGACCAAATGGGTGCGACCGCCATTGCCTTGTCTGCCTTCAAAATTGCGATTGCTGGTTGATGCGCAACGTTCACCCGGCTCGAGCTTGTCGGCGTTCATCGCGAGGCACATGGAGCAACCCGGTTCGCGCCATTCAAATCCTGCAGCTTTAAAAATTTTGTCTAAGCCTTCTGCTTCGGCTTGCGCTTTGACCAAGCCAGAGCCAGGTACCACCATAGCGAGCTTTACATTGCGCGCAACTTTTTGCCCAATTTTTTTAACCATGGCAGCGGCTTCACGCATGTCTTCAATTCTGCTGTTGGTGCATGAACCAATAAACACTTTGTCAATAGTGATGTCGCTAATGATTTTTCCGGGTGTCAATCCCATGTACGTTAGCGCACGCTCAATCGCATCGCGTTTGTTGTTGTCTTTCTCTTTATCGGGATCGGGTACACGATCCAGAATAGACAGCACCATCTCTGGCGATGTGCCCCATGTGACTTGAGGTGCAATTTGTGATGCATCAAGTTTTACAACAGAGTCAAATGTGGCATTGGCGTCAGAATGCAATGTTTTCCAATAAGCCACTGCTTGATCCCATGCAACACCATGGGGTGAGAGAGGTCTGCCACGAACATATTCAATGGTTTTCTCGTCCACAGCAACCAAGCCTGAACGCGCACCGGCTTCAATTGCCATGTTGCAAAGAGTCATGCGACCTTCCATACTGAGTGCGCGAATTGCAGATCCTGCAAACTCGATGGTGTAACCCGTCCCACCTGCAGTTCCAATTTTGCCGATGATGGCCAGCACAATGTCTTTGGCTGTGCATCCGCGAGGCAAAACGCCATCGACTTGTACCAACAAATTTTTTGCTTTTTTGGCCAGCAATGTTTGTGTGGCCATCACATGTTCCACTTCGCTGGTGCCGATGCCGTGTGCCAATGCACCAAATGCACCATGCGTGGATGTGTGCGAATCACCGCAAACAACAGTCATTCCAGGCAGTGTGGCACCATTTTCTGGGCCAATCACATGAATAATGCCTTGACGCTTGGATAAAAAAGGAAAGTAGGCAGCCGCGCCATATTCTTTGATATTGACATCAAGCGTGGTGACTTGTTCTTTGCTGATGGGGTCTGTGATGCCGTCGTAGCCCAACTCCCAACCTGTGGTGGGCGTGTTGTGATCAGCCGTTGCAACGATGGAACTCACGCGCCATACCTTGCGCCCCGCAACACGCAATCCTTCAAACGCTTGAGGGCTGGTGACTTCGTGGACCAAGTGGCGATCAATGTATAAAACGCTAGTGCCGTCTTCTTCGGTATGAACCACGTGTTCGTCCCAGATTTTGTCGTAAAGCGTGCGTGCCATTGTGTTGTCCTAAAGGGGTTGATTAGCCAACGAAAGAGTCAACCCTTCATTTTAAGCCAGTGGGACGCTGGGTGGGCTTTGACTAGTCGCTCGTGCGCCGCCCCTGTTAACTTTCAGAAGGGTATTTAAATTGAAAAGCGTTGAAATAAAAAATTACAACTTAATAATTAATATATGATTATAATATAAATTTTAATAACACATAAATAGTAAAAATAGTTTGAAAATACTGTCTCGCCCCATTTATGACTTGTATTTGAATGCACAAAATACTCTCGCCCATCCATTAATAAAACTGGTCGATAACAACCAGATTTTTTATTGGATCGCAAAGTCTGGGCAAATTTATTTGATAAAAGGGGACAACCTCAAAATCAAGCCGCAAGTCATTCGAGAAGTAAGAGTTTGCAAAGATTTGATACTAGAATTGGAAGAACGAACGCAAATTTTTGTATAGGCAACTATGGCGATGACACCCTCGTTGGGGGCGCAGGTGCCGATACTTTTATGGGTGACGAGGGTAACGATGTGTTGATATCAAGCGCCAACTATTTATCTCATCTAAACGATTTGACTATAGATGGGTGTTATGCTTTTGATCGACTTGGTTTTCAACAAAATACAGGGCTGATTGATTTAACTCAATTGATCTTCATCGAGCAACCACTAGCTTATCCATAACCAGCAATCAAAAATATCGAACTGATTGATCTCGCGTCCGATCAAGTGGCCAATACGATCCGCCTTAATACTGATGTGGTTGCGTGCATGGCTTGTAATATTTACTCATCATTGACGGATCTTGAAAACTCAAATGTTTATGAGGCGTCATTGAGCAGTGTTTTTATTTGGGGCGATTCAATCGATCAAATTCAATTGAAAGGCTAGTGGCAAAAGTCTGATTCAATTTTTAGGTATGTACAGGGCTATCGAGATCAGCCTATTTTAAAAAATGAATATATCAATTGGGATACAGAAGAGTTTTACAAATACTCTGCACAAACAAGCATGGGTGAGTGGGTTGATATTTTTATCAACCATGCCATGGTCAATGCAAAGGGTGTCATTATTCTTTAGACAAAAAAAGCGCCTTGCGGCGCTTTTTAAAAGGCTCTAGAAATTAACGCTTGGCGATAGGTGGCACGTCGCGTTTTACAGCACCAGTAAACAATTGGCGAGGCCTGCCAATTTTGTATTCGGGGTCGCTGATCATTTCATTGAGTTGTGCAATCCATCCCACTGTACGTGCCAATGCAAAAATACCAGTGAACATATTGACTGGAATGCCAATTGCGCGTTGAACAATACCAGAATAAAAATCAACATTGGGATAGAGTTTTTTGGTGACGAAATAGTCGTCTTCAAGAGCGATTTTTTCCAGAGCCTTGGCCAATTTAAACAAAGGATCGTTTTCGAGTCCAAGTTCTTTCAAAACTTCGTCACAAGTTTCTTGCATCAACTTGGCGCGCGGGTCGTAGTTTTTGTAAACACGGTGACCAAAACCCATCAGTTTGACTGTGGAGTTTTTGTCTTTGACTTGAGCCATGAATTCGCCCACTTTGGCTACGCCACCCGCTGCTTGCAACTCTTGGAGCATATTGAGACACGCTTCATTTGCGCCGCCATGTGCAGGACCCCACAAGCAAGCAACGCCTGCAGCAATGGCTGCAAATGGATTGGTGCCTGATGAACCGCACAAACGAACGGTGGATGTGGATGCGTTTTGTTCGTGATCGGCGTGCAATACAAAAATGCGATCCATAGCGCGTTCGAGTACAGGATTGACCACATAGTCTTCGCATGGATTACCAAACATCATGCGTAAAAAATTACCCGAATAACTCAAATCATTTTTGGGATACAAAAAAGGCTGACCAATGCTGTATTTGTAAGCCATGGACACCAAGGTGGGCAATTTGGCAATCAGTCGAATAGCAGAAATTTCGCGGTGTTCAGGGTTGTTGATGTCGGTGCTGTCATGATAGAACGCAGACAGTCCGCCAATAAGGCCAGTAAGCACAGCCATTGGATGCGCATCGCGTCTAAAACCGCGCAAGAAAAATTGCATTTGTTCGTGCACCATGGTGTGATGCGTCACCAAATGTGTGAAATCCTTTTTCTTTTGTGCGTTAGGCAATTCCCCGTATAACAACAAGTGACATGTTTCCATGAAATCGCATTGGGTTGCGAGTTGTTCTATGGGGTAACCACGGTAGAGAAGTTCACCTTTGTCGCCATCAATGTAGGTAATAGCAGACTGACAAGCCGCAGTGGATAAAAATCCGGGGTCGTAGGTGAACATGCCCGTTTGACCATATAACTTGCGAATATCAACCACATCAGGGCCGATCGTGCCGTTGTAGACAGGCATTTCAATGGGAGCTTTGCCATTACTGAATGACAGGGTTGCTTTGTAGTCTGCAAGTTTCATGGTGTTTCCTAATTAAACAAAATGATGTGATTCAATTCCAAAGGAGTTGTAAAACATCGCGCGCTTCGGGTTCATTTATTTGTGTATCTGGTGGAACTCTTTTGAGAAGAATATCCATCAAATCATTGTCTGCCAATTCCATCAGCGTATACAAGCCACGGGCTTGTGCAACGGTGATGGAATTTTCATGCTTTTCAAAAAAACGTTCAATTAATAAATCATTTTCTAACAATCCGCGACGGCATCGCCACCGCAGTTTACTCAACGCACGCTCACCCAATGCGTCGTGGGCGTGGCGTGAATCAAGGGTGTCGTCTTTCATGTTTTAGATGGCTCTGGCCACCATAAGTTCTTTGATTTTGCCAATGGCCTTGGTGGGATTGAGTCCCTTAGGACACACGTCAACACAGTTCATGATTGTGTGGCATCTAAACAAGCGATAGGGATCTTCTAAATTATCCAAACGCTCGGACGTGGCTTGATCTCTGCTGTCTGCAATGAAGCGATATGCTTGCAACAAACCTGCAGGGCCCACAAATTTATCTGGGTTCCACCAAAAAGATGGGCAACTGGTGGAGCAACTCGCGCACAAAATACATTCGTACAAGCCGTCCAATTCTTCGCGCTCTTCGGGTGACTGCAAACGCTCTTTTTCGGGAGGTAATGTGTCGTTGACCAAATAAGGTTTGATGGAATGGTATTGCTTGAAGAACTGAGTCATGTCGACAATCAAATCGCGAATGACAGGCAAGCCAGGCAATGGTTTGAGTGTGATGACGCCGGGCAAGGTGAGCATGTTGGTTAGACACGCCAAACCATTTTTACCATTGATGTTCATCGCGTCTGACCCGCACACGCCTTCGCGGCATGAGCGTCTGAACGACAAGGTGGGGTCTTGCTCTTTGAGTTTGATCAATGCGTCAAGCAACATGCGCTCATGTCCATCGAGTTCAATCTCAATGGTTTGCATATAAGGTTTGGCGTCTTTTTCTGGATCGTAGCGATAAATTTTGAATGTGCGTTTGGTCATGTGATTGCTCCGTGATTCGATCAGAATGTGCGAACTTTGGGTGGAACAGAGTCCACCGTGAGGGGTTTGAGTTTGACGGGTTTGTAGGTGAGGCTGTTGTCATGGCTGTGCCACAAACTGTGTTTCATCCAATTGGCGTCGTCACGACCCAAAGGGGCTGTGGGGTGATCGGCCGCGTGTTCGTAGTCGCTTACGGTGTGTGCGCCACGACACTCTTTGCGTGCAGCAGCTGAAACAATGGTGGATTGTGCGCACTCAATGAGGTTTTCAACTTCAAGCGCTTCGATACGCGCAGTGTTAAACACTTTGGATTTGTCTTTGAGTCCAATCGCGTTGGTGCGTTCACGCAAGGCCGCAATTTTTGCAACGCCTTCGTCCATGCCTTTTTGTGTGCGAAACACGCCAGCGTGCAATTGCATCGATGCGCGAATATCATTGGCCACCGTTTGTGCGTATTCACCACTTGATGCAGAGTCTAAGCGTGCCAAGCGTGCCAATGTTTTGTCTGCCGCATCTGCGGGTAAAGGTTTGTGGTTTTTGGTTTTGAGATTGAAGTCAACAATGTGGTTGCCTGCAGCACGACCAAACACCAATAAATCGAGCAATGAGTTGGTCCCCAATCGATTAGCACCGTGCACGCTCACGCATGAACATTCACCCACTGCATACAAACCATTCACTACAGCATTGTGATCTGTCGCGTTTTGTGTAACGACTTGTCCATTGATGTTGGTAGGAATACCACCCATTTGATAGTGAATGGTCGGCACTACAGGAATCGCCTCTTTGGTGATATCAACGTTCGCAAAGTTAATACCGATTTCATAAACCGATGGCAAGCGTTTGTGAATCGTATCTGCGCCTAAGTGATCAAGTTTGAGCAACACATAATCTTTGTTGGGACCACAACCACGGCCTTCTTTGATTTCTTGATCCATGGAGCGAGAAACAAAATCGCGTGGCGCCAAATCTTTGAGTGTGGGCGCATAACGCTCCATGAAACGCTCGCCATTGCTGTTGAGCAAAATAGCGCCTTCGCCGCGGCAACCTTCGGTGAGTAAAACACCGGCGCCAGCAACACCTGTGGGATGGAATTGCCAAAACTCCATGTCCTCTAATGGAATGCCAGCACGTGCGGCCATTCCCAAGCCGTCACCCGTATTAATAAACGCATTGGTAGACGCGGCAAAGATGCGACCCGCACCACCTGTTGCTAACAAAACTGTTTTTGCTTCCAAAATGTAAACGTCACCTGTTTCCATTTCAAGTGCAGTGACACCAACGACATCGCCTTCTGCATCACGAATTAAATCAAGTGCCATCCACTCCACAAAGAAATTGGTTTTGGCAGAAACGTTTTGTTGATACAAGGTGTGAAGCATGGCGTGACCCGTGCGGTCAGCTGCAGCACATGCGCGTTGAACAGGTTTTTCACCGTAATTGGCAGTGTGACCACCAAACGGACGTTGATAAATCGTACCGTCTGGATTTCGATCAAATGGCATGCCCATGTGTTCGAGATCATAAACAACCTTAGGCGCTTCGCGACACATGAACTCAATTGCGTCTTGATCGCCTAACCAATCGGAACCTTTGATGGTGTCATAAAAATGATAGTGCCAATTGTCATCCGACATATTGCCCAAACTCGCACCAATACCGCCTTGTGCGGCCACTGTATGTGAACGAGTTGGAAATACTTTAGATAGCACCGCCACATTGAGACCCGCGCGGGACAACTGAAGCGCTGCACGCATGCCCGATCCACCTGCACCAACGATGATCACATCGAAACGGCGACGGGGAATGTTTGAACGAGTCATGACTTATAGCCTCCAAAGAACTTGAATAGCCCAGCCGGCGCAAGCGACCAACCAAACCATGGTAAAAATTTGCAAAACCAATCGAACCGAAACAGGTTTGATGTAGTCCATCCATATGTCGCGCATGCCAACCCATACGTGATAGATGAGTGAAAAAATAATGGCAAAGGTAAGCGCCTTCATCCATTGAGGGCTAAAAATACCCGCCCATTTGTCGTAACCGATGTCGCCTTTGCTAAAAATAACTTGAAGCAATACAACCAGTGTGAACAAAGCCATCAGGCCGGCAGTGATGCGTTGCGCCAACCAATCGCGCAAGCCATAGTGTGCGCCGACAACAATGCGTTTAGATCCGTAATTTACTGACATGAATCAATTCCTTGAGTAAGTATTAGTAAGCACCAAACAATTTGGCACCCAATGCAAAGGTGAGTCCCAAACTCAGAGCTAATGTGAGAACAGCAGAAGACTTTCCAAATTCTTTGGTTACGGAATGCGTAGAGTCCATGTACAAATGACGCAAACCTGCAATGAGGTGGTGCAAATAAGACCAAATGAGTGCGAGTACCAGCAAATTAAACAACCATGCAGGAACAAATCCCAAACCTTGATTGAAAGCGGCTTTGAATTTGGCAAATGAAAATTCAGATGAAACCGATGTATCAAACATCCAAATAATCAATGGCAATAACAAAAACATGATGGCGCCACTGATGCGATGCAAAATGGACACAATGCCTGCAGGGGGTAAGCGATACGAAGGTAAATCCGTAAAGGCGTTGATGTTGCGAAATTTGGGTCGCTTTTTGGCAAGCTCAGTCATTGGTGGTGTCTTTCATGGGATTTTTGAATAAACCGAGGATTGATGTTGGCAATGCGAGGAAAAGAAATTCTATTGCATCGCAGTTTGCTGACGCATAAATTTCAAAACAGGGGTGACTCGACATTTTTTGATCCAGTTGATCAATTTAATTCATTGCGATAGTGATGCTTTTGGGTGACGTACAGACCTCGTCTCAACTCCATCGAAACATTATTGTATGTGAATGCAATGCGCTCAACGCTGAGCAGTGGTGTGTGTTGATTGACCCGCAATAGTTTTGCCTGAGTGCTGTCGGGCAAAACAGCCCGAATTTGCTCCTCAGCTCTGACCATGCGCATGTCAAATTCTTTTTCAAAAAATGCATACATTGGGCCTCGAGAGTCACTCAGGCGACCCGCGGTCAGCCCCTTAAAAGGTGCGCCAGGTAGCCATAAGTCTTCTAATATGGTGGGAACGCCTGAATAAGACAAGACGCGGCGCACTTCAAACACCGAATCGCCTGTACTGATTTGAAGCGCTTTGGCCACATCGGTAGTGGCGCGACCCCGTTTGCAATTAATGATTTGCCTGGATGCTGCCCCCTCAGATGATTTGCCCTGCGAATCGGGAACCAATCTTAAAAATCTGTATTGAACTTGTTGCTCGGAATGGGTGGCCACAAAGGTTCCCTTGCCTTGGCGACGTACGACTAAATTTTCAGAGCCTAATTCATCAATCGCTTTGCGAACTGTTCCTTGACTGACGTGATATCGTGCGGCCAAATCCATTTCGCTGGGGATTGCTTCGCCCGGTTTCCACTCGCCGTTTTGGAGGCTTTGTAGGATTAACCCCTTGATTTGTAAGTACAAGGGGCTAAACGCCGGTCCCACAACATCGCTAGAGGCGGCGTTGCGTTCGGGTTCTAAATTGTGGGGCGGGGACATGGAAGTTGTCAGTTTCGTTCATGGAATATTCCATATCATATCTTCTATAAGACATAAGACACGCCTGACAAGGGTTTTCGAGGGTAAACTGTATGTCTTTTCAAACTTAATTTTCATTTTCTTTGGAGTTTTCCCATGAGCAAAAAGCCAGTCCGCGTGGCCGTCACCGGAGCAGCCGGTCAAATTGGATATGCCCTTTTATTTCGCATCGCATCGGGTGAAATGTTGGGTAAAGATCAGCCCGTCATTCTTCAGCTTTTAGAAATTCCAGACGAAAAAGCACAAAAAGGCCTCAAGGGCGTGATGATGGAATTAGAAGATTGCGCTTTTCCATTGCTCGCAGGCATGGAAGCTCATTCAGACGCCAAAGCGGCATTCAAAGACACTGACTACGCATTGCTCGTGGGTGCGCGTCCGCGCGGCCCAGGCATGGAGCGCGCCGATTTATTGGCTGCGAATGCGCAAATTTTTACAGCGCAAGGAAAAGCGCTCAACGCTTCAGCTTCACGCAATATCAAAGTATTGGTTGTCGGTAATCCTGCCAATACCAACGCTTACATTGCAATGAAGAGCGCACCTGATTTAAATCCTGATAATTTCACAGCCATGTTGCGACTCGATCACAACCGTGCTGCGTCACAAATCGCGCTCAAAACAGGCAAAGCCGTTGTCGATATCGAAAAATTATGCGTTTGGGGCAATCACTCACCCACGATGTATGCCGATTACCGTTTTGCAACTATCGCCGGTCATTCAGTCAAAGACATGATCAACGATCAAGAATGGAATGCCAATGTGTTTTTACCCACTGTGGGCAAACGCGGCGCTGCAGTTATTGAAGCGCGTGGCTTGTCATCCGCTGCATCTGCCGCCAACGCCGCAATTGATCACATACGTGATTGGTCATTAGGTACACAAGGCAAATGGGTCACCATGGGTATTGCTTCCAAAGGTTGGTATGGCATTCCTAAAGATGTGATGTTTGGATTCCCTGTTACCTGCGCCAATGGTCAATACACAGTTGTCGAAGGTTTGCCGATTGATGCGTTTAGTCAATCCTGCATTGACAAAACACTCAAAGAATTAACCGACGAACAAGCTGGTGTTGCGCACTTGCTTTGATCTGAAATGAATCAACCCCACCCACGTGATGTATTGCGCGACGCGCAAGGTGGGGGTATTCGCATTCCTGTTTGTGATCATTACAGCGGTGTTGAGCAACGCATGAAAAAAAGCTTGCAGTTGCAACACGAAATGACTCAAGAGTTTGGCACTTGCGTTTTTGATGTCACCTTGGATTGTGAAGATGGTGCGCCTGTGGGCGGCGAAATTGAGCACGCGCATTTGGTCACCGAGTTGGCATTAGCTGCTTCACCCGATGCGCGAGTGGCAGTGCGTGTTCACCCCGTGGATCATCCTGTTTTTCAATCCGATATTGCGCATATCGTTGCCAAAGCAGGGCATCGTTTGTGTCACATCATGGTGCCCAAAGTGGAGTCACTTCAAGATGTGCAGATGGGCGTTGATGCCATCGATCAACAAGGTGCTAAACATTTACCTATTCATGTATTGATTGAATCTCCTGCAGCTGTTCATCGTGCATTTGATATTGCGTCGCATCCGCGCGTGCAATCCATGAGTTTTGGTTTAATGGATTTTGTGTCTACGCATGGAGGCGCCATCTCATCCGATGGCATGGGTATTCAAGGTCAATTCACGCATCCGTTGGTTATGCGCGCCAAAATTGAAATCTCAAGTGCGTGTCACGCGCACGGCAAAGTGCCAGCGCACGGCGTAGTCACCGAATTCAATGATATTCAAGCATTGCAAAACGCAGCGCATACGGCCGCACATCAATTGGCCTTTACAAGGATGTGGAGTATTCATCCTTCACAAATCAGGCCGATATTGCAAGCGATGGCGCCATCAGTTTCTGAAATAGAAAAAGCCGCACGAATTTTGTTAGAAGCCGAAAAAGCGCAATGGGCGCCTATTCGTTTTGATTCTCAACTGCACGACCGTGCAAGCTACAGATTTTTTTGGCATGTTTTGGAGCGAGCGCATCTAACAGGCGCCGCATTGCCCTCTGATGTTCATCGTTATTTTGAGTAAATATAAAAAAGGAAGACAAGATGTTAAAGAAGTTATCTATTTCAGTTGTCGCCGTTCTTACTTTATCAATCGGTACGCAAGCACAGGCGCAAAAAAAATCTGCAAAAAATAAAACCGAGACGCCTTTGGTTGAAGAGTTACAGCCTCCGTTAGAGCCGTTACTCATGGCAATTGCTGACCAAATTCACACTGGAAAAATTGTTTGTGAAGCGGGTGCCATGATTCAAATCACCGAAAAAATAAATGCACCTGGTCGTTTTGTTTTAAAACTTAAAAATGAAAATTTCAATTTGATGCCTGTTGCTTCATTAACAGGTGCCATTCGATTGGAAGACGCACAGCAAGGCGCTGTGTGGATTCAATTGGCCAACAAATCCATGCTCATGAGTAGCAAATTGGGTCGTCGCCTTGCCGATGAATGTCAAAGCCCTGCGCAATCCACCGTTGCGCAAGCCATGAAACTAGCCCCGCCTATCAACATCTTGGAGCCTCAAAAAGATGTTGCGCGGAAATAATTTTTTGTTAGGAGAACTGTAATGTTGAAACCTTATCGTGACCATGTGGCTGAACGCGCTGCCCTCGGTATTCCACCTTTTCCACTGTCTGCCAACCAGACGGGCGAGCTGATTGAATTGCTCAAAAACCCACCCAAGGGTGAAGAGACTACGTTGGTTGATTTAATCACCCAACGTGTGCCTGCGGGGGTGGACGATGCCGCCAAAGTGAAAGCGTCTTATTTGGCCGCAGTTGCGCATGGCACAGAAAAATGCACGCTCATTTCACGTGAAAAAGCTACAGAATTATTGGGCACCATGCTCGGTGGTTACAACTTGTCTCCACTAATCGATTTACTTGACGATGCAACAGTGGGCAAGGTTGCTGCTGAAGCATTGAAAAAAACATTGTTGATGTTTGATCAATTTCACGACGTCAAAGTCAAGGCCGACAAAGGCAATGCACATGCAAAAACCGTATTGCAATCATGGGCCGATGCTGAATGGTTTACCAGCAGGCCCGAAGTGCCACAAAGCATCAAAATTTCTGTATTCAAAGTAACGGGTGAAACCAATACCGACGATTTATCTCCTGCGCCTGATGCATGGAGTCGTCCCGATATTCCTCTGCATGCATTGTCCATGCTCAAAAATAAACGCGATGGCATCACGCCCGAAGAAGACGGCAAGCGCGGCCCTATTAAGTTTGTAGAAGATTTGCGCGCCAAAGGCAACTTAGTTGCTTATGTGGGTGATGTTGTTGGTACAGGTTCATCACGCAAGTCAGCCACCAACTCGGTCTTATGGTTTACGGGAGAAGACATTCCGTTTGTACCCAATAAGCGTTTTGGAGGCGTGTGTTTGGGCAACAAAATTGCGCCTATTTTTTACAACACCATGGAAGACGCTGGTGCATTGCCCATCGAATTGGATGTGAGCCAAATGAACATGGGTGACGTGGTTGAATTGCGTCCTTATGAGGGCAAAGCGCTCAAAGACGGCAAAGTTATTTCAGAATTCAAAGTCAAAAGCGCTGTGCTGTTTGACGAAGTGCGCGCAGGCGGACGCATTCCACTCATCATTGGTCGCGGACTAACTGCCAAAGCACGCGAAGCATTGGGACTTCCAGCATCGACATTGTTTCGTTTGCCACAAGTTCCAAAAAGCCATGGCAAAGGTTTTTCATTGGCGCAAAAAATGGTGGGTCGCGCTTGCGGTTTGCCCGAAGGCCAAGGCGTGTTGCCAGGAACCTATTGCGAACCCCGCATGACTTCTGTAGGTTCACAAGACACAACTGGGCCCATGACTCGCGATGAACTCAAAGACTTGGCGTGTTTGGGTTTTAGTGCTGATTTGGTGATGCAATCGTTTTGTCACACAGCAGCTTATCCAAAATCAGTCGATGTAAAAATGCATCACGAGTTGCCTGAATTTATTAGTCACCGGGGTGGCATTTCATTGCGACCAGGTGACGGTGTCATTCACTCATGGCTCAATCGTTTATTGTTGCCCGATACAGTGGGCACAGGTGGCGATAGTCACACACGTTTTCCAATTGGCATTTCATTTCCTGCAGGCTCAGGCCTCGTCGCCTTTGCAGCAGCAACAGGCGTGATGCCATTGGATATGCCCGAGTCGGTGTTGGTGCGCTTTAAGGGCAAGATGCAGCCCGGCGTTACATTGCGCGATCTGGTGAATGCCATTCCTTTGTATGCAATTAAGCAAGGTTTGCTAACAGTTGAGAAAAAAGGAAAGAAAAATATTTTTTCAGGTCGCATTCTAGAAATTGAAGGCTTACCAGATCTCAAAGTGGAACAAGCGTTTGAGTTGTCTGACGCATCGGCTGAGCGCTCTTCTGCAGGATGCTCAGTGCATCTCAATAAAGAACCCATCATCGAATACATCAACAGCAACATCACTCTCATGAAGTGGATGATTGCCGGAGGTTATGCCGATGCTCGTTCATTGCAACGTCGCATTGAAGCGCAAGAAGCATGGATTAAAAATCCACAATTACTCAAAGGCGATGCAGACGCTGAATACTCCGCAGTCATTGAAATTGATTTGGTAGATATTCATGAGCCTATCGTTGCGTGCCCCAACGATCCTGATGATGTCAAAACATTGTCTGATGTAGCTGGCGCAAAAATTGATGAAGTGTTTATCGGTTCGTGTATGACCAACATCGGACACTTCCGTGCAGCTTCTAAACTGCTTGAAGGCAAGCGTGACATTCCCGTTAAATTGTGGATTGCTCCGCCCACCAAAATGGACGCCAAGCAACTCACCGAAGAGGGTCACTACGGCGTGTTTGGATCGGCGGGCGCGCGCACCGAAATGCCAGGGTGCTCGTTGTGCATGGGCAACCAAGCGCAAGTGCGAGAAGGCGCAACGGTGATGTCAACATCAACGCGTAACTTCCCCAATCGACTTGGCAAAAATACCAACGTGTATTTGGGCTCGGCAGAATTAGCAGCTATTTGCTCGCGCTTGGGTCGTATTCCAACCAAAGCAGAATACATGGCCGATATGGGTGTGATCAATGCCGAGGGTCAGAAAATTTATCAGTACCTCAATTTTGATAAATTGGACGATTACGCAGCAGTTTAAAAACTCGCAAAAAAATCCCCGCAAGCGCTTTGCATGCAGGGATTTTTTTGGTTGGGCTAGGATCCATCAGCTCACTCTGGTTCTATCTTCGCGTCCCTCACCACTTTGCCCCAACGAGGCGACTCCGCTTTAATCAACGCAGCAAATAACTCAGGCGCGCCACCGCCCATTTCATTGCCTTGAC
>Ga0114970_10000745_pt1 | contig 24398 bp, 20 predicted proteins | sample M_140205_XF_Meta_FD_87030 | JGI IMG/M metagenome (GOLD analysis project Ga0114970, IMG submission 87030) | Freshwater microbial communities from Lake Montjoie, Canada to study carbon cycling - M_140205_XF_MetaG | ecosystem: Environmental > Aquatic > Freshwater > Lake | place: Lake Montjoie...
GCATGGATTCGACAAGGTCGGCGATGCGCTCGATCTCTCGCATGTGCAGCTCGCGAAGTATCTGGAGGCGTCGGATCGCGCGCTGGATGCGGCCATCGCCACGCGCGTCACGCCGCCGCCGGTGGTGAAGCGGCGGCTGTATCCGACGGATTCATTCAAGTGGCACGCGAACCTCAAGCTCGGCAGCGCGGTGCTGCTGAAGGACGGGCAGCCTGATCCGCTGTGGCCGGTGGCGACGGTGAAGCACGACGCAGGCGATGACATCAAGACGCCGGACTTTTTCAAACTGAAGCAATCCGTCGCGCTGCTCACGCCGAACCTCGAAGGCTGGCTCAAGAGCATGACCTTCGCGCCGATGTTTGCGGGCAAGTATCGGCTGCGGCTTTCGACATGGAGCGCGCATTGGAATGCGGGCAAGCTGGAGCCCGCGCCGGTGCCGCAGACGGTGCGGCTCTATGCGCATCCGCGCACGCTTGGCTACTTCGAGGCACCGTCGCTCACGCCGAAGGTCCACGAACTCACGCCATGGCTGGAGATGGGCGACGAGGTCATCTTTGATCCCGCGTCCTTCTTTTGGACCGGATTGCAGATTCATCAGCACAAGGGCGGCGGCGGATTGCATGTCGGGCCGGCGATTGTGTGCGACTGGCTCGAAGTGGAAGGCCCGCTCTACGAGCGATGGCCCCCGGAAAGTCATCGCCGCGTGTTCGGCGAGTTGCCGCTGAAGCCCTTTGATGGCGCGAGCGGACTCACGCCGCCGACGCACCCGCAGCCTGTGCAAAAGGTCGGCTACGGCTGGCCGAAGCCGTGGGAAATTCCACCCGGTGACTCAAAGCCGCAGCCGCTCGTCACCGTCGCCAGCGCTGCGCCGATCGAGGATGCGAAGCGATTGCTCGCGACTTTTCTCCCGCGCGCATTTCGTCGCGATGTGAGCGATGCCGAGGTGATGAAGTATGTCGGCCTCGTGCAGCAACGTTTGAAAAAGAAGGACTGCTTCGAACTCGCGATGCGCCACGCTTACAAAGCCACGCTGACTTCCACGCAGCTCCTGTTCCGCAAGGAAACACCGGGCCAACTCGACGACCTCGCACTCGCCACACGACTCGCCTTCTGGCTCTGGAACTCACCGCCCGACGACGCGCTGCTCGCACTCGCAAAGCAAAACAAACTCCACGAGCCCGCGACACTCCGTGCGCAAGTCGAGCGATTGCTCACCAACGCACGCAGCGAACGCTTCATTACCGACTTCCTCGACCAGTGGCTGCGGCTCCGCGACATCGACGCCACCGATCCCGACCGTGCGCTCTACCCGGAGTTCCATCTCTATTTGAAGGAATCCATGCTCGCCGAATCACGCGCCTTCTTCCGCGAACTCATCGCCCAAGACCTGCCCGTATCGAACATCGTCGCGTCTGATTTTGCGATGCTCAATCAACGCCTCGCCGAGCACTATGGCATCGCGGGAGTGACTGGTCCCGACATCCGCCGCGTGACACTCCCCCCCGGCAGTCATCGCGGGGGCTTCCTCACGCAGGGCGCGGTGTTGAAAGTCACCGCCAACGGCACCGTGTCATCGCCTGTCGTGCGCGGTGTCTTCGTCACCGAACGCGTCCTCGGCCAGCCCGTGCCACCGCCACCGCCCGGCGTGCCCGCCATCGATCCCGACACGCGTGGAGCGACGACCATTCGCGAGCAGCTCGCGAAGCATCGCGCCGATGCCAGCTGCGCCGCGTGCCATCGCAAGATGGACCCGCCCGGCCTCGCGCTGGAGAGCTACGACGTCATCGGCGGCTGGCGTGCGCAGTATCGTTCGTTGGAAAAGGGCACGCCCGTCGCCCTCAAGTTCCCCGACGGCACCGGCGTCCGCTACAAGGCCGGCCCCGCCGTCGATGCCAGCGGCGAGACCGCACAAGGCGAGCCCTTCACGGATCTCGCTGCGTTTCAGAAACTCGCGCTCGGCAAACCTGAACTCATCGCCCGCGCCTTCGTCACGCAAATGCTGACCTATGCCACCGGTGCTGAGCCAAACTACGCCGACCGCCGCGAGATCGAGCGCATCCTCGCGCAGGCAAAGTCGGGAGACTTTGGCGTGCGGTCGCTGATTCACGCGATCGCGGAGAGCCGCTTGTTCCAAAACAAATAGAGTCATGAAAACCTCCATCACCCGCCGCCATTTCCTCCGCGCCACCGGGGCCACGCTGGCGCTGCCTTTTCTCGAATCGCTCGCGCGCGCCGCCGCGCCGATGCCGCCGAGGCGCATGCTCGCCATCATGACGAACATGGGCGTGATGCCGCGTTACTTTTTTCCCGAGAAGGCGGGGCGCGATTACGGGAGCACGCCGTATCTCGATTTGATCAAAGCGCACCGCGAGCGCTTCACGGTCTTCAGCGGCGTGTCGCATCCGGGCGTGGATGGGAACCATTCTTCCGAGCGCAGTTTCCTGAGCTGCGCGCCGCATCCGGGCGCGAGCAATTTCAAGAACAGCATCTCGCTGGACCAGTTCGCCGCCGAGCAGATCGGTGCGTAGACGCGCTTCGGCTCACTCGTTCTCAGCGTGGGCAAGGATCACATGGGCACGCCGTCCACCACGCGCGATGGCGTGCAGCTTCCGGCGGAGCGCAATCCGTCGGCGCTGTATCGCCGGCTTTTCGTGCAGGGCACGCCGCAGGAGGTCGAGCGCAGCATCGATGACCTGCGCAAGGGCGGCAGCATCCTCGACTTCGTGCGCGATGAGGCGCGGAGTTTGGAAAAGGGATTGCCCGCTCGCGACAAGGAGCGGCTCGATCAATATTTCACCTCGGTGCGCGAGCTGGAGCAGCGCTTGCAACACGCCGAATCTTGGGAGCGCAAACCGAAGCCCGTGGTGAATGCGCCGATGCCAAAGGATATCCCGAGCGACACCGAAGTCGAGGCGCAGACGAATCTCATGTATGACACCATGCGCCTCGCGCTGGAGACCGACAGCACGCGCATCATCACCATTTACCTCGGCCCGCTGCTCATCACGCCAAACATCCCAGGCGTTAAAAACCAGACGCACGCGCTCACGCATCACGGCAATGACGAGGCGAAGATCGCCGAGTTGAAGAAGATCGAAGAAGCGCAGTTCCGCAGCCTCGCGCGCCTGCTCGACGGACTCACGAGTGTGAAGGAAGCCAACGGCACGCTGCTCGACCACACGATGCTGCTCTACGGCTCGAACCTCTCCAACGCGAACTCGCACGACACGACGAACCTCCCGCTCATCTTCGCCGGCGGCGGCTTCAAGCACGGCCAGCACCTCGTCTTCGACAAGAAGAACAACAAGCCGCTGGCGAATCTCTTCGTCACCATGCTGCAACGCATGGGCATCGAGGCGGACAAGTTCGCGAGCAGCACGGGGACGATGACGGGCGTGGAGGCGTGATCCTGCTGCGTGCATCGACACGGAGCCCATCCTTATGAAGCTGCTTGAGGTTGCGACTTGCGAAGAATGGCGCGAACGCACCACCCATGAATAGCACTGTGCAGATGCCCTTTAATCCAGACGACCTTCCGTTCCTTCACGGCGGTCCGTTGGGGTGTGCACGGTTCAAGTCGGTGCCGGAGGATTTTGTGGTCGAGGAGGTACTTGGTTTTGAGCCTTCGGGCGAGGGCGAGCACTGCCTCGTCTGGGCGGAAAAACTCGATCTCGATAGCAACACTGCTGCTGTGCGGTTGGCGACCGCAGTGGGCATTCGAAATCGTTTGGTAAGCCATTGTGGTCTCAAAGATCGTCACGCCGTCACACGGCAATGGTTCAGCCTGCATATGCCAGGTCAGCCTTCGCCCGAGCCAGCGGCGCTGGAATCCCAAGGCCTACGCGTGCTCCGCATCACGCGAAACTTGCGTAAGCTGCGCCGCGGCATTCACCTCGGCAATCGCTTCACCATTCGCCTGCGCGAACCTGATTTTTCTACTGAACACGCCGCCGAGCGTTGGCAGCGCATTGTCGAGTGTGGTGCGCCGAATTACTTCGGCACTCAGCGTTTTGGCAACGAAGGCCGCAATGTCGAAAAGGCGATGGCCATGTTTCGTGGCGAATATCGTACAGCAGATCGTTTGCTGCGCGGTATTTTGCTCTCAGCGGCACGGAGTCATCTTTTTAATGCCGTCGTGGCCTCGCGCATGGCTGCAGGCACGTGGGATCGGGCCTTGAGTGGCGAGGTTTATGGCTTCGCCGATAATGGCACGATCTTGTTGCCCGAAAAACATCGTGGGGATGAGGCGGAGCGCTTCGCCCAAGGTGTACTAGAACTTACAGCTCCCCTGTGGGGAACGGGCGAGTTACAAAGCAGCAGTGAAGTGTGTGAAATGGAGTCAGGCATCGTGAAAAACTTTTCGGAACTCACCGCAGGCTTGGAATCTGCTGGTTTACGGCAAGAACGGCGCGTGCTTAGACTGCGCCCCACTGCGCCGAACTTTGTAGTACTCGAGAATGGCGATTTAGAGCTGAGCTTTGATCTTCCTAAAGGCACCTACGCTACCACCTTGTTGAGAGAGTTGATCGCATCATAGGCGCGACTTTTTTCAGATGAAGCTCAAGGCGCCGTTTGACTGCACTATGGTTTGCTATGGGAAGATGTGTATTTCGGCCTGCGATCCGTGTTAGTTGATGGGTTGAAACTTCAATGCACAGGGACGAAGAAGATGGCGGTTTACGCACGTTAACTGCCGTCTATCCCATGTCCGAAGTCTTCAACTCCAACTACCCTTCCATCGAGCACCTTCGTGAACGCGCCAGGAAACGCGTACCGCGCTTTGCCTTCGAGTATCTGGAAGGAGGGTGCTTCTCCAATATCAACCTGCAACGCAACACGGACGAGATCCGGCAGGTGCAGCTGCGTCCGTGGTATCTACGGGATTATCCAGGATCAAATCTGCAGACCGAGCTTTTTGGCACCACTTACGACGCGCCGTTCGGCGTCTCACCCATCGGGCTGCAAGGACTCATCTGGCCGCGCGCAACGGAGATTCTCGCGAAGGCCGCGCACCAGCATAACCTGCCTTTCACTCTCAGCACCGTCGCGACGGCCAATATCGAAACCGTGGCCGAACTCACCGAAGGGAAGGCTTGGTTTCAGCTCTACCACCCGACGGAAGATGCGTTACGCGACAAACTCCTCGATCGTGCGCGTGATGCCGGATTTCCCGTGCTCGTCATTCTCGCGGACACGCCGACCTTTGCCTACCGGCCCAAGGAAATTCGCAATGGCCTATCGATTCCGCCGCGCATGACGCTGCGCAACATCCTGCAGATGATGATGCATCCCACGTGGTCATTTGGGCAACTCGCGGCAGGTGCGCCGGAGTTCAAAACGATGAAACCCTACCTGCCAAAGGGGCTGAGCATGAAGCACCTCGGCCTGTTCATGAACAGAACGTTCTCCGGTCGCCTGAACCCGGCTAAAATCATGGCCCTTCGTGAGCGGTGGAAGGGCAAACTCGTCGTCAAAGGTGTCGTTACCGAGGAAGATGCGGAAAGGGCGCTCGGACTCGGCGTAGATGGGTTCATCGTGTCGAATCACGGCGGACGTCAGCTCGATGCCGGACAGTCCACGATCAAACCGCTCACCGAGCTGGCGAAAAAGTTCGGCCACCGCACCACGGTGATGATCGACAGCGGCGTCCGCTCCGGGTCCGATGTCGCGTGCGCTCTCGCCAGCGGTGCCAAGTTCGCCTTCATGGGCCGCTCCTTCATGTATGGCGTCGCCGCACTCGGCAAAGATGGTGGTGATCACACGATGACGATGCTCAAACGTCAGCTCAAGCAGGTGATGGAACAGGTGGGATGCGAACGCGTGGAAGATCTGCCGAAGCATCTTGTTTCTGAGTAGGGCATGTGATGGAACGATAAGCGCTCACCGAAGCAGGAACCTGGGGCGATTTGTCTCGCTATCGGTCTGGCGCTCTCGCTTATGGTCGTATGACCGATCTCCTCAATGCCATGAACCTGCGTGGCTGGGCGTCGATGCCGGGATTTATGGTCGCTGCGGCTTCCCGGCGCTTGCGGCAGGAGTGCGCGGATGCCTGCGAGCAAGGCGAGTTCAAGCCTGCTGGAGTGGGACGCGGCATCAACCTGCAAGTGCGCGAGGACATCCGCAGCGATCAGCTGATGTGGCTGCGACCTGACGCCGCCTCGGTGGAGCAGGTGATCTATCTGGCGAAGCTGGGACTCCTGCGACTGGCCTTGAACGAACGGTTCTTTCTCGGGCTGTTCGAGTTCGAGGGCCACTTTGCGATTTACACTGAAGGCGCGTTCTACAAAGCGCATCTGGATCGTCATGCAGGCACGAGTGAGCGGATCGTGACGACGATTCTTTACCTGAATCCCGACTGGCAGCCCGGTGATGGTGGCGAACTGAAGCTTTGGACAAAAGCTGGTGACAAGGTCGGTGAGTTCGTCTTGATCGAGCCAAGAATGGGCACCCTGGTGTGTTTTATGTCTGGTGACTTTTGGCATGAGGTGCTACCGGCCAAGAAAACGCGAATGAGCATCACCGGCTGGTTCCGCCAGCGCGAGTGACCCAACGATCAGCCAATGAGATCAAAAACTCCAAATGATGCTGGCACATGGAAGTCGGGGCGTTCTGTCTGTGGATTCACCCAGGGCATCCAGCCAGAGTGGATGCTGCCATCAGGCTTATGCGAGAACTCAGCGCGATAAACTCCAGCTAGAAACTCGCGTGAATGGGGCTTGAGGACATTCAGCTCAAGAAGCGTGGCGAGTGGAACGCTACCGGTGACCGTGTAGCGATTGCCATTGATGCCCGCATCGATTAGGAGCCCCTTACAGCTCCAGTCCCATTGGATCTCACGATAAAAGGCAGCCTCATAAGCCAATGCGTCAACGCGGGGAGTCATCTCGAGGCAAAAATAGGGTTTGAGGGTCAAATCGGGCGCAAAAAAGATTTCCACGCGGTCAGAACCCAGTGCGCGTTCTTTGACGCTCTGCCCGTCTGCAAGCACCAGATCATCATCCACGCAATCAAAGCGGAAATGCAGGTTTTCAGCATCCCAAAGAGCACGAAACTCTGTTAACGGAGCCGCACGATTTTCCCATGGGAAGGTGAAATCCGTCAGCACATCGGCCGTGGACCAGATGGGAGTCGATTCGGTGCTTGGGTGGACTTGATAGCGTTTCATGGAGAATGACTGGAGAGCGACGTGCGGATTTCAAAGACTCTCGGCAACTGTGCCGAAAGTGACGCCTGCTCATAAAAAGCTCACTTTGTCTTCGTTCCTCTATGCAGACTCATGATGAAACCAATTTGGATGATCTTGCTGATGGTGATGCCGCTGATGGCGGAGGATTTGACTGTGGAGGCGAAGCGGCTGCATCTCGGTAAGGCCGGGCAGTTTGAATGGGAGTCGTTCAAGGACCGCACGGTGGATGCGGAGCGATTTGAGCGACGGTTTGAGGCAAAAGCGAACGCGGAGGAGCACACGCTGCGGATCTGGCAGAGCGATGTGAAGCAGACATGGCCGGTGCTGCTGAATGGACGCAAGCTGGGAACACTGGTGACGGCGGAAACGGCACTGGAGAGCCTGCTGGTGATCCCGCCGGGTGCCTTGCGTGATGGTGAGAATGTTTTGACGATGGAGCCGCCGACCAACCTGGATGACACCGAGGTGGGGCCGGTTTTGATCGCGGCGAAGTCGATGAAGGAGGTGATGAGTGGTGCGCAGATCGAGGTGACGGTCACCGATGAGCTGAAAGGCGAGGGCTTGCCATGCAGGCTCACGCTGACTCGAAAAGACGGCACCTTGCAGCCGCTGCGCGCTGAACCAGCGGGCGATGTGGCCGTGCGGATCGGTGTGGTTTACACGCGGAATGGCAAGGCGCAGCTTTCACTGCCACCGGGTGAGTACGTGCTGCATGCGGGGCGCGGAATGGAGTGGAGCGTCGACAAGACGGCCCTTTCATTGAGCGCAGGTGATGTGAAGCCGGCGGCGCTGAAACTGCGGCGTGAGGTGCAGACGGAAGGCTGGATCGCGGTGGACAGCCACATCCACACGCTGACGTACAGCGGTCATGGTGATGCGAAGATCGAGGAGCGCATGCTGACGATCGCGGGCGAAGGGATTGAGCTCGCGGTGGCGACGGATCACAATCATCACACGGATTATGCGCCGAGTGCGGCGAGCATGGGCGTGGCAGAGCGATTCACGTCGGTGATCGGCAATGAGGTGACGACGAAGCACGGCCACTTCAACGCGTTCCCGATTCAAGCCGGTGCACCGGTGGTGAATCATCAGCAGGAAGACTGGGCGAAGCTGTTGCCGGAGATTCGTGCGACGCCGGGCGTGAAGGTGATCACGCTGAATCATCCGCGTGACCTGCACGGCGGCTTTGTGCCGCTGGGTGGTGTGCACTTCAATCCGAAGACGGGCAAGCATCGCCATGCGGACGCGCTGGACATTGATGCCATGGAGGTGATCACGTCCGGCGCGATGCAGTCGGACATTCATCTGCTGTATCGGGACTGGTTCGCTCTCTTGAATCGCGGGCATCGCATCGCGGCGATTGCGTCGAGCGACACGCATGATGTGAACCGCTTCATTCTCGGCCAGGGCCGCACTTATGTGGCGGCGCAGGATGCTGATCCGGCGAAACTCGATCTGGACGAGGTGTGGCGCAGCTATCAGGAGGGTCGGCTGCTGGTAAGCCTGGGGCTGCTGGCACAGGTGAAGGTGAATGGAAAATTTGGTGTGGGTGATCTAGTCACGGAGATCGGTGAAAGCGTGGAAGTGGAGGCGACGGTGTCTGGACCGGCGTGGGCGCAGGCGGACCGCGTGGAGCTGTATGCGAACGGGATCTTGATCCGTGAACAGAAGATCGAGGATGATCATCGGGCAGGTGAAAAAGCGCGCGTGACCTGGAAGATCGCGAAACCAGCGCATGACGTGCATCTGGTGGTGATCGCGACCGGTCCAGGTGTGAAGGAGCCGTTCTGGGAGATTCCGCGGCCGTATCAGCCGAGCAGCAAAACATTCGTGTCACGCGTGATTGGCTCGACGAATCCAGTGTGGGTGGACGCGGATGGCGACGGGCGGTTTGAACCAGCGTTTGGCATCGCGCAGCGATTGATCAAGGAAGCTGGCGGGGATGATGCCAAACTGCGTGAGGCTTTGAAACGCTGTGACGAGGCGGTGGCGCTGCAGGTGGAGTCGCTGATGCCTCCCAGATAGCTCTTTATGGCCATGCAATAGAGTGGTATTCCATGACGATAGATCACCATGGACACCTCTTTCTCCGCCAACGACCTGAAACGCCGTCATTTTCTCCGCGCTGCTTTTTCGGGCGCTCTCGTCACTCCGGGCGTGCTGAATGCTGAGCAGGTGGAAAAGGCCGTAGCAGGTCACTTTCATGAAGAAGCACGCGATTTGCCGCTGGTGGAGGATGCAGACGTGATCGTATGCGGCGCGGGACCTGCGGGCATCGCCGCGGCGATCACGGCGGCACGTGCGGGGGCGAAGGTGCGCGTGTTTGAGTGGCGTGGATGCCTTGGCGGCGTGTGGACGGCGGGCTTGCTGGGTTACCTTCTCGATTTCGACAAGCCGGGCTTCAATCAGGAATTGATGAAGCGTCTCGACGAGCGCGACATGCGACGCGGCACAAGTTTGACGAACCTCTGCTACGAGCCAGAGGGCATGAAGGTGCTGCTAGAGGAGATGTTTGTGGAAGCTGGCGTGAAGTTTCAGCTCCACACGCGGGTGAGCGCCGCGTATCGTGAAGGCAAACGCCTCACCACCATCGTCACCGAGTCCAAAAGTGGCCGACAGGCGTGGAGAGCACCTGTTTTCATCGACACGACGGGCGATGGAGATCTCGGAGCACTCGCGGGATGCAGCTTTGAATTCGGCGAGGCGGAGGCGTGCCCCTGCCAGCCGATGTCGCTCAATGCGCTGCTTGTTTGCCAAGATTCAGCGAAGCTCGCGGCATTCATTCATGGTTCCGACCCGACCAAGGCCGATGGCGTTGCCAAGGATACGCTCAAGGCTGAGATCGAACGCACTGGGCACTTCCCTTCTTATTCAAAGCCGACTCTGTTTCAGGTGCGGGACAATCTGTTGCTGGTGATGATGAATCATCAATACGGTGTGCCGTGTTTCGATGCCGCGAAGATCACCGAGGCCACGGTGCAGGCACGCGGTGAGCTGCACAAGATCGTGAATGGCCTGCGCAAGCTTGGCGGACCGTGGGAAGGCCTGCAAATCGCCGCGACAGCGGAGCAGATCGGCGTGCGTGACGGGCGGCGCATCAAAGGCCGCTACATCGTGAACAAGGACGATCTCATTGCCGGTGCACGCTTTGACGATGCCGTCGTGCGTCCGACTTTCCCCGTGGACATCCACGCGCTGAACAAAGAGGCCAACAAGTCAGCAGGCTATCACAACGGCGGCGTGAAGATGAAACCGTATGACATTCCGCTGCGCGCACTCATCGCCAAAGACGTGGACGGCCTCATGATGGCCGGGCGCAACATCAGCGGCGATTTCATCGCGCATGCGAGCTACCGCGTGACTGGCAACTCCGTAGCGATGGGCGAGGCGGCGGGCGTCACTGCCGCGATTGCTGCAACGACCAAGCGAATGCCGCATGAGGTGCCGTGGAGTGAGGGTGAGGCGAAGTTGAAGGCGATTCGCGGGTGAGGAGGTCTTCTCTGATTCGAGTTTGCCGCAGAGGAGCGGAGGAGCGGAGGAGCAGAGATGGCAGAGTTTGAAACATGAAAAACTCTGCACCCTCTGCCTCTTTGCTCCTCTGCGGCAAAGATTGATTTGTTGAGTGCAGCTACTTGCCCAGTCGCTTGCGTTTGGCTTCTTGTTTGAGAAAAAGCGGCTCCAAGGTGTTGCGAATCCAAGCGAAGGCGGCTTCGAGGCCTTCGCGCTGGTAGATGACGCCAATCTCGGCTTCGACAGCGGTGGGGTTTCCGTGGCAGGAGAGGAATTGATTGCAGGTGAAGCGGGTCTTCATCTCGGCATCGACCTTGCCTTCCTGACGCAGGATCAGACTACGGACGTAGAGTTCGAGCACGGCGTCTCCGATCCAAGCATTTTCGCGCAGGCGCTGGGTGGGGTCGGGGGCTTTGGGAGATGCCATGAAGGCGAACATCCTACGAGATGTTCGCTGGATGTTCAAGCATGGATCACTTTTCAACCATGGGACTTACAAGGAAGGTATTTTTGTCGGTGCTGAGCTTTTGGCCGGCAAGTTCGACACAGTAACGCAGGGCTTCGGAGACGGGCACGTTTTTCAGAGAGAGGCTGATCTTGGCTGTGCCGCCGTCGTCTTTGAGGAGGATGTTGATGCCTTTTTTATCAGGATCGATATCGCGGGACTTGATGCGGATATATTCAATGGATTCGGCGAGTGTGGCATCACGGAATTCGACGCTGGGGAGGATGATTTTGTCGGCGCTTATTACGGCGGCGGATTTGGAGTCTGCCGTGGCATCTATTAGCTTCTTGGCTGCTGGGGCGAGGATGACTGCGAACGGATCGACGGTCATCTTGAGATTCGCGAGTTCGGTGATGTAACGTAGTGCCTGGCTTAGCGAGATGTCTTGGAGGTCGAGGGTGATTTTGGCCGAGTTGGAGGAGGCATCCGTTTTGAGGATCATGTTCACGCCGCGGTTAGAGGGATCAATGGAGGAGTCGTCATCGTAGCGGGCGCTCTGAATGCGGAGATATTCGATGGATTCCTGAATCGTCGCCTCGTGGAAGTTGACTTTCGGAATGATGATTTTCTGAAGCTTGGTATTGATGTCAGGCGAATTCGGCTGGGCGGAGGTGATGCCCAGAAAGGTCATCAATAGCATGCTGGTGATCAGGAAGGTTTTCATTATAGGATGTGGTTGGTGGTTTGAGGTGATGGACTGAATGCGTGAGCGTAGTGCGTTGCCGCGCTGAAAGATGCCGACGAAGCCGAGGCTAAGGCCACGATGGCAGAAGGCGGTTTCGACCTTGAGCAAGGCGTGGCCGTATTCGCGTCGGCGGTCATTGCTGTCGTTTTGCAGAACTTGGGCATCGCAGGCTTCTTCGCGGTCGAGGCGAACTTTGAAGAAGGCGAGCCAGAGCAGGGGATTGAACCAATGCAGGGCCATGAGAACGCAGAGCACGGCATTGAGAGGGAGGTCGTGACGCTTGAGATGCATCAGTTCGTGCTTGAGCACCAGACGCGCTTCCGCAGGAGTGAAAACGTCGTCAAAATGCAATGGAAGCAGCAGGGTAGGATGCAGCAGGCCGGTTACGGCGGGGCTATGAATGGCAGAGGCCATCCAAACGCGTGGAAGATGCTGAAGCCTGACCTCGCGGGCGATTTGCGCGAGGGTGGCAGACAGTTCAGCACTTACAGGATGGCGTGAGTTCTTAAATCGACGCAGCGTGAAGATGAATGATGCGGTGCTCAAAAGAAGCATGCCTGCTGCGCCAATGAGCCAACTGATGAAGATGATACGCGGCCAGTCAAAGGGGGCAGGCGCGGAGGTTTGAGGGCTGATCTCGAGCGGCAGGCCGCTTGAGACGATCTCGATAGGTGCAGAGCTAATTTGCCGAGCCTGCGGCGCTGTGGCGAATATCGTTTCAATGCTCCAGCGGCTCTGCGGGAAAGTAGGCATGAGCAAAACGACGAGTACAGGCAGCCAGAGCGCGTAACGCATGCGGGCGGTGAGCTGCTTTCGCAAAGCTGCCTGCAGCAGAAAGACCACTACGGTGAGTAGCGAGGCGCGGAGGCTCGTGGCCAGCAGCCAATCGAGGATGGGAGTAATCGTATGCATGCTGCGTTAGGAGTTGAGGTTTTGATCGAGGATTTTTTTCAACTCCCGCACTTCTTCGGCGGTGAGCTTCGAGTGTTGTGCGAAATGGACGAGCAGGGGCTTGGCCGCGCCGCCAAACATGCGCTGCATGAAGGACTCGCCCTCAGCGCGGACACAAGCTTCGCGCTTTAGGGCTGGAAGGAAGGTGCGGGTGCCGTTGGAGTTCTCGCTGGTCTTAAGCGCTCCTTTTTCGACGAGACGCGATAGCAGTGTGCGAACGGTATTTTCTGCCCAGTTAGTTGTGGGGCGCAGGGTCTTTGTCACTTCGGAGGCCGTCTGCGGAGCGGACTCCCAGAGCGCTTCCATGATGGACCATTCGGATTCGGCGATGTCGGGTGCAGTTGGCATGATTTAATGAATTACATGCCTAGTTCACTACATTCGTCGTGATTAGACAACTACAAATGTAGTGAACACTGGATGAACATCTGCAACAGGCGGCCCGGTTCTTGCTGCCAACGGGGTTGACACCCCCACCCCTCGGCGGTAGGACTGCCGCCCTTAAAAAATCCAAACTACCTCAACTAACATGGTCAAAATCGGCATCAATGGTTTCGGGCGCATCGGTCGCCTCGTCTTTCGCGCAATCTGTGATCAGGGCCTCCTGGGCAAAGAGATCGTCGTCGTCGCTGTGAATGACCTAGTGTCCGCAGACAACCTCGCTTACCTCGTCAAATACGACTCCACGCAGGGCAAAGCCCGCGAGAACGTTACCTCCAAGAAATCCAAGCCTGACCTCGCTGAGGACGACGTTCTTGTCGTCGATGGTCATGAGATCAAGTGCCTCGCCGTGCGTGCAGGTCCTTCCGCGCTCCCTTGGAAGGAACTCGGCGTGGACATCGTGATCGAGTCCACCGGTCTTTTCACCGAGCGCAGCAAGGCCCAAGGCCACATCGACGCTGGCGCGAAGAAGGTCATCATTTCCGCTCCTGGTAAGGAAGAGGACATCACCATCGTCATGGGCGTGAACCATGAGAAGTATGATGCCAGCAAGCATCACGTCATTTCCAACGCTTCCTGCACCACCAACTGCTTGGCTCCGGTCGTGCATGTGCTGCTGAAAGAAGGATTCGGCGTCGCTGAAGGTCTCATGACCACCATCCACAGCTATACCGCCACGCAGAAGACGGTGGACGGCCCAAGCGCCAAGGATTGGAAAGGTGGCCGCAGCGCTGCCATCAACATCATTCCTTCCGGCACCGGTGCTGCCAAGGCAGTCGGCCTCGCCATTCCAGAAGTGAAGGGCAAGCTCACCGGCATGTCCTTCCGCGTGCCAACGCCAACCGTTTCCGTGGTCGATCTCACCGTGAAGACGGAAAAGGAAACCAGCTACAAGGAAATCAGCGCCGCCATGAAGAAGGCCAGCGAGACCTACATGAAAGGCATCCTCAACTGGACCGCCGACGAAGTGGTCAGCACCGACTTCATCCATGACCAACACAGCTCCATTTTTGATCACGGCTCAGGTCTTGAACTGAATAGCAAGTTCTTCAAGCTCGTGAGCTGGTACGACAATGAGTGGGGTTATTCCAACCGAGTCGTCGATCTCGTGAAATACATTGTGAGCAAAGGCCTGTAATCCGCAACGAACACAGCAACCTTCCAAGCCTTCGACGGGCCGGCTCACAGGAGCCGGCCCGTTTTGCGTTCCAGCTCAGCTCCCAACTTTTCATGAACCTCTTTTTCAGTTTCCAATCATGTCATTGTTTTCCCAACTTCATCTCCTGCCACGGCCCTTCTGGGTTCTCGTAGGAGCTACTTTCGTCAATCGGTTCGGCGTCTTCGTCGTGCCATTCCTAGCGCTGTTCATCACGCGAAATGGCAATTCAGCCGCACAGGCAGGTTATGCTGTGGCTGCGTACTCGCTGGGCGGTTTCGTCGCTGCGTGGCTTGGTGGTTGGCTGGCGGATCGCTTGGGTCGAAACGTCACCATGGCTGTTTCGTCGCTCGCAGGCGCTGCATGCATGCTCGCCATGTCGCAGGCTTTCGATTGGCGTGCATTGGCCATACTCGCCTTCATCACCGGTGCCATCAATGAGGCCGGACATCCAGCCAGTGCAGCGCTGGTGCAAGACATCGTGCCACCAGAGCATCGCGTGATCGCATACGCAGTACAACGTTTCGCGGTGAACCTCGCGTGGTCACTAGGGCCAGCGACAGCGGGTTTCTTAGCAGAGCATTCGTTTTTCTGGCTCTTCGCTGTTGATGCGGCCACCTCGGTCGTCTTCGGCATCATCGCATGGGTGTTTCTGCCACGTGGAAACCGCACAGCGCGTGAGCACGCGGGCTGGGGCCATGCGTGGCTCTCGATTCGGGCTAACAAGCCATTTCTGGCGTTGTTCGGTGCCTGTGCATGCATGGCGTGGGTTTTCAGGCAAACGAACACGACCTTTCCACTGCATTTCGAGCGCAATGGCTTGCCGCTGCATTACTGCGGACTCGTGCTGGCGCTCAACGGCGTGTTGATCTGTCTCATGGAGGTGCCACTGGCCGCAGGCTTGCGTCAATGGTCTGTGAAGCAGGTGCTGGCGCTTGGTTACATCTTGATGGGAGCCAGCTTCCTTGTTTTCCTCGTCAGCGGCACACTCACGGCGTTTGTGGCGATGATGGTGATATTCACTTTTGGTGAGATGGCCGCGTTCTCGCGGCAGCAGGCCTATTCGGCCAGTCTTGCGCCTGATGATATGCGCGGGCGCTATGTGGGCTTCCTTAGCTTTGCTTGGTGCGCAGGCAACACCGCCAGTTCCGCGCTGGGCATGCCACTGCACGATCATCACCCTGCGATTTTATGGACGATCAATGCCGTGCTCGGCATTGTGGCCGCCGTGCTTATTCTCTTCAGCCGTAGGCCAAAAAAACCATGAGCCAGCCACGCCCTCCTACTCATGCCGTGCTTAGCGCTGTCATGGCCTTCGGGCTGTGGGGCGTGCTGCCGGTGTATTGGAAGCAGATCGTTCATCTCGGTAGCGATGTGGCGCTGGCGCAGCGCGTGGTCTGGACGATGGCCACCGTGCTGCCGCTGCTCATGCTGCGGGGCGAATGGAAAGACTTCCTGAAGTCATTGCGTGATTTGGTGCTGATCAAGGCACATGCGTGGTCGGCATTTTTGCTCGCGATCAACTGGGGTGTCTTCGTCTGGGCCGCGCAGCATGGGCGCATCATTGATTGCAGTCTCGGGTACTTCATCAATCCACTGCTGAACGTGCTCATCGGCAGCCGATTGCTCGGTGAGAGGCTGTCGCGGCTGCAAAAGCTTAGCATTGCCTCCGCTGCGTGTGGTGTGGCGATGCAGATCGTGCTAGTCGGCCGCTTTCCATGGATCGGGCTGCTGCTGGCGGGCACTTTTGCGCTCTATGGCCTCGCACGGCGGCGTTCGCCCCTCGGCTCGCTACCGGGTCTCGGTTTGGAAACCATTGTCGGCATCCCCATTGCCGCCGCTTATCTTATGTGGAGCCAGCACAATGGCGCTTTGATTTGGGGGACTTCCTCCACGCATGATCTGCTGCTCATCACCGGGCTCGGCATTGTCACGACCATTCCGCTACTCGGCTTCGCGCATGGCGCACGGCAGCTTCCATTTGCGCTGCTCGGGGTGCTGCAATTTCTTGCGCCCACTGGCCAGTTTCTCGTCGGTGCCTTTATTTATCATGAAACGATCAGTGCGGCCGCGCTGGTCTCCTTTGGATTGATCTGGACCGGCGTGTTGCTGTTCTGCGGTGATTTGTGGCACAAACGATGAGTTGGCAGCCGCCGCGTTCACTTCTATCTCGAACCATGCCCCAGCCTGTCATTCTCTCCGACGTTGGCAAAGTTCTCATCGACTTCGACTTCAGCATCGCCGCCCGGCGACTGGCGGAGAAGTGTGAACATCCAGCGGAGACGGTGCTGACGCTGTTTGATGGGATCAAAGAGCCATATGAGGATGGCCGCATCGATGATGCCACCTTTGTGCGCGAGGGGATGGCGGTGACCGGCTTTCGCGGCAATGCGGCGGAGTTCGAAGCGATCTGGTGCGAGATTTTCACCCAGAACGTGCCAATGCACGCAACGCTCAGCGCTTTGAAGGGCAAGTTACCGATGTTTTTGCTCTCAAACACGAACGGCCTGCATAAAGACTACTTCCTGCGCAGCTTTGCCATCTTCCAGCACTTTCAGGGCGGTGTTTACTCGCACGAGGCACGCTGTTCCAAGCCGGGCGAGAAGATTTTTCACCACACCATCGCACGGCTCGATCTCGACCCGGTACGCACGTTCTACATCGACGATTTGCTGCCGAACATCGAAACTGCTGCACGGCTGGGTTTTCGGACTTTTCACTACAGCTTTGCGAAGCATCCGCAGTTACAGATCGAACTGGATGAATGGCTGGCAATGCAGGGCATTGGTTGACGCGGGGAAATACCTGTCATAACCAGTACGGGCCGACATTCGTATCATCTCATATGGCACGAAAGCAGCACAGTTTGAACCCATGAAATGCGACGTATGCGAGAATGAGGCCTCGGTATTCCTCACCCAGATCATCAACGGTCAGATGACCACGGTGAATCTGTGTGAGACCTGCTCGAAGGCCAAGGGCGTGACCGAGGAGACCGGCTTCGGTCTGGCCGAGGCGTTTCTCACGCCTTCGCAACGGGTGGACACGGATACCATGGAGGTGGTGTGCAACGCTTGCGGCTTCACCGCTTCTCAACTCAAGAAAATCGGCCGAATGGGCTGTCCCGAGTGCTACAGCGCCTTTAGCGAAGGTTTGGACGGCTTGCTGCGCAACATGCACAAAGGCACGCGCCACATCGGCAAGCGTCCGAACCGCCAGATTGCTCCTGATCCGCAACCGATGGCGCGTGCCCGTTCCAATGTTCAAGTGGCGCCCCAGCCTGCTCCGCCCGCTCCACCGCCGCTCGACGTGGCTAAGCTGCGTGAAGATTTGGATTTAGCGGTGCGTGAGGAGCGCTATGAGGATGCAGCACGTTTAAAAGCCGAGATCGAACGTCTCCAGCCCAAGGCTTCCTCGAAATGAGCGATGCGGTGCAGACAATACGGCGGCTGGCATTTCCAGAGCCGTCCTTGCGTGGCATTCAACACGTATGTACCTTTGAACGTCTAACTTACATCGTCCCATGATGCGCTTTGCCACATTGATCAAAAATCCCGCCGACTGGATGAAGGGCGCAGGCCCGCATTCCGAGATCGTCATGACCTCGCGGGTGCGTCTGGCGCGTAATCTGCGGGGTTATCCGTTTCCCGGTTTTAGCCAGGAGCGTCAGCGTGTGGAACTGCTCGAAAAAGCACGCTCCGTGGTCGAGAATCTGCCCGAAATGCGTGATGGCTACAGCGAGGACTACACCGACCTGAGCAAGATCCGCAAACAGGTGCTCGTGGAGCGCCACCTCGTCAGTCGCGAGCATGCGGCACGCTCTTCCGGCTGCGCCGTCGTGCTGGATCGAAAGCAGAGCATCTCCATCATGATCAATGAGGAGGATCATTTTCGCATTCAAGGCATCCGCCCCGGGCTGAACCTCGGTAGCGCCTTTGAACTGGTGGATCGCGTGGACACGGAGCTGGAAAGCTCGTTGCCCTATGCGTTTGATCAAAAACTCGGCTACCTGACCGCCTGTCCCACGAATCTCGGCACCGGCATGCGTGCTTCCGTCATGCTGCATCTGCCGGCGCTCGTGCTGACCGACCAGATCAATCCCGTCATCAAAGCTGTCGGCAAGATCGGCCTCGCCGTGCGTGGCCTTTATGGCGAAGGCACCGAGGCATTGGGCAATTTGTTCCAAATCTCGAACCAGCATACACTGGGCGAGGCGGAGCCTGAAATCATCGCCCAGATCGAAAAAGTCATCGAGGGCGTCGTACGTTCCGAGCAGACCGCCCGGGCCAAGCTCAAAGAGGATCATAAGACCATGTTTAGCGATCAAGTCGGGCGGGCCTTTGCCATCCTGCGCTATGCACATATTCTGGCCTCCAAAGAGGCATTGAACCTGCTTTCCATGCTCCGCCTCGGCGCCGATCTCGATCTTGTTGGCAACTGCGACCGCAGCTTGCTCGACATGCTACTGCTGGAGATTCAACCTGCGCATTTGCAGCTCAATGCAGCGCGTGAATTGTCACCCGAGGAGCGTGATGGCATGCGCGCTGAAATAACTCGTGCAAGGTTGCAATCCATCGACGGCCCAAGTAATTTTCCCCCATCTCAATCAACCCCCGGAGGCACCCCCTCCAAACCTAATGATGAATAATTTCACTCCACGCGCCCAGCAGGTTCTCGCTCTTGCCCGCAAAGAGGCAGACCGCTTCAATCACAACTACGTCGGCACGGAGCATCTGCTCCTTGGCCTGATCAAGCTCGGCCAAGGCGTTGCCGTCAACGTTTTGACCAAACTCGGCCTCGATCTCGAAACCGTGCGCATGCAGGTCGAGCAGCAGGTCGGTTCCGGTCCGGAAACCAAGATGGTCGGCAACATCCCTTACACCCCGAGGGTGAAAAAAGTGCTCGCGCTCGCTTCCAAGGAAGCCAAAGCGCTCAATCACAGTTACGTCGGCACGGAGCATATCCTGCTCGGCCTCTTGCGTGAAGGTGAGGGCGTCGCAGCCCAGGTGCTGCGCAATCTCGATGTGAACCTCGACAAGGCCCGCAGCGAGATTCTCAAGGAACTCGATCCGAACTTCTCTTCCCAGAACGAAGAGGAGGAAGAGGAGGGCGAATCCGTCGCCCCCAGCGGCAACACACCGGCAAGTGACAAGAAGAAGAACGAGAAGACCCCGGCTCTCAAAGCTTTCGGTCGCGATCTCACCGAACTTGCAATTAAAGGCGAGATGGACCCCGTCATCGGACGTTCTGAAGAAATCGCCCGCGTGATTCAGATCCTCTGCCGTCGCACGAAAAACAACCCGGTGCTCATCGGTGAAGCGGGTGTCGGCAAGACGGCCATCGTTGAAGGTCTCGCCCAGGAAATCGCAGCGGGCAATGTGCCGGAACTCTTGCGCGACAAGCGTGTGATCACCCTCGACCTCGCATTAATGGTTGCTGGTACGAAGTATCGCGGCCAGTTCGAGGAGCGCATCAAGGCGGTCATGGACGAAATCCGCCGAAACAAGAATGTCATTCTCTTCATCGACGAACTGCACACCATCGTCGGCGCCGGCGGTGCTGAAGGTGCAATGGACGCCAGCAACATCATCAAGCCCGCGCTCAGCCGTGGCGAACTGCAATGCGTCGGTGCGACCACGCTAAATGAGTATCGCAAATATATCGAGAAGGACTCCGCGCTCGAACGCCGCTTCCAGAGCGTGAAGATCGAGGAGCCTTCGGTGGAAGACGCCATCAAGATTCTTTTTGGCCTGCGTGGCAAATACGAACTGCACCACAAGGCGAAATACAGCGAGGACGCCCTCAAGGCCGCCGTGAATCTCAGCTCACGCTACCTGCCTGCCCGTTTCCTGCCTGACAAGGCCATCGACATCATGGACGAGGCCGGTTCCAAGGCCCGCATCGGTGCCATGACGCGTCCGGTCGAATTGAAGGTCATCGAGGCCGAGATCGAGGAGATTCGCGTCGAAAAAGAAGGCTCCATTAAGGAGCAAGACTTCGAAAAAGCCGCGCACCTGCGTGATCGCGAGAAAAACGCCAAGAAGCGTTTTGACGATGTGCTTGAGCGCTGGCGCTCCAACAATCAGGAACGCATCGTCGATGTCACCGAAGACGATATCATGTCCGTCGTCTCAAAATGGACCGGCGTCCCGCTTCAGCGCATGGAGCAGGCCGAAGCCGAGAAGCTTCTGAAGATGGAAGCCGAGCTGAAAGGCAAGGTCATCGGTCAGGACGAAGCCGTCATCGCCATCAGCAAGGCGCTGCGTCGTTCCCGTGCGGATTTGAAGGATCCACGCCGTCCGATTGGTTCTTTCCTCTTCCTTGGTCCAACTGGCGTCGGCAAATCCTTCCTCGCGAAGAACCTCGCCGAATTCATGTTTGGCACCGCCGAGGCGCTGATCCAGATCGACATGTCCGAATACATGGAGAAACACACCGCCAGTCGTCTGATCGGCGCACCTCCAGGCTATGTCGGTTATGAAGAAGGTGGTCAGCTTTCTGAAGCCGTGCGTCGTCGCCCGTATTCCGTGATCTTGTTCGACGAAGTCGAAAAAGCGCACCCGGATGTGATGCATCTGCTGCTGCAGATCCTCGAAGAAGGCCAGGTGACCGACAACTTCGGTCGCAAGATCGACTTCCGTAACACCATCGTCATCCTCACTTCGAACATCGGTGCCGAGCAGATCAAAAAGCAGAGCAGCCTTGGCTTCATCGCTATGCAGCAGGACGTTGCCGACAACGCTGGCATCAAGAGCAAGATCACCGAGTCCGCGAAGAAATTCTTCAAGCCCGAGTTCCTCAACCGTCTCGATGACATCGTCATCTTCCGCATGCTCGAGAAGGAGCAACTCAACGTGATCGTCGATCTCGAAGTAGCCAAGGTTGTCGCCCGTCTCAAGAAGAAGAACATCCACATCACGCTCGATGACAGCGCCCGCGAGTTCCTCATGAAAGAGGGCTTTGATCCGCAGTATGGCGCACGTCCGATGCGCCGTGCGGTGGAGAAAAATATCGAAGACCCGCTGGCAGAGCACCTCCTGCGTGGCGACATCCGCGATGGTGACATCGTCAAAGTCTCCCACGACGAAGAACTCAAGCGCCTCAAGTTCGCCGCCGACAAGCGTGAGGATGTGGTTGCCCCGGTTGATGTGCCCACGTCATCCTAGCACCCATTGATTCGCGCTGGATTCTCGATCTCACATCGGAATGCTGACCCCGCATGATCCGCGCCTTTGTTCTCATCCTCCTGCTCGCCAGCCTCGGTTGGTGGTTGGAACGTGAGCATCAGGCCGGACGATTTCAGCGCGTTGATGAGTTATTCCTCGATTTCCTTGTCGCGAATGCTCGTGATCGCTTTGAAAAAGCGGATCCGCAGGTTCCCTCACCTGTCGTGTGGGTGAAGATGCGCAGCGCCAGCAAAGCCGAATATGCTGGTTGGCCGCCACGTCCGCTTGACTGGCAGATGGTGCTCAAAGGTTTGCAACCCTTCGATCCGGTGGCGTTGGTCATTCCCGAAACGCTGATGTGGGGCAAACCTTCGCCCGAGTTCGTGCCTGAAGCCGCCGAGGCTTTAGTGCCGTTTCCCAGCACCATTCTTGGCGTCGAAGCCCAGCTCTCGGCCAGTCCTGAAACACCAGCCTTCATGGGCGGACTCGAAGACTCGCTGCCACGCTTCCAGAAAGCGCAGGGTGACATTGCCGCCGTGCCGCCCCTTGGTGCCTTGATCGCCGCACCGGATGATCAACTGCGCCGTCAGGCCGAGCTTGGCATCGCCAGCATGCGCATGGCCGATGGCATCACACTTTTGCCTTATGTTCTGCAGGAAAGCGGCAATCTGCGTTCAACCGTGCTCGCGCAGGCACTCGCTCGCATCACGCAGACGCCTTACGCCACGCATCGGCTACTTTTGGGGCCAGGAGCAGGTGCTTATCTCACGAATGGTGCATTTGTGCCGCTCACTACGGCCGGTGAGTTCGCCGTCGATGCCAAACAAACCGTGCCCGAGGTTGATGCGCTCAACTTGATGGCAGATGGACTCGCTGAGGCATTATCTGCACAGGACAAGGCGAATCTCACGGGCGGCAAAGTCATCGTCATTGGCACAGACGAAGGCGGACTCGTCCAAGCTCACGCGCAGGCCCTCGCGCAAATCCTTGCCATGCCACGGCTGAAGTTGCTGCCATCCTACGCGCAGTGGCTGGCTTGGTCAGCAGCCGTATTCGCGGGTTTCTGGCTGGTGTTTCGTGTTCCCAAAGAAAAAGCACTGTTTCGCGGCCTGTTGTTTATCTTTGCCGCCCTAGTTGTCTGCTTTCTCGCTTTCCAATCCAGCCTCATTTGGTGCCTACCTACTATGCCTGCGGCTCTGATCGCTGCTTCGGCTCTGTTTGCCCGCATCGCAGGCCATCGCAAGGCCTGAGGACTAAGTTCTCCTTGTGGATGGGCTGATGGCCCCTAGTATCGCCCTCCCCCTCCTCAAAAACTGCATGCGCTTTCGCAACCTGACGCGCCGACGTGAAATCGGCGCCAATTCCTACCTCCTCGAAGCCGGGGATCATCGTGTCGTCTTAGATTCCGGCATGCACCCCAAACGAGCAGGTTACGATGCCATGCCTGATTTCGGCCCGCTTCCACATCAGTCCGCTAAAGCCATCCTGATCACCCACGCACATCACGATCACATCGGTTCTATGCCCGTGTTGCAGCGCAAGCAACCGAACACGCCGGTCCTCATGACCGAAATCACCGGCGAGCTGTCCTCTGCCATGCTGCACAACTCCGTCAATGTCATGACGAAGCAGCGCGAAGAGGAAAGCATCACCGAATATCCCCTCTTCACGCATCGCGAACTCGATGAAATTCGCGCTAGGTGGATTTATCGCGACATCGACCGCCCCTTCGAAATTCCTGACACCAATCTGGAAGCCACCATGTTCGATGCCGGCCACATTCTTGGTTCCACCGGTGTTTTGATCCGCGAAGGCAGCAATACGCTCTTCTACACGGGCGATGTAAACTTCGAGGCTCAAACGATCTGCCGCGCCGCCGATTTCCCGAGCAGTGGCATTGACGTGATGATCACTGAGACCACCCGTGGCGATTACGCCCGGCCTGAAGGCTTTTCCCGCAAAGCCGAAAAAGAACGCCTCGCTGGAGTAATTCGCGACACCCATGAAGCCGGTGGCGCAGTCATGATCCCCGTCTTTGCCCTTGGTAAGACGCAAGAGGTGATGCTCATGCTGCACGAGCTGCTTCAAGAAGGCCTGATCCCCGAAATGCCGCTCTACATTGGCGGTTTAAGCACGAAAATCACTGTGCTCTATGACCACTACGCCTCACGCAGCCGACGTAGCTATCCCGGCTTCTGCTTGCTTGAAGACATGAAGATGCTCGTGCCGCGCAAAAACAAAAAACGCCAAGAGATCGTCTCCACTCCACGTACGCTTTACGCTTTATCCAGCGGCATGATGACCGAACACACGGTCTCAAACATCTTCGCGCAAAAGTTCCTCGATAATCCGCGCAACACGGTCTGCTTCGTCGGCTACACCGATCCAGAGTCCCCCGGCTACAAGATCCGCAATGCCAAGCCTGGCGAGATGATCAAACTATCCCGCGATATGCCCGCCGTGGCATTGAATGCCCGCGTTGAAAGCTTTGACCTTAGCGCCCACGCCTCCCGCGAGCAGATCGCCGAGTACATCGAAAAGGTGAAGCCCAAGAAGCTCCTGCTCGTTCACGGTGAAGAACCAGCACAGTTGTGGTTCACCCGCCGCTTCAACGAAACCATTCCCGGCACGGAAATCATCCGTCCCGAGCCGCATCAGCCCATCGATCTCTGGTAATAAACTTCGGCCAGCATGCCGCGCCTCATCGCCATCGTCGCCATGTCCAGCAATCGCGTCATCGGACGCGCGGGCAAGCTGCCGTGGCATTTCCCGGAGGATCTGAAGTTCTTCAAGCGCAC
>Ga0114970_10000746_pt1 | contig 24396 bp, 20 predicted proteins | sample M_140205_XF_Meta_FD_87030 | JGI IMG/M metagenome (GOLD analysis project Ga0114970, IMG submission 87030) | Freshwater microbial communities from Lake Montjoie, Canada to study carbon cycling - M_140205_XF_MetaG | ecosystem: Environmental > Aquatic > Freshwater > Lake | place: Lake Montjoie...
AAACCCTTTATGGACAAAAGCCCGAAGGCGTAAAATTGGAAACCACCCGTGCCGATTTTGAGGGTGATTATACGTTTGTCGTATTTCCCTATATAAAAATTAGCAAGAAAAATCCCGAGCAAACTGCCACAGAAATTGGAGAATATATAATATCCAATACTACAGAAGTAAGCAGTTTTAATGTGCTAAAAGGATTTTTAAACTTGGTGATTGCCGATAATTATTGGAGCAATTTCTTAAATGCAGCATATAATAATCCGGATTTTGGAAAAGGTATTACCGGAAAAGAGCAGAAAGTGATGGTGGAATATTCATCGCCCAATACTAATAAACCTTTGCACTTGGGCCATACCCGAAATAATTTGTTGGGATGGAGTGTTTCAGAAATATTAAAAGCAAATGGTTACGATGTATATAAAGCGAATTTGGTAAACGACCGTGGTATACATATTTGCAAAAGTATGATAGCTTGGATAAAATATGGAAATGGAGAAACCCCCGAAACTACAAATACCAAAGGCGATAAATTGGTAGGGAAATACTATGTCGAATTTGAAAAGTATTATAGAGCTGAAGTAAAAGAATTAATAGCCCAAGGTTCTATCGAAGCCGATGCTGAAAAACAAGCACCCTTAATGTTAGAAGCACAGGATATGTTGCGCAAATGGGAAGCTCACGATGAAGAGACACTCAGAATTTGGAACCTGATGAATGGTTGGGTATATAAAGGTTTTGAAGAAACTTATAATAGAATGGGTGTCGATTTTGATAATTATTATTATGAATCGCAAACCTATTTACTGGGCAAAAAATTTGTAGATGAAGGATTGGCCCAAGGCGTTTTTTATAAAAAACCAGATAGTTCAGTTTGGATAGATTTAACTGCTAGTGGACTAGATGAGAAATTGGTTTTACGTGCTGATGGAACATCGGTATATATAACACAAGACCTAGGAACTGCTCAAAAAAAGTATGAAGATGTAGGCTATGATAAATCTATCTATGTAGTAGCGAATGAACAGGATTATCATTTCAAAGTATTAAAACTAATTTTGCAGAAGCTTGGTAAACCTTATGCTCCAGGCATTTTTCATTTAAGTTATGGAATGGTAGATTTGCCGAGTGGCAAAATGAAATCGCGCGAAGGAACGGTGGTTGATGCTGATGAATTGATGGACGAAATGGTGCAAGCAGCCAAAGAAAAAACTACAGAATTAGGAAAAACAGAAGGCTTCACCGATGCAGAAATGAATCATTTATATAATGCATTGGGAATGGGAGCACTTAAATATTTTCTATTAAAAGTTGACCCACAAAAACGTATGCTTTTCAATCCTGCAGAGAGTATTGATTTGCATGGCAACACGGGTCCGTTCATACAGTACACGCATGCACGTATCTGCTCAGTGATGCGTACTTTCGGAAAAATTCCGCAACCGGTTTTGGTGGAAACATTAGATAAATTTGAAAAAGAATTATTGGCATTATTATATACATGGCCAAGCATTATAATAGAGGCTGGTAAATTATATAGTCCTGCTATTATCGCAAACTATATATATGAAGTGGCCAAAGAATTTAACCGTTTATATCATGAACTTTCATTGCTGAGAGAAGTTGATGAGACCATAAAAAACAACCGCCTAGCAATGTCTCAGCTTACTGCAAATGTTATTAAACAAGGCTTAAACATATTGGGAATAGAAGCTGTTGAGCGAATGTAAAATGAAAGAGTCATTACAACATCCCATATTTAGTATTATAAGTAAAATTGCTGGCGAACAGCAAATACAAGTTTTTGTGATTGGTGGTTTCGTGCGTGATTTATTATTGCAACGCACCAGCAAAGATGCCGATATAGTTGTGCTGGGTGATGGTATAGAACTGGCCCACGAAGTTAAAAAAAGATATACTGAAAAATGTGATTTTTCTTTTTTCAAAAACTACGGTACAGCACAATTAAAAACACAGGATTGGATATTTGAATTTGTAGGAGCCCGCAAAGAATCATATACACCTGAGTCACGCAATCCACTAGTGTTACCTGGCACTTTGGATGACGACCAAAAACGTAGAGATTTCACTATTAATGCACTTGCACTGAATCTGCATCCCGACAATTTCGGCCATCTTACTGATCCATTTGGCGGTATTGATGATATAAAAAACAGCATTATAAAAACTCCACTCGACCCAGATATCACATTTAGTGACGATCCTTTGCGTATGATGCGAGCTATTAGGTTTGCAACACAATTGGATTTTAAGATTGAAGAAAAAACATATCATGCTTTGACAAAAAATGCACATCGTTTAGATATTATATCGATGGAAAGAATCAGTGATGAATTGAATAAAATAATATTATCAAAAACTCCATCCATTGGTTTCAAAATATTATTTGATACCAAACTATTACATCGTTTCTTCCCTGAGATGGCTGCATTGCAAGGCGTGGAAACTATAAATGGACTTTCGCACAAAGATAATTTCTATCATACATTGCAAGTTCTTGATCAAATCTGCGAACTCACCGACGACCTGTGGCTGAGGTGGGCAGCCATTCTTCACGATATTGCAAAACCTATTACCAAAAGATTTGAACCCGAAGGTTTCACTTTTCATGGGCATGAAGACAAAGGAGCACGAATGGTAAAACATATATTTAAAAAACTAAAATTGCCATTGAACGAGAAGATGGAATTTGTAGCCAAAATGGTATTGTTACACCTTCGCCCAAAAGCATTGGCTGAGAGTCCGCAGATTACGGATAGTGGTTTTAGAAGATTGATAGTGGATGCAGGTGAAGAAGTAGATAGTTTATTTACTTTATGCTTTGCAGATATCACTTCTAAAAACAAAACTAAAGTAGAAACATTTAGAAGAAATTTATCGGAAGTACGCGAACGCATGCGTGAGGTGGAGGAACGCGACAACTTACGATACTGGCAGCCTCCCATTACCGGACTCGATATTATGGAAACATTTAATATAAACCCAAGCAAAGAAGTGGGTATTATAAAAGATGCGATAAAAGAAGCAATACTTGATGGACAAGTTGATAATAATAGAGAAGCTGCTTGGATATTTATGATGGAAAAAGGAAAAGAAATTGGCTTAGTTGAAAACATTAAAAAATGAAAATTTTTAAACTCATATTAATTCCAATTGGCATGCTTTGTCTTGGATTTTTCTTATATAGTATTTGGCAAAAAAATAGTGTTTTGCCTGTCAGAGAAATCCCCATTCTTGGCGATTCGGGCCATGTGGTTAAGAGTTTTTCATTTATCAATCAAGATGGGAAAGTGTTTACGCAGAATGATGTGAGAGAGAAAATATATATTGTAGAATATTTTTTCACTACTTGCCAAAGCATATGTGTGCCTATGGGTCAAAATATGATGAAAGTTGATTCTGCATTTAAAGACCGAAATGATATTATGATTTTGTCGCACACCGTTGACCCGGAAACCGATTCAGTTGCACAACTTAAAGTCTATGCCGATGCACACCACGCCAGTAAAAACTGGATTTTTCTAACAGGAACCAGAGATGACTTATATACTACTGCAACCAAAAGTTATTTGTTAGATGCACCTGAAAAAGTAAAAACGCCCGAGTTTTTTTTACATACCAAATACTTTATGTTGGTTGATAAACAAGGTCATTTACGTGGTGATGCTTATGATGGAACCGACTTAAATAAAGTATATAAATTGATTGATGATGCAAAGATGTTGTTGCGTGATTAATATATTATAATGATTGCATTTTATACTCCTGATATTTTAGAATTTGAAGCAGGTGCTATCATAACACTTAATGCGGAAGAATCGTGGCATGGAGCAAAAGTGTTGCGTATTAAAAAAGAGGAAAGTATTATAGTATTGAATGGCAAAGGATGGATAGGTGAAGGTAGAATTGAAACTGTTCATGACAAACACACCCAAGTAATTTTAGATAAAGTATTATATCATACTCCACCAACAAATCATCTTGAAATTGCTGTATCAGTTTTAAAAACCAATGAACGCATGGAGTGGATGCTAGAAAAATTAACAGAGCTGGGTGTATCCAAAATCTCTTTTATTGAATGCAATCGCACCGAACGGAATAAACTGAATTTAGAACGTATGCAAAAGATTGCAATTGCTGCTTTGAAACAGTGTAAACGTGCTTGGATACCAGAAATTGTCGGAGTTATTCCTTTTGAGAATTATATAAAACAAGAATTTATTGGCGAAAAAATTATAGCATTTTGTGAAGCCAAAGATTATATAAAACTCGATACACAAAAACCGACTACAATTCTAATAGGACCAGAAGGAGATTTTGATGATAATGAAATTTCTCTGGCAATTTCTAAAGGATTTGCAACCGTATTAATTTCAAAACAAATTTTGCGGACTGAAACAGCAGCTATGGCTTTGGCGTCTGTTTGGGATTTAGGGAATTAATCCTCAATCGTGCGAATGCGGGCATCGCCCCAAAGTCCTTCGATATCGAAGAAGTTTCTTTTTTCTTGTTGGAAAATATGAACCACCACATTGAAATAATCCAATAGAATCCATTCGGCATTTTCTTTTCCTTCCGTATGCAGGGCATCTTCGCCAGTTTGCTTTTTCACAAATTCATCCACGCTACTGGCAATGGCTTCCACTTGTTTGTTAGAATCACCATGACAAATCACGAAATAATCTGCGGGGGCAGTTTTAAGATTGAGCATATCAAGAACTACAATGTTCTTTGCTTTCTTTTCCTGCATGCCTGCTATCACACTGTCTAGCAGTTGTTGAGCAGAGGCATTTTGTTTTGGGGCTTGTTTGATTTGACCGTTCACTAAAAAATATTAAATATTTTGCAAATATCGTGTAAAAATGTAATACAAATACCACACATTTGCATCATGGTAATTTCTAAGGAAAAAATTGTGGGTCACGAGCAAGTATTTTTGCCTGAGACCGACTCTACAAATCACCAATTGCAGATGCTGCTGAAGAGCGGCCCAGTAAAGGAAGGCTTCACTGTAAGTGCTGGATATCAGCACGGCGGCCGCGGGCAAATGGGTAAATTTTGGCACTCCATGCCTGGCCAAAATATTTTAATGTCATTTGTACTTTATCCCACATCTATTAAGGCAGAGGAACAATTTTTTTTGTCACTTGCAATCAGTTTGGGCGTTTATGATTTTTTATCGGAATTGGTTGATGGCGTTTCAATCAAATGGCCCAATGATATGATGGTTGGCAATGAAAAAATTTGTGGGATACTTATACAAAACACTTTGAGCGGAGACAATATTTCTAATAGTATCATCGGATTGGGGCTTAATGTGAACCAAATTGATTTTGGTAGTAAACTCTCGTTTGCAACATCACTTAAAAAACTTACGGCCAAAGAATATAATCTATCTGCATGCCAGCTCCGATTGACTGATAGCATAGATGAACGCTATAAACAATTAAAGTCAAGACAGTTTGAATTGCTAAAAGCAGATTATTTAAAACATCTTTTTCAGATATCGCAGCCACATAACTTTTTAATAGAGAATCAAGTGGTAAGAGGAACAATAAAGGGTGTGGATGGATATGGTTGTTTGTTGGTAGAAATTGATGGCAATGTATTAAAATTTAAGAATAGCGAGATTGGTTTTATATATTAACAGTTCAGCATCACGGGTTGTACAGTATTACATTTGTACTATCCAAACAAAACATCTTCATATAATTTCACATAACTCTCAGCAGAATGCTTCCATGAAAATTTTTGTGAAGCAGTTTCCATATCTTTACTTATAGCACTGGTTCCAAATCTCTCTATATAAGTATGATATTCACTTTTAAAAATTTCTTTATTTTCAGGAGTTATATATAAAGCTGGATCACCTGCAATTTCTTTAAATGCAGGAATATTGTTTAACACCAAAGGCTTACCCAAACTCATCGCCTCGACTACAGGAATACCAAAGCCTTCAGCAATTGATAGATTTATGTAAGCTTCGCAGTTTTGATATAAATATAATTTTTCTTCTTCGCTTATTTTTCCCGTAAATATAATTCTCTCTGCTAAATTTAATTGGGCAGCTTTTATCTCTAGCTGTCGTTTATATATTGTTTGAGCTTCGCCGGCAATTACTAAATTTAGTTCAGGTATTTGCTGTAAGAGTTCGAAAATAGTTTCTATATTTTTTTTGGGCGATATGATACCGATAAAGAATAAATATCTTTTGGGTAAATTTATATTCGGATTTTTAGCTTCTGTGATATTTGATAATGAATTGCCATTGTAGATGATTTCAGTTTCATACTTATCATCTGTAAAATCAGCAAATAATGCATTGGTGGCATTTGAAATGCATACAATTTTATCTGCGTTTTTCATATTATTTAAAAATCTATAGGTATAATATATTCTTTTGAAACTTTTATACTTTATTAAAAAGTTCAAATCATGAACTGTATATAACCATTTTAGCTCTTTATTGCTGCTCTCCAATGAGCTAAGTTGCCAGCAAGCGTGAAGGAGTGCAACTTCTTTAAAGTTATTTACTGGGAATTTCTGAATGGCATTTAAAGTTATATATTTATGTTCGCTGCCAAATAAGTTATCTTGCTCTTTGTGCACCAAAAATTGTATTTCAAAACGTTCATGTTTTAGCTTCGAAATTTCTTTGCCCAAGTTATAACAAAAATTCCCCAATCCACTTTCTCTATTGCCTGTTTTGGTAGCATCAAATATTACAATGGGTTTGCTCATTACATCAGTTTTATATAACTTTCGGCTATATCATTCCAATCATGTTTCAGTGCCCAACTTTTTGCATGGGAATGATAATAATTATAATTACTCATAATTTTTTGTAAGGCTTCTGCAATTAATTCGGGATTATTATTGGGAACTTTATACCCGGTATTTCCTTCATCTATTGCATCCTCTATCCCGCAATCAATCGCACCTATAGCGGGTTTACCAAAATAATTCGCTTCCAATATCGCTATACCAAACCCTTCCACATCGCCATCGGGTTGTTTCTCGCTCAGCATCACAAATACATCGCAACATTGATAAGAAGTATATAATGTTTGTGTATCTACTTTACCATGAAATGTAATATAATCTTGTACATTTAATTCATGAGCTAATTTTTCAAACTCAGTTTTCTTTGATGGCAAACCAACCATATGATAATGAATTTCTGGATATATTTTAATAAGCTTTGGAAGTACTTTTATTATATTTTGTTGGCCTTTTCTCCTAGTAATATTTCCCACAGTGAGTAAGGATGGGCTGCCTTTCCACTTTGTGGTTTCGGGTTCGCCGCGGCGAATATACTTTTGCAAATCAGCAACAGAAATTGCATTAGGAATTACTTCATATTTAATTTTATTATATTGGGGTTCAATTTGTTCTTGGGTATATTTTGAAACAGATATGATAGTATCAAATTTTCGCAAAGCCCATTTGGTAAATCGTTGGTGAATGGAATTGGTATCAGTCACTTCAGTACCATGTATTATAGCAATATTTTTTTTCTTGGGATAAATAAGTTTCAACAATCCACCTATCCATAAGGAGAACATGCCCGAACAAAGTATATAATGATAAGGTGAAACTTTGGAGAATGCAGCTGCAATTCTTCTGAACTGTAAAGGCAAAATCCCTTCACGATTTATATAATTGATTTCTAAATTTTCTTTTTTTGCAAAATCTTGACTTTCTGTTGTTGTAGCATTTTCTAAATTGGTAATGATGGAAACTTGATACCCTTTTTGCTGTAAAGTTTTAATTAAGTTAAACCCATGATTGCCTATACCTCCTGGTCCGGGAGGGAATTCACTGCACAGAAATAGTATCTTTTTCAAAGGTGTTTTTGCAAAATTTCATGCAAACATAAGGTGCAAATTCCTATGATACTTTGTCGAATTTATAAATCTTAGTGAAATTGGGTTTGATATCGTAAATTTGCATATAAAATAAAAGCCTCCTAGATTCTAAATGACTGTCGCGAATGGCCTTACAGACACCTTTGGGCGAGCCCACAACTATTTGCGGGTCTCGCTTACTGATGCATGCAATTTTCGTTGTCAGTACTGTGTGGCTTCGTTTGGTGAAATAAATCACCCATCGCCACACCTGATGCAGGCCGATGAAATTGAACGTATTATACAGATTTTTTCTGAGTTGGGGATTGACCGCGTCCGCTTTACCGGTGGCGAGCCATTAGTTCGAAAAGACGCCTTGAATATTTTTAACAAAGTTGGAAAACTGCCTCTTAAATTGGCGATCACCACGAATGGTGTTTACCTCGATAAATATTTAGAATGTTTTCAAGAAATTGGATTGCGTTCCATCAATGTGAGTTTGGATACTTTGGATAAAGACAAGTTCAAAGAAATTACCCGGGTGGATGCCTTTAGTAAAGTTATTGGCAATATCGAAAAATTAATTCACCACGATTTTCATGTAAAATTGAATGCGGTGGTGATGAAAGGGATGAACGAAAATGAAGTTTGCGATTTTGTGGAGCTCACCCGCAACCTACCAGTGCACGTGCGTTTCATTGAGTTTATGCCTTTTAAAGGAAATGAATGGGACCACGAAAAGGTATATACCTATAAAGAAATGATTGACCAAGTTTCTGCAAAATATGATATAGAAAAATTGCAGGACAATCCGCATGATACTGCTAAAAAATATCAAGCAAAAGGATTTGCCGGAACCTTTGCAGTGATTAGCACCGTAACAGAACCATTCTGCATTGATTGTAATAGATTGCGTTTAACAGCAGATGGCAAAATGAAAAATTGTTTGTTCTCGCAAACAGAAACTGATTTGCTTGGAGCCTACAGAAGAGGTGAAGATATTCGACCCCTTATTATACAAAATGTAAAATCGAAATTTGCAATGTTGGGTGGTCAACAATTAAGTAATGAAATGGAAAACCGCAGTATGATTTCTATTGGCGGATAATATATATATTATATGATTAGTGTTTCAGAAGCTGTAGAATTTATTAAGCAGCATATACCACCATTAAATTCGGTAAAGCTTGATATTGTTGATGCTTGTGGGTTTGTTGCTGCTGAAAATATATATTCTACATTGGCATTACCTCCGTTCAATCAATCTGCAATGGATGGATATGCTATTCGATTTAAGGACTTAGAAAATACAAATATATTTACACTCGGCGGAGAAGTTGCAGCGGGCGGAAATTATATAAAGACCATTGAGCCAAATTCTGCAATTCGTATTTTTACGGGTGCATCTGTACCTGATGGAACAGATACGGTGATTATGCAAGAACATGCAATTGTGAAAGATGGAACTATATCTTTTTATCCACTTCCAATTAATCAAGGAACCAATGTTCGACCACAAGGTTCTCATATACAAAAGGGTGATATCGCTTTTGAAAAAGGACAATTAGTTACGCCTGCTGCGGTGGGTCATTTAACGGGATTGGGAATTACTGAAGTAGTAGTATATAATAAACCTAAAGCTGCTATTATAACAACTGGCGATGAAGTAATAGAACCTGGCTTAGAATTGGAAACAGGAAGCATATATGATTCAAATAAACCCATGCTGGCAGCAGCTTTAAAGTGTTTGGGTATAGAACCAATATATACAATACATGTTCCTGATAAACCAGAATTATTATATAATCATATACAAATTGCTTTTGAAAAGGTTGATATACTCTTGGTAACGGGTGGTGTATCAGTTGGCGATTATGATTATGTAGTGCCCATGTTAGAAAAAGCTGGAGTGCAAAAAGTATTTCACAATATCAAACAGAAACCGGGCAAACCATTATATTTTGGAACTAAAGATAATAAATTGGTTTTCGGGCTTCCAGGCAATCCTGCATCAGTGCTTACTTGTTTTTACGAATATGTTTCTGTCGCATTAAAATCGATGATGGGATTGCAAAATGCGGATATTAAAAAATATTTTCTCCCACTTAAAAATCCCTATACAAAAAAGAAAGGACTTACACATTTTCTAAAAGCTATAGCTGATGCTCAAGGCGTTGAAATCCTTTCTGGTCAAGAGTCTTATATTCTTCATTCGTACGCATTGGCTAACTGTTTGGTATATATACCAGAAGAGGTGGAAGAGAAAAACATAGGCGATGCAGTAGAAGTTCACTGGATTAATTAATATACTATGCCCGAACATTTCGATCTCTATATGATTGTATTAATTGGACTCGTTTCAATATTATACTCATCGGTGGGGCATGGCGGTGCCAGTGGTTATTTAGCGGTGATGGCTTTATGGGCATTGCCAACAGATTATATGAAAACGACTGCTTTAATTTTGAATATTGTAGTATCAGGAATATCATTTAGCCAATATTATATAAAGAAATATTTTAACTGGAAATTGTTTTATCCTTTTGCCTTGGCTTCAATTCCTTTTGCCTATGTAGGCGGTGGTATTCATTTAGATCCTATATTATATAAAAAAATATTGGGTATTATTTTGCTATTGCCTGTTATTAGACTAAGTGGCATATCAATCCCTATTAAGAAAATCAAACTAGAATTGAATATATATATTGCCATTTTAATCGGGAGTATGATAGGCTTTTTATCGGGCATGCTGGGAATTGGTGGAGGTATTATATTAAGTCCGATTATATTGCTTTTCGGATGGGCTTCAGCAAAGCAAACTGCTGCGGTTTCAGCTTTATTTATTTTGGTTAATTCAGTAGCGGGATTATTAAATGATAAAGGTTGGCCTAATATTGAAAAAGCACTCACTACAGAAACATATATCTTAGTGGGAGTTGTAGTTATTGGTGGCTTATTAGGGGCATGGTGGGGCAGCAGCAAAGCCCAAGAAACTTGGATTAAACGCTTGCTCGCTATCGGACTTGGTATTGCAGCAATTAAACTTATATTTGCGTAATGAATGAATCTTTACATATAAAACTTTTCGGGATGTTGCAAGAGAAAATTGGAGCTGAGATAGAATTGAATGAATTTGTTACAACTGTTGCCCAACTTAGAGCAATGCTCGAGAAAAAATATGTGTACATGAACGGGATTAATTATTTGGTTGCGATTAATAAAACTATTGCAGCAGATGAAACTATTATAACAAATGATTCAGAAATTGCAATTCTTCCACCTTTTTCGGGAGGATAATATGATATGAATACAACGCGATACGATAGGCAAATTAAGTTATCCGAAATTGGAGCGGAGGGGCAACTGCGTATTCGCAATGCAAGTGTGTTGGTAATAGGTGCAGGCGGACTGGGATGCCCTGCATTGCAGTACCTCGCAGCTGCTGGCGTTGGCACGATTGGAATTGTAGATAATGATATTGTAGAAGAAAGTAATTTACAAAGACAGGTAATTTATGGAACGGATTCTTTAGGAAAAAACAAAGCGGAATCGGCAGGAAAATATATCCAAAATCTGAATCCTGAAACTAAAGTTATCATATATAATTTCCGATTAATACAATCAAATGTAGATCTAATAGAAAAGTATGATATTATAATAGATTGCACTGATAATTTCGAAACCCGCTATATATTAAACGATTCAAGTATTCAATTAAAGAAACCTTGGATTTATGGAGCAATTCATAAATTTGAAGGACAAGTATCAGTATTTAATTATCAAGGAGGCCCCTCCTATCGTGACTTGTTCCCAAACAAAAGTGAAGCCGATATTCCAAACTGTGCCACAGTTGGTGTGCTGGGTGTCTTACCTGGAATAACAGGCATGCTGCAAGCAACAGAATGTATAAAAATAATTACTGGAATAGGAGATATTTTATCAGGAAAATTATTAGTTTTTGATATGCTGAAAAACCAATTTAATACATATAATTTTATACACCAATATGAAAGAACATAAACCTAAAAAAGTATTTGTAGAAGGAGCAATAACCCCTACATTTATTGCGGATTCTATTGCCAAGCACCAAACTAAAACAGATATTGGAGCACACGATATTTTCCTCGGACAAGTGCGTGCAGATGAGATTGATGGAAAGAAAGTTAGTGGGATTGAATATAGTTCATATAATGAAATGGCCGATGAAGTGTTTCATCAAATAAGAGAAAACACATTTGAAAAGTTTGAACTGAGTTGTATGCATATATATCATAGTCTGGGTAAAGTAAATGCAGGGGAGATCAGTTTGTTTGTATTTGTATCCTCATCCCACCGCCAGCAGGCTTTTGATGCATGTCGACATATAGTAGAACGTATAAAAAAAGATGCGCCCGTTTGGGGCAAAGAAATTTTTGAAGATGAAACCCATCAATGGAAAGTGAACTCATGATAGACATAACAAGAAAATCAAGCACTCTTCGCAAGGCAATTGCATCAGCGGTTGTAACAGTTAGCAAAGCAGAAACTATTACAGCAGTTACCAATAAAACAGTGCCCAAAGGCGATGTATTGGAAGTGAGTCGCACCGCTGGGTTGTTTGCCGTAAAACGCACGGCCGATATGATTCCAGATTGCCATCCATTGCCCATTGAATATACAAACATCAGATTTGAAATAATAGATTTGAATATAAATATATATTGCGAAGTGAAAACAATATATAAAACAGGTGTAGAAGTAGAAGCCATGCACGGTGCCTCAGTAGTTGCTCTTACGATATATGATATGTTAAAACCGATTGATAAGGGTGTTGAAATATCCAATATAAAACTACTTGAAAAATTTGGAGGTAAATCTGATTATAAAGATATGCCCAAGCCTGATTTGAAAGTCGCTATTATAGTGAGTTCTGACAGTGTTTCATCCGGAAAGAAAGAAGACAAAGCAGGCAAAACAATCGACGAACAACTCAAGAAATACAATATACAATCCGCAGCATATATTATAATACCCGATGATTCTGATACAATAAAAAGCAATGTCGAAAAATATATAAGTGCTGACTTCGATATGGTATTAATTACAGGTGGCACAGGTCTTTCCAAAAGAGATATAACTCCCGAAGCCGTTACTACACTTATTGACAGAGAAATCCCCGGCATGATGGAAGCAGCCAGAAATTATGGGCAACAACGTATGCCGTATGCTATGCTCTCACGCGGCATTGCAGGCTTCGCATTAAACACACTTATTATAACCATGCCTGGCTCAACCCGCGGTGCAGCAGAAACTATGGATGCTTTGTTTCCTTATGTTTTTCATTTGTTTAAGGTGAAGGATGGGGGTGGGCATTAGAATTATATATAATAGTCTTAGATTTTTTTGATTTAAGAACAAGGATTAACGATTTAAGATTTTCGAAGTTAAAAGAAAACCGTCATTGCGAGGAGCAGTGTGTTTGCCGGTGGGCAGGCGACGAAGCAATGTCCTTCGGAGTAGTGATCTCCATGATATTCATTGTTAATTTGTTATAATAAATAGGAGTAAATTATAAGCAAGTTCGGGGTTTTGTTATATATGTTTTCTAAATGTTATTTTGTTGTGTTATCGATTTTTAACGCCAGAAAAACATTAGAGCAAATAACGAAATAAATCCTCCAATAATCATTATGTATACTATTATAAATTTTAAGATTTTATCTTTTCCGTTGAATTCGTCATCCTCGATTTTCTTTTGCTCAACTGTTTTATTGTCAAGCTACGCTGCTTTTTTATTATACAAGCTATATCTTTCAAAAAACAAAAAACCCTCAAGTTACTAACTTAAGGGTTTTTCTGTCTATGGTTGGTGTCCCCAACCATCATGTTATACTATTATACTTTAGCTGTCCTGCTTTCCTTCTTAGAAGCCAACAGTGCATCATACTCTTCTTGCGAGCCTACTACCAGTCTGTCATAATCACGCATACCAGTACCGGCAGGGATTAAGTGGCCCACAATTACATTCTCTTTCAAGCCTAACATATCATCTATTTTACCTTGCACGGCAGCTTCGTTAAGCACCTTGGTGGTTTCCTGGAACGAGGCAGCACTCATAAAGCTTTGTGTGCCTAATGATGCTTTGGTTATACCTTGCAATACCGAGCTTGATGTGGCAGGTTTTGCATCACGGTATTGAGCTAGGGTCAAGTCTTTACGTTTAAGGCTAGAGTTTTCGTCACGCAGTTTACGCATGCTTACAATCATACCCGCTTTCATTGTTGGGCTATCACCTGAGTCGGTAATTACTTTCTTGTCGTATATCCAGTCGTTTTGGTCTTTAAAGTCGAGGCGTTCTACCACTTCACCTTCAAGGAAACGGGTATCGCCAGGATCAGCAACAGTAAACTTCTGCATCATTTGGCGAACGATAACCTCAACGTGTTTGTCGTTGATTTTAACACCCTGCAAACGATATACTTCTTGAATGCCATTGATTATATACATTTGAACAGCAAGAGTTCCTTGTATTCTCAATATATCCTGAGGGGTAATCGCACCGTCACTCATAGGTTGACCAGCTTTCACATAGTCACCATCCTGCACTAATATATGTTTTCCTAAAGAAACAAGGTATCTCTTGATTTCACCTTCTTTAGATTCAATCATAATTTCACGATTGCCACGTTTGATACCTCCATAAGTAACCACACCATCAATCTCAGTTACTACTGCGGGATTGGATGGATTGCGAGCTTCGAACAATTCTGTAACACGTGGAAGACCACCTGTAATGTCGCGAGTTTTACCCACCATACGAGGTATCTTCACAATCACTTGCCCGGCTTTTACTTTGGCTTCGGTTTCAACCATGATGTGAGCACCCACTGGCAAGTTGAATTCTTTCAATACTTTACCAGCTTTGTCTTCAACACGAATCAAAGGTATTTTGGTTTTATCTTTACTTTCAATAATTACTGATTCTTTGTGACCTGTTTGTTCGTCGGTCTCATCTTTATAAGTGATACCTTCAATCAAATTATCGAACACAATTTTACCAGGAAGGTCAGTTAATATCAAGGCATTAAAAGGATCCCAAGCACAAATCTTATCACCTTTTTCTACCTTTTGGCCATCTTTTACGTAAAGAACTGAACCATAAGGAATGTTGTTGGTAATAATAACAGCACCGGTTTTTTCGTCCAGTATTCTAATTTCACCTTGGCGATTAACAACTACAACCTGCTCTTCTTCGTCGTTATCACCTTTATATTTAACGGTACGAACATCTTCAATTTCTAGTTTTCCAGCAAACTTAGCTACCATCGACGATTCAGTTGCAATATTGGAAGCGGTACCTCCACCGTGGAAAGTACGAAGTGTAAGCTGTGTACCGGGCTCACCAATTGATTGAGCTGCAATAACACCTACGGCTTCACCTTTTTGTACGGTGCGACCAGAAGCGAGGTTGCGACCGTAGCATTTGGTACAAGCACCAACTTTAGCCTCGCAAGTAAGTAATGAGCGAATTTCAACCATTTCAATAGGCGACTCATCTATAGCAACAGCAAGGTCTTCATTAAGTTCAGTTCCTGCGGTGGCAATTAGTTTATTGGTTAATGGATGGTATATGTCATGCAGGCAGAAACGGCCCAATATTCTATCATATAATGATTCGATTATGTCTTCGTTTTCTTTCAAAGCAGTTGCAGGGATTCCACGAAGGGTACCGCAGTCAACTTCATTGATAACAAGATCCTGAGCCACATCGTGCAAACGACGGGTAAGGTAACCCGCATCCGCAGTTTTAAGAGCTGTATCGGCCAAACCTTTACGTGCTCCGTGGGTAGAGATAAAGTATTCCAATACCGAAAGACCTTCTTTCAAATTAGACAGAATCGGGTTCTCGATGATCTCACCTGTTCCTGAGCCTGAAAGGTTCTTTTGAGGTTTAGCCATCAGTCCACGCATTCCGCCCAACTGACGAATTTGCTCTTTCGATCCACGGGCTCCACTATCAAGCATCATATATACAGGGTTGAATCCTTGTTGATCGCTCGATAATTGTTTCATCAACACGTCGGACAGGCGGTTGTTTACACGTGTCCAAAGGTCGATTACTTGGTTGTAACGTTCGTTATTGGTAATAAAACCATTCTCGTAATTGTCTTTAATAGTTTCAATTTCGATATTGGCTTCTTTTATAAATTGCACTTTTTCACCAGGTATCTGCACATGCGAGAGGTTGAATGACAATCCACCTCTGAATGAGTAGTAATATCCCAAGTCTTTAATATCATCTAAGAATTTAGCCGTACGAGCAGTTCCAGCTTTCTTAATGCTTTCACCAATAATATCGCGCAAACTCTTTTTGGTAAGCAGTGTATTTACATACCCAATTTCTCTAGGTACCACTTGATTTAATATAACACGGCCTACACAGGTTTCAATAATTTTATTTATATACTCGCCGTTTTCGTCTATTGTATCAACTTTTACTTTTATGTTGGCATGCAAACTTACTTTTCCTTCGTTTTGGGCAATAATTACTTCTTCAGGGCTATAAAAAGTCATACCCTCGCCAATTACTGGATGTTCTTCGGTGTTGTTGCGTCCTTTTGTAAGATAATATAATCCCAATACCATGTCCTGTGAAGGCACAGTGATTGGTGTTCCGTTTGCAGGGTTAAGAATATTGTGAGAAGCCAACATTAATAATTGGGCTTCCAATATTGCAGCATTGCCAAGTGGCACATGCACCGCCATTTGGTCACCGTCAAAATCCGCATTGAAACCAGTACAAGTGAGAGGGTGCAGTTGTATAGCTTTCCCTTCAATCAATTTAGGTTGGAAGGCTTGTATACCAAGTCTGTGAAGAGTTGGAGCACGATTAAGTAGAATAGGGTGCCCTTTCAAAATATTTTCAAGAATATCCCAAATTACGGCTTCTTTGCGGTCAACAAGTTTCTTAGCAGATTTTACTGTTTTAACAATACCTCTTTCTAGGAGTTTGCGGATAATAAATGGTTTGAAAAGCTCAGCAGCCATACCTTTAGGAAGACCGCATTCATGTAATTTCAAATTCGGACCTACCACAATAACTGAACGACCAGAATAATCCACACGTTTGCCAAGCAAGTTCATGCGGAAACGGCCTTGTTTACCTTTAAGCATATCGCTCAATGATTTCAAAGGTCTGTTACCTTCAGATTTTACTGCACTAGCACGACGAGTATTGTCAAGTAATGAATCGACAGCTTCCTGAAGCATACGTTTTTCGTTACGAAGAATTACTTCTGGAGCTTTTATTTCAACAAGTCTTTTCAGACGGTTGTTTCTTATGATAACTCTTCTATATAAATCATTCAAATCGGAAGTTGCAAAACGGCCGCCTTCTAATGGCACCAAAGGTCTAAGTTCTGGTGGTATAACAGGAAGCATACGTAAGATCATCCATTCTGGTCTGTTCTCAACACCATTTTCTTTGGCTGAACGGAATCCTTCAATTACTTTCAAACGTTTTAATGCTTCACTTTTACGTTGTTGCGAAGTTTCGTTAGCAGCTTGGTTACGTAAGTCGTAACTCATCTGATCCAAATCAAGTTTGGTAAGAATTTCCCATAAACCTTCAGCACCCATTTTAGCTACAAACTTATTAGGGTCAGTATCTTCCAAATATTGATTTTCTTTTGGAAGGGTATCTAAAATTTCTAGATATTCTTCTTCAGTTATTAAATCAAGATAAGCAATTCCATCATTGGCTTTGATACCAGGTTTAATTACTACATATCTTTCATAGTATATAACCATATCCAATTTTTTAGTTGGGAGGCCAATCAAATATCCAATTTTATTGGGTAACGAACGGAAATACCAAATATGAGCAACAGGAACTACCAAACTGATATGCCCCATGCGCTCGCGACGAACTTTCTTTTCGGTTACTTCTACCCCGCAACGGTCGCAAACAATACCTTTGTAGCGGATACGTTTGTATTTACCGCAATGGCATTCGTAATCTTTAATAGGTCCAAATATGCGTTCGCAAAATAAACCACCCATTTCGGGTTTGTACGAACGATAGTTAATCGTTTCAGGCTTTACAACTTCACCGTGGCTGCGTTGCAAAATTGTCTCGGGCGAAGCCAAAGAAATTTTAATCCTGGTAAAATTGCTTTTTAGTTTCGGGTCCTTTTTATTATATGACATACAAAAATTTTTGTAATATTAAAATGATGGTTAATTATTTTTTGAGGGCTGTTATTCCAAGGTCACATCTAAGCCCAATCCTCTAAGCTCATGCAATAGCACATTGAATGATTCAGGTATACCTGGTGTAGGCATATTGTCCCCTTTCACAATGGCCTCGTACGTTTTGGCACGTCCAACAATATCGTCACTCTTCACAGTTAATATTTCTTGCAAAATATTAGATGCTCCAAATGCTTCCAATGCCCATACCTCCATCTCACCAAATCTTTGACCTCCAAATTGTGCTTTACCTCCCAAAGGTTGCTGGGTAATAAGTGAATAAGGCCCAATAGAACGTGAGTGCATTTTATCGTCGACCATGTGGCCAAGTTTGAGCATATATATAATACCAACGGTGGTTTTTTGATCAAACCTTTCGCCGGTCAAACCATTATATAAATATACTTGTCCATTGTCAGGCACATTTGCTTTCTTGGTGTATTCATCAATGTTTTCTTGCGTAGCACCATCAAAAATTGGAGTGGCAAATTTCAACCCAAGCTCTTTTCCAGCCCAGCCTAGAACAGTCTCATAAATTTGACCCAAGTTCATACGTGAAGGCACACCTAGGGGATTCAAAACGATATCAACAGGAGTTCCATCTTCCATAAATGGCATATCTTCTTCACGGGTAATACGGGCTACAATACCTTTGTTACCGTGACGACCAGCCATTTTATCACCCACTTTCAATTTCCTTTTTTGGGCAATATATATTTTAGCCATTTTCAAAATACCAGAAGGTAACTCATCACCTACAGATATGGCAAACATATCACGTTTGTAACGAGCAATCTCTTCGTTGGCTTTCATTTTATAATTGAGTATAATGTTTTTCACCAACTCATTTTTAGCTTTATCAGTAGTCCAACCTGAGTTGTCAACTACATCCCAGTTAAGTTCGTTCAATTGTTTGGCACTAAATTTAGTTCCTTTTGGAATCATTTCTTCACCATAAACTGTAGAAACGCCCTGAGAAGTTTTACCATTTACAACCGTGAAAAGTTTTTCAACCAAAATCACTTTCAATGCGGCCATTTGTTTGCTATGCTTGTCATCAATCTTAGCAATACGAACTTTCTCGTCAGCTTTCTGCTTGTCTTTTTTAGCACGGGCAAATAATTTTTTGTCAATTACAATGCCCATTGTCGATGGTGGTGCTTTCAATGAAGCATCTTTCACATCGCCAGCTTTATCTCCAAAAATAGCTCTTAATAGTTTCTCCTCTGGTGATGGTTCAGTTTCTCCTTTTGGCGTAATTTTACCTATAAGAATATCACCTTCATGTACCTCAGCACCGATTCTAATCAAGCCATTTTCGTCCAAATTACGCGTAGCTTCTTCGCTCACGTTTGGTATATCATTTGTTAATTCTTCTTCACCACGTTTGGTATCACGAACTTCGAGTTCGTATTCACTAATATGGATTGAAGTAAACCAATCTTCTCTCACTACTTTTTCATTGATTACAATAGCATCCTCGAAGTTGTAACCTTGCCATGGCATAAAGGCCACTTTCAAATTACGACCAAGGGCTAGTTCGCCTTTTTCTGTAGCATAACCTTCTACCAATATATCACCTTTGCTTACCCTTTGACCAGATTTCACAATAGGTCTATGGTTAATGCTGGTGTTTTGGTTGGTACGACGGAATTTTGTGAGGCGGTATGATTTTACTTCATCATCAAAATTAGCCATCTTTTCTTCTTCACTCATATCATACTTAATGCGGATTTCATTTGAATCTACATAAGTGATTACACCTTCTCTTTCGGCTGTTATCATAGACCTAGAGTCACGAGCTATTCTGCCTTCTAGTCCTGTTCCCACAATAGGAGATTCAGGTTTCAACAAGGGAACGGCCTGACGTTGCATATTCGAACCCATCAGAGCACGGTTGGCATCATCATGTTCAAGGAAAGGAATTAGTGATGCTGCGATTGATACAATTTGGTTAGGAGCAATGTCCATATAATCTAATTGCTTAGGATCTACCATAGGGAAGTCACCTTCTTTGCGGGCTTTAACACCTTTATCAATAAAGTTTCCAGCATCACTTACAATCGCATTTGATTGAGCAATGGTCATGCCTTCTTCATCTTCTGCACTTAGGTAGGTAATATCAGATGAAACTTTTCCTTCTGTTACTTTTCTATATGGTGTCTCTATAAAGCCCATACCATTTACTTTAGCATGCACACAAAGGCTCGAAATTAAACCAATGTTTGGTCCCTCAGGAGTTTCGATAGTACAAAGACGACCGTAGTGGGTATAATGTACGTCCCTTACCTCAAAACCAGCACGTTCACGACTCAGACCACCTGGGCCCAGAGCCGACATACGGCGTTTGTGTGTAATTTCAGCTAAGGGATTTGTTTGGTCCATAAACTGACTTAATTGGTTGGTACCAAAGAAGGAGTTTATAACAGAACTCAGCGTTCTTGCATTTATTAAATCTGTAGGGGTAAATACTTCATTGTCGCGGATGTTCATACGCTCACGAATGGTGCGTGCCATACGAGCCAATCCAACTCCAAACTGAGCATATAGTTGCTCGCCTACGGTGCGCACACGGCGATTACTCAAGTGATCAATATCATCCACATCAGCATTAGAGTTTGATAAATCGATTAGATATTTAATGATGGCGATAATGTCATCATTGGTCAAAACTTTAACATTCATTCCAGTATCTTTACCCAATTTGCGGTTGATACGGTAACGGCCTACTTCACCTAAGTCGTAACGTTTATCACTAAAGAACAAACGCTCGATAATTCCACGAGCTGTTTCTTCATCTGGTGCTTCACTGTTACGTAGCTGACGGTATATCTGTTCAACGGCTTCTTTACCATTGTTAGAAGTATCTTTTTGTAATGTATTTAGAATGATTGCAAAATCATTATGATTGCCATCTTCTTTATGAAGAATAACGGTTTTTACACCAGCATCAATTATCTGATCAATATTAGCATCTTCAAGTTGTGTATCACGTTCAAGGATAACTTCATTACGTTCGATAGATACCACTTCACCTGTGTCCTCATCAACGAAGTCTTCAATCCAAGTGCGCAGAACCCTAGCTGCAAGCTTTCGTCCTGTCACTTTTTTCAATCCAGATTTAGAAACTTTAATTTCCTCAGCCAAATCGAAAATATTCAAAATATCTTTATCGGTTTGAAATCCAATTGCTCTTAACAAAGTAGTAACTGGAAATTTCTTTTTACGGTCGATGTATGCATACATTACGTTGTTTACATCGGTTGCAAACTCAATCCAACTACCTTTGAAAGGTATGATACGAGCGGAGTATAATTTGGTACCGTTTGTATGATAGGTTTGTCCGAAGAACACACCTGGTGAACGATGTAATTGACTAACAATAACACGTTCAGCACCATTGATGATAAAGGTGCCCTTAGGTGTCATATATGGGATAGTTCCCAAATACACATCCTGTATGATGGTTTGAAAATCTTCGTGTTCTTTATCGCTACACGAAAGTTTTAGTTTAGCTTTTAGTGGAACTCCATAAGTTAATCCTCTTTCTATACATTCGTCTAGACTGTAGCGTGGAGGGTCAACAAAATAATCAAGAAATTCAAGTAAAAATATATTTCTTGAATCCGTGATTGGAAAGTTTTCGCTGAATACTTTAAAAAGGCCTTCATGGTTCCTATTTTCAGGAGATGTTTCTAATTGAAAAAACTCTTTGAACGATTCGAGTTGTATATCCAAAAAGTCTGGATAATCGATAATCGTTTTTTGCGACGCAAAATTGATGCGAAGACTATTGTTGTTATTTTTAGTTGCCAAGGTAATAGTTTATATTAAAAGTCCTAAGACGGATTTTTCAATCCGTTGGCTGTTTTATCGTCCGATTGTTTAAAGAGGCCAAACGATGTAACCTCTATATACGTTAAATCAGACCTTAAGTGTTTTGAACACCTGAGGTCTGAATAACAAGTTTTTAAGAAACCAATTACTTGATTTCAACTTCGGCACCAGCTTCTTCCAAAGTTTTCTTTAAGCTTTCTGCATCGGCTTTAGAAACTTTTTCTTTAACTGGTTTTGGTGCACCATCAACTAAGTCTTTGGCTTCTTTTAGTCCAAGTCCTGTAAGGTCTTTTACCAATTTCACTACATTTAGTTTAGCGGCACCTGCCGATTTTAGAATTACATCGAACTCAGATTGTTCTGCAGCGGCTTCGCCACCACCTGCTGAAGGAGCTGCAACTGCTACTGCTGCTGCTGCTGGTTCAATTCCGTATTCGTCTTTTAAAATTTGTGCGAGTTCGTTAACTTCTTTAACTGTAAGATTAACTAACTGTTCAGCAAATGCTTTTAAGTCTGCCATGATTATTTATTGTGTTTTTAAATTGTTTAAATTAATGATTGTATATTTTAATTGCGTTGGAAGCCTATGTTATGATGCTCTTTCAGAAAGAGTCTTGATAATACCAGCAAGTTTATTGCCACCACTTTGCAAGCCAGAAATAACATTTTTGGCAGGTGATTGCAGTAAACCAATGATTTCACCGATAAGTTCATTCTTAGTTTTAAGATTAATAAGTGCCTCTAAGCTAGCATCACCTAAAAATACATCTGAATCAATCCAAGCACCTTTAAGTGAAGGTTTTTCAGTTTTCTTTCTGAAAGCTTTAATTGCCTTTGCAGGGGCTTTGATATCTTCAGAAAACATTAAGGCGGATGTGCCTTTTAATGTGCCAAACAATCCAGAAAAATCTCTACCGCTATTCTCCATAGCTTTTTGGATTAGTGTATTTTTGGCAATTACCATTTTGACACCGCTTTTATGAAGTTCTCTGCGGAGCCTGTTATCAGCTGCTGCGGTTAAACCCGATGAGTCTGATATATATATATTGTTATACTGTTTGAACTGAATAGTAAGTTCAGCAATTGCAGCTACTTTATCTTCTTTCTTCATGGTATTATATAGTTGTTTTAATATTAAACGCCTGGAATAGATTTTGGGTCGATAAGAATTCCTGGGCTCATTGTTGATGACATGCAAACAGATTTCATATAAGTTCCCTTGGCAGATGAAGGTTTCAATTTTGAAATACTTACAAGCAATTCAACTGCATTATCATATAGTTTGTCAGGGGTAAATGAAGCTTTGCCAATTGATGTATGGATAATACCGGCTTTATCAACCTTGAAGTCTATTTTACCACCTTTTACTTCTTTTACTGTTTTGCCGATATCCATAGTAACAGTACCTGATTTTGGATTGGGCATTAAGTTTCTTGGTCCTAAAACCTTACCTAATTTACCTAATTTAGCCATAACCGTTGGCATAGTAATAATAACGTCAACGTCAGTCCAACCTTGTTCAATTTTAGCGATATAGTCATCTAATCCAACGTGGTCAGCACCAGCTTCTTTAGCTTCAGCTTCTTTGTCAGGAGTACATAATACCAATACAGTTTTGTTTTTGCCAGAACCATGAGGTAAGGATACAATACCACGCACCATTTGATTGGCTTTACGTGGGTCAACACCTAAGCGGATGTCTAAATCTACAGAAGCATCGAATTTGGTATAGGTTATATCTTTAACCAGTTTAGAAGCATCAGTCAAAGTATATTGCTTATTAGCATCTACTTTGCCTATGATTGCTTTTCTTTTTTTAGTAATTTTTGCCATTTTGTTTATTCAATTAGAAGGGTGAAGTACCAGTAAGTGTTAACCCTAATGAACGAGCGGTGCCTGCCACCATTTTCATGGCTGATTCAATATTGAAGCAATTAAGGTCTGGCATTTTGTCTTCAGCAATAGCTTTTACTTGATCCCAAGAAACAGAGCCAACTTTTTTACGGTTTGACATCTCGGAGCCTTTTTGAATTTTTGCTGCGTCCATCAACTGTGAAGCTGCTGGTGGTGTTTTGATGATAAAATCGAAGGATTTATCGTTGTAAACAGAAATCAGAACGGGAAGCACCTTACCAGGTTTATCCTGAGTACGGGCGTTGAACTGTTTGCAAAACTCCATAATGTTGATGCCCTTTGATCCTAGAGCTGGGCCAATTGGGGGAGCTGGATTAGCAGCACCACCTTTGACTTGTAATTTAACGTATCCGGTAATTTCTTTTGCCATGATTGTATTATATCTATTCTTTTTCTACTTGTAAATAATTAAGTTCTAAAGGTGTACGACGTCCAAATATTTTCACCATCACCTTTAACTTTTTCTTGTCTTCCATCACCTCTTCTATTGAACCAGAGAAGCCATTGAAAGGGCCATCCGTAACTTTGATGTTTTCTCCAACAATAAAAGGTT
>Ga0114970_10000748_pt1 | contig 24358 bp, 22 predicted proteins | sample M_140205_XF_Meta_FD_87030 | JGI IMG/M metagenome (GOLD analysis project Ga0114970, IMG submission 87030) | Freshwater microbial communities from Lake Montjoie, Canada to study carbon cycling - M_140205_XF_MetaG | ecosystem: Environmental > Aquatic > Freshwater > Lake | place: Lake Montjoie...
GTTATTGCGCGAATTCTTAAACGTCAAGAGGAGCAATAATCATGGCTGATAGATCTAAAGACCAAACTTTCTTTCGAGTTTGAGCTCTCAAATTAGTCAGCTTCGCTATTTTAGACACGTGCCTGGAATGTAGCGGATATTCTAGTTGATAACGGCAACTGAAAATATCAAACTCTCTCGTGGAATTGGCACTACTTAAAAACATTTCGACTTGTAGAAGTATCGTTTTATCTACAAATTGCTTTCAAAAACGTACTCGTCATTATCTGTGCCCTTAAAGTGATCCGCTTTGGCTCAAGTTCCAGCGTACCGTACACTAGATTAGTTCAGTATCAAGTTGAGTGGCACCGAAACTAGTGTGGGAACAATTATGAAATCAAACTTTAGTTCATTCCTTCATGCAGATCGATGCACAAAGCCGCGGTAGTCCTGCAGGGGGCAAATGGGGACACCCACCTAATTGCTGCATCAATTGGCAACGAGGTGGGTGTCCCCATTTGAATCAATCAATTGGGCCTGAACGTAAAGGGATAATTAACCGTGACCGGCTGCTCACCTCGAGGCTTTGGAAACTTCCAAGCATTTATCGCGCCAAGCACACATGACCAAACTTTTGCATCCATTATATCGGAGTCTGGTAACGCGCAACTACGAGTTACTTTACCCTCAAGGCCTATATTGAAAGAAACTAACAGCTTCCCAGCAAGCTGCGGACGTTTTTTGAGAGATTTTTCGTAACAATGTCGTATCTCGTTTAGATTCTCTCGGATCACATTCATAATTTCCCATGCCTTTAACCCCCCTTTTTTAAGATCCGTATCAGAGGGGGGGCGTTTAGGGTCTACCCTGGAACCGATTGATTTATCTTTTTTCGATTCTTCAACCATGAGCGGACACATCAATTTGGCCATTTTTTTCTCTTCAGCCAAACTAATTTTGCTTTTTGACCCCAAATCCGAAACAGATTGGCACGAGACAAAAAATATGAGTGTGAGCGCGGTCACTATGGGAAATGGTAATTTCGGAGGTCGCATGCCTCAATTATAGCACATTAATTAAGGATTAAGTGGCCAATCAGCAGCGAAAAAACGCTGAGCTACTCCAGGGGAGACCAATACTTGTCAAATCAAACGATTTCGTGCCGAAGAAATTGAAAAAGCCGTTATCCAACACTTGGATGAAATTATTTTACGTGCAGGTTATCTGGATAATATTGAAGCAATCATTAGAGATCTTATGGGTGGCCAGAATGCGGATGCGTTGGTGGAAAAAGACAAAGCCCAAAAGGATTTGATCGCCACTGATAAAGAAATTGACTCCGTTTTTCAACTCCATACCGAGATGTCTGGCAATTCCGAAATTAAAGCAGTCATCCGTGAAAAGCTCGAGAAGCTAGCAGAGAGAAAACGAGCATTAACGGCCTATCTTGAAGCAATAGAAACTCGGGTTCGTAATAATCAGGACGCCAAGGATGCTAGATCGGTCATTGAAAACAAAGTCATTGCCTTTAAGCGGGGATGGAAGAAGTCCTCAGAGGCAACCCAAAAAAGGCTGATCCGTCGCTTGATCGATACCTTGATTTATACTCCTGAGGGACTAAAAACCTATTACGTCACTGCCAAAGATGTTGAGCTAGATTTGCCTGTTTCCAAAAGCAAAAAGGCCTCGGAGTCATCCTCCGGGGCCATTTTTGCAAATTCGTCTTTCCAGCCAAACCTTTCAACCCAACCAGGCGTTTCTTTTCTGTACGCCGGTTCGCTTGTTGGTCGAGCAAGTGGAGGTGGAGGGAGTCGAACCCTCGTCCAAACGTGTGACGGAAAAAGCGCTACATGTTTAGCTACGCGATTTGTCCTCTTGCCTTGAGCGCCCGCGAGCAGGCTTTCATGGCCGCAGCCTGATTGTCGTCATGCCAAGCACTCCAGGCGGAAGTACCGTGCACCAAGCTGGCGTTATAACGTTTCCCCCTCGACACCAGCGATCGAGGGTTCAACGGCGGCCTATTTAGGCTGCGAGTGCGTAATCGTTGCCGATTAAGCGTTGGCCCGTTTTTAATAACCGGGTTACGGTCCCACCCCGGACATGCTCTCTGACTCGGCAGTCACGCCTGTCGAAACCAAATACACCCCCAAAAGGAACCTGGAGCCACGAGGCTCCAGTTACCCCATTACTACTTCTTCGCAGGCGCCATCTCAAGGGAAAGTCCTGCAGATTTCCAGCCCTTCAGGCCGCCCTTGAAGTGCTTGATGTTGGTGTAGCCAGCCTTGGTGGCAGCCTCAGCCGCGTCTTCCCAGGCAGAACACATCGGTCCGCCGCAATAAGCGACGAGCAATGTGCTTTTGTCCTTTGGAAGGAGGCTGGCGAAGTCCTTTTCGTTTTTGGTGAAGCTGACTGCGCCTGGAAGGTGGCCTTTGTCGTAGGTTTTCCCGCTGTTGGCGTCGATCAGAAACACCGACTTTGTCTCGATCATTTTTTTGAGCTCATCAAGGTTAACTTCCTGATGGCCTGCAGCAGCCTCTTCCTTTTTTGTTTCACTTTTCTTGTCAGAGGCGTGGGCAAGGCTGGTAGCAGACAGGGCAATGGCGACGGTTGCAAGTTTCACAAAGGTTAGACGGATCATTTTTTTTGACTCCTTGGGCTTTAATAACAACGAGTGATAACGGTACCATGTCACAGCAATGATGTGGATACATTAAGATCGGAGCACCAATCGTGCAATGGTTGACCGGACCAAATGTTATTTTAGCATTGAAGATCGCGGTGTCTCTGGTCACCCTCCTGTTGGCCTGTGCCCTTTGGGCGGTGTGGCGCAAGAAATTTCAATTGCACGGCCGGATAAACCTGGTGTTTGTGTTTTTGACAGTGACCACCCTGATTTTTTTTGAAGTCGCCATCCGTGTCGTGAAACCCGATATTTACGACTACATCAAAGCCGATCCCTTGCTTTTTCAGCGTCTCAAGATCCACCTTTGGTTTTCAATCCCCGCGGCAATCATGATGCCGTTCATGCTGTGGTCGGGTTTGAAGCGCCACGCAAAACTGCACCGCGCGGCGGCGGTTTTATTTCTGATTGTATGGACTCTAACCTTTCTGACCGGCGTTTTCTTTTTGCCGCACAAGGCTGCGGCGCAAGAGTTGTCCTCGGTTTATTTTCATTCTGGCGGGCGCAAGGTCCAAGTCAATTTTCCCGGTTCCTTGCGTGAAATGTTACAGGGAAACCCAGAATACATAGGGGTTCTAGTCGGCGAAAAATCGGCTCCTGCTAGAATTTCAAAAATCATGATTGGGGCACCCGCAAGTGGCGTCGCGGTCGCAGATTTTCGTACGGCAGTGACCGGTAAATTAGGTTTTTCGGGATTTCTGGCCAAGCCATTTTTGGGCGATGCGATCGTGGCCGTCTTTGAACATCCTCTGGAGGCCTTGCATGCGGCGAACAACCTGGTTGAAACTGGCGTGGCGCGATTTGCCCATCCTGATGTGGCTTACGAAGTCGAAGCCCGTGGCTTTGCCCCGTGGCAGGAGCCGTTGTTAGACCAGCAGTGGCACATGGATACGAACGGAACATTCAATGCATGGCGTCTGGCGGAGGCACGTAACCTAGTGCCAAAGGCATCTGTTGTGGCGCTTTTGGACCTTGGCTTTGAAGCAGGCCACCATGACCTTGTGGATGCCTGGTTGCAAAACGGGGGCGAGGTTCCTGCAAATAAAAAAGACGATGATGGTAATGGGTTGATTGATGATGTTGCGGGTTGGAACTTCGCAACGAACAACAATAACTTGCTTTACGGGTCTTCCAACAAGCATGGCACGGCAACGGCTGGCATCATCGGGGCTCGTGGCAACGGGCGCGGTGTGGCGGGCGCTTGTCCGTGGTGCCAGATCGTTCCAGTAGTCGTCGACAATTCCTCTCTTAATCAGGCGGCCGCATTCCGGTATGCGCATTCGCGGGGAGCCCGGGTCTTTTCCAATAGCTGGGGATACCGTTTGAATCCACCAGTGACGGACGTTGTGGTCGAGGCCATCAAGGATTTGGCGCGGGATTCGTTGATTGTATTTGCCATGAGCAATGCGAATTCCAACGATTGCAGGGCTTCCAGCCCCGATATTTCGGCTTTGGATGAAGTGATTGCAGTCAGTTCGGTTGGCCGGTCGGGCCAGAAAGTTCGGGACAGTGGGTATGGCCCTTGCCTGGATTTGGTTGCGCCCTCCAACGCCGGCCCCGCAGACGCGGGAAATCCACTGAATCCGGGCATCGTAACAACGGACCGTGTTGGCGCGCCTGGTTACAACGCCGGCAACGACTCTGCCAATCTGCCTGATGGTGATTATACGAATTCATTTTGGGGGACTTCGGCGGCTGCTCCTCAGGTAGCCGCATCGGCTGCAATCCTTCGCAGTTTTGTGCCCGCAGTCCAGCCGGCTGCAATCAAGTCCGCAATGACCAAGACCGCGAAAAAGGTTGGCGGTCCTGATGCTGGGTACGATGCGTCGGGGCTCAGCGAAAGGTATGGCTACGGAATGATTGACGTGAGTGCGGCCCTCGGGAGCCTGATGGGCCCAATTTAATCATTTAGCCTATTAATCGTTTAGCCCACTCTGTGGGTCAAAAGCTTTGATTTTGACCCACAGAGTGGGCGATAGTCAGAAAATGATCCAGCGTACGCTCGAAAAAATTTTAAGGCGCGAACTGAGCAGGACTCCCAAGAGTATCACGATCATTTGAAAGATCCCGCGCTGCTAAAAGCAATTGTCACACCACTTCCCGACAAGGCGATTGTGGTCATTGATGAAGTTCAGCGTTTGCCGTCCATACTGAATACCGTTCAAAGTGTCATCGACAGCTCTGGCGGGAAATCCAAGCAATTTCGATTTTTGCTCACGGGTTCCTCTGCTCGCAAACTACGTCGTGGCAATGCGAATTTACTGCCTGGCCGGATATTCTTGCACGCGATGTTTCCATTGACATACTGGGAGTTGAGCGCCGCTGGGCCTGACAAGTGGAGTTTAGATTTGGCCCTTACAAAGGGCACACTTCCTGAAATTTATCTCGAAAATTACGGCGCCGAATTGCTCGGCAATTATATTAATACCTATTTGCGCGAGGAAATTCAGGCGGAGGCGTTGACTCGCAATCTCAGCAGCTATGCACGATTTCTAGACCTGGCGGCAGAGAATTCAGGTCAAATCACCAACTATTCAAGCATGGCTTCTGACAGTGAAATACCAAAGGAAACTTTGCGAAGGTTTTATGATGTCCTTTGCGACACGCTATTGGTGCATCGAATTCCGAGTTATACCGTAACGTTTTCACGCCAACTGAACTCGGCAAGCTATTTGAACAATGGATGATAAACCAGGTGATTGCTTTCAATAGCTATCAAGGTAAAGACTGGTTGATTTACTTTTATCGTGATGATGCCAAGAACGAAGTGGATCTGATTATTGACGTTGGGGCCAAAGTGGTTGCAATTGAGATAAAGTACGGAACATCTTTTAAGTTGGACTACATCGCCGGTTTAAAGGAGTTCTCTGCAGTCTGTAAAAAGCCCGTGGATAGAATTCTTATTTATCGCGGTAATGAGAAGCAGCAGCGTGAGGGTGTCGATATCGTTCCATATCAGGTTTTTTTGAGTGAAACGATCTTCGCCATTGGGTGAGAAGCTCAAGGTTTCGGACGCGTCGGAAGCCCTGCGCCCGTCCAGTCCTTAAAGCCACCCATGACCGAAACCTTGTATCCGAGTTCTTTGAAGTGATCGGCTGCGATTCGGGCGCGCTTGCCTGCGGCGCAATAAAAAATCAGGGAAGTTGATTTGGGCCAGGTCCGGATCGCATCTTCATAGCGGTTGCCCCGGGTTTGAATCTCTTCCATCGCGAGCCATTTGGCGGGCTTGGCCATGCCGTCGTCCAGGATTTCTTCAAGCTCGCGGACGTCAATCAGATAGGCCTTGTTCTCTTCCAGGAGCTTCACGGTTTCGGCAACCGTGATGTCGGATTTTTTTAATTTGGTAACGGATTCTGGAGCGGGTGCTGTGACCTCGGGAGAGGCTTCCGTTTTAGTCTTTTTTGTTGATTTGGCGGAAGCATAGGTGCAGGCCTGTGTGGCAACGCTGAGTTGAATCAATGCAAGTCCAAGCAAGGCCGTCACGCGATTGCAAAACATGTCTGTCTCCCGTTGCTTTGATGCCTGAAGCTGATTCAAATGCTGCCCATCACCCCAATGCGGACGCTGTTCTGAGTGGCGGTTTTTTCGACGTCACCGAGAACATACTTGCCTGCAAGGCGATGATACGCAAGGTAAGGCGCATATTTTGTGCCAAATCCAAGATAAGTTGCACCGAGGCTCGCCGCGGAGCTTGTCGGGGAAGTATCTTGGGCGAGAGTTGTTTCACCGGTTGTGTTCGTTTGGGTCCAATAAATAAACGGTTTCGCCAAACCGTCGATCGTGTAATCCGCGCGCAATGCCGTAAGGGTGTACGTGAAGTATTTTTCCGTGCCTGACGAGGTTTTTTCCGAACGGTTGTCGACGAGGTAGTCGAAGGTGATATTCAGCGGACCGCGGGAGATCTTCGCGCCGATATCGATGAACCGTGAATGGTTTGCGTCGTATTGGCCTATTTGCAGGAGTGGGCGAACCAGTCCGCCACGGTAAATACCGCGGTAGTCCACAATAAAAGCAGGTTGGTTCTGTCTGGTGTTCCATTGGCCGTCGGCGTTGGTTGTGTTTGTGTTCTTGCCGCTGAGGAGTGTGCTGAGAATTCCAGAAGTGGTCGTGACATCGTTGGTCATCTGCAGGGAAAGGGTTCCGTGGGCTTGGTTGAAGGCCAGGGTCGCGGCCGGTGCATAGGTCTTGAAAGGCCCCATGTAAGACGACATCCCCCAGACCGCATCGAATTCTTGATCAAAGTTGTCCCAGCCGCCCTGCATGACCTGATCCTTGCCGACCGACAGGCTCAGGTGGTTGTTAAGGCGCATGGTCGCATAAGCGAGTTCGGTCCGGTCGGCGGCGTTGCCCAACTGCCATGCCTGCGGGTTCATGTTGAGGCGGAGGCGATAGTTAGTGGCATCGTTGAATTCGCCAGTCAGGCTGATTTTCACATCGGTGAGGCGGAAGGTGTTGGTTGCAGCAAGTTTGTCGAAATACAATTTTTCGACGCCACGGTCGTCATGGATGAATTCGGTGCGAAGCTCGGCGCCGATCGCCGGGGTGGTCTTGCCAGGGAAAGTATCCACGGCATAGGCGTTGCCCGTCGTTGCAAAAACCAGTGCAAGAGCCAACACACGTGCAAATGCATATGAAAGACGCAATGCTCGCATGAAAACTCCCCGTTATAGATAGATACCGTCCAAGATTTGAAAGGATTTTCCCCTGCCGGGTCTGGCAAGTAAAGCAAATTCCGCGCACTTCTCTTTTTATATCAGTGCCTTGTGTTTTACGCAGATTCAAACGTTCCGGTGCTGAGGAGCACAAGTGTGCAGGCCTTCGCTCGTGGACTGCGCCGGATTCACGGGCGTGACTTCATGTTTGTGCTGAAGGAGCATCCGGATCGCTTTGTTGGAGTAGCGCTCTGGGTTTTGGGAGGCACCGAGGACGGCGACTTTCATGGTTTGCCCCTTTGAAATTATGGAAGCTTCGTTTCTATCACATAGCAATCTAGGGTTGTGGTAACCTTTTGTGATGATCCACGCGGCAAACATTTCCATCTACTCCCACCTTTGTCCTGTGGATCATGGTGGGACATCGCTTCAAATCACGGGTTGGCAATGTGAGGCGGCAGAGCAGTTGCCGTTGGTGTGCGTGCACGACATCGGTGAGGCCGCGGCGACCTATCGTGGCGCCATGGAGCTTATTGCGTCCAATGGCGGATCCAGCTATGGGTTTGACATGCGCGGACATGGCAAGGGGCGCAATGGCGCGATCAGGGCAAAATCAATTAAACTCCTGCAAAGAGATCTTCTGCAGGTCGTGGCCCTGGTCAAACATCACGAGAAGGGTGAGGCTCCCGTCATTCTGGCCAACGGACTGTCGTCAGTCATTGCCGTCCGGCTGGCGCTGGCCTATCCGAAGCTCGTGGGGGGGCTGATTTTGATTGATCCCCCGCATCCGGAATCAACGTCGGTCTCTCGTTTTCGGCAGGGCGCGACCAAATTTCTCGCGGAATTTATGCCCGATATTGAGCTTCCAGCGAGACTTCTGTCTGCAAGGAAGATCGTCAGGGCGCAAAACGCCGGATCAATGGCACCCGCTGCTGCCCATGAACTGGTTGAGGCGGTTGCCGGCATTTCAGAACAATTGGCGATGCTTTCCACCAAATGCCTCATTATTGCCGCGACGCCGGAAAGAGAAATACTCTGGCATAAAGAAACCATGTCTTTTTCTGGTTCTGCAGGCGCTAGTTGTACGGTTGTTCAATCGGCTGTTGGCGTTGGCAGCCTGCCGGTAAATATAATCTCCCGGTGGCTCCAGAAATGAATCCCGAAGCGGTCGCGTTTGAAAAACTAAAAGTTCGACATAGGTTTTTTCAGACGCTGATCGAATGCGCAGTTTTGGCATTCGTTTTTTTCGCGCTTGGATCCTTATGGTATCCCGGCGATGAGTGGGACAACCTGACGCGGGCTTTGGTTCTTGCTGTAGTGGTCGGATTGATTGAGCGGCTTGCGGCGCTTTGGTGGAGTGTGTCTGGTACAAACCAGCAGGACCTGCCGGGGCGATGGCATCTATTGCGCGAGATGCTTCTGCCTGCAGTCCAAAGCAACAGTGCCGGGCACGCTGATTTGGTGTTGCGCCGACGCCTTGGTGCCGACCTGGCGGCGATTATGCATCGCCGTCGTCAGCGTTTGCTGGTGCCGGTGCTGTTTGGCGTTTTTATTTTGTTGATCGAGCCTCCCAGCCTGTCACGGGCTTGGGGTCAATTGGCGGGCGTCCTTTCTGTTTGGCATCCGAGGGCCGAGATTGCCATCTTGAAAGGAGATCCTTCGAATCCGGATTCGACGAGCCCGCGCGTGATCGCCATTTACCGCCACCGGACGCCAGATATTGAACTTCTCGAAGGAAATCTGATCGAAATCGCAACTTACGCCGATGGAAGTCCTGCCATCGAACTTCGCGACTCGTCACAAAACTTTGTGATGACCAAATCAGACAAGGAGCGCCGTTTTACTATTACGTTGACTGTCTCGCGCTCCACAGCCGTCTACTTGAACGGCGATGGGCGCTCACTTCTTTTGGCCAACATCAAAGTGCAGTCGCTCCCGGTGCCAAAGGTCACCCTTGTCGCGACGGCTTTTCCCGGGGGCGCCCCCAATCCAGATTCCGCTTCGCCTTTTGGTGGTGCCTGGCACGATGACAAACCGCTGCCCCTCAAGATCGGGGTGCGGGCCGAGGCTCCCGTTGCGGCGGTAAAGCTTTTGATTCGCAGCGGCAAGCAAGAGTCGGTGGAAAATGTGCTTAATGTTCTTTCTGACGATCGCCGCGAAATTGACACGGACTACAGTGTAACTTTGGAGCCATATGTCGAGTCCGATGAATCGGAGGTCACCATTGTTGCCATCGCCACCGACCGTTCTGTCCCGAAACCGTTGACCGGGGCCAGTGAGCCATTGCGCATCACGGTTTTGAGTTCTTATGGGCGTTACCGCCGGACGTTGGCGACCCTGCGTGAGCTGAAGTCGGTCGTCGATGATGCGGCTCAATCAGGAAAATTACTGAATCCAGAGGTCAAAAAGGATTCTCAGCGGTTAAGTGGGCTTGCCGCACAACAGTCAGCTGATTCTCCCTATTTTGATGCACTTGATCGCAACGACCTTAATTCGTTCGATGCGCGGGTTGGCGAAGGCAATGAATCTGCCATGCTTGAATTGTCTGCCTCCCTCGGAGAGTTCCTGTTTGCCCATGAATCGATTGATCAGAGGGAGAGGGACCGTGATTTTTTTGTTGCCACAAGAACTTTGTCGCGGGTCCTTCAAACTCCCGATCAGGGGCGCGAAGCATCTGCCGCTCGCATCCTTTCCCGCTTGAGTCTTTTTCTGGATGAGCGTCACAAGTTTTGGATCGCGCGGGTGGAACGCCTCGGGAAGGATTTAATTCCATCCCAGTGGCCCTCCATTCGCGATCAAAAGCCCTTCCATCGGATGATTCGGGATATTCAAGGTTTGATCGGCGCAGATCAGCCCGGGAATGTCACGGATCGTGATGCTGGTGCACAGAATGCCCTCGCAAAAATTGCGCGTGGGGTTGCAAAATATAGGGCTTGGATCGATGAGCTTGAGGCAAAAGAAGACGAATCCCGAAAGCGGCGGGAAGCCGAACGCCAGCGCGGACTCGCCTCGACCGAAAACGAATTGCGTGAACTGCAAAGACGCCAAGGCGAGGTTTCCGGAGGCCTGGATCGGGCTCAATCCAGGCAGGCCAAAGACGTGGAGGCGAACTGGCCGGGGCTGAGGGCTATTGAAAACAGCAATTTAAAGGGAACCAAGGGGCTCGAGGGCAAAGTTCGGGCTTTTGCTCCCGGGGCCGAGGCGCGCCTTAAGGCCGCCGCCATTCAAATGCAGCAGACGATTGAGCAGGGGAATGCGGGCCAATTTGCCGGGGCTGAGAGCAGTTCCGACATGGCTGGCCGGTTGCTGCGCCAGGCCGAGCAAGCTGCCCAACGTGCGCGAGATTCTGGTCAGGACCGGGGGCGGAGGCGCCGGGTGAATGGCGACAATTACTACGGCCAATCCATTGTCGGGGGTGATGTTGAGATTAAGCGGGAGTACGAAGTAGACCGAAAATACCGCGAGGATATCCTCGATGAAGTGTCCCGTTCGCGGGTGGATGATGATGACAAGATTCTCCTTGACCGATATACTCGGGAGGTCGTTCGCTGACGGTGAAATTCCCGCGTGAATACGCTGATAATTCTTTGGTCAGTCGCTGGTCGTTTGTTGATTTGAGGATGCCGGCTTTGGACTTGCACATGGCCCAGGAAAAATTGACCCGCGCAATCCAGTCGCATGCGCAAGAGGCGTTGAAGTCTCGTCAGGTTGCGCGACGCCTTGAGGCACTCCTTCCTGTCCGGCTGAAGGATGTCGAACGCCATTTCCGGCAAATTCAAAAAAACGAAGTCGTCAATCGCGCCCCAGTGGCAGGTGCCCAAAGGCGAGCGTTGTGCGATAAAGCCTATCTGGATTTTATTCAAGAATACGCCGACATCCATGGCGATGCGATCGCCCGCAGGATTCAGTACGAGACACACCTGATGTTGTTTGAGGCCCGGCGGAGCCTGAGGAAGGCTGGCCGGTCGTCTTGATGCATCTCATCTGATATTTCGACCTTAAGGAGAGTTGTCCATGTCTGTCGCTAATTTTATTTTTGCAGTGCTGGCACTTTCTGTTTTTGGTTTCTTTGGATTCAACATTGTAAAGCTGTGGCGCTGGTTTCACCTTGGTACCGCTGCCGAGGAAACCCGGACGGATAATCTGCCGCAGAGGGTCCTGGGTGTTGTCGTTGGGGGTTTTCTTCAGCCGCGCATGTTCCGTGAATTTGTTCCGGGCTTCATGCACGCAATCATCTTTTGGGGTTTCGTGACGGTTACCATTGGTACCGCCGAGACAGTGCTGCATGGGATTTATGCTCCCTTCAGTTTTCAGTGGCTCCTGGGCGGGGGAGACGCCTACCACATCTATTTGTTGACGCAAGACATCGCGAATTTTGCTGTGGTCGTTGCGATTGTCTGGGCCATCAGCCGCCGTCTGTTTTTTATGCCACCGAGGCTGGCTAGTCTGGGCCGGGATTCGAAGGTCGACGGGTTGATTGTATTGGGTGCAATTTTTGGCCTCGTTGCCACGTCCCTGATTTACATGGGGGGCAAAACGTTTCTCCCGGCAGAGGCGGGTGGACTTCCTGTGGAGGCCCTTCCCATGTCGCGCCTATTTGGAAGCGGAATCGGTGGTTTATTTGGCGTCTCAAGCTTGACGGGATGGGAGTCTTTTTCAAACGGATTCTGGTGGTTTCACGTCGGCATCCTGTTCGCCTTTACTTCCTTCATTCCATATTCCAAGCATCAGCACTTTGTGTGGGTCTGGCCAAATATATTTTTCCGTTCGCTGAAGCCGCGCGGACGGTTGCGCCCGATGGAATTCAAGGATGACGCCGAATCATTTGGCGTTGGCAAGGTCCAGGATTTTTCATGGAAGCAGCTCCTTGATGGTTATACGTGCGTCGAGTGCGGCCGTTGTTCTTCGGTGTGCCCCGCCACGGGCACGGGCAAGCCGCTGGATCCGCGGATGATCATCAAACACCTTAAAAGTGCCGTGACTGAAGCGGCCACTTTGCCCGAAGAAAAGCAACGCCCGCTTATCGATGGAATTGTTACCCGCGATGAGCTTTGGAGCTGCACCACCTGCGGTGCATGCATGGAAGCCTGTCCGCTCTTTATCGAACACATTCCGGCCATTGTGGACATGCGGCGCTACATGACCCTCACCGAAGGGCAATTCCCGCCAGAGCTAGCAAATACGTTTAAAAATCTTGAGAACAATTCCTCGCCTTGGGCGATGAATCCTTCGACGCGCGCGGACTGGTCCAAGGGACTTGGCGTGTCGACAATGGCTGAAAAAAGCGATGTGGAATACCTGTTCTGGGTTGGTTGCGCGGGTTCGTACGACGAGCGCTACAAGAAAGTCTCTCGTTCCATTGTGAAGATCATGCAAACCGCCGGCGTTAGCTTTTCGATCCTTGGTACTGAGGAAAAATGCAACGGGGACACCGCGCGCCGTTTGGGTAATGAATACCTTGCGAACGCTGCGATCGAAGAAAATGTCGGCACGATGAAGAAATATAGCGTGAAGAAGGTGGTGACTGGCTGTCCGCACTGCTTCAACACCATCAAGAATGAATATCCTGATTTTGGATTCAAGGCTGAGGTTGTGCATCATTCGGAACTGATCACCGATCTGGTCAAGACGGGAAAAATCAAGCCATCGGCGGTGCCTGCGGAGTCAGAAATCACTTATCACGATTCCTGCTATCTCGGCCGTCACAATGAAGTTTACGAGAGTCCGCGTCAGGTTCTGGAGGCTGTTCCAACCGTAAGGCTGACTGAAATGCCCCGCAACCGCGAGCAAGGATTTTGTTGTGGCGCAGGTGGCGGGCGCATGTGGATGGAAGAACATATCGGGACGCGGATCAATAACAACCGTGCCGCGGAAGCGATCGCAACCGGTGCGAAAACCGTGGCCGTTGCATGTCCGTTCTGTATGACGATGCTGACCGATGGCGTCAAGGCCAACGGCAAGGCAGATGAAGTTACGGTCAAGGATATTTCTGAAATCATCGCTGACTCGATCTAAATTTTTCGAGTCAGTTTTATTGGGGGCACTCACGGATGAGGTTCGCTGTTAAATCGTATCGATCAAGTGCGGGCATGGCCGCGCTTCTGCTTTCGTCTTTGGCACTATCGTTTACTTTCTCTTCTGCCGCTTCTTCTGCCTCTTCTGCGGCCTCTTCCGCGGCCTCGGGGCTTCAGTCTTCCTTTGCGATGATCGAGCAAGCCAACGGCCTCGATCTCGTGATGGTGCCTTCGTCCAAGGTGCCGTTGGTCACAATCGTTCTCACCGCAAAAGCGGGATCGATGACCGAAACTCCGGAGATCAACGGGCTGACCCACCTTTGGGAGCACATGTTTTTCAAGGGCAATAAACGGCTTCCTGATCAAGAGGCCTTTATGAACCGGGTTCGTGAACTTGGTATCGTCTTCAATGGCGATACCTCGGCCGAGGTTGTGCGTTATTACTTCACGCTGCCTTCAGCGTTTCTGGATGAGGGACTTCAGTTCATGGCAGATGCCATCGCAACACCCTTGCTTGAACAAAAAGAAATGGAAAAGGAGCGGCGCGTTGTCCTTGATGAATACGACCGTGATGCTTCATCGCCATCCTTTGACCGGTATAATCTTACGCGCCGGTTGTCCTACGGATCGGACGAATACCGTAGAAATCCCCTTGGCGTTCGAAAGGTCATTGAAACAGCCACCAGAGAGCAGTTGCTGCGGATAAAGCGTGAGGTTTTCGCGCCAGCGAATTGCGCCCTTCTTGTTGGTGGCGATTTCGATCCAATCACGCTGCCCGTCATGGTTCAAAAGCATTTCGGTACATGGGAAAATCCCGCTGGATGGAAGCCCGTCACTCGTCCCACTTTGACGGGAGCCAAGAAATCTTCCGATTTTGTCATGACCCGGCCTGATGTTGAAAATGCGGACATCCAACTGACTTTTGCAGGTCCGCGGGCACAGATAGAACGCAGTGATACCTATCCGGCAGATATCCTTGGCAGGATGCTCGGTCACCGTAACGGTCGTTTCTATAAAAAATTCATTGATTCGGGACTGACCTTTTCAGCGGGCGGGGGATATTACACCCAGGGTGACGCAGGCGAATTCTCGGTTTCTGCGACAACAACACCAGAGAAATCCCAGAACGCCCGCGAACTTTTGCTGGCAGAAATTTCCGAGTGGCGCAGGCCAGGTTATTTCTCCCGGGAACAATTTGAAGATGCCAAGCGTGGCTTTCAGATTGAGCGCAAGTTCGAACTCAACAAGATATCTGAACATACCAAATCATTGGCTTTTTGGTGGGCTGTGACTGGACTCGATTACTACAATGACTATCTGACGAAACTGCAGGCGGTAAAAATGAGTGACGTCCAGGCATTTGTGTCCCGGTGGCTGATTAAAAAACCAGTCATCAGTTCGACCTTCATGTCGCCGGCCGCTGCGGGCAAGGTGGGTCTGAAAGACAATGCGGAGGGTCTGAAATGAGTAAAAGAAGCCACCTGTCCTCTCTGATTTTGCGCGGGATATTTGTAGCTGCTTCGGCCGCACTTTTTTTCCCGGCCTACGCGGCAAACAATATAAATCTGGTGAAGCCTGAGTCGGTTGCGGCTCAGAAGAAGGCAACCAAAACGATTGTCCTTGATTCGGGTGTGACGGTCATCATTCGCCGCGTTCCCGATTCAGGAATTTCAACCATCTCGGTTGGTTTTCCTGAGGGTTCTGCAAATCAGCCGTCAGGACGCAAGGTCCTGAATGATTGGTCCATGTCGAGCATGGGACGTGCCGCAAAGGGTTATTCAAAAGAGAAACTTAATAAACTAACTGAGCGTTATTCCATCGGCATAGGATGCGGTGGCGGTGTCGAGTTTTCCCAATGTTCGATGACCGCGCTTTCATCCTACTGGGGTCAAGCTTTTCCAGCTTTTGTTGCCGTTGTGATGAATCCTGTCTTTGACCCTGTTGATGTGAAGTTGCAGAAGGACCGGATGGAAGCCTCCTTCAAAGGAATGTCAGAGGATCCAGGGTCGTGGTCAAATGATGTCGTGAATCGTGTCTATTACCCTGTCGGACACCCGTACCGATTGCTGCGCGATGAGGCGCTTGGTGAGCTGGCTGCCTTGGGCCGTGATGATGTGGTTGCTTACCACAAGTCTCTGTTGGCAGGTCCGCCACCAGTTATTGTTGTCGTGTCAGATATGCCGGACGAAAAGGTTCTGGCGGATGTAAAAAAAGTCTTCGGTAACTGGTCTGGAAAAAAGCGCGATGCTGCCGCAGTGACGGCTCCGTCTTTTGATTCTTCAAACGCGTTTGCGATGGAGGAGCGGGATATACCGACTGCCTACATCAAGATAAAGTTTCCGGCCATCGGGGTCGCTGCAAAGGATTCGACAGCATCGCGCCTTGTTTTTGAAATGCTTAGTGAGGAGCTGTGGGACGAGGTTCGGACTAGAAAGTCACTTTCATACGGGGTGGGTGCAGGGCAAATCCAGTACCGGGTCGGCATTGGAGCGATTTCAGTTTCGACCTCAAAGCCCCAGGAAACCATGGATGCTATCGCCGCCGTCATTCAGCGATTGAAAACCAAACGGTTTTCGCAGGTCGAAGTGGACCGTTTCAAGGTGGTCTTCAGCACATCCTATTTCATGACCCAGGAAACCCACGGCGGCATCGCCGGGGCTCTGCTGTCGACTTTCAATTATTACGGGACAACCGACCGCCTGTACGAGATGCCGGCAGATTTAGAGCGTGTGACGCCAGAAGATATCCAAAGGATTGCCAACGATATTTTTAAACAGATGCGAATTGGTGTAGTTTACGCCAAAGGAAAGTTTAACCCGGCTTGGGCGACTGCCTTTAACGACAGAGTGAAGTGACGGCTGCCCGGATGTCATCCGTGTGGGTGAGCCGGGCATCTTTCGGGATTTGACGCTTGGCCAATCCGTTCAAGACTTTTCCTGGGCCAATTTCTACAAAATCCACACAGCCAGCAGCAACGGCTGTCTCTAGGGTCTGGGTCCACAAGACGCTGTGATCAATTTGATCGATCAGGTGTTGGATCTGGTAAGGGGATTCGACTTTCCCGGTGCGGTTTGCAATCACCTTTTCTGGTGAATTGCACAGGGGCGTGTCACGGAGCAAAGGCTCCATGGCTTCCCGGGCTTTCGTCATCAACGATGAATGGAACGGAGCACTGACCGGCAGCATGACGCAGCGGGCCTTCTCGGCTTCCAGGGATTTTACGAGATCTTCGACAGCTGTCTTGTGGCCAGCGATCACGAGTTGTTGTGGACTGTTGAAATTAACGACTTCGACAACGCAGCCGGGGCGTGACGCTTTTTCGGCCCGGGACAGCAATGTTTCTGGCGCAACACCCATGACGGCCGCCATGGCTCCCGTTCCGGCTGGAACAGCGGCTTGCATGGCTTCTCCGCGGCGGCGAACCAAAAAAGCAGCCCGATTGAGGGCAAGTTTTCCTGAGGCTACCAGTGCCGAGTATTCACCAAGGCTGTGCCCTGCAAACCATTCGGCGCGAAACCCGGCTTCTTTTTCCAGGACGCGCCACATGGCGGCGCTGACGGTCAAGATGCAGGGTTGTGTGTTTGCCGTGAGCTTGAGTTCGTCTTCCGGACCATCAAGGCAAAGCTTGCGGATATTGATGCTAGTGGCATCTTCCGCTTCTTCAAAAGCAAGGCGGGAGTCGGGGAATTCAGAAAGCAATTGCCGCCCCATACCGACGTATTGAGACCCCTGTCCGGGGAACATAGCCAGAGTGGAAGCGGCATTGCGAGTCGACATGGTTGGTCGAATCAGGATTCGGCAGTGAATTCAGAATTACCGGCGGACACTTTCGCCGGCAAAACAGCCTTGCCCTTGTGATGCCCGCAGTCTTCACAGACCGAATGCGGTTTTTTGACGTTCCCGCAGTTTGAGCACACTGACATTCCAGCTGGCGTCAGGTGATGGTGTGAGCGGCGCATGTTGCGCTTGGAGCTGGATGTACGAAACTTTGGTGTTGGCATGGGACCATTTCCCTTGTCTGGATTTCACGAAACGAGCCGTGAAACGTGGAACGTGAAACAAGCGACCATCTTCTATTACCAACCTCATGTCAGGTCAATCGTTAACTTGTGAGAATCGGCACCCATCAACCTCGCCGGCGGATCAGCCAGGCGACCGCCACGGCGGCGATTGCGACAAAAGCCGCAAAAACGGCCAAAAGCCAGGGGTTCCCAGAGGAGCGGGCGGGAAGCGAACCTGGGTGTTGTCCCCCCATTCCATGGTGGCGATGATTGCGGCGAGGCAGATTCGGTCCAGCTTTCAGGCGATTCGGGCTGGGCCGGGTTGGTGGCGCGGCTTGGAGGTTGAGTTCTTCAGCCCGTTTGACCCAGCGCGACTTTCGTGGGGACTCAGAAAGGTATTCGTTTTGGTCGGCGGCGGAGAAAAAAATCTCATCGATTTCAATGAGTTCTTGTTGCAGTGCAGACCCCTCGGCGGACGCAAAATCGCCCGTGGACAGGGCACCCTTTCGGAGCTGCTCCCGAATTTCGGGTGAAGTGAACGTGCCCAGCGCTTCTCCGCGCCGGTAAACGGTCCATCGCTTCGCAGGTGGTGACATGAGCCCTCCTTTAGTTTAGGTTATGCAGCCTATGAAACTAACGGTCAAGGACCTCAAAAAAGAAGCAACCATCCAGATTCACGGCGACGAACCGTGGTTGGAAGCCATCCATTCGTCGTTTTCCCTTGATGCAGACGACACCTGCGCACCGGGAATCGATGACAAGCCGCGCCGATTAAAAGGCGAATTGACCCTGTATGGCGAGTTGTCTGGGTGTGTCACGGTCCGGGGGCGGATAGAGTATCAGCCCCTTGTCCCCTGCAGTCGCTGTGATCTTTCGATTCCGGTGGACCTTAGCCAAGATGTCGATGCGCTGTTTAAACCGGTGCCTCGTGCCCGGGACGATCGCCGCGAGGTTGCCTTGTCCGCCGATGACCTCGAGGACCGCCACATCCTGGACGGAAAGATCGATGTCGAGGAACTGCTGAATGACCTGGTTCAGATGGCGGTCCCGGCCCAAAGCTGTCAGCCAGAACCCGGATCGGACCGGTGCCTTTATTGCAAAGCCGACTTGTCTACGCCCAGGGTATTTTCCAGCGGTGGCAGCGATGTCGTCGACGAACCGGTCTCGCCTTTCGCAAAACTAGCCGAATTAAAGAACAAAAAGTAGTTTCCCGCTTGTCAATCGAACGCCGCCCAAGTACGTTACAGCGGCTTTTAAAGGGTGTTGGCGTGGTGCCTGTGCCCGTTACGCGGACTGTCTCATCGAAGGTGTCCCCCTTTTCTTTTACTGTCGGGCGTTAAGTGACGACGGCTGGAGCGGGTCGGGATGTTGGGATGGTCGAGGACTAACCTTCGAAAAAGGAATAAGAAATGTCAGTTACAGTGAACATGAGAGAGCTGCTTGAAGCAGGCGTCCACTACGGCCACCAGGCTCGTCGTTGGAACCCAAAAATGAAGCCGTACATCTTCGGCGAGCGCAATGGCATCCACATCATCGACCTGCAAAAAACCGTAAAGCTGTTCCAGACCGCTTGCGATTTTCTGGAGAAGACCACTGCCCGGGGCGGCCACGTGCTTTTCGTTGGAACGAAACGCATGGCGCGCGACCTTGTCGCAACCGAATCACGCCGTTCAGGTATGTATTTCGTCAATCACCGCTGGCTCGGCGGAACTCTGACCAACTTTGCCACCATTCGTCAAAGCATCCACCGCTTGAAGCGGATCGAAAAGATGGCGCAGGACGGAACCTTCGATAAATTGCCGAAAAAAGAAGTCCTCGGACTTCAGAACGAGCGCGAGAAGCTCGAGCGCAACATCGGTGGAATCAAGGACATGCCGGGCATGCCGCGCGCGATTTTCATCGTTGACGCCCACAAGGAAACGATTGCCCTCCTGGAAGCCCGCCGTTTGGGTATTCCGGTTGTTGCAATTGCCGATACGAATGCTGATCCGGATTTCGTGGACTACGTCATCCCAGGCAACGACGACAGCATCAGCTCTCTGAAGGTGTTCATCGCGACCGCAGCTGAGGCTTGCCTCGCCGGCAAGTTGAAGTCCAAGGACAAGAGCGAAGTTGCCGACAAAGGCGATGGCGTGAGTGAAGGCAAGTTCTTCGATGAACACGGCAACGCTGTGGCTGTCGAAAAGCGCAAGCCGTCGAAAAAGCAGTAAACAGCAGCGCTTCAAGCCTGCGTTAATTTGAACCGACTCAACACGGGAAACGACTCCGATGAGCATCACTGCATCACAAGTCAAGGAACTGCGCGAGAAAACCGGCGTTGGCATGATGGAGTGCAAAAAGGCACTCGAAGAAAACTCTGGTGACATCGAAAAAGCTATTTTGTGGCTTCGCGAACGCGGCATGTCTCGCGCTGCTAAAAAGGCAGACCGCGTTGCTGCTGAAGGTCTCGTTGAAGTTTTTGTGAACGAGGACCAGAACGCCGGTGTTGTTCTGGAAATCAATTGCGAAACAGATTTTGTCAGCAAGAATGACGATTTCCGTAAATTTGCCCGTGAATGTGCCGAGATTGCCCTCAAGAACAAATTTAACTCGGCAGAAGCATTGATCGCTTCCAAGCTGGCGTCCGGCGCAACGGTGAAGGACACCTTGACGGAAATGATCGCGAAGATTGGCGAGAACATGAACGTGCGTCGCTGCACGGTCGTCGAAGCTCCAAACGGCGTTGTTGCTGGTTACGTCCACATGGGCGGAAAGATCGGGACATTGGTCGCCCTGGAAGGCGGAAGCAAAAATGACGCCCTCGTGACCCTTGGCAAGGACGTTGCCATGCATGTTGCTGCGGCGGCTCCCCGCTACCTTAACAGCACCGAGGTTGACACCGTTGAACTCGAGCAAGAGCGCGTTTTGGCACGCAAGAAGTTGCTCGAAGAGAAAAAGCCGGAAGCCATGATTGAGAAGATCCTTGAAGGCCAGATGAAGAAGTTCTTCAAGGAAGTCTGTCTTGTGGAGCAGGCTTTCGTTAAAGATCCAGATATCAGCGTCAGTGCATTTGTTCAAAAACAGGGCGGCGGCGCGTCGTTGGTCAAGTTCGTCCGGTATCATCTCGGTGAAGGCATCGAGAAGAAGGAAACGGATTTTGCATCGGAAGTTGCGGCCCAGCTGCAACAATAGGTTGCCTCAGTCTTTAAAAAGGCGGATTCTCTTACTTGAGAATCTGCCTTTTTTTTTCGGAGAATCAGGAAAATGAAACCGGAATTCAAGCGCATCATGCTGAAAGTCTCTGGCGAGATGCTGGGTGGCAAACAAGGGTTTGGAATAGACGGCGATGCGATTGAGGTTGTCGCAAACGAAATTTCATTGGTGCGCCAGATGGGTGTTGAAGTCGCCGTTGTGATCGGTGGCGGGAACATTTTTCGTGGGAGCATCGCCTCCAAGTGGGGCATGGACCGTGCCTCCGCCGACTACATGGGTATGCTGGCCACCGTTATCAACGGCCTGGCATTGCAGGCCATTCTTGAGAATAAATTTCAGCAGCAGACCCGCGTCATGACGGCAATCACCATGACCGAACTTGCCGAACCCTACATTCGCCGCCGCGCCATCAAGCACCTTGAGAGCGGCCGCGTGGTGATCTTTGCCGGTGGTACGGGCAACCCGCTATTTACGACCGATACTGCAGCGAGCCTGCGCGCGCGGGAAATCGGGGCCGAGATCATCATGAAGGCCACGAAGGTGGATGGCATTTACGACAGTGATCCGGCAAAAAATCCAAATGCAAAAAAGTTCGAGAGCCTGACTTATCTTGATGTCATTCAGAAAAAACTGGACGTCATGGATGCGACAGCCGTCACCATGTGCATGGAGGCCGGATTACCCATTCTTGTATTCAAGATGGGTGAACCTGGATGCGTTCAAAGGGCCGTTACGGGTGTCAAGATGGGTACCTTCGTGCGCTGATGCGCGTGAGTTACAAAAGAGACATAAGCACATTAAGGAGTGAACAACATGTCAGCCGATGTGATCAGCCAATGCAAACAGGCGATGGAAAAACGGATCAAGGGTTTTGAGAATGAACTCAAGCTGGTTCGGACCGGTCGCGCTTCCATTACCATTCTTGACCCGGTCCGCCTCGACTATTACGGCACGCCGACCCCGCTCAATCAAGTTGCGACCCTGACCACCCCTGACGCGCGGACGATTGTTATTACCCCCTTCGAAAAGCGCCTGATCCAGGACATTGAGAAGGCAATCATGATCGCTGATGTTGGGGTTCAGCCAACCAACGACGGCAATGTCGTTCGCCTTCCCTTTCCGGCCCTGACCGAGGAGCGGCGCAAGGACATCGCCAAGAGCCTCAAGAAAATGGCGGAAGAATCCCGGGTCGGAATCCGCAATATTCGTCGCGATGTAAATGAGGACATCAAGACTAAGGAAAAAAATAAAGAGTTGAATGAAGACGACAGCCGCAAGCTGCAGGCTGATGTTCAAAAAATGACGGACCAGTTCATCAAGCAAGTTGATGACAAACTGGCCGCCAAGGAAAAAGAAGTGATGACGATTTGATCGTCAGAGTTCTTGAGCTGGTGCATTGAGCGGGGCAAGTCCCCGCTTTTTTATGCGTTCAACAAGAGTCGTGCGGTTCAGGCCCAGAAGTTTCGCAGCCTGGTTCTTGTTGTGGCTCGTGCGATCCAAGGCCTGCAGGATCATTGAATTCTCAAGATCCTCAATGAACCGGATCAGATCAATCCCGTCTTTGGGCAGTTCACCAAAACTTCCTGGAATGACGGTTGCCGGAGTTTCGACCGGCCGGACAGCCAGTGCTATGGTCGCATTTGCGACAACAGCGGGAACAGTGCCTGGGATGACACAGGCTGGGGCCGCATGGGTCAATTCTGGCGGCAGGTCTTCAAGGGTGATCTCGCCCCCACCCTTCAAAACCACCAGCCGTTCAATCATGTTTTGCAACTGACGCACATTGCCAGGCCACGCAAAGGTACAAAGGGTTTGCATGGCGTCTGGTCCAAGGGTCGTGCTCGCGTCATAGCCGTGCATCCGGACGGCTAGATCCAGAAAATGCTCCAGCAGCTCCGCGATGTCCTCGGCGCGTTCGCGTAAGGCCGGCAGGGCAACAGGCAAAACGTTCAATCGATAGAACAGGTCCAGCCTGAACGTCCCGGCCTTCACTGCTTTTTCCAGGTCCAAGTTGGTTGCCGCGACAATCCTGACGTCTGCTTCACGGATCTCATTGCCGCCCAGTGGCGTGAACTTCCGTTCCTGAAGGACCCTAAGCAGTTTGGCTTGAAGGGCGAGTGGCATATCCCCGATCTCATCCAAGAAGAGAGTCCCGCCCGATGCCGCATCAAAACGCCCCATCCGACGGCGGTCGGCGCCAGTAAAAGCGCCTTTTTCGTGGCCGAAGAGTTCTGATTCAAGAAGGTTTTCTGGAATGGCCGAGCAATTGATTGCGACAAAGGGCCTGGCCGACCGGCTGGATAGCCTGTGGATGGCCGAGGCGATCAGCTCTTTCCCGGTTCCCGACTCACCGGAAATCAGGACGGCGCTCTCCGAGTGCGATATTTTGGCAACCGTCTCCAGTGCCTTCAGCATCGTCGGGCTACGGCCGATGATCTCAGGAAAAAGTTCCTGCCAGTCCCCATATTGAAGGCCGGCCCGTCCTTTGCTCCGGAAGAGCATGGATTGGGCGCGGCAAGAATCGTCTCCTGTTCTGCGAATCTCAGGGGTATTCATACGGTAGAACTGCCTCCAAAAACGCGTGAGGATACAACGGCCCATTCGACCGGAAGGTGGCTTCTTAGGTTCAGCCCAGTCCTTCGCAGCCTTCCCGGGGAAGACGAGTCACTCAAAAACAAGTGTTGTTTGCGTAAATCTAGATTAACAAAAATTGCCCCCTCACTGCAAACTTCGCCCGGCAAATTCTTCAGCCCCAAGGGTTTCGTGGAAATTGTCCATTGGCTGGAATTGGAGGGATACTTCGTGATATGACAAGCCAAAATGGGGTTTGATGGTGAAAGTAGCATTTGTCCATGACTGGCTGGTGGCTTGCCGCGGCGGCGAAAAAGTGCTTGAGGCAATGCTGCCCCTTTTTCCGGGTGCTCCCGTCTTCACTTTGTTCTACGACGCAGCGAAAATGCCTGAGTCGATTCGCAGTCGCGAAATTTTTTTTCCAAGCGGGCTGAAGCATTTGCGCCCTTTGCGCAAGGCTCTGCTGCCGTTTCTTCCCGCTGCAATTGAATCCTTGCCGCTGTTTGATTTTGATTTACTGATCAGTACGTCATCTTGTGTTGCGAAGGGTGCGTTGCCTGGACCGGGGGCCAGCCATCTGTGCTACATCCATTCGCCGATGCGTTACATTTGGGATCAACGAAGCGAATATACGTCCCGCCTGCCTCGCATTCCTTTTTTGAAATCAGTGATCCACAAATTATCTTCCGATCTGCGGCAGTGGGATGTCATCTCGGCAAACCGGGTGGATCAGTTTGTGGCTAACTCCAGATTTGTCCAGCAGCGGGTCCGGCGCTTTTATGGCCGCGACGCATCGGTCATCTATCCGCCAGTGGACGTGGACCGCTTTCAAAAGCAAGCCCAGGCCAGGCTGAGCGGAGGCGGCGCATCAAGTCGTGGGGACTACTACCTCGTGGCCGGGGCGGCCGTATCTTACAAGCGATTTGATCTGGCCATTTCGGCCTGCAAGAAACTTGGTCGAAAATTGATCGTCGCCGGTGATGGGCCTGAGTGGCAGTCATTAAAGCGCCTTGGCGGATCCAATGTTGAATTTGTTCATCGCCCCGACGACGCCACGTGGGAGTCCCTGATGGGGGGAGCCAAGGCACTGCTGTTTCCGGGGGTCGAGGATTTCGGGATCACCGGGGTTGAGGCTATGGCATCTGGTGCCCCCGTCATTGCCCAGCGTGCCGGTGGCGCGCTCGATTTTATCGACGAAGGTCGAAGTGGGCTTTTCTTTGACCGTCCCGAAGTGGACGATCTGGCTGATGCCATGGCAAGGTTCGAAGA